>Ga0207718_100617_pt1 | contig 27798 bp, 23 predicted proteins | sample A23M2SouthBayCA_FD_187749 | JGI IMG/M metagenome (GOLD analysis project Ga0207718, IMG submission 187749) | Aerobic enrichment media microbial communities from Eden Landing Ponds, California, USA - A23 M2 (SPAdes) | ecosystem: Environmental > Aquatic > Marine > Unclassified | place: Emeryville... | reverse complement strand
CTCAACTGCGCCCTGGACCTGGAGCGCCATGGCATTCTCCAGAAGCATGGCGTGGAGATGATCGGCGCCAACGCGGACACCATCGACAAGGCCGAGGACCGCGACCGCTTCGACAAGGCGGTTCACAATATTGGTCTTGAGACACCACGTGCGTCCATGGCGCACAGCATGGAAGAGGCCTACCAGGTGCTGGACCACATCGGTCTGCCCTGCATCATCCGGCCGTCCTTCACCATGGGTGGTTCCGGTGGCGGCATCGCCTACAACCGGGAGGAATTCCACGAGATCTGTGAGCGCGGGCTGGCGCTGTCGCCGACCAATGAGCTTCTGATCGACGAGTCGCTCATCGGTTGGAAGGAATACGAGACCGAGGTTGTCCGGGACAAGAACGACAACTGCATCATCGTGTGCGGCATCGAGAACATGGATCCGATGGGCGTTCACACCGGCGATTCCATTACCGTGGCGCCGTCCCAGACGCTCACGGACAAGGAATGGCAGATCATGCGTGACGCCTCGCTGGCGGTGCTGCGCGAGGTGGGTGTCGAGACCGGCGGCTCCAACGTCCAGTTCGGCATCAACCCGGCCAACGGGCGCATGGTGGTGATCGAGATGAACCCGCGCGTGTCGCGTTCCTCGGCCCTGGCGTCCAAGGCCACCGGCTTCCCGATCGCCAAGGTGGCCGCCAAGCTGGCCGTCGGGTTCACTCTGGATGAGCTGAGTAACGACATCACCGGCGGTGTAACGCCGGCCTCCTTTGAGCCGTCCATTGACTACGTGGTCACCAAGATCCCGCGGTTCACTTTCGAGAAGTTCCCGCAGGCGGATCCACGCCTGACGACCCAGATGAAGTCCGTAGGCGAGGTCATGGCCATCGGGCGCACCTTCCAGGAGTCCTATCAGAAGGCCCTGCGCGGCCTTGAGACCGGTGCCTCCGGCCTGGACCCGATCCTGGAGGACCGGGAAGACGCCCGGGATACCCTGATCCACGAGCTGAAAGTGCCCGGCGCCAGCCGCAGCTGGTACCTGGGTGAGGCTTTCCGCTGGGGGATGAGTGTGGATGAGGTGTTCGAATACACCTTCATCGACCGCTGGTACCTGATCCAGATCCAGGACCTGATCGAGGAGGAGAAGCAGCTCCAGTCCACCGGCATGGCGGACCTGGACTACGACACTGTCTTCCGGCTCAAGCGCAAGGGCTTCTCCGATACGCGCCTGGCCAATCTGCTGGGGGTTTCGGAGCAGAGCTTCCGCAAGCTGCGGCATGATCTGGGAGTTCGCCCGGTCTATAAGCGCGTGGATACGTGCGCCGCTGAATTCGAGTCCTCCACCGCCTACATGTACTCCAGCTACGAGGAGGAGTGTGAGGCGAATGTGAGTGACCGTAAGAAGATTGTCGTGATCGGCGGCGGTCCCAACCGCATCGGGCAGGGCATCGAGTTCGACTACTGCTGCGTGCACGCGGTGCTGGCCATGCGTGATGACGGCTACGAGACGGTCATGATCAACTGTAACCCGGAGACCGTCTCCACGGACTACGACACCTCGGACCGTCTGTACTTTGAGCCGATCACCCTTGAGGATGTGCTTGAGATCGTCCAGTCGGAGAATCCGGACGGTGTCATCATCCAGTTCGGTGGGCAGACGCCGCTCAAGCTGGCGCGCGGCCTGGAAGCGGCGGGCGTGCCCATCATTGGTACCAGCCCGGATGCCATCGACCGGGCCGAGGACCGCGAGCGCTTCCAGCAGATGATCAACCGCCTGGGGCTCAAGCAGCCGGCCAACGCCACGGTGCGCAGCCTCGAGGAAGGCATCCTGGTGGCCCGGGATATCGGCTACCCGCTGGTGGTCCGCCCCTCCTACGTGCTGGGCGGCCGGGCCATGGAGATCGTCTACACCGAGGAGGAGCTCAAGGAGTACATGCGCAGCGCCGTGCTGGTCTCCAATGACAGCCCGGTCCTGCTGGATCACTTCCTGAACTCCGCCATCGAGATCGACATCGACGCCGTGTGTGACGGCAAGACCGCCGTGATCGGCGGTATCATGCAACACATCGAGCAGGCCGGCGTGCATTCCGGTGATTCAGCCTGCTCACTGCCGCCCTATACGCTGCCCGTGGATGTCCAGGACCAGATGCGCGACATGGTCAAGCGCATGGCGCTGGAGCTGAACGTGGTCGGTCTGATGAACGTGCAGCTGGCCTGGCAGGACGGCGAGATCTACGTCATCGAGGTGAACCCAAGGGCGTCGCGGACGGTGCCCTTCGTGTCCAAGGCCGTGGGCCGTTCGCTGGCGCGCATCGCCGCGCGCTGCATGGTCGGTATCAGCCTCGAGGAACAGGGGATCACCACCGAATCCGTGCCCCAGTACTACTCGGTGAAGGAATCGGTCTTTCCGTTCCCGAAGTTCCCCTCCGTGGATCCGATCCTGGGGCCGGAAATGAAATCCACCGGCGAGGTCATGGGCATCGGTGACAGCTTCGACGAAGCCTTTGCCAAGGCCGCTCTGGGTGCGGGCGAGACGCTGCCCACCTCGGGCACCGCCTTCATCAGTGTGCGTGATGCCGACAAGCCGGACGTCGTGCGCCTGGCCCGGGATCTGGCCGATGTGGGCTTCCGCCTGATCGCCACCGGCGGCACCGCCAAGGTGCTCTCTGAAGCGGGGCTTGAGGTCGAGAAAGTGAACAAAGTACGCGAGGGCCGCCCGCACATTGTGGACGCCATCAAGAACGGCCAGGTTGATCTGATCGTGAACACCACCGAAGGGCGCAAGGCGATTGCGGATTCCGCCCAGATCCGCCAGTCCGCCCTTCAGCGCAAGGTCACCTACGCCACCACACTGACTGGCGGCGAGGCATTCTGCCGCGCCATCCGATTCGGCTCTGAGCGCCAGGTGCGTCGCCTCCAGGATCTGCACGCGGGGTATCAGTAATGAGCAACAACCGTGTTCCCATGACAAAACAGGGCGAGCAGGCCCTGCGTGACGAACTTTACCGGCTCAAATCCGAGGACCGGCCCAAGGTCATCCAGGCGATCTCGGAGGCGCGCGAACATGGCGATCTGAAAGAGAACGCTGAATACCATGCGGCGCGGGAGCAGCAGAGCTTCGTTGAAGGCCGGATCCAGGAGCTCGAGGGCAAACTGGGTGCGGCCCAGGTGATCGATGTCACCACCATCGAGAAAACGGGCAAGGTGATATTCGGTACCACGGTGCGCCTGATCAACATGGATACCGAGGAAGAAGTGACCTACCAGATCGTGGGTGACGACGAGGCGGACATCAAGGAAGGCCGGATCTCCATCTCCTCTCCGATCGCAAGAGCGCTGATCGGCAAGGAGGAAGGCGAGGAGGTCTCGGTCCAGGTGCCGTCCGGCACCGTGGAATACGAGATTGACGAGGTGATGCACATCTAGTGCTGGCGCAGGTTGGAGAGCTTCGGATTGGGTTCGGCCGCGCGGCGCAGCAGCACGGCCACCTTGCCGATCACCTGCACCAGTTCCGCGCCTGTGCTTTCGCAGGCCTCGTCGATCAGTTCACGCCGTTCCTCGCGGTCCGTGGAGGCGATCTTCACCTTGATCAGTTCGTGGTCGTCCAGGGCCCGCTCCAGTTCCTGCTGCAGCCCTTCGGAAATGCCGTTGTCGCCGACCTGTACGACCGGTTTTAGGTCATGGGCAAGAGCCCGGTACTGGCGGCGTTGTGCGGCGGATAGTGGCATGATGGCGTCTCTGTGATCGTATGGAATTAAGTGGAGACATGATACCAGCCGGCAGAGGCCGGTTGAATCGGTTCGGAGGCAGGATTGGGACGTTCCAAGAGCAGTGACCGCTGGCTGCGCGAGCACCACCAGGATCCCTACGTGAATCGGTCACGGGAGGAGGGGTATCGTTCGCGCGCCAGTTACAAGCTGATCGAGATCGACCGGAAGGACGGATTGTTCCGGCGCGGGCAGACCGTGGTCGATCTGGGTGCTGCCCCCGGAGGCTGGTCCCAGGTGGCTGCTGAGCGGGTCGGGGAGAGTGGTACCGTGCTTGCCAGCGACATCCTGGCGATGGATCCGATTCCGGAAGTCACCTTTGTTCAGGGTGATTTCACCGAGCAGGCGGTTCTGGAGGAGCTGTTGGCGACGCTCGATGGTCGTCCGGTGGACCTTGTCATTTCCGATATGGCGCCCAATATGAGTGGTGTGGCAGCCATTGATATCCCCAGTGCCATGCACCTGGTGGAGCTGGGGCTGGAAATGGCGCATGAGGTTCTGCGTCCTGGTGGTGCGTTTGTGACCAAGGTGTTCCAGGGGGAGGGATTTGATGACCTGCTTCGTACCATGAAAAGGGACTTCCAGCGGGTGGCCAGCCGCAAGCCGGATGCCTCCAGGGGCCGGTCGCGTGAGCAGTATCAGGTGTGTACGGGGTTCCGGGGACGTTAAGGGCTGTAGGCGGTGAGGGCCGGCTATGGCCGCTGACGGGCGCATTGGTGTAAAGTTCGAAACAGGACCGTTCGAGTTCAGAACGGGCAGACAGTATGGGTGAGTGATCTTGAACGACATGGCGAAAAATCTGGTTCTGTGGCTGGTTATTGCAGCCGTCCTGCTGATGGTATTCCAGAACTTCAGCCCGGAACCACAGCAGCAACAGCTCAACTATTCCCAGTTCATCGAGATGGTGCGCAGTGGTCAGGTCGAGGAAGTGACCATTGAAGGCCAGACCATTACCGGGGCGCGGCAGAACGGGGAGAACTTCACTACCATCCGGCCGGCTGTTGAAGATCCGAACCTGATGGATGATCTCTACAATAACAATGTGGAGGTCACCGGCAAGGAGTCCTCGGGGCAGAGCATCTGGACCCAGTTGCTGGTTGCGTCCTTCCCGATCCTGATCATCATTGCGATCTTCATCTTTTTCATGCGCCAGATGCAGGGTGGTGCCGGTGGCAGCAAGGGCCCCATGTCCTTCGGCAAGAGCAAGGCCCGGCTGATGAGTGAGGAGCAGATCAAGACCACCTTCGATGACGTTGCTGGCGTTGATGAGGCCAAGGAGGACGTGAAGGAGCTGGTGGACTTCCTCAAGGATCCCAGCAAGTTCCAGCGTCTCGGCGGGCATATTCCCAAGGGCGTGCTCATGGTTGGCCCACCCGGTACCGGTAAGACCCTGCTGGCCAAGGCCATAGCAGGCGAGGCCAAAGTACCGTTCTTTACCATCTCGGGGTCAGATTTCGTTGAGATGTTCGTGGGCGTGGGCGCCTCGCGTGTTCGCGACATGTTCGAGCAGGCGAAGAAGCAGAGCCCCTGCATTATCTTCATCGATGAGCTCGATGCCGTCGGCCGCCATCGTGGTGCCGGTATGGGCGGCGGCCACGATGAGCGCGAGCAGACGCTCAACCAGATGCTGGTCGAAATGGACGGCTTCGAGGGCAACGAGGGCGTGATTGTGATCGCCGCCACCAACCGCCCGGACGTGCTGGACCCGGCGCTGCTGCGCCCGGGGCGTTTTGACCGCCAGGTGGTGGTTCCGCTGCCGGATATCCGGGGTCGGGAACACGTGCTCAAGGTCCATCTGTCCAAGGTGCCGCTGGCGGATGGTGTCCAGCCCAGGGACATCGCGCGCGGTACGCCCGGGTTCTCCGGTGCCGATCTGGAGAACCTGGTCAATGAGGCGGCCCTGTTCGCCGCGCGCCGCAATAAGCGCCTGGTTTCCATGGACGAACTGGAGCTTGCCAAGGACAAGATCATGATGGGCTCAGAGCGCAAGTCCATGGTCATGTCCGAGAAGGAAAAGCTCAACACCGCGAACCACGAGTCCGGCCACGCGATCGTTGGCCGCCTGATGCCCGAGCACGACCCGGTCTACAAGGTCAGTATCATTCCGCGTGGTCGCGCACTGGGCGTGACCATGTTCCTGCCGGAAGAGGACAAGTACAGTCACAGCCGGCGTTACATCATCAGCCAGATCTGCAGTCTCTTCGGTGGCCGTATTGCTGAGGAACTGACACTGGGCAAGGATGGCGTAACCACCGGGGCCCAGAACGACATCAAGCGTGCCACGGAGCTTTCCCGGAACATGGTCACCAAGTGGGGGCTGTCCGATAAGCTCGGTCCGCTGATGTACGACGAAGACCGTGATGAGCCCTTTGCAGGGTACGATTCCGGCTCCGGCGGCAAGGGTGTTTCCGGGCCCACGGCCCAGGCCATTGATGAAGAGGTGCGCCGGATCATCGATGAGTGCTATGAAACCGCCAAGCGGATCCTTGTGGACAACATGGAGAAGCTGCATCTGATGGCGGATGCGCTGATGAAGTATGAAACCATCGATGCCGGTCAGATTGATGACATCATGGCGGGCAAGGTGCCGCGGCCGCCGAGCAGTTGGGATGATGATGACGATCACGGCGGTGACACCGTTGTGGCGGATATCAATTCCGACTCCGGCTCCAGGGCGTCGGACGGTGAGGGGGCCGGTCATCCGGCTGGTGAACACTGAACGCCCGACCCTCCGTGGTCTGAGCGCTCCCGGGTCAGTCCCGGGAGCGTTTTTCGTTGTGGGGAGTATTCATGACCATACTGTCTGAGAAGACACCGTCACCTGCCGTCATGGGGGTAATCAACGCCACTCCGGATTCGTTCTCGGATGGCGGCCGTTTCATCGATCCAGGCAATGCGCTGTCCCAGGCACGGGCCATGGTTGAGGCAGGTGTGGACTGGGTGGATATTGGCGGCGAGTCCACTCGCCCCGGAGCAACACCGGTTCCCCTTCAGGAGGAGCTGGATCGCGTCTGCCCGGTCATCGAGGCGATCCATCGTGAGCTGGATGTCCCCATCTCCCTGGATACCAGCGCTCCCGAAGTGATGCGTGAAGGGGCGCGCCTGGGTATCAGCATGATCAACGATGTACGTTCTCTGGAGCGGGAAGGCGCTGTGGCGGCGGCGCGTGACACCGGCCTGGCCGTCTGCATCATGCATCGCCAGGGGGAGCCTGAGACCATGCAGGATCGGCCCGAGTACAGTAATGTTCTGGAGGAAGTCCTGGGGTATCTGGAGCGCCGTGCCGCCCAGCTCCAGGATGCGGGCATTCCCGGTGACCGGCTGCTCTACGATCCGGGCTTTGGCTTTGGTAAGACCTTGGAGCACAACCTGGTTCTGCTGGAGAACCTGGAGGCCATTGTCGCCCGTGGTTGGCCGGTGCTGGTGGGGATGTCACGCAAGAGCATGATCGGTGGCGTTACCGGCCGTCCCGTTGAGGAGCGCATGCCGGGCAGCGTCGCGGCCGCGGCCATGGCGATGATGAAAGGTGCCGCGATCGTGCGTGTGCACGATGTGAAAGAAACGGTGGATGCCGCGCGCATGGTGCGTGCTGCGCGCGAACAGGGCAGCCTCCGGGCATAGAGCGGGAAAGGGATAATGACAATGGGCGAGCGCAGGTATTTCGGAACGGACGGTATTCGCGGGGAAGTGGGAACTCACCCAATTTCCCCGGACTTTATCCTCAAACTGGGCTGGGCGGCTGGTCGCGCCTTTCGCAGGGAGGGGCAGGCCAACACGATGTTGATCGGCAAGGATACCCGCCTGTCCGGCTATATGTTCGAATCAGCGCTGGAAGCGGGCCTTTCCGCCGCCGGTATGGACGTACGTCTGCTGGGTCCGATGCCTACCCCCGCCATTGCCTATCTGACGCGCACCTTCCGGGCAGCGGCGGGTATCGTCATCAGCGCGTCCCATAACCCCCACCACGATAATGGCATCAAGTTCTTCTCGGCGGACGGCACCAAGCTCGATGACGCGCTTGAAACGCGTATTGAGCAGTGGATTGACTCGGAGCTGGCAGTGGTTCCCGCTGGGGACCTGGGCAAGGCGGCCCGCATCGATGACGCGCCCGGCCGCTATATCGAGTTCTGCAAGAGCACCGTCCCGGGCCAGTTCAGCCTTGAAGGGCTGCATCTGGTGGTCGACTGCGCCCATGGCGCCACCTATCACGTGGCACCGGCGGTGTTCCGGGAGCTGGGTGCCCGGGTGACCGCCATGGGAGCGGAGCCGGATGGTCTCAACATCAATGACGGCTGCGGTTCCACGGCGCCGGAAGCCATGCGTCAGCGCGTGCTGGAGACTGGTGCGGATCTCGGTATCGCCTTCGATGGTGATGGTGACCGGGTGATCATGGTCGACCAAACCGGCCGTGAGGTGGACGGTGACGAACTGCTCTACATCATTGCCCGTGAACGCCATGATGCCGGCGGTCTTGATGGTGGTGTCGTGGGAACCCTGATGACCAACCTGGGCGTTGAGCTGGCCCTGGGTCGGCGTGGTATCCCGTTCGCACGGGCGAAGGTTGGTGACCGCTATGTGATGGAAGAGCTGGTGAATCGCCGGTGGCAGATCGGTGGTGAGGGGTCCGGGCACATCGTCTGTCGCGACCGCACCACTACCGGCGACGGCATTGTGTCAGCCCTTCAGGTGCTGGTTGCCATGCATCAGCGCGAATGCGGGCTGGCGGAGCTGCTGTCCGATGTCGCCCGCCTGCCCCAGGAGACGGTCAATGTGCGGGTTGGTCAGCGCTTCAACCCTGACAACTATGAGGGCATCCAGTCGGCGGTGCGCGCCGCCGAGTCCGAGCTGGGCGAACGCGGCCGGATCCTGCTGCGGGCCTCAGGCACGGAGCCAGTGATAAGGGTCATGGCCGAAGGTGAGGATGCGGATCATATCGGACGTGTGGCCCGCGAGCTGGCGGATGTCGTGCAGCGGGAGGCGCCCTGAGCTGCCTTGCGCCGTGGTGGCATCTTGGGTATAGTGCCGCGTCCCTGAAAAACGGCCTCTTGTATGCGACGTCGGCTGATAGCAGCAAACTGGAAACTCAACGGGACGGGCGCTTTTGCGGCGGAATACGCGGCAGAGCTGGTGCCTGCCCTGGAAGGATTGGATCCGGCCGTTGAAGTGGCGGTGATGCCCCCGGCTATCCTGCTCCCGGCGTTGCGTGAGTCGTTGAATGACAACAGCGGTCGCAGGGTCATGGTGGGCGTACAGGATGTTTCCGCCTGGGAAGCCGGTGCCTACACGGGTGAAATTGCTGCTTCGATGGCAGCGGACCAGCATGGCAGCTTTGCCATCATAGGGCACTCGGAGCGCCGCCAGTACTGGTCTGAGTCCGACAGTCGCATCAATGCCAAGGTGCTTCAGGCGCTGAGCGCGGGTCTCGATCCCATTCTCTGTGTGGGCGAGACGGAAGCCGAGCGTGAAGCCGGAGACACCGAGGCCGTGGTGTCCCGCCAGGTTCGTGAGGCACTGGCGGACGTTCCGGAAGCGGACTGGCGCCATATCTGTGTCGCCTATGAGCCGGTCTGGGCCATCGGGACCGGGAAAAGCGCGACCGCGGAGCAGGCGCAGGCGGTACACGCGCATATCCGCTGGGTGCTGGGAGAACTGGACCCTGCGGCCACCGAAGCGCCGGTCATCTATGGTGGCAGCGTCAAGCCTGAGACGGCTGGCGAACTGTTTGCACAGCCCGACATTGATGGCGGTCTTATCGGAGGCGCATCCCTGAATGCGACCGATTTTGCCGCCATCTGTCGGGCCGGTTGAGAGACGGAATTATGGATTGGGTTGAAACAGGCATTCTGCTGGTGCATGTGGCCGTTGCCGTGGCCCTGGTAGTGCTGGTTCTGGTGCAGCAGGGCAAGGGTGCTGACGCCGGTGCGGCTTTCGGGGGTGGATCCTCCCAGACGGTGTTTGGCAGCTCCGGGGGCGTGGGTTTCATGGTCAAGCTCACGGCGGTGCTGGCGGCGCTGTTCTTCGTGACCAGCTTCGCGCTGGCGATGTACGCGAAGCAGCGGGCCGAGGTTGGCGTCCAGGAAGGCGTTCCGACGGTCGAAGAGTCCTCTCCAGCCTCCGGGCAGCAGGCCGGCCAGGAAGGCGGCAGTCAGGCTCCGGATATTGCCTCTGACAGCGGTGCCAGCGGCACTGGGTCAGGAAGCGGGGGCTCGGAAAGTGGTGAGAGTGAGGACGAAGGGGTCCCCTCCATCGAATAAACCCCTTGTGGGTATTGGAAATGCCGGGGCTGTCCGTTAGTATACGCTCCGGAAATGACATGCCGAAGTGGTGGAAATGGTAGACACGCTAGCTTGAGGGGTTAGTGGCGCAAGCCGTGCCGGTTCAAGTCCGGCCTTCGGCACCATACAGGGAACGGCTTGGAAGGGGTGGCACTGCTTTCCTCAACCAAGCCGTTTTTTTGGTCAGTCCTTGACCAGTCAGGGGGTGGTGCTTATACTCCAGCCCCTGTGCAGCGTGCGTTTTGCGCTGGTAAGGCATTGTTTCGGCAGGCGTCGAAGCAGTGCGCGGGGTGGCATCACCAGCCCGCGGCATCCTTCAGGGATGCCAGGCCGCCGCAGAGGCGGCTGGCTTTTCGTTCGGTGGCTCCGCAGACCGGAGGCCACGTTTTGAAAAGGGGCTGGTTAGAGCCCTTTTTTTGTTTCTGGACTCCGCCAAACGGGCGGGCCAGTTGGTTGCATGACAGCGGAGGCGCATTGTCCGCGAAGGTTCGCAAGCTTGAGGAAATGCTGGCCCCGGTGGTCGAGGGGCTGGGCTTCGTGTTCTGGGGCATTGAATACCTGGCTCAGGGCAAGCACAGCACGGTAAGGGTCTACATCGATCATTCCGATGGGGTCACCGTGGATGACTGCGAGCAGGTCAGTCGCCAGGTCAGCGGCGTTCTGGATGTCGAGGATCCGATCGGAACCCACTATACCCTCGAGGTTTCCTCTCCGGGCATGGACCGGCCGCTGTTCCGGCTGGACCAGTACCATGACTTCATTGGTTCCAGATTGAGCGTGCGTCTGAGCGCGCCCTTTGAGGGGCGGCGCAAGTACGAAGGCATCCTGCGCGCGGTCGAGGGCGAGGATATCTGTCTGGTGGTGGGTGAGTACGAGCTCCAGCTCCCGTTCGAGTCCATCGAGAGCGCGCGCATCGTTCCGGTATTCGAGTGATTTGCAGTATCAGGCTTACAGGAAAGGCAGGGCTGTTTAATGAATAAAGAAATCCTGATGGTGGTCGAAGCCGTCTCGAACGAGAAGGACGTCGACAAGGACGTGATCTTCGAAGCGATCGAGATGGCGCTGGCAACAGCGGCCAAGAAGCGGTATGAGGACGAGGAAGCGGATCTGCGCGTCAGTGTTGACCGCAAGACCGGTGAGTATGAGACCTACCGCCGCTGGACCATCGTGGACAACGACGCGGTTCCGGCCCTGGGCACGGAACTGACGCTCCAGGAAGCGAACGAAATCGATACGGCCCTGCAGCCCGGCGATGTCTACGAGGAGCAGGTGGAGTCGGTCTCCTTCGGGCGCATCGGAGCCCAGGCCGCCAAGCAGATCATCTTCCAGAAGGTGCGTGAGGCGGAGCGGGCACGGGTCGTCGACAGCTACCGTGATCGGGTGGGCGAGCTGATTTCCGGCTCGGTCAAGAAGGTGACGCGGGACAATGTCATTGTGGACCTGGGCAGCAACGCTGAAGCCCTGCTGCCGCGTGACCAGCTGATTCCGCGCGAGACCTTCCGCATGGGCGACCGGGTGCGCGCGCTGCTCAAGGAGATCCGTACTGATCATCGCGGCCCTCAGCTGATCCTGAGCCGGACAAGCCCGCAGATGCTCATTGAGCTGTTCCGCATCGAGGTGCCCGAGATCGCCGAGGAGCTGATCAACATCAAGGGCGCGGCACGTGATCCGGGTTCCCGCGCCAAGATCGCCGTCAAGACGAACGATGGGCGGATCGATCCGGTTGGCGCCTGCGTTGGCATGCGTGGCGCCCGCGTCCAGGCGGTCTCCAATGAGCTTGGCGGTGAACGCGTGGATATCGTCACCTTTGATGACAACCCCGCCCAGCTGGTCATCAATGCCATGGCGCCCGCCGAGGTGGTCTCGATCGTGATCGATGAGGACACCCACTCCATGGAAGTGGCGGTCGCCGAGGATAATCTGGCCCAGGCTATCGGGCGTGGCGGCCAGAACGTACGTCTCGCGAGTGAGCTCACCGGCTGGGAGCTCAATGTCATGACCGAGAGCGAGGCCGAAGAGAAACAGGAACAGGAAGCGCAGAAGCTGGTTGAACACTTTCAGCGCTTCCTGGATGCGGACGAGGAACTCGCTCAGGTGCTGGTGGAGGAAGGCTTCACCACGCTTGAAGAGATTGCCTATGTGCCGCGTGACGAGATGCTGGCCATTGAGGGCTTTGATGAGGATCTGGTCGAGCAGCTGCGTGAACGTGCCCGTGACGGCATGCTGAACGAGGCGCTCGCATCGGGAACCGAGAGCCAGGAAGGCGGCGAACCCCAGGAGGACCTGATCGGGATGGATGGTATGGATCCCGAACTGGCCCGGACGCTCGCCGGCAAGGGCATCTGCAGTATGGAGGACCTGGCGGAGCAGTCCGTGGATGAGCTACTCGACATCGAGGGTATGGATGAAGATCGCGCGGGTCAGCTCATCATGACCGCGCGCGCACCCTGGTTCGAGGGCCAGGAATAATCGGGAGAGGAGGACCAGTATGGCCGAAGTAACAGTCAAGCAATTGGCCGAAGACGTAGGCGCTCCCGTTGATCGCTTGCTCCGTCAGTTCGAGGAAGCCGGCCTGAGCAAGCGGGCGGAAGACGATGTGGTTACGGACGAGGAAAAGCAGACCCTGCTTGCCTATCTGCGCCAGGGGACTGGCGGAGACAGCGGGCCGAGCAAGGTGACGCTCAAGCGCCGGACCACGACCCAGCTCAGGACCGGTGGCGGCAGCCGCGGCGGTAGCGGCAAAACCGTGAACGTGGAAGTGCGCAAGAAACGCACCTACGTGAAGCGCTCGGAAGCCCAGGGGCAGCCAGAGAACGAGGCGGAACAGCAGGCGGAAGAAGCGGCGGCTGAAGCGCAGGCCCAGGAGGCCCCGCAGGCTGAGGAAGCGCCTGCCGAGCAGGCCGCCGCCGAAGCGGCTGAAGCCACACAGCCTGTCGAGCCCGAAGCAGAGACTTCCGAAGCCGCCGAGAGCGAACCGGCGGCGGAAGAGCCTGCTGCCGAGGAAGCGGCGCCCGCTCCTGAGCCGGTGAAAGAGGATACGCGTAAGCACGCCAGGAAGAAGAAAGGCAAGCCGGAACGCGAAGACGACGAAGACAAGCACAAGAACAAGGGCGGTAAGGCGGCTCAGAAAGGGCCCAAGAAACCGCGTGTTGAGGAAGAACTGGCTGAGCTGGACGCACCGGAGGCTGAAGCGGAGCCCGAAGAGGCCACTGCTGCCGCGGAAGAGCCGCGTAAGCCGCTGCGCTCCTCCCGCCGCAAGAAACAGCAGCGTGAAAAGCGCCATGTTTTTGAAAAGCCGACCAAGCCCAAGGTGCATGAAGTGGAAATTCCGGAAACCATCACGGTCGCTGAGCTCGCCCAGCGCATGGCCGTCAAGGCAGGCGAGGTCATCAAGACCCTGATGGGCATGGGCGTCATGGCCACCATCAACCAGGCCCTGGATCAGGAAACAGCGATTCTTGTGGTCGAAGAGATGGGTCACAAGGCCAAGTCGGTCCGCGAAGACGAGATCGAAGAGGAAGTCCTGAGCGATATCGAATACGAGGGTGAAGCCGAGGCGCGTGCGCCGGTCATCAGTGTCATGGGGCACGTTGACCACGGCAAGACCTCACTGCTCGACTACATCCGCAAGACCAAGGTGGCCAGTGGCGAGTCCGGGGGTATCACACAGCACATCGGCGCCTACCACGTGGAAACCGGTCACGGCATGATCACTTTCCTGGATACGCCCGGCCACGCCGCGTTCTCGGAAATGCGTGCCCGCGGTGCCCAGTCCACGGACATCGTCATCCTGGTGGTGGCGGCTGACGACGGCGTCATGCCGCAGACCAAGGAAGCGGTCCAGCACGCCCGCGCTGCCGGTGTGCCCCTGGTGATTGCCGTGAATAAGATGGACAAGCCCCAGGCTGATCCGGACCGCGTCAAGAACGAACTGGTCGGTATGGAAGTCGTCCCTGAGGAATGGGGCGGCGAGACCCAGTTCGTGCACGTCTCCGCCGAGACCGGTGACGGTATCGACAACCTGCTGGAAGCGATCCTGCTGCAGGCTGAACTGCAGGAGCTCACGGCCGTTCCCAATGGGCCGGCCAAGGGCACGGTGGTTGAGTCCAGCATGGAGAAAGGTCGCGGTTCCGTGGCAACCCTGCTGGTCCAGAACGGAACCATGCACAAGGGCGATGTCATTGTTGCCGGCATGTACTATGGCCGCATCCGCGCCATGGTTGATGAGACCGGCAAGCAGGTCGAAACCGCTGGCCCCTCGATCCCGGTTGAGGTGCTGGGGCTCAACGGTACGCCCAACGCCGGTGACGAATTCGTGCGCGTGGCGGACGAGAAGAAGGCCAAGGAACTGGCCGAGTTCCGGCAGGAGAAGGAGCGCGAGCAGCGCCTCCACCGCCAGCAGGCCGCCAAGCTCGAGAACCTGTTCGAGAATATGGGCAAGGAAGAGGTCAAGACCCTCAATGTCATCGTCAAGGCCGACGTTCAGGGCTCCCTGGAAGCCCTCACCGGTGCCCTGCAGGATCTGGGCAACGAGGAGGTGGAAGTCCAGGTGGTCTCCAGCGGCGTTGGCGGTATCACCGAGTCCGACATCAACCTGGCCATCACCAGCAGCTCTGTGGTCTTCGGCTTCAACGTCCGTGCCACTCCGGCCGCCAAGAAGCAGGCGGAGCAGGAAGACGTGGACATGCGCTACTACAGCGTCATCTACAACCTGATTGATGACGTCAAGGCAGCGCTGACGGGCATGCTCAAGCCCGAGTTCCGCGAGGAGATCCTGGGTATCGCGGAAGTGCGCGACACCTTCCGGTCCCCGCGCTTCGGCCAGGTGGCCGGCTGCATGGTCACCGAGGGCCACGTCTACCGGAACAAGCCCATCCGTGTGCTGCGTGACAACGTGGTGATCTTCGAGGGTGAGCTCCAGTCCCTGCGCCGCTTCAAGGACGACGTCAACGAAGTGCGCAATGGCATGGAGTGTGGTATCGGCGTGAAGGGCTACGACGTGAAGGTCGGTGACCAGATCGAGGTCTTCGAACGGATCCAGGTTGAGCGCAAGCTCAACTGATCGGGAGTACTCATGCCGCGTGAATTCAGTCGTGCCGATCGGGTTGCCGACCAGATCCAGCGGGAGCTGGCGCAGCTGATCCAGCGGGAGGTCAAGGACCCCCGCCTGGGGATGATCAACATCAGTGAAGTGCGGGTGACCCGGGACTTCGGTTACGCGGACATCTACATCACGCTGCTGAGCGCCGAGGAACTGGACGAGAACAGCGAAGAGGTCCAAACCAGCCTGGAAGTGCTTCAGCGGGCCTCCGGCTTCCTGCGTGGGCATCTGGGTAAATCCATGCGTCTGCGTGTGGTGCCCCAGCTGCGTTTCCGGTTTGACCGGTTGGCCGGCCAGAGCCGCCATATGGAATCATTGATCCGCAAGGCGGTGGCCAGTGACGAGCGCCGGAACGACGGGGATGACCCGGAGGACGGAGGCGAGGCTTGAGCCGCAGGCGCCGCGGGGACGACATCAACGGCGTACTGGTGCTCGACAAGCCCGCGGGGATGACTTCCAATGCCGCGCTCCAGCAGGTCCGCCGTCTTCTCAATGCCGCCCGGGCCGGGCACACCGGTGCCCTGGACCCGCTTGCAACGGGCGTTCTGCCGCTCTGCTTCGGGGAGGCGACCAAGTTCGCCCAGCGCCTGCTGGAAGCGGACAAGACCTACCGTACCGTGGCCCGACTCGGCCAGCGCACAAATACCAGTGATGCCGATGGCGAGACCGTCCAGGAGAGGGCGCTGCCGTCTGCCCTGGATGCAGACGCCGTGGAGTCCGTTCTGGCGCCTTTCCGGGGGGCGATCGAGCAGGTGCCCTCCATGTACTCCGCCCTCAAGTACCAGGGCAGGCCACTCTACGAGTACGCGCGGGAGGGGCGGACCGTGCCACGCGAGGCACGGCCCGTCCGTATTGATGAGCTGACGGTGCTGCGGCTTGAAGGTGATGAACTGGAGCTGCGCGTGCGTTGCAGCAAAGGAACCTACATCCGGACCCTGGTGGATGATATCGGCGAGGCGCTGGGCTGTGGCGCCCATGTGGCCGAGCTGCGCCGGGAGCAGGCCGGGCCCTTTGAGCTGGCACAGGCCCTGACGCTGGATGACCTGGAGAACATGGGGCGCGCTGCGGCCCGTGAGTGGCTTCAGCCATCGGATGTGCTGCTTTCGGACCTGCCGGCGACGGTACTGGATGGGCCCCGGGCCATATCGATTTCCAATGGTCAGGCTGTTACCATATCGCCCTCTGAATCGGCGGTTGATGGCCTCTGTCGACTGTACGATCAGGATGGACGCTTCCTCGGCCTTGCAGAAGGGGCAGGGGAGGCCATAAGGCCCCGGAGGCTGATGCGTACCGGGGCGTCGTAAGCATACGGTCGGGCTGTAGATATGCGCGGTCCGCTCCGTTCCCATTCAAAGCATATTCAGGAGAAATCAGAGCATGGCACTGACCAACGAAGAAAAGCAGAAGATCGTCAACGATTACCAGCGCGCCGAGGGAGACACCGGTTCTCCCGAAGTCCAGATCGCGCTTCTGACGCACAACATCGTGAAGCTGCAGGATCACTTCAAGGACAACAAGCAGGATCACCACTCGCGCCGCGGGCTGATCCGGATGGTCAACCAGCGCCGCAAGCTGCTGGACTACCTCAAGCGCAAGAATGCGGATCGCTACGTTGAGATAATCCGCAGCCTTGAGCTCAGGCGCTAACGGTCAAAACATCCTCGGCCAGACCTTCGGGTCTGGCCGTTTTGGTTCTGAACAACGCACGTCTGGAAAGGAGCAACTGTGAATCCAGTCAAGAAAACCTTCGAATTCGCAGGGTCCACCGTTACCCTCGAGACCGGCCGTATCGCACGGCAGGCCACCAGCGCCGTCCTGGTCACCATGGACGACACCTCCGTTCTGGTTACCGTCATGGCGGACAAGGAACCGAGCCCGATGCCGTTCTTCCCGCTGGCGGTCCACTACGTGGAAAAGACCTACGCCGTGGGCAAGATTCCGGGGGGCTTCCTCAAGCGGGAAGGGCCTCTCTCGGAAAAGGAAACCCTGACCTCGCGCCTGATCGACCGGCCCATCCGGCCACTGTTCAAGGATGGCTTCAAGCACGAGACCCAGGTCATCTGCACCGTCATGTCCTCGAACAAGAACGTGGACCCGGACATTCCGGCCATGATCGGGGCGTCGGCGGCGCTGTCCATTTCCGGGCTGCCCTTTGAGGGGCCGATCGGCGGCGCGCGCGTTGGCTTCACGGATGAGGATGGCTACTTCCTGAATCCGACCTATGAGAAGCTGGAGGAAAGCCGGCTCAACATGGTCGTGGCCGGCACCAAGGACGCCGTGCTGATGGTCGAATCCGAAGCGGATCGCCTGACCGAGGACCAGATGCTGGGCGCGGTGCTCTTCGCCCACAACGAGATGCAGACTGCGATCCAGGGCATCAATGAGTTCGTTGAGGAGGTGAAGCCGACTTCCTGGAACTGGGAAGCCGAGCCCGAGAAGACCGAGCTGAAGAACCGCATCAAGGAGCAGTTCGGCAGCGAGATTGAGGCCGCCTACCAGGTCAAGGACAAGCTTGAGCGCCAGGAGACACTGGGCGAGCTGAAAAACCGTGTGCTCGAAGCACTGGCGTCTGACGAAGAAGGTGGCGAACCCACCGAGAATGACGTGAAGGAATACTTTGGCAAGGTCGAGAAGGAAATCGTGCGTGGGCGCATCCTGCGTAACGAGCCGCGTATCGACGGACGTGACAACAACACGGTGCGTCCCATCGATGTGGAGGTCGGGCTGCTGCCCAATGCCCACGGTTCGGCGTTGTTCACCCGTGGCGAAACCCAGGCGATCGTGACTACGACTCTGGGCACCGCCCGGGATGCCAAGATTGTGGATTCCCTCAAGGGCGAGAGCCGCGATCCCTTCCTGTTCCATTACAACTTCCCGTCCTACTCCGTGGGCGAGACCGGTCGCATGGGTCCCCCGGGGCGCCGCGAGATCGGCCATGGCCGGCTGGCGCGTCGTGGTGTTCAGGCGATCATGCCCAAGCATGATGATTTCCCCTACACCATCCGCTGTGTCTCCGAGATCACCGAGTCCAATGGCTCCAGCTCCATGGCCTCCGTCTGCGGCAGCAGTCTGGCGCTGATGGATGCCGGCGTGCCGGTTAAATCGCCGGTGGGCGGTATTGCCATGGGTCTGGTGAAAGAGGGTGAGGATTTCGCCGTCCTGACCGACATTCTGGGCGACGAGGACCATCTCGGCGACATGGACTTCAAGGTGGCGGGTACACCGGAAGCGGTTACCGCCCTGCAGATGGACATCAAGATCGCCGGGATCACCGAGGAGATCATGGAGATCGCCCTGCAGCGTGCCTATGAGGCCCGTCAGCATATCCTTGGCGAGATGGCCAAGGTCATTTCCGAGTCGCGGTCGGACGTTGCCCAGAACGCGCCCAAGATGCACACCATGCACATCGACTCCGAGAAGATCCGCGATGTGATCGGCAAGGGTGGCGCCACCATTCGCTCGCTGTGCGAGGAAACCGGTGCCTCCATCGATATCGAGGACGATGGCACGGTCAAGATCTACGCGGAGAACTCCGAGCAGGTTGAGAAAGCCACGTTCCGTATCATGGAGCTTACCGCCGACGTTGAGGTGGATCGAGTCTACCGTGGTCGGGTGGAGCGCATCGTGGACTTCGGAGCCTTCGTCAATCTGCTGCCCGGTAAGGATGGCCTGGTGCACATAAGCCAGATCGCCGACCGGCGCATTGAGAGTGTCCGCGAGGAGCTCACCGAGGGCCAGGAAGTGCTGGTCAAGGTGCTGGACGTGGACCAGCGTGGCCGCGTCAAGCTGAGCATGAAGGAGGTCACGGGCGATGAAGAGCCGGTGGACTTCCGTCTGCCCGGCGAGTAGTCATCAGCGACCAGGGCGCCTTCGGGCGCCGGCTCTGATATCCGAAAAAAGGGTGGCTCCGGCCACCTTTTTTTCTGTGTGCGTATCAGTCGCGCATAAAAAAGGCCACCGCGTGGGTGGCCAATGGGCTCTACTCAGATGACAGGAATTCTGAGGATCGGATGCGCCGCAACCGATAATTCATAGTTTAGTTCCCACAGCTCAGTGCGCTATAGCGGTTTGTCCTTACTCGCGGGGAGGGTATCGCGAGCGGGGCTCGCTCCTACGCCAGAGACGCCCCCTCTGTAGGAGCGAGCCCTGCTCGCGATCCGGTTTGATATCAGTGCGCCCTCCTGCGTGGCGAATCCTCAAAGCACACCCGGTAAACATCGGTGTACTCCTTGGCGAAATGCACCTCCATGCCTTCCTTCAGGTAATCCGGAAGCTCCTCGTAATCGCCCCGGTTGGCTTCCGGCAGGATCAGGGTGTTGATCTTCTGGCGCCGGGCGGCGATCACTTTCTCGCGGATGCCACCCACGGCCAGCACCTGGCCGGTCAGTGTCAGCTCCCCCGTCATCGCCAGTGTCCTGTGGGGCGCCTCGTTGCGTGCCAGCGACAGGAGTGCTGTGGCCATGGTCACGCCGGCGCTGGGCCCGTCCTTGGGTGTGGCCCCTTCCGGTACGTGCAGGTGTATGTAGGAGCGATCAAAGAACTCCGGATCGCCCTTGTACTGTTTCAGGTGGGAAGAGACGAAACTGTGGGCGATGGAGGCGGACTCCTTCATCACATCCCCAAGCTGCCCCGTGAGCGTGAAACCGCGATCCTGGCTGTGAATGCGTGAGGCCTCAACGCCCATGGTGGCACCGCCCATGGCGGTCCAGGCCAGGCCAGTCACCACACCCACGCCGCGCAGTGCCTTCTCCTTGCGGAACCAGGGTTGGCCCAGGTAATCGGGCAGGTCCTTCACACCCACCCGGATCGGGCTCCGCTCCGCTTCTTCGGACTCAACCATGCGGACAATGCCCTTGCGCACGATCTTGTGCAGCTGCTTCTCCAGGTTCCGCACGCCGGCCTCGCGCGCATAGCCCTCGACCACCTGGCGTATGGCGCCGTCGGTGATGTCCAGCTGCTTCTTCTTCAGGCCGGCCCGCTTGAGCAGCTTGGGCAGCAGGTGGTGCTTGGCGATGTCCACCTTCTCATCGGTGATGTAGCCGGAGAGCCGGATGGTGTCCATGCGGTCCAGCAACGCCTGGGGAATGGTGTCCAGCTGGTTGGCGGTACAGATGAACAATACCTTGGAGAGATCAATCCTCAGGTCGAGGTAATGGTCCAGGAATTCGCCGTTCTGTTCCGGGTCCAGGCTTTCCAGCAGCGCGGAGGCCGGGTCGCCCATGAAGGAGTTGCCGATCTTGTCGATCTCGTCGAGCATGATCACGGGGTTGTTGGTGCCCACTTCCTTGAGCGCCTGGACGAACTTGCCGGGCATCGCCCCGATGTAGGTGCGCCGGTGGCCCTTGATCTCGGCCTCGTCGCGCATGCCTCCCAGCGAGAAACGGTAGAACTCGCGGCCCAGGGCACTGGCCACGGACTTGCCGATGGACGTTTTGCCAACCCCCGGGGGACCCACCAGCAGCAGGATGGAGCCGGAGATCTCGCCCTTGAAGGTGCCCTCGGCCAGGAACTCCAGGATGCGGTCCTTGATGTCGTCCAGCCCGTCGTGGTCGCGGTTGAGGACCCGCCGTGCCTCCTTCAGGTCCAGCTTGTCCTGGGAATGCTGGCCCCAGGGCATCTGGGTCAGCCAGTCCAGGTAGTTGCGGGTGGTACCGTATTCCGGGGACCCCTGCTCCAGCACCTGGAACTTTTCGATCTCGTCCTCGAAGCGTTCCTGTACGTTTTCCGGAAGCGACTTCTCCGCCATGCGCTCGCGGAACATGTCCACGTCGGCGGTCTTGTCGTCCTTGGCAATGCCGAGTTCGCGCTGGATGATCTTGAGCTGCTCGCGCAGAAAGAACTCGCGCTGGTGTTTCTGCACGCGCTCGTTCACCTCCTCGGTGATCTCCGCCTGCATCTGGGCCACTTCGTGTTCCTTGCGCAGCAGAAGGAGCACCTTTTCCAGGCGGTTGAGCAGCGGCACGGTATTCAGTATGTCCTGCAACTCTGAGCCCCGGGCGCTGGTGATGGCAGCGCCGAAGTCCGCAAGCGGGGAGCTGTCGTCAGGTCCGAAGCGGGACAGGTAGTGCTTCACCTCCTCGCCGTAGAGGGGGTTGGTGCGAAGCAGTTCCTTGATGGAGCTGATGATGGCCAGGGTATAGGCCTTGACCTGCTCGTGGTCCTCGGCCGGCTCCTCGGGGTAGCTGACCTCGGCCAGGTACGGGGGCTCCCGGCGCAGCCAGTGGTCAATGCGGAAGCGGCGGATGCCCTGGGCGATGAACTGGATCTTGCCGTCCTCGCGGTGGACGTGATGAACGCGCACCGCGCAGCCCATGGTGGCCAGCTGCTCCGGTGCGGGCAGGTCCTCATCACTCCCGCTCTCGTCGGCTTCGTTCTCGACAAAGCACAGCCCCACCGTCATGTGGCTGGTGTTGTCCAGCCTCTGAAGGGTTTCGTCCCAGGGGTCCTGGTTCAGCACCACGGGCTGCACCTGGGCCGGCAGAAACGGGCGCCCGGAGAGTGGCATGATGTAGAGCCGCTTCGGGAGCACCTGATAGGGCAGGGCAAGGCCGCTGCCACTGCCACCCTGGCCGTTGTCATCCCTGCCGATGTATTCGATTGCGTCGCTGTCCGTCATGGTCCCCCTTCCAGTCACCAAACACCATTGTTCCCGCAGACATGATGTCTGAATTCCGCAAATCAAGGGGCGGGATCGGGTTGAACAACCCGCTGCGGATCCCCATCTAGGGCGACAGTACGGACCACCGCCAATACAGGATCCACCATTATGAGTAATTCCGAGTTCATTTTTGATGCCACACTCGAGAACTTCCAGCAGAAGGTGCTGGAAGCGTCCATGAACACGACGGTGGTGATTGATGTCTGGGCCGAGTGGTGCCAGCCCTGCAAACAGCTCACACCCATCCTGGAAAAACTGGCCGAGGAGTACCGGGGTGCCTTTGTCCTGGCGAAAGTCAATGCCGAGGAGCAGCAGGAGCTGGCGGGGCATCTGGGGGTACAGAGCCTTCCCAACGTCAAGATCGTGAAACAGGGTCAGTTGCTGGATGAATTCAATGGGGCGCTGCCGGAAGGCGAGATCCGCGAGAAGCTGGATCAGCATGTGGATGCGCCGCCGGAAAGCGACCAGGAAAAGGTAAAGCGCCTCTGGTCCGAGGGGCAGCTTGAGGAAGCGGAAGCCGTGCTGATCCGGATGAATCAGCAGAATCCCGAGGATTATGACGTGCTGATCGATCTGGCTCGCTTGAGGCTGGAGCAGGAGCAGGTGGAAGAGGCGCGTGCCATCTATGAAAGCCTGCCCGGGGAAGAGCGCCTCAAGCCTGGCGCCAAGCAGCTGGAAGCCCGGTTTGAGTTTGAGGAGCAGGCGCGGGATATTCCACCCGTGGCGGAGCTCCAGGCCCGCCTGAAAGAGGACCCGTCAGACGTGGCCGCGATGAATCAGCTGGCCACCCACGGCATCATGGCCGGTGACCACGAAGCCGCCATGGAGCTTCTGCTGAAATCGGTCCAGACCGAGAAGGATTTCGAGGACGGTGCGGCCAAGAACACCCTCATCAAACTTTTTGATCTGCTGGGCAATGAGAATCAGCTGGTGCGGCAGTATCGGCGGCGCCTGTTTGCGATGATGTACTGACTGGCGAGGCAGAGTCGCGTCTGCGGATTAACAGAAGGATTCGCGCACGGTTACTTGGTTGTCATGGCTCCGGATAGGGCTTATCTTTCCTGAAGCCCCAGATGACCAAATTGGGGCAAGAGGATCGGACCACGCCGTGGTCGGTCTGCTATCAAGGAAGTGAACAACCAAGTGGAGATTCAAAATGAGGAAAACACTGTTAGCAGCAGCGCTCGTCGCAACTTCTTTCGGTGCCCAGGCAAGTGCACCTGGCGGTTCCGGCTGTGGCTGGGGCAACATGCTGTTTGAAGGCAGCAACGGCATGCCCATGCATCTTCTCGCAACCCTGGTGAATGGTACCTCCGGCAACCGCACCTTCGGCATTACCTCCGGCACTAACGGCTGTGACACCAGTGGTGCACTGTCCTACAACGGCGAAAACATGCTGGCCCAGGCTGGGGTCATGGAAGAAGTGGCTCAGGATATGGCAATGGGCGATGGCGAAGCACTGACAGCGCTTTCCGTCTCCATGGGTATCCCGGCTGAAGAGCGCGCCCACTTCAAGAAGACCATGCATGAAAACTTCAACACCATCTTCCCGAGCGAAGACGTGACCGCTGAAGAAGTCATGGGCAACATCCAGACCGTCATGAACAAGGACAAGCAGCTGGCAAGCCTCAGCTGATTGCCACGCCATACCGCCGCCCGGCCCTGTGCCGGGCGGTTGTTCCTTCCCCCGGGCAAACCACCGATGAAATCAATAAACCTGGCACTGATACTGGTGCTGGCCAGTGCGCCGTTGTGGGCGCGGGCCACAAATGAGGAACTGGCGGAGCACCCCCGCTGGAAGGCGCTGCTCCACATCAATGAGGGGACCACCTGGCGGTACCAGGGGCGCAGCTACATCGACGATCCGGAGTTCTTCCTGCATGAATCCGGCGCCACTGATGCGCACGCCGAGCTGGACGCGAGTATTGAACAGCTCCGTCCGGCGGAAAGCGAGGCGCGCTGTGACTTTCCGGCCCGCTACCGTTTCCTGAGCCAACAGCTGGATTGGCCCGATGACGGGGCCCTGAGCCACTGCAGTGATTACCAGGAGTGGCGCGAGGCCATGCCCGAGGAGCGGGTCGCCCTGATTTTCCCCGCGTCCTACCTGAACAGCCCGTCCTCCATGTTCGGCCATACGCTGCTGCGCATTGACCGTGGCAACGATGAGGACGGGGTCTGGCTTTCCCGTGCCATCAACTTCGGCGCCACGGTGCAGGGGCAGGAGAACTCCATTCTCTACATCTACCGGGGGCTGTTCGGCGGTTATCCCGGCTACTTCAGCAATGTCCCCTACATGAACAAGATCCGGGATTACGCCCATCTTGAGAACCGGGATATGTGGGAGTACCAGCTCAACCTCACGCAGGGCGAGCGGAAGTGGCTGCTCGCCCATCTCTGGGAGCTGGAGGATATTGAGTTTGATTACCTGTTTCTGGACGAGAACTGCTCCTTCCGTTTGCTGGAACTGATCCATCTGGCGCGGCCTGACAGTACCCTGATGGATGACTTCCGTTTTGCGGAGGTACCGGCCAATACCGTGCGCTCACTGGACCGTGCCGGCTTCATTGAGTCGGTGGACTACCGGCCGTCCAAGGCCAATGAGCTGGATGCACTGGTTGATCGCCTGAGTGCCAGCGAACAGGATCTGGCACTGGCGCTTGCGCGGGACGCCTCCGTGGCCGAAGAAGAAGCTTTCCAGGCACTGGCGCCCAGGAGCCGCAACCTGGTTGCCCGAGCGGCCTATGCCCATCTTCGGCTGCAGAACCGTGAGGGCGAGCGCAGCCAGGAGGTAGCCCAGCGTGGCCTTGCCCTGCTGCGGGTGGTGAATCGCACGCCTACCGTTCCCGATATCGACCCGCAGCGTCCCGTGTCGCCGGAGAAAGGCCATGGCACCAAGATGCTGGCCGCCGGTGGCGGCATGCTGGGTGATCGTGGGTTCGGGGAGCTCCAGGCGCGCTTCAGTTATCACGACTGGCTGGACAACCCGGAGGGCTATCTCAACGGGGCGGCGATTGAAGCCTTCAACGCCCGCATCCGCCGGACTGAGGGCGATGACCTGACCCTGGAGCAGCTGGATGTGGTCAATATCAAGTCCCTTGCGCCGCGCAACCGGTTCCGCAAACCGGTCTCCTGGTTCGTGAACGGTGGGCTGGATCGCCGCTTCATCGGCAGCAAGCGGCATCTGACCCGCCATGTCCAGGGCGGCCCTGGTCTGGCATGGGAGATGGGGCCCGTCATCCCCTACGCCTATGCCATGGCGAGGGCCGAGAACAACAGCGCGCATGATGTGCTGGTCTCCACGGCCGCCGGCGCCCGGGCCGGGGTACTCTGGTACGCTGAAAGCTTCCAGCTGGGGCTGGAGGCGGAAGGTCTGTACTATCACAACGACGATCGCCGCTATCGGCCTTCGGCCACGCTCAACGTGCCCGTGGGCCGCAACCATGCCCTGCGTGCCCGTATTGAGCGGGACGGCGGACCGGACCGGGCTGAAACGGAGTTCCATCTCTCATGGCGCTATTACTTCGACTGATCCTGCTGCTGACGCTGCTCGGGTTGGGGGGCTGCAGCGGCCTCTTCTTCTATCCCATGAACGACTGGGTGCAGAACCCGGCGCGCCAGGGGCTGGACTATGAGGACATCGTGCTCATCCACCCGGATGGTCAGCGCATCCACGGCTGGTGGCTGCCCTCGGCCACGGATGAGGTGCGCGGTACGGTGTACCATCTGCACGGCAATGCCCAGAACATCAGCACGCACCTGATGAATGTGGCCTGGCTGCCAGAGAAGGGTTACCAGGTACTGTTGATTGACTATCGTGGCTACGGCCTTTCCGAGGGGGAGCCGGATCTGGCCGGTGCCCGGAAGGATATCCAGCTGGGGCTGGACTGGCTGTACGCAGCGGATCGCGTGGATCCTCCACTGGTGGTGTTCGGGCAGAGTCTGGGCGCTTCGCTGGCCACCGGCGTGCTGGGCCGCAAGGAGAGCGCTGGCAAGGGTGACTGCGTAATACTGGAGGCCGCGTTCACCAGCTACCAGAGCATTACCCGGGATGTGATGCACAAAAGCTGGGTGCTTTGGCCATTCAGTTTTGTGGTGGCGCCGCTGATGCCGGATGAGGCCAACCCCATTGACCGGGTTGCCGGTATTGCACCGAGGCCCCTGCTGATCATGCACAGCATCGACGATGGCATCATTCCGTTCGAACACGGCCGCGCCCTTTATGAGGCTGCTGCCGAACCCAAGACCTTCCAGCGCCTGAAGGGCGGGCATATCCAGAGTACCCGGGCGGAGGACGTGCGCCAGCGCCTGCTGGACTTCATGGATGAGGACTGCCCCTAGCGGCGCCGGTGGCGTTTCTTCGGAACGAACCCTGGCGGCTTGCTGCTGAGCCAGCGCGTGAACTCCGCCAGCTCGGGGATGGCCAGCAGTGTTTCAAGTGTGTTGTGGTGCAGGCCCAGCTGCTGCTCGCTGCGTACGTGGTGGATCATGTTGTGGCAGGGCCGACAGACCCAGCAGATGCGCTCCTCCAGTTCCTCCCGCGAGAAGCCTTTACGGAAGCGCTTCCTGCGGTGCAGCCGCCGCGGGATCAGGTGATGCTGGGTCAGGTCCGCGACGGCGCGCCCGCAGAGTTCACACTGAGACGGCCTGGGTGGTTTGCCATTCATAGCACGTGCAGACCCCGTGCGGTTTGGTTATTATCAGCGCTCATTCTATCGAGGTAGTTGTTCATGTCCGAGATCCGTCCTGCGACGGGCCAGGATGTGCCCGCCATCCACAGTCTTGCGGAGCAATGGGTTCTCCAGGGGCTGAGCAGCGCGGAGGCGCGTGACTATGGGTTTCTGGTCTCCAATTTTACCCCCGCGGAGTATCGCCGGTTCACGCAGGTCGCCAACGCTTTCTATGTGCTGGAACATGAGGGGCAGGTGGAGGCGTTCATACTGGCGCTCACCGATGATCGCATCAGCCCGGATGATCCCGTGAGCCTGTCGATCCATGACTACGATCCGGGCCCTTTCCTGCTGGTCAAGCAGATCTGCAGCCGGCGTGGCAGCAGCGTCCGGGGTGCCGCCACCGCACTCTACCGTTTTGTGAGCGAAGAATTCAGTGGTCTGCCGCAGTATGCGGCTATTGTGCTTGAGCCTGAAAACACCCGTTCCATCGGGTTCCACGAAAAGAGTGGTTTTACCCGCTGCTGCGAGCGGGATGCTCCTGATGGTCGCCGGCGTGGCATCTGGCGCAGGAGCGCCTCCTGATGGATGTGACACCGCCGGTGCAGCGCCGGAATGTGGAAGACAACCGGGTCGACATACTGATCCACGAATTCTATGTCGCCTCGAGCCTCTACCTCCATGAGGACCAGCTCAACTGGCAGAAGCTGCACCACCTCCTCTACGTCAACGTGGGCCTGGGAGCGGTGGCCGGGTTTGCGCTGGAAAATGGGGCCGGGCCCGTGACCGCACTTGGTTCGGAAACAATCTTTGTGCTGCTGGGTGTGATCGGCATCCTGGTGGCGCTTGCCTTCGGCACAGCGCTGTGGTTCGGCACGCTCTATCTCCAGAACCGCAAGGCGGCGCTGGCTGCGCTGGAGGCCCATCTCGCGGAGTACGGGGGCGAAGCAGTGGTCAACCTGCCCGCGCACCTGCAGATGATTTCCAGCCGTTTTGCGCGGGTCTCGCCGACCGTCTGGGTGCTGCGCCTGTTCCCGGTCATGCTGGCCCTGGTCTGGGCAGGGCTTGTGGGCACGGTGCTGCTGTGATGCCGGCGGCCCCTGCTCAGTCGGTGCTGCGCATCATGCGCCCCGAGCCAGTGAACTCCAACCCGTACAGGGTCTGATTGAACCCATCCCGGGAAATGGCCTGCTTCGGGAACCGGACCCCCTGCCATTGGATCTCCTGAACCCGCACATCAAAGTCTGTATTGACCACGGGCCGCCCCTGAACGGTCTCGATGAAACTCTGGACCCGGTATTCCGGCGGGTTGATCACGATCAGGGTCTGGCCGTCGCTGGCCG
>Ga0207718_100615_pt1 | contig 27898 bp, 23 predicted proteins | sample A23M2SouthBayCA_FD_187749 | JGI IMG/M metagenome (GOLD analysis project Ga0207718, IMG submission 187749) | Aerobic enrichment media microbial communities from Eden Landing Ponds, California, USA - A23 M2 (SPAdes) | ecosystem: Environmental > Aquatic > Marine > Unclassified | place: Emeryville... | reverse complement strand
CGTCGTTCGCCTGGCTTGCTTGGAGATCTCGGATGATCTGAGCAGCTTCTGACGCGACATAGTCGTACCCGCCTTCGATAGCCAGCCCCGCTGTTTGTCCCATCGCCTTCTCCATATGCCCTATGTAGGCCTGCCCGGAATCCACAGTGCCACCAGCACGGAACAACGCACCTCGCGGCCCGCCTAATTCCATTCCTTTCTGTTCTTCTAACTCTGTGATGGTTTCTTTTGCTTCGTCGAGTTTCTGTACTCGGCCGCTTGCGTTTGCTTCTTGCATTGGTTCGACCCGAACAGGTTGAGAATCTACTCGCTTTTAAAACTCTGCCTCACAGCCGTTCCAGAACGAGAACAGCTGGTTTCGAACGGTCTCGACGACAGTAGAGAAGACGCGATAAATGTCGAATTCGTCGGTTAAAGGGCTTGATGCGGCACAATAGTTGATTGAGTATTATAGCCCCTATATCTGCGTGGGACGCTCCACAGAGCAGAGTGACCAACAATGGAAATTGCGGAATCGCTGTAGGAACTCTCTGCGAAGGTAATCAAGCGACGGGTTTCTCTGGTTAAGACAGTTGACGAGAAGATGAAAAGAAGCACAAGTGAAGACGATTGGCCGATGAACCCATTATTATGAACTCAAACACCTCGTCAATGCTGGTTTCAAATAACACACAAGAACCGCAAGCAGTCTTCCACCGATATGATTGGTTTCCGTTTGATATTTCAGGGGAATATCTGAGTAATGCGATTCTCGCCGGGAGAGTTAAGAGAGTTGCTTGTTACCACTTATTAACAAGATGAGCGGATTCAACTGGGACAGCGCAACTGTCATTGACCAAGATGATCTTGAAGAGTATGTCTACGAAACAGACTCTGACTCGGTTGATAACCTCTATATCAAGAATTACTGCGTTCAAATTTCGCCAGCCGGCTTTGCGTTCAATAGTTTAGAAGAGTTCCTGCGTAACCGTTTTGTCTATTATGTATTCTCTGAAGACGAGATAGAGCGACTCGAAAAACAAGGGGAAACTCCACGCGTCAAAGCACAGGAAATGGCTGGTATTGGAAAGCAGTTTCGTCAGGATGGCACACTAGGTGAGTTCATTTTATTTTTACTGACAGATGGATTCCTTGACCTGCCGATGATTTCTCACAAGATATCTCGCAAACAGAGCTATAGTCACGAAGTATACGGCTGTGATAACCTTTTCTTCGGGAGTTTTAACGGCGATGAATGTCTCGGAATCGGCGAAGCGAAAGTCTATCAAAACCTTACACGGGGCATTCGAAAAGCCGTAGATAGCATTTCAGAATTCCACGAAGAACAATCACATCGATATCTTGACCAAGAGTTGAGTGTCGCTCCGAGAGGTTTTAGTGAAAATCTCAATGATGAGCAGCTTGAGTATCTCGCAAACGTCGTTGTGGCGTCACCAGATGAGTATCCACTTCTTCACCCTATCTTTGTATGTTACGAGGATGAGAATCTGTCCGATGCTGAAAATGTATCTCTCTCAGAAGAGGAAATAGAGGATCATATTGAAACCCGTCTTACTAATCTGGAGCCACTTTCAAAAGCGGAAACGCAGGTTGAGAACGGTTCTGATCGTCTTAGGCGGGCTCATCTTTTATTTCTCTTCTTGCCAGTTCCAGATATCGATCAATTTCGGAAACGAATGCTAATCGCAATTGACCCCGGCCTCCGTCATATCCTTGACGAAGAGAACACAGAACCAGACACCGATCAGACAGAAGGAGGAACCGCATGAGTACATACGAAGTCGCAGATAGAAGTGAATTCTTGGATCAGGTTCTTGATGAACTCACTGAGGAAGTGTTCCGAACGGATATCGGCGAACAATACACAGCCCCCATCTCCAAACAGGATCGCCAGAAAGCAGCTTGGATAGGCTCTATCCTCGCAAATAGTACAAATGATGACCATCGGAAACGAGCCCTATCAACAGCGGTTCTGTTGTATATCACATGTGAAGAGGAAGTAGAAGGAGTCTACCAACAGTATCTCTATACGGTTCTCTCCCGATTGGGTAGCCTTCCAAGCGCTCACGCACTCAATGACTCAACGGCAGAGTTAGTCGAATCAATTAGTGATTCATCACAGTCACTGTTAGCTGCTGAGTTAGCCGCAACCGAAACATATCACCGATTAGATAACGAGACAGTGCTCACTCGGTTTCAGCAACGCGTCTGGGATCATCTCAATGAGAAATACGTTGTTTTCTCTGGCCCGACGTCCTCCGGAAAATCATTTCTGATGCAACAATATATCCGCCATTCGATTTCAGATTCAGAGGATTTTCAGGCGGTTTATCTCGTTCCATCCCGGGCGCTCATTTCAGAAGTAGCCGCAGAATTTCGAGCAGAACTTGGCGACGTCATTGATATACGAACTAGTGCACATTTAGATGATATTGAGACTTCATTTCTTCTTGTCATCACTCCCGAACGTTGTTTACAGCTATTTGATTACGAGGATACAGAGGATATCAATCTTGGCTTGGTTTTCTTAGATGAACTTCAGCAGTTAGAGGACGGCAGTCGAGGTCCGCTCTTTGAGAATGTTTTGGAGAACTTGGAAGATATTTGGCCAAACACCCAAATCATCGCGGCAGGTCCCTACATAGACAATCCTGCGGATGCTTTGGAAGAGATAATCCACGGTGAGGCAAACGATATTAAAACCGTTTTCAACCCCGTGTTTCAATTGGAGGCCCGTTTCACCTTTCGGAAAAGGTCAGATACGATTGATGTTGAACTCAATAGTCCCTCCGGAAATACGCTGGAGTTAGATTTAGATCGCCCGACCGGCCTTAGTTACAGCACACTCAATAATAAGAAACAAACAATACGGCGTTTTGTCGAAGAGTTCGGGGCTGGTGCTCAGTCACTTGCCTATGGGAAGACCCGGAGAGCCACCGAAAATATGGCCCTTGGAGTCGCAGAATCACGCAACCGAGAAGAGCCCCCAGAAACAGAAGGACTGATAGAGTATTTAGAGCAGACAGTGCATGAAGACTACGCGCTGATTAAGGCGATTCAGAGTGGTGCTGCTTTCCATCATGGTAGCGTCCCGCAAGTTGCTCGTGACGAAATTGAGACCCTCTACCGAGACGAGAAGTTGGATCTGATCGCCTGTACATCTACACTCCTTCAAGGTGTAAATCTACCTGCGCAGCGAATGTATCTCGTTGATCCTGGAAAAGGACGTGAAAAAACTCTTTCCGATTTTGAGATGCAGAATTTGATCGGCAGAGTTGGCAGAGTCGGGAACCAACTCTATGGGTCAATCTACTATATTGACCGGGAAAACGACGAGTGGGCCGACCAGCGGCTGAATACCACAGCGAAAAAGGAAGTGACAGCCGCGACCACTAATGCGATCGAAAACCGCTCTGACGATCTTATCGAACTAGTTGCGACAGGAAATACGAACGAGATAACTGATGACGGACTCAGATATACTATTGTTCTCCTCCGAAATCGTTACCTGAAACAGCCTGAGACTATTGAAGAGTATCTTACCGAAAAGGGGCTGTCAGAGGCAAAGGCTGCAGATGTATTTGAAGAACTAGAATCCGATCTTCCAAAGATTCATATCCCGGTTGAGATTCTCAGAAAGAACCCTACGGTAGATCCGATTCTCCAGAACCAGCTATACGAGAACGTGACCTCCGCGATTGAGCCATGGGAGGTTTCCACTACTAACCTGAAGCAATCTTTCTTTGCAGTCACACGGCGTCTCAATACAATATTCCACTTTGTCGAAGATTCAGAACACGGTATTGAACCAGCACAATCCGAATCGGTGTACTCACACAACCTAAATCATCTCAAATACACTGCCTATCACTGGCTAAATGGCCGGAGCTATCATGAACTAATTGACCTAAGGCAAGACGCTCTGGGAAAGAAGAATATAGATTCCGTGATTAAGGAACTCATGCGAATAATTAACGACGATGTTCGCTATATGCTAGTAAAATATTATCAAATATTATGCGATATCTTTGATTCGATCGAAGATTATGATAATGATTTCATGATTAACTTTGATAAGCGACTTGAGCGCGGCTCATACGAATCTGAACGTCTCCGGCTGATGGACATGGGCATTGATCGGTCAATCGCGCTTGATTTAGAAACCCCAGACGTAGATGATGACGAGGAATATAAAAGCGAGTTAGCAGACCAGGTCAACAACCTCTCACCGATTTATCGGCGTCACCTAATCAGAAACGGTGTTCTTGATACAGACTAAGAGATATTCCTGCTACTCGCGCAATACACGGCTTCGCATCTGGGTCGTACTCGCTGATCTTCTTGCTGTGACTGCGTGTCTCCGCGGCAAGCACGCTGATGTGCTTGAGCTGCTGGACGAAATTGAAGGGCACGATCGTTCAGATAATGTCCTTCCAGATGGCTTCCTCCAGTACCTCCGCTCCAACGAGGACTCGGCGAGGACCTGCCGATATTGGGGAGGGACTTCACGGTGTCAACGAGGCAGATGCCAACAGCATTAGAACGAGAGGGCCAATCTGGCTTATTGGTCTATTCCGAAGACTTCTGCCTTCCGTTTTGCTATCTCCCAGTCTTCTTCGATCTCGCTTCCGGACCGGTCTTTATTCACCACAGCGACCAGTTCCAGTGACTCTTCTCGTTCTTCAGCGTCGCCTTTTCGAAGTATTCTGAGGCCCCGTCTGAGGCCTTTAGCAAACTTCGAACCTTTCTCTGTCTGCTTGTAGACCCAAAGCTTCCCGTCTTTCTCGACGACAACTAACCCTATTTTATCGTATGCCCGGAACAGCTTGGAAAGACCTTGGTCGGTAGGACCGAAACTGTCGTGTTCGAACGTCCATTCTTTCTTTCCAACTCCGTCAACCTCCTCTCGGAGATGGAACAGCGACTTGAAGAACTTCTTCCGGCCCTGGATCTCCCCGTCGAATTCGTCGAGGAGTAACAGCCGAGGATGGTACCGGCCTTCTTCGGGATCAAGCGGACCTGGTTCGTCGTCAGTCATCTGTGAAGTCCGTTAGTTTGTATTGTCTCTGGAGGCTCAGAGTCGTTGCGTGGCTCAACTCCTGCCAGATATACTCGTCTGACGATGTGAGGATGAACTGGGTATCCAGACTTCTGAGATAGTCTATCGCGTCTTCTTTGAGTCCACGATCAAGGCGTGCAAATGGTTCATCTAATACGATGGTCTCCCAGTCAATACTTCCCCGGTCCAACGCGGTTTGATTGAGGGAGATGACAAAAGAGAGATTGAGAAGAACGACTTCTGCATCCGCCAAATCACCTCTCCGATCATACTCGCGCCTTCGACCATCGGCGTTTACAAGAACGATTTCGCCGTTCCGCTGAAGGTGAATGTCCTCAGCGATTTTGGGCGTGATCTGTTGGTAGTGGTTATTCCACGTTTCCTCGAAATCGGAGAGTTTCGTTGAAACGTCCTCGTTCTCCAGTTGGTCGATTCGGTCCTGTTTCGATTCTCGTTTCTCCTCCAAGTCAGTGATTTTCTCGTCCAGTCCTGCTATCGCGGCTTCTACGTTTTCCAGTTTCTCTGAATATTCTTCGAGGGCTTTCTCCGCCTCTGCCCGCTCTTCTCTTGCCTTTGCATGAATGCCATCGATATCATGGTCGAAGTCCCGCAACTGGTTAACAGCGTAACTATTCAGTTCCGCTATTTCTGGGCGCTCCTTCTTTAGAGTCTGTATTTGGGAGTCAACTTCGTCTCTGCGCTCCCTTAGCTCCTCAAGTTCACGGTTGATCTCCTCCGATTGGCCTTCGGACTGTTGTTTCTCCGCTTCTAGATGGCGAAACGTCTCCTTGACATCCGTTGATTGGTCGCAGAACGGACAGTGCTGGTTGTCAAGACGGGAATCCGCTTCACCCCGATTAACACGTTCTTCACAAACCGGGCAGATAAATTCCTCAAGAGCCTTGATGATAATCTCCCGTGTTTCTTCCTCTAACTCCTTCGCCCGGGTTCTCTCATTTTGTTTCTCCCGGATATCAGTGATTAGCGAACGCTTCTCTGAAATAAGTTCGTCGATTTGCCGTTCAAGTTCAGGATCACGCTGAAATACGTCACTGATCTCTGCCAATCGACCGCTCTCCGCCAAGTCCTCTACTGTGGACCATTTCTCTAACTGAGATCGGATGTCTGAAAGCTGTCGTTGGCGGCGACGCCGATCCCTCTCTTTGGAGTTCCGTTCTGCTTCCTTCCTCTCTATATCGGCTTGCAGTTCCTCTACCTGCTCCTCAAGCTCTGTAATTCGCTCGCTCAAATTGTCGCTTGTGGCATCCAATACTCGGGAAACACGTTGCGACTGAGGCAGTCTCTCAAGCGGTAACTCATTTAGCCGTGAGTGGAGGAAGTGCGTATGGAGTAAGTCCCGCGACCCGACCCTATCGCGGATTATATCTTCGGCTTTGTCAGGGCCGAAGTCCTGGCCTTCGGAATGAATCTTCTTCCCTGGCTCACCGCGGAATATCTCTAGGTCACCACTCAACTGTAACTCAACAGCGTTACCATGCCCTCTCTGCAACGCGATGGTTTCTCCAAGAAGCGAATACAGTAACGCATTGAAGGTATGTGTCTTACCGCTCTGATTCTCGCCCCTGATAAGAATATCCTCATCGGAGACACCCTGTAACTCGATCGGACCGCCTGATGTCAACTCAGGGCGAGCGAACCTCTCGATCTGGAAACCTTGTACTTTCATGTATCAATGGACTTGGGCGTATACTCAATCAGATCCAACATATCGCGGTGCTGTTGTAAAACTATCCATGATGCTACCAGTCCGCACACGACTCCCATCAAAGTAGAAACCAGTCCGTCGATCAAGATCCCTATGACAGGGGCAGAGATCACGATGAGCAGGCTGGCAAACGCGATAGCAACGACTCCTCGTGCATCTGCATCTACCGGGTCGAATTCTTCGCCATCGACATGGTCGAGTAGCTCTTCATCGATGACTTTCACCGAATCAGGTTCAGAAACTTCCTCGGGGAGTTCTTGACGGACTTCCGGAGTCAATTCGATTTCAGCAGCGACCGGGGTCGATTCATTTGTGGTTTCAGATAAGGTCTCAAGATACGAGATCAGGCTTTCATCTTCGTAGATCCGTTCGATCACCGAGCGTGTAACTAGAAACGGTACGAAAGCGGTGACCAGGCTCGGAGTTGCTGTGTACGCTAGGAATCGCCATTGTGAGACATCATTGAGGAGAAGAAAAACGGTTATTGACGCGTGAACGAACGTGATACCAGCCCCAACAACCAGCCTCTGGTTGCTTGAAAACTTGTGTAGGACACCTTGTGAGATATTTGATGAAGGCATCGGATCGTATTCTTGGAGGAACTATACAACGCATTCCTCAAGAAACTATCCTGCCGATTTTTCGGTTCTGAAAAGTACGGAATGACCTTTAGATATCTTCTTTTAATTACGTTGAAATGGCATCGATCCCGTGACTTTCCGATGAAACAGCCGTAGGATCAGAACGTGAGAGCCAGCGAGAACGTATCGTCGCATCCGTTCAGGCGATCTGCTCGTTCAGTTCTTGCAGTTGGTGTTTGAGCACAGCCATCTTGTCTTGGTTTGCGGAACTAATCAGTATCACCAAGCAATCGGAAGTGGTAGTCTCTTCCTCTGCACTGGCTTCGAAGGCATCCCCCAACTGAGGTTTCTCACACCCACTCAAGCGCTGCGTTGTGCTGCGCGACATACTTCGGATTCAAGCTCTTCTCCGGAATCGAGATTCGCTCCCCTGCACGGTCAATAATCGTCTCTTGGAGCACGTCACTCTGTGTTTCAAACTCTGGACTCACGCGCAACCGGTAGTCCTGATCAATCGTGAACAGCTCCCGGTCGAACGCCGCGTGGTGGGTCTTACTGAGGGCCAGTACGTTCGAAAGGTCCGCTCTGTGGTCCGGATAGTCACTCCACGACAAGACATGGGCAACGTCCAGCAGGCCAGGATGATCCACTCCGGAAATCGGGCAGGTTCGGTCGTGACGAGACAGTACCGTCGCACGGAACTCCGGATCGACCGAACGAGCGTGGACAGTCGTCTCGTACGTCCCGGCTCGCACCCCAGTATCGCTCGCCGACGGTGTCCAGTCTGAGTCTGCCCACTCTTGCACCGCACTCTCAACAAACTGTAGGCCATCATCCGTCAACGCGTACTCGTCGCCTCGCTTCTCAACGAAGCCCATGCTCCGCAGCCAATTCGCCCGCTGCTTCGCCATATCCGTCTCCCCACGACTCCACGCCAACTCCGGATGCGTGTCGAGCTGCTGTTCACTCACCTCTGCGACTGTCATCGGCCCCGCAGCCAACGCATACATGAGGCTCCGAAGCCCAACATTCCGCTCACACATAATTCGCAGCAGCGTCCCCACGTCGTACTGCTGCACATACTCACGACCAGCATCCCCGAGCACCCAGTAATCATTCTCCAGTCGTACAAACCCTGCCTGCTCCAGATACGTGGCCCGCCGCATAATCGAGTCCCGACTCGACACATTCGAAAACGACCCGCGATGCCACCCCACCAGCTCATCCGTCGTCGGCCGATGATCAGACACGAACTCAAGCACCGCATCCAACGTCTCAACGTAGCGTGTCCCACCCCCAAACATCGGGACAATACTACGGAGGCGATCCGGAGGCATACAGAAATTGTGACAGGGCCAAGTGATGATCCTTTCCCCGGACGACTACCGTGAAGGAGACAGAGAATTGCCGCCAATTATGCGTTAGGTGAATCGTCGAGAGGTGGCCGCAAGTCACGCCACCGAAAATCAGCAGTCCCACCCGAGTCAAACGCGACCCGATACAGCTGCGCATCCCGCTCGTCAGCTGTGAGCGAACCCGCATCATCACTCAGCACCGAAACAACCCGTCCATGCTCCCCGTGATACTCTTGATGATCAGGATCAGTCTCATCAGGAATATCGATCCGGACGCGATCTCCCTTCGAGAATTGCGTCATTGTCAGAATGAATATCTAAGAGTGAGTCTCCGCGGATACGTCTCCGTAGAGTGCTTCAGCTTGGTGTACGATCGGTTCTACAAGAGGTTGGTAGTCACTATGGGAGAGTCCATTCTTCCGAAGTAGGCCTTTCACTCTCGTTTTTAATTTAGACCGCATCGCCTTCCGGTTCGTCCAATCGATATTCACATTCTGTTTCAACATCTCGCACACCTCTTGAGCTATCTCTTGGAGCAGTTCGTCGTCGATTTCTGTTTCCGTATTCGTGGCTATCGCGTCGTAAAACGCCAATTCTTCGGCGGAAAGCCCTAACCGCTCTTTCCGACGGTCCTCTTGCTGGAGTTCATCCGCGTAATTGCGAAGTTCCTCAATCACTTCCTCAGTCGTCAGGAACTGATTGTTGTACTCGTTGAGTGTCTCCTCCAGTTCCTCCTCGAAGGATTCGTACTTGGCAAGGTTCTGTTGCTTACGAGTCGAGATTTCGTTCTTGAGCAACTTCTCAAGCATCTTCACCTGCAGCTCCGGTTGCTCTACACGCTCGACATCGGAGAGGAACTCATCGCTGACAATCGGTTCCTCCGATTTCCATTTATCGAAACCAGCGACAGACACGACGTCGTCAGCAGTGACTCCCTCTGCGATCAATTTCTTCATCGCCGAGTCCAGTTCATCGCCTTTGGAGGTGCTGTCGCTCTCCAGGGATCTGAGGCTGTCTCTGACTGCCTCGAAGAAGAGCAGGTCAGAGCGGATTTCACTGGCTGCGTTGTGCGGCGTCACCAACGCGAAGGCACGCTTGAGTTCCGCCACCGCCTGCATGAACTCTTCTTGCTTCTCTTCGGTAGCGATGACCTCACTCTCCGCACGGTGGATCAGTCGAGACAGTTCGAGCTCACTGAGTTCCTGCCAGCCCTCGTAATCAACCCGTGAGAGGTATCGAGAAACCTTGTAGTGCTTCTGTTTCATCACCTCGACGGCGGTTTCGACATCGACCATCGCCATCTCTTGGATGTCGGACGTATACTTGTCCAGGGCTTGGCGCAGGTCCTCTGCAATACCGATGTAGTCAACCACCAGCCCACCCGGCTTGTCCTTGTAGACCCGGTTCACTCTCCCTATAGCCTGGAGCAAGTTGTGGTTCTTCATCGGCCGGTCGATATAGAGGGTATGCAATGGTGGGCAATCGAAACCGGTCGTCCACTTATCGCAGACAACGATTATCTTGAGAGGGTCGTCTGGATCCTTGAACCGGCGTTTGAGCTTTCCTTCACTCACGGGGTCGTCAATGTGTTCCTCGGGCTCAGAGATGATCACACCCACTTCCGGGGCATCAGGCTGCTGTTCGATGTAGCGCTTGTATTTCACCGCAGCCTTCCGGCTAATGGAGACGACCATCGCCTTCCCCTCGATTTCGCGGTCGTTGTAGTGGCCGACGATGTCGCCCGCGATCTTTTCGAGGCGGTCATCGGCAGTCTCGATGATCCGACGAAGGTTAGTCCACTTCTCGACGAGCTCGTTCTCTAATTCCTCATCACCGGAGTCAAGCAACTCTCGCACCGATTCACTGATCGCCTCCTTATTGAGCTGGAGTTTTGCGAACCGGGACTCGTAGTAAATCGGGACGGTTGACCCGTCTTCCTCAGAGCGGTCGATGGTGTACTGGCTGACGTACTCACCGAACGTCATGCGGGTCGCGTTGTCGCCGTCGTGAATCGGGGTCGCAGTGAACCCGATGAAGGAAGCATTGGGGAGTGCATCCCGAAGGTTCTCACCCAGCTCTTTGGTCTGTGACCGGTGAGCCTCGTCTGCCATCACGATCACGTCCTCGCGTTCGTTGACGACTGGGTGCTCTCGCTCGCCCTCTTGGGTCTGGAATTTCTGTATCGTCGTGAAGATCAGCCCGCCAGCTTGCCGGTCGAGTTTGTTACGTAGGTCTGCAATGGTATTGGCCCAACTCACGTTGTATCCGGCATCGCTGAACGTGTGCGTGATCTGTTCATCTAACTCGTTCCGGTCGGTGACGACAACGAACGTTGGGTTCCCGAACTCGCTGCTTCGCCGGATCTTCCGGACGAAGTAGACCATCGAGAGTGATTTCCCAGAGCCTTGGGTGTGCCAGTAGACACCGACACGACCCAAATCGTCTCCCTGGGTTTTCTTCGCGCTTTCGACGGCCGCCCGGACACCGTAGAACTGGTGGTACCCTGCGAGCATCTTCACGGGCTTCCCGTCCACCTCGCTGAAGACGATGAAGTTCTCAATTAAATCTAAGAGGTGTTCCTTATCGAACACGCCCCGAAGTAGGACTTCTTGGTCGGGCAGGTCGTCTCGCTCATCACCTTCTTCTTCAATGTATCGCCAAGGGCGATACCATTGCCAACCCGCATCGAGGCAGCCGATCCGGGCCTCATTCATATCTGCCAGCCCAATCACTTCGTTATAACGAAGGAGTGGGGAGATATCGTCTCGATATCGGCTGTTGACCTGTTCGTATGCGTTCTCTAGGGTAGCTTTGGGATCGGTGGGGTTTTTAAATTCTAAAACACCAAGAGGAAGTCCATTAACAAAAATGACCATGTCTGGCTTCCGACGAGGATTCTCGCCAACTTGCACTGTGAACTGAGTTGTAACAAGCCAGTCATTGTTATCTGGATTCTTGAAATCTATGGGATGAACGAATCGTCCAATTTGTTCCCCTCCTTTCTCAAATTCTACTTGGATTCCATTTACCAACTGTTGATGGAGCAGTTCATTGTCCTCTAGAAGATTCGGTGATTGTGTAGACCTAATTTGACGAACTGCATCCTCCAAAGCCATCTGGGGCAAATCCGGGTTTATCCGTTCAAGGCTGCTCTTAAGTCGATCTCGGAGTATGACTTCAGAAGTTGTCGGCCGTTCAGAGCTTAGATCAGACGCTGATAGATAGTTGTACCCGAGCTCTTGAAAAATAGCAATTGCTGGCTTCTCAGCCAACCCAAGTTCGTCAAGGCCCATTAATACGCACCTCTTCCTGTTCCTTGAACATAATTATTACTCAGAGGTGAGCCCTATATTTCCGGAGATGAGATGAGGATGCAGGTGGTCTCGCAGTTCACGTAGATCCATAATCTCCTTAATGTTTGACTCAATCAGATTATGGATTGGATCGACAATGTTGTCAAACTTCTTTCTCACATCCTTCGGTGGAAGTAATACACGTAGGTCTTCAATTTCGCTAACGTGAAGCGTTTCAAATATAGATCTGGAAAGCGTTTTCTCACCGATTTCTTGTCTCATCAGAGGGGACAGCATATATTCTCGTAAGAATTGTGGAGATAGTCTGTCAGAATCTGGTCTGATACAGACGATGTTTCTCCCGATGGCACCTTCTACTCCTCTCGGAATCTGCGCGACAGCACCTACACGACCATCTTTAGAGATGATAACATCACCTGGTTTTGCAGTGATTCGCTTTGTCCACTGATCATAGTCTTCCTCAGAGATCAGGTATTTGTCATTTAGATATAGTTCCCCGTTTTCCCCGATGTCATTCACCTCAATGTAGAAATTCCCCTCTTCTTGCCTATCTGGCTTTTTCGAATGGAGACAATCAACAATTCTCGCAATTTCAGACATTTCTATAACATCCCAATCAGATGGTATGTCCTGGCCTAGGCTCTCGTGATGGACCATATTTGAATCAGCAAACGGCCCAAAATTGATAAACCAGTTTCTGAACACTAACTGGGAAAGTCCTCCCAGTTGGTTATTCATTCGTTGATTGTTTTCGATTTTATCGTCAATAGACCCAAGTGTCTCTACAATCTCTTCCTGTACCTCCGTAGATGGGACGGGAATTTCTGCTTTCCGCACCTCAGAAATGTTGGTAGAGGGATATGCACTTCCTGTTGCATTCACCTCTAAATATTCAATGAACTCTGGTGAGGTTGTCGCATAGTACACATACCGTGGCAAGAGTGTTTCAGGATTGTTTGGCCTTATGACTACGAATCCTGACGAAACAACCATATTTTCGGGAGGATCTTTCATATAGACATATTGCTTCCTCCCAGGTCTAACTCTGGATATGACTGTATCACCTGACTTCACCCAACGTTGTGCACGGCTTGGCGCTTCAGAAATCTCATGCTCATCGATTTCTGAAATCACTCCAGTACCTGCGTTTCCTATTGTAAGGTACTTAATATCGGTATACTCGAATTCTTCATCGTTCACTGAGTCTGGATTTATCTGGCAAATGTCCCCCAGCCGGACTTTCTCAAAATTGTCTTGGTTCCCAGAATGATCTGAAAGATCTTTTTGAGAGCTCAAAATCCTAGTTCCTCCAATTTAGTATCGATTGTCTGCTGTAGTTCGCCCGATTGACGAAATGTCTCTCGCAGTTCCGTTGAGAGTTCTTCCATCTTCACTTCATATGGTACATCATCTCCGTGGTCCGACTCTAACCCCACATATCTCCCTGGCGTCACAATATACTCATTATCTGCCATCTCGTCAGTAGTCACCTTTTTGCAGAATCCAGTCTCATCTTCATATTCACCCACATCTTCTTCACCTCTGTAGGCCCGTACCGTATCGGCGATGGTTTCGATATGGCCCTCTGTCAATCGGTTCTGAGCTTGGTCAACTGATTCATACATATCCCGGGCATCAATAAAGAGTGTTTCATCACTTCGGTCTCGATAGCTGTCTGTTGATTTACCCTTAGAAAGGATCCAAATACAGACTGGAATCCCGGTGGTGTAGAATAGTTCCTTAGGCAGTGCGATGACTGCATCTAACCGATCATCCTCAATTATTCCTTTTCGAATTTCACCATCGGTACCCTGAACAGACATCGAACCATTTGCCATCACAGTTCCTGCCATACCATCCTCGTCAAGATGATACAGCATATGCTGAATAAATGCAAAGTTCGCATTACTAGAACGAGGAACTCCGTACTCGAATCGGGGATCAGAATCAGAGATCGTCGATTTTCCCCACTCACTCATATTGAACGGTGGGTTCGTGATGATCTTGTCTGCTCGAAGATTGGGGAATTGATCGTTCCGAATGCTATCCCCAAGTTGGATATTTCCATCAATACCACGAAGGTAGAGATTCATCTTGCAGATCCGCCAAGTGGCGTCGTTGACTTCCTGCCCGTAAATGGAAACCTGACTCTCGTCCCCGCCCTTTCGTTCTAGGAATTTGTGACTCTGAACGAACATCCCGCCGGAGCCACAGAATGGGTCAAAGATACGACCTTCAAAAGGCTCCAAGATCTCGACCAGTAGCTCAACTACGTGTTTCGGTGTGTAGAACTCGCCGCCTCGGTGGCCCTCCTGTCGGGCAAATTCTTTGATGAAGTATTCATAGACGCGTCCGAAGACGTCCTCGTCCTGAGTGTCTTTACCGTTCCCAAGGTCAAGCTCGGCAAATTCATTCAGCAGTCCCTCTAATGTGTCCTGAGGGATCCGTGAATAACGCTTTGGCAGCATCCCATCAAGACGATCCGGATTCTCTTCCTCGATGGCCCGCATCGCGTCATCGATCTGTGCGCCGATGTCAGGGTCAGTCGCGTTGTCGATGAGGTACTCCCATCGTGCTTCCTCGGGAACGTAGAAGACGTTCTCACCGTGGTACGCGTCCTTGTCCTCCAGAATGAACTGGCGCTCCTCGTCGTCATCTCCGCAGTAGTACATCGAATCTTCGTCTTGTGTCAGCTCCCGCAGTTCCTCGCGGCGCTGCTGGAACGCATCCGACATGTACTTCTCGAAAAGGAGACCGAGAACGATGTGCTTGTACTCAGCAGATTCGACGGGCCCGCGAAGCCCCTCGGCAGATTGCCAGAGGCTTTTCTCGAATTTCCCGTCGTCGCCATTAATAGCCATACACCAATGACGGGAGGTTGGCAACTTCAATTTTTGCTTACTGCCCCATCGCAGTCAGGCTGTATCGAGGAACGAGAGCTCTTCTTGGAGATGCTGAATTGCGGACTTAGCGTGCTGACGGTCAGTCGTACCGCCGATGATGATCTTCCCGGTGGCGAAAATCAAGAGGGTGACTTCGAACTGATGTGGACGATAGATGAGACCGGGGAACTGCTCGGGCTCGTATTCCGTATGTTCAAGCCCAAGCGCGATGGCGAGGGCTTCCAAATTGACCTCACGGCCGAGGTCCTCCATGAACACTGAGGTCACTTGCCTGAATTCGGTCTCGGAGGCATCGACGCCGATCTCACGAAGCACTTCTTCGAATCGACGGAAAGATTCGGTTAGCAGCTCTTCGGTCTCAGCGCCACGTATCTGGAACGTGCCTGTACGATAGATAGTGTAGGCCGGTCCGTTCTCTTCCAGACGGACAGTAACCATCGCAGTGCTGTGAAAATTCGCGTCAACGATCTCACCGAGGTGGCCCTCCAACTCGGACACAAGAGTGTCCAAATCGATTTCCCTCCCGAGCGAGCCACTCCCCATCGTACTCACAATCTCCATGCTGTGCGCCAAGTTGTTACTAACACGTCGCCCACGCTGGCGAATATAAGTTCTCGTTCCCTCTGCTGAGACTAGCGTGGGACATTGCAGGGTTTAATTGAAGGTGTTAACATACTCTGAAGCGGAGAGATTGTAAGATGGTAGAGGTCGTCAATGTTGTTGCTTCTGGTTCTCTTGGTGTGGAACTCGATCTTGAAGCTGTTGCTGGCGATTTAGATGATATCGTGGACTACGATCCGGACAAATACCCCGGTGCGTATTTTCGCTTCGGGGATTCTGCACCACTCATTACCCTCTATCGCACTGGCAAGTACATCGTCACTGGTGCGAGCTCGGAGGAAGAGGCTCACACAGTCAGAGGAGAATTCCTAGATATTCTCACGGACCATAGGATTCTGCCTTCTGCTGAGGATGAATGGTTCCAGGTGCAGAATTACGTGTGCATGTCCGAGGTCGGGGAGAACCTGAACCTCTCTGCTCTTGCTATCGGTTTAGGCTTGGAGGTTACAGAATACGAGCCTGAACAATTCCCTGGGCTGGTATTCCGACCAAGCGAGCACGACTGTGTATTACTGGTATTCGGATCAGGGAAGGTCATCATAACGGGTGCCACGAGTATCCCAGCCGCGGATGAGGCATTCGATTCCCTCAGAAAACACATAGCAGACCTGTTTTCGTAGGCCATCTAATTCGACGAAGTCTACTGATTATACGCCACACCTCAGTTCCCCAGGCGATAGTCAAAACTCGATTTTGAAAGTCCGAGACAATACCTAAGTACCTCATCAACGCTCGCATTAATATGAACGAAGCCGGGACTCTCGAAGAGGCTGTTAGCCTTCTGGAAGACAAGTATACCGAAGAGCACGTCGTTGTCGAGCCTGATCTGGAGTCAGAGCAGGCCGTATATCCTGATATAGCTGTATTCCGGGATTCCGAACACACGAAACCGTTCTTGCTCGTTGAATGGAGTAGCCTGCGTACGAGCCATCGAGCCGAGCAGGACTTGAGCGAGATATCGGAAGCTGTCGCAGGAACTGGGGCACCCTACGGTGCTCTTCTCTCTCCGAGAGTTCAATTCATCTTCTCGGGAACCGGTCCTGGATACCGATCCTACGCCCACTTCCCGGAAATTGATGAAGAAGACCCCAGTGAGAGACGACCGGTACAGTCCCGAGCAGAACTTGACTTTTTGATTGACCGCTGTTTGGACGCGCAGGCTGAAGTTCGGCCGAGTCATGTCCGGAACGATCAGGCCGCCGATGAATTTCTGGAGTCGCTCCATCTGTTGCTCGAACTGCGAAACACAAACGGAATCGGTCCAAAGGAGATCGAACAGCCTACGATTTCCTCTCTCTATACTCGGATCGATGATCGGTATCAGTGGTACCAGCGCGGTGAGGAACTTGATCATCCGTTTCTGATTGCTGCCGCAGGAATCTTCCACGGGTTCTCCTTGGACGAAACAGAGGACAAAATCCTGGAGTCGCTCTTTGAAATCTCCGATGATGATCGTCGTGGTGGAGAATACGCTACCCCTCTGGAAGTCGCCAAGCAGATGGTTCGGCTAGCTGGTCCGAAGTCCGGCGACCTTGTCCTTGATCCAGCAGCGGGGCGCGGGACGATACTTTCACAGGCTTCCGGAGAGGGCGCTAATGGGGTTGGCGTAGAAATCAATCCTGCCGTATTGCGCATTGCGACGTTCTATGTCGATCTCTTCAAGCGGGATGTCGAGTTCACAGTGGGTGACTTCTTCGAAATGAAGGAAGACCTCATGTCCTATGGGGAGTTTGACAAAGTTATCATTGATCCTCCATTCGGGATGAGGCTCGATACCGAGGAAGTTCCATATACGGACGAGCGTAAAAACCTCCAATCAGAGGAAGCCTTCATCGCTCAGGGACTATCTCTTCTAAAGAAGGGAGGGCGGCTTACGATCTCGGTTCCGTCCGGCTTTCTTCATAATGCTCGAAAAGGGTGGTTCCGTAAGAAGATTCTAGAGGAGTTCCAACTCGACTCGGTGATCCAGATCGTAAATGGACCGATCTATCGGTATACCTCCATCGACACAGCGTTCGTTACGATTACTAAGCAATCCCCCGCATCGGATCACAAAGTACAGTACGCTGTTCTTGAATCGCCAGAGAACCCGCAGAATGCTCTCTCAGAAGCGGTATCGGAGGTAGAGGCGGAAAGTGCAGACTCAATTCTGCAGGCCAACCTGGAGGACTCTTGGAATATACGCTTAGTCACGAATCAGCGCTCGATTCAGACTGCTTTGGAAGAGCAGTTCTCTCAGATAGTAGATCTGCACGACGTGGCCGAGGTTTCCACAGGGAATCCACCGAACAATCTTGTTGAAGAAGAAGGCAAAAACATTCTCACTTACCTCTCGATTAGTGACATCGGGAAACGAAAGAGTCGTCATGGGGATCGGTATATGCCCAGAGATGAGGCTCGAATTATTGCTGACGATTCGTGTGTTCTCCTTGCCACTCTAGGTGAACACACCTACACTCATATCCCATCAGAGCCTCTGGCTCCGGCTCAAGATCTGGCTGTTCTTCGATTCGAATCACCTGAAGAAGCCTTAGTTTATGAGACGTTCTTGTCCTCCGAGCTTGGGAAAGAGCAGGTCGATGCCCTCAAGTCTGGATCCAGAATTCCCAGAGTGAATATCGGTGATCTCCGTGAGCTGAAAGTGCCCTTATTCTCAGAGGAGGAAAGACGCGAAAGGGCGGAGGCAATCAGAGAACACCAAGAGAAGGTCAGAGAACTCGAAGCCAAGCAAACTCAATTACAGGAGGAACGTGAGTCCCTCGTAGAGAATCCTAGTGAATTCCTCACTGGAGGTGACGACGATGAGTGATACTGGACAGGCCAGCGAACAAGTGGACGGGACCGTCCTGCAAGACCAAATCGAAGCCTGTGATGAAATTATGGATGGCATCATCGAGTCACACCAAGACCCCTCAATGTCGCCTGAGGAGGACCCACTCGAACAGGTCTATGGCCTCTACAAACATGTCCGAACGAACTCCATCCAAGCGTTCAACAATCGCTTCCAAGCATCTGCGTTATATGACGCCCTGAAATCATTATTCCGAAGTATCGGCAATGAGCGGGGGTACGAGCATCTGATGCACTATACAGACCGATACGGTAAAGAGAAAATCTCGGACAGTATCGACAACTGTGTTTACTGGTTCAAGCTTTACTCTGGAGTGATCCTTGAGACTCAACCAGAGATCACCTATGAATGGGCGGTTTCGCATTTCAAAGAACATCGGGATATGAGAGTCTCACATCCCGAGACGATTCAAGCCCCAAGCGAAGGGCCAGATCCCACTTATGTAAGCTCTGTAGTTCCGCTTTGGTATGTCTTGGAAGATGTTCTTAGACTCTGGCGTAAGGTTCTTGATAAGGACGAGGATGACCGACAGAACCGAGAGCACGTCCTCGAAGGCGAGATTCACCCGGACGGCGGCTTAGAGACATATCGATACGGATTCATTCGTGATCTTTCCCATCGACCGGACAGAACTGACAAAGGATACATCACGGATTACCAAACTGGCGAAGATGGTGGTGGCTGTGAGTTTGAGGTCGGAGATACCGATTTCTTCCCCTCTGTTGGAGATGTTGTCCGATACCGTGTAGTCGAAAATGAGGAAGAAATTGAACGAAACTCCGGGACCCTCACCGTAAGAGATACTGTTACACTGGTGGAATGAGCGTCCATATTATCCCCCATGGCAGAGTGACTGAGCACATTAAACGAGGTCTGCGCGGTCACAGTTCGGTCGAATATGTCCATTTACTTGCTAGCCCGCGGTTCTTGGAGACTTCATATGAACTCGCCGAAGAGTTAGAGGTGTTTGGTTACGAGGTCAATGTACATGAGATCTCTGCGTTCGAACTTCGAAGTGTGGTGGACACTATTGTCTCTATCGCTAAGCAACATCAGGGTGAGGACCTCTATATCAATATAACTGGAGGAACCAACCTAATGGCCGGGGCTGCAACGTCTTCGGCATTCTTCATCGGTGCAAGACCTTATTACGTGTTAGAACCGCAGGAGGATGAGTCGATTGATGAACTAGTCGTATCCCTTCCGGCTCCCCGCCAGCCGTTGACTTTTGATCTAAGCGACCCACAGCGCGAGGTGCTTGAGCAACTCGGTGAGTGGGATGTAAACGGAAGAGAGGGCGTAATCGGGCGCGAAATCGGAGAAGTGTTGGGTGAATCTGCTCAAAACATTAGCTATCACGTGGGCCAACTGGAGGAGAGAGGGCTAGTTGAGACGCACCCAACCGGGCGTCGAAAAGAAATTGTGCTAACTGATGTTGGAAGGCTATATCTTCGCTGGACTGGGGGTAAAGCGGGATAGGTTGCCGGTTATATTAGTATATAATACGGCGATTCTTTTGTACTTCTGATGTTTACTCGATCGTAATCCAAACCAACGAATTCCCTACCTTCCGACTGCTAACCTTCCCTTCGGATTCGAGTGACTGGAGGCGTGTATATGCCGTCCGTCGGGTACATCCGACATTTTCTGCTATCTCCGAGGTCCCTGCCATCCCATCAAGTGTCTGGATGGCATCGATAAAATCAGAGTCTGGGTAGCTCGTCGTATATTTCCCAGAGTCTTCTTCTCTATCTTTCCCCGGCACAGGACTCAATTCGAAGACATCACCTATGTAGGTGATGGGTTCCCTCCCATCTCCTCTGTCGGAGATGGGCAACGTTTATACCATTACACAGTATAGGAAATGGTGTGAAAGCCCAGTTCCAAGGGGCGTGGACCTGTCGAAAACGCCCGAGTGCTAGGGACACTCGGACTGGGTTTCACACTGCACGTGATAACCCATGGAAAAATCAAATCCGTCGAATCAAGAGAGTGTCGGTGACCAGATCATTGAACACACATCAAAATTGGAATGTTTTTCGTTCGGAGAAGGGGTCGCGGTTTGTGAAGTCTGCGGGGATGAACTGCGAGAAGGCGCATCGGTCGTTGTGTTTGCCTTCCGGCCGGTTGAGCAACCGGCTTTCGAGGTCGGGCACGTGAAATGCGTTGAGTGTCGGCATGAGCCGTCGGAGTATTTCACGCTCGGTGTGCGCGAGGTCGTGTTGGATGGCCGGGTCGGTACGTGTACTGATCCTGCGACGCAGCCGCGTGCGGTGAGCCCACCGAATGCGACTACGGTACGACCTCTGCCGGGCGTGTCATGTTTACACCGACCGGTTGCGCGTAGCGACGCGTTCGTTGCTGCGGATTGCGAATCGACACGCAAACCTTGGCAGCGGTCGGTGGTACGGGCTGACGGCTCGGCCCGCGATGGTGCGTCCGAACCGGACGCTGGTTCGACGAGTGATGATACGACTGAAACGACTGCTCCACACGCTGCTGATGGTGGCCGTCAGGGAGGTGAGTCAGCGTGACGGGGTCGAACGGCGCTGACGATGGTGGTGTTGCTGACGATGTGGACGCAGATGAGGATCTTGATGAGCTTCACCCAGTCTCAACGTCGCTTCAGACGGCTCAAGAGCAGGAGGGCGGGACGAATCGACTCGTTGAGACTGGAGATGGGAAGGTGGATTCGAAGAGTCCGGATGGTGAGGACTCGGAGTTAGATAAATTAGCTCCAGTGTCGTCAGCGGTTCGGACGGGACAGAGCCAGCCCGATACGGATGATGCTGATGCTGCGGATGATGACGGTGATGCGGGTGCGTCGGATGAGGAGAGTGCTGGTGGTGTCGGGGGTGGGAGGTGATGCCGGTGGGATGGGGGTGCGGTGGCGGGTGGCGTGGCTGTCGTCGCGGCGTGGCGGTGCTCGTGGTGGGGTACCGGTCACGCCGAACGGTGGCTGCTCGTGTGGCAGGCTGTGGTGGGCGTGCCGTTGCGAGCAGCAGTGAGAGTGATCGTGGGTGCGGTGGGCGACGGCGGGCGTCGGGATGCGTGGTGGTGTCCCGACGTCGTTGCTCGACCGCTCGCTGCGTGGTGGCGGGTGGCTCTGTGTGGTCGCTGCAGCGGCTGTGTGGCCGGTCCGATGCTGGGACGCCCGTGCGGAGAACAGTTGAAACAGGGTGTGTGGGGGTGCAGTGGTGTCGTGAGTGTGGAGGTTGTCATCATGTGCGTGGTGGCACATATCTGCGAAGATCTTGGAGTGGAAACGGAGGGGTGTGTGGATGACTATCGTCCAACAGGTGAGAAACGTATGACTGGATTTGAGTTGTGCGGTGAATTTGACCGATACCGGTCAGCGGGTGAGGAGTCAGACGAGCACCTGTGGGGCAAAGTAGAGTTAGACCGGCGACGAGAGGAGAAACAAAAGCCGTGCTTCCCCGGTGAGTATCGGTTTGAGAGGAAGGTTGCTGACCGGGTACCGGATTGTTTTGTACGTGGTGAAGGGGCGAATCGGTGGATCGAGGTCGTTGCCGGGTCCGATCAGCCGTATCGGGCGAAGACGCGAGAAGCGTTACGCTTGGGGTTTGTTGTGCACTGGGTATTCCACACTGACCATCGTGAGCAGATGCGTGACGCTCGGGCGGCGCTGGAACCGGAATTGGAGGACCCCATCCGGTTCGGTGAGTACGATCCGTTGAACGATCTGTTAATGGTTGGTGATCCAGTAACATTCAAGAATTACGAGTTTCCGGTGGAGTCGATGCGGGAGTTCGAGCCGCGCTCGTTGCTCGGGTACCGGCGCGGTGCGGCGCATATTGCCCGGCGAGAGAATTCGTATGACCTTGGGATGTTTGACCTGGCTGGGTGTCAACGCCGGATTTTCACCGACTACCCACAGGGGAAGTACTTCCGCGCCGTTGCACCTGGACAAGCATTCGACACGGCAACGTTCGGATTCCCCACGGAAGACGGGCTTGAACGCCTTGTTGAGGACGGGAAGGTCACGCGGCTCGGACCCGTTCGACGGCGAGACGCTGCGGAGTGGGCAGTGTCTCGATAGAAACCGTTCCCCTCTCTGGTGTGGAACAGTTTGAAGAAGAGAGTCTGCAGCTAGCGGCACGCGAGTTTTCAGGCGCAGTTGGACAGTCCAGAGTCGGTCTTGTAGCGTTTGGTGAGTCTCTCAGACGTCGTCTCAGATCGCTGTTTCAGGACTGGGAATTCATCTAGCTACCCGGCTGCGTGTGTTACTTCGTGTGCTGATCAGCATGGATTGTCAAACCGGGGGAGTGCGAATGACGGGAATGAGTCAAGTGTTAGACTTTGTTGAATCCGTATTGGCGCGGCAAATCGTGAGACCCGAAATCTAGCAGCGTTACTTCCTTAGTCTGGTCGTCAATCTGTACAACAAGCCGCTTGCTTCCTGTGACATCGATGTATCGTTTGTCTTTTGGACCGAAGCTCATCCCCTTCCAAGTCAGATGCCCGAACCGGTTTCTGATATCTTCGACAAGGTCGTCAACATCGCGTTGCAACGTCCCATCGGCCTTCTGGTAGCTCCGCTCAAATTCATCCGTCCGAGAGATTGGGCGCGGTTCTAACTCAAGCGAGCGAGTTCCTGGTCGATTCGTGATCGTGCCATAGTCCGAATCAGGTTCCCGTCGCGTGATGTACACCTGGATTCGGGAGGGAACACTCCGGTCGAGGCGGCGGCTGGGAAGTTCATCAGCAAGGAAGCCTTCGGAACTTGTGGTGTTGATATCGAACGCTGACGAGAGCACGCTAACCTGTTGCCGGTGAAGCGTCTGTGGTGATTCACTGCTGAACTGTGAGAGAACGGTCCTATTGTTGTTCGTGAAAGCTGCAGTCATTCGGCGGAGCAACGGGTCATACAGGCCTGAGGGAGCGAGACGGCGACACGCTGTGCTACGGTCAAGTTGTCTGAGTAACCGATACCGCGTAGCGATTTCGTCTGCGTCAAGCCGCCGATTCTGGTCGTAGTAGACGTCGTACGCGTCAATACCAGTGAAGTCGGCTAAATGTGTAGCGAGTAACTCTAGTTGGTGGTCAGCCCAGCGGTATCGGACGAGTAATTCCTCTGCAAGGTCGAATGCTTGGGTTAGAGACTCGAACGGAGACTGGGAGTGAGCACTCGCAGAGGCGTCAAGATGTATTAATTCAGGTGGGGTGTCCGGTTCCGCGGTCAGTTTTTGTGCCCAACCGTATAGTAAATGTCCTAGACTGCGGATACAGCGCTGTGGAATGTAGATCCCGTATGATTGCTCATCGGCATGGAACGGGATGTATTCGGTAACAGCATCAAGCCCGTATGCGCCGACTGCGGTATCCCACTCCGCTTCAAGGAAATGTAAGATCTCCGCAGCACGGACCTCGTCGGTATCGGAGGTGGTGTCTCGAAGTCGGTGTTCATACTTGTCTCGTGGGATAACGTGGCCGTCCGCTGGCCAGCCGATGGTTGTCTGATGATCATTGAATACCGACGGCGGGCTGGTGCCGTCTTGGAGAGGGCCGCCATATGGTTTGTAACTCTCGCCAGCTGCGTACCGGGAGAGGAACTCCCGGCAGTCCATGAGGCGCATATGCTCCAATCGAATTCTGGGAGCGAGTTATACCTCGGGGAGAAGAGGCGATATTTCAGAGTCACCAACCAGCGTGAGAAATAGAACTCTCATCTCAGGAGCGTGATCGATGTAATCGAGCCATGGGCGAACAGATTCCGAAACCGATTCCGTGACCGGTTCGCATTTAACGGATCCGCGGGCATTCCCCGTTCATCAATCTTCGCGCTCCAGCGGGGCTCGATCGGCATACACTATTCTATATAATCTGGAAAGAAATATTTTCGGAGCGATTTTTGTGGGCCATTACCACCGCTGGATGTACCTGAGCAGAACGCGCTCTAATGTATTCGGGTTGGAGAAAGAGAAGTAGAGGAAGTCAAGACGGGTTAGAGGTAATTGACGTTGCTGTTACCGATCGAGAGTTTCACATAACGTGATCGAAAATATGCGTAGGAACAGTGCGCGGTAGTTCACAGATGTGTCTCTCTGTGAAAGATGAGCGCTGCTGTGGCGTGGAAGTCCGGTGCTAGTCTACCTGACGACTCGGGAGCGGCTCTTCGCGTTCGAGTATGTCGCTCATATGGTTGTCTGCCGCACTGAGTCCGTCTTTCAGTGGGACTCCGTCCATCCCGGTGATGGTGTCTGCGGCGTACAGCGTGATCCGATGGTGCTCATGCGGTCCGGATGGGTCCTCGTCGAAGTGGAGGTCGTACCGATGGCCGTGGTGGGTTATGCTGTCGGTTTCCGTGACGATGTCCGGTAATTCCTCGTGTGCGGCTGTGTGTGCGGTGATGTGGAGGGCCCCGGTTTCGAGGCTCTGACGCTGGATCGCAAGTTGTGCGACGTTGTCCTGACCACGAGTATCGAGGTAGTCACGCGCGAAGTCTTCGAGTGATCGTCGCGTTTCGGTTTCGTTCAGGAGGCGCGTAGTGACGTCGTTGAGTGTGTCCTCGTTGGACTGGCACCGGCTCTGGAGCTGGTGGGTTGTCTGCGAGTCAAGCCACACCATCTTCGGACTGTTCAGGGCGTCTTCCGGGTTGGGGAAGGTAACTGCTTCGAGGGTTTCCTTCGCTTGTTCGACTTTTTGTTTTGCAGCCGCGTAGTGTTCCTGCACCTCTTCACTTGTAGCCGGGCTGCACATCTTAAGCTGCTCATCATTTTTCCAGCCGCCGCTGAATCCAGCACCAGGAGTGGATAGGATGAGCGTTGCCGCATCTTCGGTGAGGAAGTAATTGTCTTCGTCAACAGTTTCGAGGAGGACCCACACCTCGGCTTCGCGTCGGGTAAAGGTCGTGTCGGCGATGAGGGTTGCGAGGTGTTCTTCGACTTGGCTGCGCAGGGCTTGACCGAGTTCCCGCACGCCACTCATTGAGATGCCGTCAGGATACTCGCCCTTCTCTGTCCAATGGTCGGCTATGCTGTTTAGCTGTGCTCGCTCTGTCTGTTCGTCTACGTTGGTGTTTCGTACCATTGTTTGTGGTTCTGTGGATGGTACCGTCCGAATTGCTGTGTCGTCGCGGATTGGCGCTTGGCTCTGTATGAGCACAGGTAACATCGATTACCCCGCCGTTTTGCCCTACGTTATCGTCAATTTCGAACGGCAACCATTCTATGTGGGGCATTGGTATAAACGTCAGTAAATTAGCCCCTCTAGTAGCACTATAGGCACTACAAACTCATCTAAGGCGATAATCTCGCGTCTTCATCCCGGAGCATGGTGACAGTTTTACAGATTCCATTGTTATTGGCCAATCCGTCAGAGCAAGTACCAACTTCATCTGCATGTTGCCACCCGGATCGATTCTCTCGGACAAGGGCTCTAATCTCTGAAGTAGCTACAGAGTCAAGGTACGCGGTACTAGAGCCAGGAGAGGCCAGTATTGAGTTCTTCTAGGAACGACGGTTGCACTTGTGCGCCGGGTGGGAATGCGAGTTGTTCGCCGTCTCGGTTGAGGATGGTTTCGCGGAGGAACGGGTGTGCTGGGTCGAATGAGGGGCTTGCTTGGATTCGATAGTCACTGTCGATGGTGAACAGCGCGGCGTCGAATGCGCGGTGGTGCAGCGAGTTCAACACGAGGACGTTCTCCGGGTGTTCTGCGAGTTCAGGGTGTTGACTCCGTGGAAGGATGTGCGCGAGATCTAGCAGCTCATCTTCTTGAATGCCGGTCAGGGTGCACTCGTGGTTGTAACGGTCGAGTGCGTCTGCACGGAAGCCGTCACTCACGGTGATTTCGGACGTTTCATAACGGCGAATCCCGCCGGTCGAATCGAGAGGTTCGCCAGTCGGCCACTGGGTAACCTCTCCGGTCTGAACCCAGTGCTGCCAAACGTCCGGTGCTGCGCTGTCGTCGTTCTGCTGGGCGCGCTCGTGCAACCACGTGACGGGGACTGCATTGGTGTTGAGGATCGAGAAGTGGAACCGGTAGTTCGGGACCTGCGTCCCGTCCGCAGCACGGTACGCGTGGACTTCGAAGTGATCGGGAACGCAGAGCCCACAGAACTCCACAACACCTGGTTCGGGTTTGCGGAAGACGAGGACTGGCGGGACATCTTCACGCCGACTGGCCGCGGCGTTGTCGAATGCGGCTTTGATTTTCTGGTTCTGCGCGGACTCGTCGTAGGGGTTCGAGGCCTTTGCGTCACCCCAGTAGCTGATGTAGCCGGCGTTGACGGCGAGCGTGTCTTCCCACGGGTCGTCGTGTTGGGAGATGCCGCTGTCGTTCGAGACGAGCACGAGCGCTGCAGGCGTCTCAGACCGATCCGCACCGAGATCGCGGATCCCACCTGTGTTTTTGATACCGCTGTCGAGCGGGCCGCGGATCCACCGCAGGAACTGGTCGTCCGAATTGCGGTAACTCCCAGTGTCACGGTAATCTTGCCCGACCCGAAACGCGTGTTGCATGATACCGCGACATTACGTCTTTCAGTCAATAAATACCTGCGTGACACTCGAAAGATCGCCCAGGATGTGACTTGTGGGACTTGCGATAATCACGCGTGGCGTTGCCGGTCTCAGGCGGGTTACTCACCGTAGTCGGCTAGATGTATACCAAGGTCGATCAACCCAGAGAGATGCAGGGCAATCCGGATGAGAATTTCAGTATCGATGCGCGAAGACCAGGTGATTTCAACTGCGATGGGTCACTTCTGCTTCTTCACTCCCTTTTTCGGGTACAGTCGTCTACGGAGACTTTCAGCCGTGGGCACTGCCATCGGCAATATAGTCGTACTGTAAGTCGCTCCCGACTGCTCTCAATCAGCGTGTCTTTTTCGGCCCTCCCTGCGTTTCGGTGGGGTTCGATGAGCGTCCCCGGCTGTAGCCATCCTAGGCGTTGGACGCGTTGAATGTTGGTGCAAGTGCGCTCGTGGCGGCTTGTAAATAGGTTGTTTTGCCCGACGAATGAGGCCATCTGTGGATTACGAAGAATTCGTTGCACAGTTCGGCGACGTCTTGGGAGTGGCGCGTCGAATGGGTGAGTCGAAATCCAGCGGGAGACCCAGTTTGTGGACGACTTCTCGACCGGGTCGCTGAGAGCACGAGGGTTTATCCCTGCGTGCTGGTTTCACCCGTTCACCATGCTATTCGAAAGAGGACAAGTTCAGAATCGAGAGCAGGACAACCCCATCAACGCGATGGTAGGCGTCGGTGTGAGAATATGAACGCTGCTAAAAGATACGTGGAGACATCGAAGACGAACTCCCCAGTGCACGCGTATGTTGCAGATCATGGGCAAGGCGTCTCGAAAAGCGATATCGAACAGACGACGGTTGCTGGTCGATCAATAACCCTCTCTACCGACGTGGATACTGACGACCAGAATCTTATCGCGGACGGGATTCAGGCCACTAACCCGACCGAAAAGGAGTGTTTCGCTAATGCACTGAGGATGTGGAAGCATAACTCCAGAC
>Ga0207718_100614_pt1 | contig 27922 bp, 27 predicted proteins | sample A23M2SouthBayCA_FD_187749 | JGI IMG/M metagenome (GOLD analysis project Ga0207718, IMG submission 187749) | Aerobic enrichment media microbial communities from Eden Landing Ponds, California, USA - A23 M2 (SPAdes) | ecosystem: Environmental > Aquatic > Marine > Unclassified | place: Emeryville... | reverse complement strand
CGCTTCGCTCGTCCGCGAGGTCTCACTCGCTCGCCCCCCTCGCTCACGGGACCACCGCGGACTCGCTTCGCTCGTCCGCGAGGTCTCACTCGCTCGCTCCGCTCGCTCGTGAGACCGCCGACTATTTGTCCCGGCGCGGCGGAGCGAGAGGCATGTACGACTTCGTCGTGGTCGGCGTCGGACCCGCGGGCGCGCGCCTCGCCCGCCGGGCCGCAGACGCCGGATACGACGTGCTCGCGCTGGAGAAGGGGACGGTCGGCACGCCGTTGGCCTGTTCCGGTCACGTCAGCACCGACATCTGGGCGTACGTTCCCGAGGACGCGAAGGCGGACCTCCTCCAGAACCGGGTGTACGGCGCGAACTTCCGGCTCGGCGGGCCGGCGTCGCAGGCGTATCCGTTCTACAAGTCGACGGAGGTGTCGAACGTGATCGACCGCGTCGAACTCGACCGGACGCTCGCGGACGCGGCGCGGGAGGCGGGCGCCGACGTGCGCGAGGGCCACACCGTCACCGGCGTCGAGGAGCGCGCGGACGGCGTGCGGGTGACCGCCAGCGTCGACGGCGGGACGGAGCGCTTCGAGGCACGACTGGTCGCTGGCTGTGACGGCCCCGTCTCGCGGGTACGCCGGGAAGTCGGCCTGCCGGAACCGGTCGAGACGCTGCACGGCGTCCTCGCGTTCGACGAAACGCCGGATCACGGCGACTTCGTCGACGTCCACCTGACCGTCCCGCGCTTTTTCGCGTGGCGCATCCCCCGGGGCGACGCGGGCGTCGAGTACGGCCTCGCGGCGCCGCCGGGGACGGACGTGACCGAGCGGTTCGACCGCCTGACCGACGCCTACGGCGCCGAGACGACCCACCGGTGTTCGGGCGCCATCCCCATCGGTCCGCCGGAGACGGTGACGAGCGATCGGGTCTTCCTCGTCGGCGACGCCGCCGCCCAGACCAAACCCTTCACCGGCGGGGGCATCCTCTACGGCATGACCGCCGCGGACCACGCCGTCGACACGGTCGATCCGGCGGACCCGTCGACGCTCGCGGCCTACGAACGCGCGTGGCGGGACGACCTGCGCCGGGAGATCCGGCTGGGGAGCCTGATCCGTCGGGCGTACTCGCTTCCGAAGCCGGTCCAGCGGCTCGGCCTGTGGGCACTCGACGGCGAAATCGGCGTTCACATGGATCGCCCCACCTCTTTCTTCTCGGCCGCGCATCTGCGGGCGTTGCTGGGTGGGCTGTGGCCCGGCGGCGGGGAGACGGCGGGCGAGAACCAGCGCGGTCAGTCGGAGTAGCGGGGGCGGCGGGCCGACTGCCCGCTCCCCTCGACGAACGGCAGTGCGGTGACCGTGGCGTCGACCTCGTCGCCGTCGACGCGGACGGTGAGGGGAGGGGCTTCGTCGTCGAGAACGGCACTATCCAGATACGCGAGCGCGAGAGGCCGACGGAGCGACGGGCTCTCGACCCCCCTGGTCACCTCGCCGACGCTCTCGTCGCCCCGGAAGACGGCGGCGCCGGCGTCGGGCACCGCGTCGGGTTCGAGGCCGACCAGTCGCTTGCTCGGCCGTCCCTGGTTCTCGACGCGGGAGACGACTTCCTGTCCGACGTAACACCCTTTGTCGAAATCGAGGGCGTTGCGGACGCCGGCGACGTTGGGGATGCGACCGACGAGTTCGGTGTCGAACAGGGGCGTGCCCGCCTCCAGCGTGAGGGAGTTCCACGCGCGGTAGCCGACGGGCGTCGTCGGGGTGCCGCGGGTGAGCAGTGAGTCCCACACGTCGTCGGCGTCGGCGGCGCGACAGATCACCTCGTAGCCCGTCTCGCCGGTGGGATCGTCGGCGGCAACGACGGTGACGCCGGCGTCGGCGATGGAGCCACGGGCGAAGGTCAGGGGCGTCTCCGGCGTGCTGGCGCCGGCGAACAGGGTCGCCACGGTCTCGGTCGCGGTGGGCCCGTGGACGCCGAAGACGGCGAACTCGTCGGAGGCGTCGCGGATCGCCACGTCCTGAATGAACACCTTCTCGCCCCAGTCGGTGGCGAGAGGGTCGGCGCGGGCGGGCGGCGTGAAACAGAGCAGTCGTTCGCCCGCGTTGTAGACGTACAGGTCGGTTTCGATCCCACCCTGCGGGTCCAGCAGGAGGGCGTAACAGCCCTCGCCGTCGGCGGCGGGGACGCGGTTCGAGACGGCGTTGTCGACGAAGTCGACGGCGTCGCCTCCCTCGACGACGACGACGCCGTAGCCCATCTCGATGACGCCCACGCCGTTGCGGACCGCGAGGTGGGTGCGCTCGGGACGGCCGTAGTGAGCGACGACCTCTCGGCCGCCTCGCGTCTCGAATTCGGCGCCGTAGTCGGCGTGGCGACCCCGGTGTTGCATCGACGGGACGTAGGTGGGGCGGTGGAAAAAGTGACGCGGTTAGAGACCGAGCCGGTCGCGGATGGCGTCGAACAGGCTCTCGTCGTCGTCCGGCAGTTCGCTCGGGTCGGGGACGACCCGGTCGTCGGGGAGAACGACCGTCCGCCCGTCGTCCCGTTCGACCGAGATGAGCGAGTCGTCTTTCAGTTCGCCGAGCGCGTCTTCGAGTGTGTCGATGTCCTCGTCGACGGCCGCGCGGAGTTCGAACACGGTCATTCCCTCGCCCCCACGGTCGACCAGCGCGTCGAGGACGGCCACCTCGACGTCCGCGCGGTCGCGGAACTCCCGTTTGGCCTTCATGCGCGGATGTAACGACCGCGGATGATTTACCAGTACCGCCGGGCGCTCGCGGAGTCGGACGCGCGTCTGACGGACGCTTTTGGTGTAGGGACCCGCTACCCCTACACAATGGGACTCAGGTGCCTGCTGGGACACGATTACGCGAACCGCGAGGTGGAGCGCGAGCGGGAGGAACGCGGCAACGAGGTGGTCGTCACGTACCGGACGGTCGAGACGTGCGAGCGGTGTGGCGAACGCCGAGTCGTGAGCGAGAACAAAGAAGTGCGCCCCGTGCGGAACCCCGGCGAGGAGGGCGTGACGACGGGGCTGGGCGACGACGGCGGCGTGACGCCCGACCTCGGTGGGACCGCCTCGGCGACGGCCGACGGGACGTCGAAGCCGAAACCGGAAGACGTGGGCGCCGACGCGGGGACGGCGGAGCCGGAACTGGAAGCGGAAGCGGAACCGGATGCGGTTCCGGAACCGGAAGGCGCCGCCACGGGGAGAGCGGCGTCGGAACCGGATGCGGCGGCCACCGACCCCGAGACGGACGCGACCGAGAACGTCGACGACGCGGTCATCCTCGACGACGAGCCGGACGCGCCCACGAACGGCCGGGGGCACGGCGAGTGGCCCGGCGAGGACGCCGAAACGGCGGCGGGGAGCGAGGGTGGTGACGCCGAGGCGGTCGACGACACCGCCGACGACGGCGCGACCGTCGTCAGCGGGGACGAGGGCTGGCCCGATCCGGAGGGAGACGACGAGGGCTTCGACGCCGAACCGAGCGACGGCGAAGCCACCGAAGTCTCCTTCGGCGGCGGGCTAGCGCCCGAGGGTGTCGACGAGGCCGCGAACGGCGAGGCGGGCGCGACGGCCGCAGGGGGAGCGGTCGCCGGCAAGCAGTTCGTCACCGCCGAGGAGATCGAACCCGTCAGCGAGGACGAGGACGACGCGACGGAGTTTTTCTGTCCGAACTGTGGCTTCGCCCGCGTCACCGGTGGCTCGTCGATGCGCGCCGGCGACATCTGCCCCGAGTGTTACGACGGGTACATCGCGGAGCGATGACGGGAGGACGAAACTGGTAAACCGTCGCCTTTCGAAGCAGGGCCCATGAAGGAGTACAAGATGCGTCGTGGGGAAACCTTAGACGAGAACGCGCCGGATCTGAAGGGGACCATCGAGGAGTATTTCGGCCCGGTGACGGGGACTGAGGAGTACGAGGGGAACGACCTCTACGTCGTCGGCGAGCCGGACAACCCGGTGTTCGAGCGCATCGTCGCGGGCGCGATGGAGTACAGCAGCAAGAAAGACAAACTCGCGGTCCACTTCGAGGAGAAGCCGGCCGCGCAGGTGATCGAAGAGGGACACGCCGACTCCGCCGAGGACGCCGTCAGCGCGAAAAACGACTTCCTGCTGGAAGTGACGGGACGTGACGCCAAATCCCGCCGCGACTCGATGAAACGCTCCGTCGAGGACGACCCCGACGACGTGCCGAACGCTTAGAGCGCCTCCGGAATCCACCCGCCGTCGACTTCGACGTTCTCGCCGCTCACGTAGCCGCTATCGGTATCGAGGAAGAAAAAGAGCACCTGCCGCAGATCGTCGAAGGAGGCCCACCGGCCACGCGGCGCCTCGTCCGGAAATTCGTCCGAGTTCTCGACGACGTACGGCGAGATGCAGTTGACGGTGATGCCGTCCGACGTCGTGTCGTTCGCGAGCATCCGCGTGAACATGATCACTCCCGTCTTCGCGACGAGATAGGGGAAGTTCTTGGGGTAGACGAGCGCCTTCTCCGTGCCCGCGTAGCCGACGTTGACGATGCGCCCGAACTCGGCCTCGCGCATCGCGGGCAGTGCCCGCTTCGAACAGAGGTAGGTGGCCGTGAGATTCGTATCGAGCACGCGGTTCCACATCTCGAAAGAGAGCGCCTCCCAGTGACGGGGCGCGAAGTCGCCGACGTTGTTGACGAGGACGTCGACGGTGCCCAGGTCCGCCTCGACGGCGTCGAAGATGGCGTCCACCTCGTCGGGGTCAGTCACGTCACCCTGCACGGTCGTCGCGGCACCGCTCTCCTCGCGGGCGACGGCGGCAGTCGCGCGCGCCGCCTCGTCGCTCGTGTGGTAGTGGACCGCGACCGAAGCGCCCGCCTCGGCCATCGAGAGGGCGAACTCGCGGCCGACGCCGTTCGCGCTTCCCGTCACCAGCGCCACCCGGTCGGAGAGATCCGTCGTGAGCATACCGGAGTAAGGGTGAGCGAGCGCAAAGGGATGGTGGTCGATAACGGTATGTGGCCGGCCTGTGAACGGGCCGGGCATGGCTGTAGAGACAGTGCTGGTCGCAGTTGGGCCGCAGGATTACGAACGCATCGAACGGTTGGCCGAAGAGACGATCGACATCGCCGGGCCGACGGGCGCGAGCGTCGTCCTCGCGCACGCGTTCACCGCTTCGGGGTACGAAGAGGCGCAGTCGAACCTCCAACTCGACGGGGCGTCCCCCGACGAGATTGCGGAACGCGACGCGACGATTCGTGATCTCGAAGACGTGTTGGCGGGGACGGACATCGACTACACGATCCGGGGAGTGGTCGGTGATCCCGGCGAGACGATGGTCGACCTGGCGGGGGCGTGTGAGGCCGACATCGTCGTCGTCGGCGGGCGCGAGCGGTCGCCGACCGGCAAGGCCCTCTTCGGCAGCGTCGCCCAATCCATCATGCTCGAGGCGCCGTGTCCGACCCTGTACGTCCGCACCGGTACGGAGTAGATGGCCAGCTATCTCGGTGTCGGCCTCGGCGGGACGGACGACCCGGCGGACCGCCACCGATCGCTCGGTCCCGAAGACGCCGACGCTACAGCGCGTTCACCAGACTCGACGCGACCGTCCGCGCCTGCTCCGCGAGCGCGTCGGATAGCTGGCCCGCGTCGACGGCCGCGTCGAGTTCGTCGTCGTCGACCCGGCGCACCACGCCGTCCGGCCCTTTCACCACGTCGACGTGGAGGTCGACGTAGCGGACGGCGTCCGGGAAGCACTCCACCGGCGTACAGACGTTGACGTACGTGCCCTTCCGCTCGCCGTCGGTATCGCGGTAGACGGTGGGGTACCACCACCGCCCCTCGCGGACCTTGGTGATCGCCACGTCGCCGGCCTCGCGGTCGACGCCGAGGGCGTCGTAGGTGCCGCCGGCAGTCATCTCGCGGCGCAAGGTGAGCGTACCGTCGGGGTCGCGATTCACCACCGTTGCACGCCCGAGAACGATCCGCCGGCCGTCGGGCTTGCCGTGATCGAGACGGACGCGATCACCCTCGACAGGGCCGAACACGTCGGTCACGGCCTCGAAGGGGAAGTCGTCCCCGCCGTCGTCGGCCCCCAGCGCCTCCACGAGATCGACCGCCCGGCTCGCCTCGTCCGAAGCCGTCTTGACACGGTGGTGGCCGGTCATCGTCGTCGTCACCGCGCGCCGGTCGGCGTCGAGTGCGAACCGCGCTTCGCGGCCGAACCACACCCACGTCGTCGCGGTCGGAGCGGCGAGCCGACGGGTCGGCTCGACCGGGGCGCCGAGCGCCGCCCCCAGCCGATCGGCGCGGTCGACCGCACGATCGAGCGCCGTCTCCAGCGCCCCCATGTCGGCCGTCGTCGCCGCGTCGCTCCAGACCAGCCCCCAGCCGTCCGGCGGGTCGATGCCGAGCAGGTCGGTCAGACCCGCGAGTTCGCGCCCGGCCTCGTCGTCGTAGGTGTCGACCGAGACGCCCGACTCTCCGCGGACGAGCGTCGCCGGCCCCGCACGCGCGCGAATCGCACCGTCGAGGACGGGCCGGCGGTCGGCCCACGGCGGCGCGGGGTCCGTGACCTGCACGCGCACCGCGTCGCCAACCTCGACGTGGGCGTCGACGCTACCGAAGGGGAGAAACCCCTCCGCGTCACCCAGGTCACAGACGGCGCCGCTCCCGAGCGTCTCGGTGACGCGGGCGTCGAAGACGGCGTCCCGTGGGGCGGGGGCGGACCACGCGAGGGTGTCACGGGACGGGTCGAGGTGGTCGGCCGCCCGGTCGACCGCGTCCGGGGTCCCGGTCACGCCGACGCCCTGGCGGTCGTCGGTCGTCTCGACGGTCACGTCGTGGGGAGCGGTCCCGAACTCCGCGTCGAAGCGCTCGCGGATGGGTTCGGACGCGGCGACCACGTCGTGATCGGCGTCGAGGAAGCGACGGGTGAGCGCCGTCGTGTAGATGCCGCGACAGCGGACGTTCATGCGGGGCGCCCGAGACGACCGGTCGTCACGGCCGCCGGCGAGAGGGGGGGTTCGTCGTCCATCACACCCCCGTTTGGAGCGCGGGGGTTTTCACTACGACGAAGACGGACTACGGACGGCGACGGCGGGTGAGCACGATCGAGAGCGCCGCGAGCGCCGCGAGACCGATCACGACGCCGAAGCCGTCGCCGGTCGTCTCGGTTCGCGCCGTGCGGGCCGTCGCCGTTCGCGGTCCGCCCGCGGCGGCGGCCGTCTCGGCGCCCGGCGCAGTCGTGGGGATGGCGGTGGCCGTCGCTCGCTCGGTCGGCGTCGGGGTCGGCTCCGGGGTCGGGGTCGGCGTCGACACGGCGCCCAGTTGCACCGTTCGCACGTCGATCGAATCGCCCGTTTCGGCGGTAAGCGTGTACTCGCCGGGGTCGACACCCGCCACGTCGACGGTCGTTCGCCAGCGACCCGAGGCGTTCACCTCGGTGTCGCCGACGGCGACGGGTTGGGTCCCCTGCTGAAGGTCGAGGATCACGGTCGTCCCGTTCTCGCGGTTGGACGTGCCCGCGACGACGAGGCTGTCGTTCCGGTGACGGACCGTCTCGATGGTCACGCGGGGGTCGGTCGCGGTGACGGTCAGATCGAGAATCCGGTCGTCGACGCCGGCGCCGCCGTAGGCGTCGCGGATCGTCGCCTCGGCCTCCGCGGCCGTCTCCGAGCCTGTGAGTTCGCTCCGGATCGTCGCCGCGTCGCCGCCGTCGTCGAGGGCGAAGCCCGCGTCGCGCCCGGGCCTCACGAGAAGGATGCGGTACTGGCCGGGCGTCTCGAAGCCGGCGTAGTCGACGTCGAAGTCGTCGTCGTCCGCGACGGTCACGTCGAGGGGGTCGACGGCGCCGCGGGGCGAGACGACGTAGGCCCGGACCGTCTCACCGGGACCGGGCGCGCGACCGGTGATCGCCACCTCGTCGCCGTCGGTGGCGATCCGGGACTGTGAGACCGAGGCGGACGGCGACGGGTCGGTCGTGGTGAGGGGCGCCCGGCCGACGGCGTCGAAGTCGCGGAGCGTCGACTCGCCGACGCGGTCGGTCGAGCCCAGATAGTCGTCGCCGGGATCCGCGACGGCGACGATCCGATAGCTGTCGGGAACGGTCACGACCGTGCGCGTGTCGAGGTCCACGTCCCACGAGCCGTCGGCGTCGACGCTCGTCTCCGCGAGGTCGCCGGGTTCGGCATCCTCGTACAGCGGCGCGTACTCGCCGCCGACGCGGGCGTAGAGTTTCACGTCGTCGGCACCGCGGGCGGTGCCCGAGACGCGCACCGTCTCCCCGACGGTGAGGTTCGTCCGCGCGGGCGTCACCGAGACGCGCCGGTCGGTGACGGTCAGGGGGACGCTCGCCGCCTCGGAAGCGGTGCGGTTCCGGGCCACGCCGATGTCGTGGGTGCCCGTCTCCAGGCGTTCGGTGTCGAGTTCGACCCTGGCGAAGCCGTTCTCGTCGAGACCGACGGTTGCGTAGAGGACGTTCGCCTCCGAGTCCGCGTCGACGAGGACGAGGCCCTCCGCGGCGCCGAACACCGCGTTCGCGGTGGCGACGGTCACCGACTCACCGTCGCGGAGGGCGGCGGCGGGCACCTGCACCTCCCAGACGCCGCCCGGTTCGCCGCTCACGGTCGCCACCGTCGACCCGCCCCGGGCGACGCGGGTGCGACTCACGGAGATGGTGCGGGCTTCCGGACGGATCCGGACCGTCGCCGTCTCGTTCACATGATCGAGGTCGGTGGTGCCTTCGACCCGGACCGTGTAGGTGCCGGGCGAGAGGTCGGACACGTCGAGGCGGACGGGGTCGCCCGAGGCCGTCACCATCGGGTCGCCGGTGAGTTCGTCGGTGATGGTCAGTCCGTCGGGGTTCTCGACGACCACCGTCGCGTCGTCCGCGGCCTCGAAGTTGAACTCCGTATCGACGGTGAGCGTGTCGACGCTCGGCGGGATGGAGGACCCCCCGACGTCGGTTCCCCCTGCCGTCTCGCCGGGCGAGAGTTCGACGGTCCGCACGGTGGGCCGTTCGACGACGAGCGTCGAGGCGTCGCTGCCGGCGACGAGGGCGTAGGTGCCGGGGACGAAGCCGTTGCCGCGGGTCACGTCGGCCGTGAGGGCGTCGTCGACGGTGGCAACCTTGCCGTCGGCTTCGCCGCCGTTGCCGTAGAACCGCTGGCGCTCGCCGGCCGCGGCGACGCCGTCGAGACCCGTGAGGTCCACGTCCTCCTCGCCGAGGAAGAGCGACGAGTCGCCGGTCGTGACGCTCCGGTCGCTTCCCGTCGCCGCGGCGGTGACGGTGCCCACGGTCCCCTCGGCGTCCGTCGTCCCGTCGCCGTCGGCGTCGACCGTCGCGGAGAGGTCGTACTCGCCCGTTCGCTCGACGCCGACGCCCGAGACGGTGACCGTCACCCGAACCGTCTCGGCGTCGACGCCGGCGTCGTCGTCCCACGAGACGATCACGGCGTTGGTCGCGTCGTCGACGGAGGCCCCCACGGTCGTCGCGTTCGGCGTGACACCCCTCGCGTCCACCGTGGCGTCCGAGAGGTCGAGCGCTGCGGGAAGGGCGACGGTGACGTTCGCGCCCGTCGTCCCGTCGGTCGTGTTCACGCCCGTCGCGTTCACCGAGAGGTCGAGCGTCGTCGTCTCGCCAGTCACGACGCTCGTCGGCGAGACGGACGTGTCGCCGAGGCCGACGGCGGCACCCGCGGCGGGTGTCGCCGCGAGGGCGACGAGAAGGACGAGGGCCGCGGACGCGATTGCGCCACCGCGTGTCATCGGCGCACCCCCACCGTGGCGGCGAGGAGAATCGCCACTAGCGCGACCAACGAGCCGAATCCGGGGGCGCTCCCGGGCGTCGGGGTGTCGGTGGGCGTCGCGGGCGGTTCGGTCGTCGCGGCTCGGAACTCGGAGGCCTCGGTGGGCGTTGGCGCCGCCGTCGCCGTCGCGGTTGCCGTCGCCGTGACCGGCGGCGTCGCCGTCGCGTTCGGCGCCGATTCGGGCGACTGTGGCTCGTCGACCGTCAGTGCCAGCGTCGAGAAGTCGGTCGTCCGCGCCTCGTAGACGAGGGTGCCGTTCGTCGCCGCCACGCGCGTCGTCTGCAGGGGCGTCCAGTCGGTGCCGTTCGAGCGATAGAGCCTGACAGTGTCGGGGTCGGCACCGTCGAGACGACTCTCGTTCACCGCGAAGCGGAAGGTCAGGTGGTCGATGTCGCGGGCGTAGATGCCGTTGCCCGAGAGCGCCACGGTGTCGAGGACGCGCGTGCCGGTCGGCGCCGTGACGGTCCCGCCGGGACGCAGGCGGAGGTCGAAGGTGGGGTTGATGGTCGAGAGCGAGACGTTCACCCGGCGCACGTCTGCCGTCGCGTTCTCGCGGGCGGGGAGGTCGAAGCTCACCTGCCGTTCACGACCGATGTTGGCGGCCTGCAGGGTGACGCTCCCGTCCGCGAGGCGCTCGCCGGTAACCCGACGCTCGCCGTCGAGCGAGCCGGGATCGATGCGGCCCTCGATCTCGTCGTCGTAGGCCTCGGGGTGGAGGACGCGCACGAGGTCGACGAGGGCGTCGACGATGCGCGGGGCGGGCTGGCTGATCTCGTTCGCGTCGAGGACCACGGCGTTCCCCTCCTGATAGGCGGTCGTCCCCTCGTAGACGCCGCCGGGGCCCGCGGGGACCGTGGCGGTGTCGTACTCGTCGCTGTTGAGGACGAACCACGCGGGGTCAGTCTCGACGACCACCTCGCTGTTGACGAGGAAGAACCCGGACGTAGAGGCACCGTTGGCGTTGATACCGCTCCGGTCGGCGGCAACGTTGTTCCCACCCGCCGTCTCGATGATCTCGTGGATGAACGTGTCCGATCCGGCGGTGAACCCGAAGAAGAGGTAGAACACGTCCGGTCGGTCCACGTCGGCGACGGCGTCCTCAACGACCTCGATCTGTCGAACCATCTCGTCGGCGCGCTCGTCCGCGCTCTCACAGTGCCCGACGAGTTCGCCGATCAGCCGCGTCTTCTCCTCGATGTCCTCCAAGTCTTTCGCCTCCTCGAACAGGTACACTGTCAAGCCGGCGTCGCGGAGTTGCTCGACTATCCCCGAGTCGGCGATGGTGTTCGGCGCGAGCACGAGGTCGGGATTCAGCGCGATGGTGTTCTCGACCGTCGCGTCGTCGGTGCCCGAACCGATCGTCGTCTTCTCGTCCGCGCCAGGCAGGTAGTCGGCAAAGGACGAGACGCCGACCACCTCGTCCCACGCGTCGATTTCGTACATCGTCTGTGCCGCGCTGGGGTTCAGCGTCACCACCTCGTCCGGGTCCTCGGCTATCGTGACTGCCGTCCCCGTCGCGTCCGTCCGCGTGATGGGGAACGAACAGTCCTCGTCGGCCGCCGCCGCCCCGATGCCCGGCGATCCGAGCGTCGCGACGACGACGAGGGCGACGAGCAGCCACCGTGTCGTGTGCATGTCCCGTCCGACCGGTTTGAGCAATATAAATTTATCTAACGAAAGCGAAGTTGATATTCCACGCCGTCGTCGATGGGCTTACCCGAATTCCGAGTCACTGAACGGCCATGACCTCGTTCGACGCCGATCCGGCGACGCGCGTGCGACGGGTGTTCGAGCGCCACGCCGCGGTCGGCCTCCACCACGGCGCGCAGTTGGCGGTGTACGACGGGACTGACCGCGTCCTCGATCTGGCGACGGGCACCGTCGCCCCCGACGGACCGGAGATGACGACCGACCGCCGACACGTCCTGTTCTCGTGTACCAAACCCTACGCCGGCGTCTGTCTGCACCACCTCGTCGAGCGCGACCACCTCGACTACGACGACCCCGTCCGGGACCACTGGCCGGCGTTCGCCGACGCGGGGACGGAGAAGGCCGTGGCGACGGTCCGGCACGTCCTCAGCCACCAGGCTGGCCTCCCGTACGGCCCGCTGGATCGGGAGCCAGAGCGGTGGCGCGACTGGGAGGACGCGGTGGGAGCGATGGAAGCGCTGGAGCCGAAGTTCCGCCCCGGTTCGACCGCCGCGTACCACGCGCTCAACTACGGCTTCCTCGTGGGCGAACTCGTCCGCCGGGTGAGCGGGCAGTCCGTCGACGCCTACGCCCGCGAGCACGTCTTCGAACCGCTGGACATGGCCGACACGTCGATCGGTCTCCCCGCGGACGACCCGGACGACGTGGCGACCCTGTCCGGGTTCGCGCCGGGCGAGCGGTGCCGGGACGCGGGCGTCGGACTCGACGACGGCGAGGCCGACGCCGCCGCCCTGTTCAACCGCGAGTCGCTCCACCGGGCGGTCGTGCCGGCGGCGACCGGGATCGGCACCGCGCGCGACATGGCGCGGTTCTACGCCTGTCTCGCCAACGGCGGCGAACTCGACGGGACGCGACTGCTCGACGCGGCGACGGTCGAGGCGGCGACGAGCGTGCAGGTCGAAGTCGAGCGGGACGCCACCCTGAACGTCCCCCGGCGCTACGCGCTCGGGTTCGAGCGTGCCGGCACCGCGTGGGACAAGTACGGCACGCTGGCACCGCGGACCACGTTCGGACACGGCGGGTTGGGGAGCGTCGTCGGCTGGGGCGACCTCGACACCGGGTTGGCGATGGCCTACGTCACGAACGGCATCCGAGACGAGACGGAACACGCCCAGCGGGCCTGCGAGATGGCCGACGCGGTGCGGCGGGCGTTCGGCGAGTGAGCGGGGCGAGTCGCCGGTCCCATTGGAGCAGACTTGTTGGCATATCTATATGTGTGTGCGCACCCACGGTAGCGTATGGCAAGCAAAGTGACACGGACCACGGACGCCGACGAATACGTGGAGATGTTTCCGGACTGGGTCTACCAGATCCCCGGGCTCCTCCTGATCGCCGTTGGATTCGGTGGCGTCGCGTACCTCTCGCTCTTCTGAGCCACGCCCCGTGGAGAGACGAAGGCCGGTAGCCGCGGGCGACGCGGTCGGGCGCGACTAGTCGTCGCTCGCGGCCTTCGCCGGCTTGCGCCGATCCGAGCGCGGGCCAGCGAGGTCGACGGCGGGCAGCAGGTCGCGCAGGTAGCGACCGGTGTGAGAGTCCTCCAGTTGCGCCACCGCCTCCGGCGTCCCCGTCGCCACGACTTCGCCGCCGCCCTCGCCGCCTTCCGGACCGAGGTCGATTACGTGGTCGGCGTTCTTGACCAGGTCGAGTTCGTGTTCGATCACGACCACCGTGTTGCCGGCGTCGGCGAGGCGATGGAGTACCTCGATCAGCTTGCGTTCGTCCTCGGGGTGCAGCCCCGTGGTCGGCTCGTCGAGCAGGTAGAGCGTCTCGCCCGAATCCTTCTTGCCCAGCTCCTCGGCGAGTTTGACACGCTGGGCCTCGCCGCCGGAGAGCGTCGTCGAGGGCTGGCCGAGCTGCATGTAGCCGAGGCCCACGTCCTGTAGGAGTTCGAGCCGACGGCGGATGCCGGGATTGGCCTCGAAGAACTCCAGGGCCTCGTCGACTTCCATGTCGAGTACGTCGGCAATGGTCGCATCCTTGTAGGTCACGTCGAGCGTCTCGTCGTTGTAGCGGGCCCCCCCACACGCCTCGCAGGGGACGTACACGTCCGAGAGGAAGTTCATCTCGATTTTGACGTTCCCTTGCCCACCGCACTCCTCACAGCGGCCGCCCTTGACGTTGAACGAGAAGCGACCCTTCTCGTAGCCGCGCTGGGTGGCGAGTTTGGTCTCCGCGAAGAGTTCGCGGACGTGGTCGAAGACGCCGGTGTAGGTGGCGGGGTTCGAGCGGGGGGTGCGCCCGATGGGCGACTGGTCGATGAGGCGGACCGTCTCTATCTCCTCGTACCCTTCGATGGCGTCGTGGTCCCCGGGGTCGACGGAGGTGTTGTCGTTCATCTCGCGTGCCAGTCCCTTGTAGAGCACGTCGTGCATGAGCGTGGACTTACCCGAGCCGGAGACGCCGGTGATGGCGACGAACTGTCCGAGGGGGATTGAGACGTCCACGTCGTCGAGGTTGTGCTGTCGAGCACCGCGAATCGTGAGGGCACCGTCCTCGGGGTCGCGGCGCTCGTCGGGCACCGGAATCTCGCGGCGGCCGGCGAGGTAGTCACCGGTGATGGATGTGTCACAACTGACCACCTCGTCAAAGTCGCCCTGCACGACCACCTCGCCGCCGCGCCGGCCCGGACCGGGACCCATATCGATGACGTTGTCGGCGCGGCGCATCGTCTCCTCGTCGTGTTCGACGACCAGCAGCGTGTTGCCGAGGTCCCGTAACCCTTCGAGGGTGTCGAGCAGGCGGTCGTTGTCCCGTTGATGCAGGCCGATGGAGGGCTCGTCGAGGACGTAGAGCACGCCGACGAGGCCGGAGCCGACCTGCGTCGCCAGCCGGATGCGCTGGGACTCGCCGCCCGAGAGGGTCGACGCCTCCCGGTCCAGCGTGAGGTAGTCGAGGCCGACCTCCTCCATGAAGCCGAGGCGGGCGCGAATCTCCTTCAGAATCTCCTCGGCGATGGTGCGTTCGCGCTCGGTGAGCGCGCTCTCCAGGTCCTCGAAGTGGGCGAGGGCGTCCGCGATGCTCATCCGATTGACCGCCGTGATCGCCGTGCCGTCGACGAGGACGGCGCGCGAAGCGGGTTTGAGGCGCGTGCCGTCACAGGCCGGACAGGTCGTGACAGCCATGAACTCCTCGATGTGGTCGCGGGTGTTGTCCGAGTCCGTCTCGACGTGCCGGCGTTCGAGGTTGCCGATGACGCCCTCGAACGGCTGTTCTTTCCGACGGACGCCGTTCTTGGTCGTCCACTCGAAGAGTACGTCCTCGTCGGTGCCAAAGAGGAAGGCGTCCTGCACGTCCGCGTCTAGCTCCTCGAACGGCGTGTCGACGGAGACGCCGAAGTGTCGCGCCATCGAGTCGAGCTGTCGCCGGTAGTACGAGCGGTTGTAGCTCCACGGCTCGAAGACGTTCTTCAGGGGCTTGCTCGGATCCTGTACGACGAGGTCGGGATCGACCTCCTTCGTGTTGCCGATACCCTCACACTCGGGACAGGCGCCGTGTGGGCTGTTGAAGGAGAAACTCCGCGTCTCGATTTCGGGGATGTCGATGCCACAGTGGGTGCAGGCCAGCGCCTCGGAGAACTCGACGACGAGTCGGTCGGCGGCGTCCACCTCGTCGGCGTCGTCCTCGTCTCCGGCCGCCAGATCGCCCGTCGACCGCGCGGTCGACCCGCCGAGTTCGACCCCCGCGGGCGGATCGGGGAGGATCACCTTGAGGACGCCGCCGGCCTCGGTCAGCGCGGTCTCGACGGAGTCCGTGATGCGCGACCGGGCCTCGGGATCGATCTTCACGCGGTCGACCACCACGTCGATCGTGTGATCGTAGTTCTCGTCGAGGTCCGGGCGATCCATCGTGAGGTCGTAGGGCTCGCCGTCGACCTCGACCCGGCTGTACCCCTCGCTCACCAGGTCGTCGAAGCGGTCCTCGAAGGCACCCTTCTGGTCGCGAACCACGGGCGCACAGAGTTTGGCCTTCGTTCCCTCGGGGAGGTCGAGCAGACGGCTGACCATCTGGCTCGCGCTCTGCTCGCCGACTTCGCGGCCACACTCCGGGCAGTGGGGCGTGCCGACACGGGCGTACAGCAGGCGGAGGTAGTCGTGGAGTTCGGTGACGGTGCCGACCGTCGACCGCGGGTTGTTGGCGGCGTTCTTCTGGTCGATGGAGATGGCGGGCGAGAGGCCCTCGACGCTCTCGACCTGCGGTTTGTCCATCTGCCCGAGGAAGTTCCGGGCGTAGGCGGAGAGGGATTCGATGTAGCGACGCTGGCCCTCCGCATAGACCGTCTCGAAGGCGAGCGACGACTTGCCCGACCCGGAAAGGCCGGTGACGACACTGAACTCCTCGCGGGGGATGCGGACGTCGAGGTCCTTGAGGTTGTGTTCCTCGGCCCCGCGAACCTCGATGTAGTCCTTGCTCATCTACGCCCGACTGGGGGCCGGATCGGTGAAACGCTGTCGGTTCGAGCGATCAGGACAGCTTCTCGCGGCTGATCGACACGCCCGTCGGCGTGACGATGATCTGATCCTCGCCTTTCTGCACCACGTCGCCGTCCACCTCGCGGGCGACCTGGCGAAGGTCCTCCAGAATCCGGTCGACCACGCTGTCGCTCGGGCTCATCCGCGTGATGTCCGCAATGACGAGGTCGCCGTCGTAGACGGCGTCCTTGATCGCCATGGCGTCGCGCTGTTCGCTGATCTCGGCGATGTGAACGCTCATCCCCGCGTCGGCTCGCGCCGTGTCGAAGTCGTCCAGATTCAGTTCGACGTAGTCCTCGGTGCTGTGGGTGCCGCCGCCGCCGAGGATCTTGCTCATGATGCCCATGGTAGGTACAGGTACCACCGGCTCAATAGTTCTTGCGTCAGACGCAGGGTGCTCGACGGCGGACTTTTCACCGAGCCGGCCCCTCCACCGACCGTGACCTACAGCATCTGCGTCCGCGAGCGGGGCGAGGCGGGGGACCGGTTCGGCGTCGCCGCCGCGACCCGCGTCCCGGCCGTCGGGAGCGTCTGCCCGCACGTCGGCGACGGGGGCGCCGTCGCGGTGGCCGGCGTGGCCGACCGCGACCTCGGGCCGCGGTGTCTGGCCGAACTCACGGCGGGACGCCGACTCGAGGACGTGGTCGACGACGCGGCCGCGGCGAGCCGGCAGCTCCACGGCGTCGACCCCGAGTCGAGCGCCGCTCGCACCGGCGCGGACTGCCCCGCCGTCGCGGCCCACCGCGTCGGCGACGGCTACACCGTCGCCGGGACCTCGATGGCCGACGAGGGCGTCCTCGACGCGCTGGAACAGGGGTACGCGGAGAACGAACGCGACGCACCGCTCGCCCACCGCCTGCTCACGGCGCTCGCGGCAGGGGAGCGCGCTGGGGGTGATCGACGGGACCTGCCGGTCGGGAGTGCGGCCGTCGTCGTGAACACGGGACGCGAGCGCGAGCCCCTCCATCACGACCTGCGGGTCGACGCCAGCGAGACGCCGGTGGCCGACCTCCGGGAGACGTACCGGCAGGCGAAACGGGGGTACGAGGCGGCGGTGGAGCGGTATCGATAGGTGGCGTCGGCGTGGAGGAGGCTGTCCGGCTCCATCGGCCCCTCAGCCGGCTACGGCCCGCTTCAGTATCTGGGGCGTGACGAGGAGGTCGATGGCGGCGACGGCGTACGCGGCGAGTTGGACGGTGCCGTCGAGAAACAGGTACGCGACGGCCGCAACGGCTATCGCGCCGGTCGCACCGACGGCGTGCCTCACGATCGGGTTCGCGAGCGGGGTCTGTCGGGACACGGACACACCCACGAACCCCGACGGGAATAATTCGACGCGGTGTCTCGGGATCCGAAACAGCCGCCAACGAGGGTTCGTCCGCGGGATCACGTCGCCGTCCCGTCTACACCGAAAACTCGTAGAGGTCGTCGCCGACGTGGTGGACGGACTCGACGACCTTGCCCGAGTCGCCGACCAGGTCGTCGCCGGGTTCGAGCGCGCGGCCCACCGCCAACGCCTTGCCGTGGGTCTCCTCGACGATGGTGACGAGGTCGCCGGGGGCGATGGCGTCGTCGGCGTCGACGATACCGGGGCGCATCACGTCCGCCCCGTCGCTGACGAACTGGACGGCGCCGGCGTCGACGGTGACGACCCGCCGCTGTGGAGGGTAGGCGTTCGCCCCACGAACCGTCAGGAAGGGTTCGCCGTCGACGAAGAAGACGTGTGGCTCGCCGTCGACGAGAACCAGATCGAACTCGGTGCCCACGAGGTCGACGCGCTCGTACGCGTCGCCGTCGGGCTCGACGCCGAGGGCGTCCTCGAGCGTCGTCTCCAGCTCCCGGATCTCGTCGCTCCGCAGGTGATGGCGTGATTTGACCTCCATGGGTGCATCGTCGGTCGCTCCGCGGATAATACTGATTATCGCGCGTCGCCGGAGCGGTCCCGACGCGGAGCGCCCGGCGCGTCTGCCGGGCGTCGGACGCGCAACAAACGCTAAGTGGTCGTGGTCCCTCGCTTCGGCCATGTGGCGTTCCGGATCGGACGGGGGACGGGATCGCAAGACGGTTATCTGCATCGCGTGTGGCAGCTCGCTCCACCGATCCGAAGCCCGCGAGTACGACAAGGAAGGCGATCGCTGGAGCCGACACGGCAAGCAGTTCGAACACCTCTGCAAGGAGTGTTACCGGGGCCTGTGCCACCAGCCCCGGGACGAACTCGAATCCCTGCTCGTCGAGATCGGCGACGGCGAGGCACTCTCCCAGCAGGCGTTTCTCGAACGGTACTACGGCGTCGTCGAGGAGCGGTACGGGTCGGCCGAAGAGCCCGAATCCTGAGACGCGTGACCCTCACTCGACGACGTCGACGCCGGTGATTTCGAACCGAGCACCACCGGCCTCGCTCTCGGTGATCGAGAGCGCCCATCCGTGTGCAGTGACGATGTCGCGGACGATGCTGAGTCCGAACCCCACTCCATCCTCGGCGGTCGAGTACCCCGCCTCACACACCTGCTCGCGCTCGTCCGCCGGGATGCCCGGCCCGTCGTCGGCGACGTAGAACCCGCCGTCCACCTCGCCGACGGTCACGGTCACGTCGTGACTCCCGTGTTCGACGCTGTCGACGGCTTCGCCGTCTGCCCGAGGAATCTTCGATTCCTCGCTGTCACCGGCCTCCGGCCGGTTGCTCGTGGAGCCATGCTCCACGCTGTCGTCGGCCTCCGGCCGGTTGCTCGTGGAGCCATGCTCCACGCTGTCGTCGGCCTCCGGCCGGTTGCTCGTGGAGCCGTGCTCCACGCTGTTCCGTATCAGATTCGCCAGCAGTTGCCTGAGACGGTTCGGATCGGCCCGAATCCGTCGGTCGGTCCGGTCGAGTTCGACGTTCAGGGTCGCGTCGCCCGTCGCCACGTTCCCCCAGCACTGGACGACCGCCGTTTCCAGGGCAACCGGTTCGAGATCACCGATATCTTTCGCCTGTCGTGCGAGCGACAACAACTCGTCGACCAGTTCCAGCGTGCGCTCGATCGACGACGCGACGCTGTCGAGGTTCTCGCTGTCGCACTCGGATCGGGCGAGCTGGAGCCGTCCCTGCGCGACGGTCAACGGGTTGCGGAGGTCGTGAGAGACGGTGCTGACCAACTTCTCCAGCCGCTCGTTGTGTCGCTGGAGGTCCCGCTCGCGCTCCTTGCGCTCGGTGATGTCCCGAACGACGCAGATGATCCGCTGATCACCGGTGATACTCAGCGAGAGCTCCTGTGGGAACGTACTGCCGTCCTTTCGAGTGCCGATAGCTTCCCCCCGCCAGTTCCCCCGTTCGTACAGCGTGGGCAAGATTTCGTCTTCGAACCGGGCAATCTCGTCGGCGTCGTAGCACGTCCGCCACGTTTCGCCGTGGAGCGCGTCCGGGTCCTCGTACCCGTAGATGTCTGCGTGGGCCCGATTGACGAAGACGTACTCGTCGTCGTCGTCGAGGACCGCCATCCCGTCGATCGACGCCCACATCGCCGTCGATAGTGCCTGTAGTTCCTGCTCGCGCCGGTGCTGTTCAGTGATATCCTGCGCGATGAAGAAGCCGCTCGTGATCGTCCCGTCGGTACCGCAGATGGGGGCGGAGTGGAGTCGATAGACGTGCCCCTCGTAGCGAAGCTCTGCTGTCTCCCGTTCACCGTCGAGTGTCGCGGTCATCAGCGATTCGAGCGTCTCGACGATCCCCTCGGAGTACGACTCGACTTCGTAGATCGTGCTCCCGACGAGATCGTCCGGCGATGTCTCGATCGCGTCGAAGCCCTCCCCGGAGACGAACTGATACCGCAACTCGTCGTCGAAGTAGTGGACGCCCCCGTTCGGAAACTGCTCCGCGAGCGTTCGGTAGTGTCCTCCGGGAACGGCGTCATCGGACTCGTCGATGGGGACTGAGTCGGAGCGTTCGCCCCGATCGACGACGAGTGGCGAGTCTTCGAAAAACGGGGCCGGACGCCGGTCCGTCTCGGGGGGATCGACCTGGGCGCGGTGCGTTTCGACGGCGTCGCTGATGCTGTCCACGAGGGTGGCGTACTGGCCGGTTCCGCGCCCCTTCTGCAGGTACTCCGTGACGCCCGCCGAGATCGCGTCGCTGGCGACGTCCTCGCTTCCCTTCCCGGTGTAGAGGATGAACGGCAGGTCGGGGAATCGCTCACGGACCGCTTCGAGAAACGCGACGCCGTTCCGCTCCGGCATCGCGTAGTCGGAGACGACGCAGTCGAACTCGTCGGTAGTGAGCCGCTCCAACCCCACAGCCACGCCCGTAGCGGTCTCGACGTCGAATCGACCGTCTTCGCGTTCGACGAAGTCCGCGACCATGTCCGCGAAATTCGGGTCGTCGTCGACGTGTAGAACCCGGATCTGACGGTCGGCTGTGGGCATCTTGTCCCCTCCCATCAGGTGAATCGAAGACGAGACGGAAAAATGTGAGGCAGGGGTGAAACGCGAACGCCCACTGTGAGTCGCCGGTGCTGGGAGTCCACCACGGTGGCCCGGCGAGCGCTCACGTCCCCACCATCGCGCGCCCGACACGTCTAACTACCCGTCACGTGTAGGCCGGGGCATGACGAACGATTCCGAGGCGCAGGCCCAGGCCGGGACGGCCGAGGGCCAAGGGCCAGTCGAGATCAGTCCCGCCGAGGCCCGCCAGCTACAGGAGAAGCGGGAGGAACTGTTCGAGGAGTTCGAGATCCGCGACGAGTTCCCCCCGGCGGTCCTCCGGGAGGCACGCGAGCGAACCGAGGGTGTTCAGGGAGAGATCCAGGACGAACTCGAGAGCCGGCAGGATCTCCGGGACCTGACCGCGTGGACGACCGACCCCATCGACGCCCAAGACTTCGACGACGCCATCAGCGTCCGAGAGGAGGAGGACGCCTACCGACTGTGGGTCCACATCGCGGACGTGACCCACTACGTCCACCCCGACTCCGCGATGTGGGAAGAGGCCGTCCAGCGGGGCAACACGGTCTATCTCCCCGCCTACACCATCCACATGCTGCCGCCGACGCTCGCGGAGACGGTCTGCTCGCTCGTGCCCGATGAGGACCGCCTCGCCCACACGGTCGAGATGGAACTCGACCCGGAGACGCTCTCCTTCGAGACCATCGACATCTACAAATCCGTCATCCGGAGCGACGAGCGACTCACGTACAGCCAGTGTGAGAATCGACTGGAGGACCCCGACGCGCCCCTCCACGAGAAGAACACGCTCGCGTTCGAGCTCGCGGATCGGATGCACGAACAGCGAAAGGAGGACGGCTCGCTCGTCCTCAACCCCCGCCGGGACCGCGCCCACACCATCATCGAGGAGTGCATGCTGAAGGCGAACAAGGCCGTCACGCACGAACTGATGTGGAACCGAGGCGTCGAGGCGATGTACCGCGTCCACCCCCAGCCCACGCCGGACCAGTGGAACGACGCGCTCCGCGAGATTCAGGAACTCGACGGCGTCTCCATCCCCTCCGACAAGTGGGACGACCCTCGAAAGGCCGTCAACGGTGCCCTCGAAACCGCGCCCGATCGGATGCTGTCGAAGATTCAGCGCGCGGTGCTGAAGGTGATGCCCCGCGCGAAGTACATGAACGACCCCTTCGGCGGCCACCACGCGCTCAACTTCGACATCTACGGCCACTTCACCTCGCCCATCCGGCGGCTCTCCGACCTGATCAACCACTGGATCGTCCACGAGAACGACGTGCCCGAGGACCTGATCGAACTCTGTGATCGCGCCTCGGACCGCCAGAAGGACGGCGAGACGGTCGAACGCCTCTACAAGGGGTTCATGGAGGAGATCGGCCTCGATCCCTACGCGGTGAACAACCGCGGCGTCGTCACCGTCGACGAGGACGGCGGGGTGCTGAACGACGAGGGACTGCCGCCGGCCGACGATCGGTAGCCAGCAGTTCCAGCGTTTGAGAATTGGGACGATACGTTTGTATACGGACACCACGCAGTCACACGTGCCCCACCACGGGGCCCGCCGCCGAGTCGGATCGACCATGCATCGCTCCCGCTTCGGCGGCTCCTTTCGTACCATGGACGAGGCGGCTCTCCCCCCGTCTCGTGGCTCTTCACCCCGTCGAATCGAAACGCTGGCGCTCGGAGAGAAACATTTATGTTGGGTGGTAACGTATACCAAGGTCCGGTAGTACGCACGAGGATACACCGGACGATCCGGTCCAGTCCGTTCGAACGAACGGGTTGGAGTGGATTAGGGGTAAAACCAAAGCCCCCGTAACAGGGGAACAAGGTGAACGCCTCGAAGGAGGACCGCGACGGCCCGACGCCCGTCCGCCATGGCGGACGGGAGCGAAGACCAAGTACCGGATCTCGAGTAATCGGGATTCGTGAACCTGGGAAACCAGTACCGGTCGTGAGGGCCGTGGAAAACATCTCCCGTCCGGGTCCAACTCGTAGCGGCTACCGTTTCTATTCACCGACGGCAGAAGACGAGGGGTCCCGGTTGGGACGATGGTACAGGGAGTGTTCGGGACCCCACCGAACTGTGGATCTACTCGGTTGAATATTTCATGGACGTTCACAATATTTTCGTCGTCCGAACGACTGTCGACACGCCGGGACCGGCCACACCCCGTCGAACGGCCGAATCGAGGGTGCTTTATGATATTTTTATTGATATTGGTGATATGGCACGGACGGAGGAGACGTACGAGGGACACTCGATCGTCGCGGAGAACGGCGACGACCACGCTTGAGGGCAGTCGTGGGCGCTCCTCGTTCCGAGGATGATTGACTGGAGCGAACGAAGCGGGCGGACAGAAACGGATTCGCCGGGATTCCCGCGAGCGGAGCGAACGGGAAGTCGGCGAGTCCGCGACTGAACGAACGAAGTGAGTGAAGAAGTGGACTCGCCGGGATTTGAACCCGGGGCCTCTTCCTTGCGAAGGAAGCGATCTGCCACTGATCTACGAGCCCGCACTGTGACCCAGCCGTCGGGCGTACTTGTAGCTTCTGTTCGAATCGAAAGGGCGACGAAACGCCTTAGCGCCGTGTGATCAGTCCTCGAGGACGATCTCGATGCTGACGTCGTTCGGCACCTGGATGCGCATGAGTTGACGAAGCGCGCGTTCGTCCGCGTCGATGTCGATCAGCCGCTTGTGGACGCGCATCTCCCAGTGCTCCCAGGTCGCGGTCCCCTCGCCGTCGGGGGACTTGCGAGCCGGGACTTCCAGCGTCTTCGTCGGCAGCGGGATCGGCCCGCTGAGATTGACGCCCGTCTTGTTCGCGATCTCGCGGACTTCGTCGCAGATGCCGTCGAGATCCTCGGGACTCGTACCCGCCAGGCGAACGCGTGCCTGCTGCATCTATCGCTCGTTGACCGAGAGCACTTTGCCGGCCGCGATGGTCTGACCCATGTCGCGGATGGCGAAGCTACCGAGCTCCGGAATCTCGGACGACGGCTCGATGCTGAGGGGCTTCTGCGGGCGAACGGTCACGACCGCGGCGTCGCCGGACTTGATGAAGTCCGGGTTCTCCTCGGCGACTTCCCCGCTGGCGGGGTCGAGCTTCTGGTCGATGGACTCGATCGTACACGCGACCTGCGCCGTGTGGGCGTGGAAGACCGGCGTGTAACCGGCCGTGATCACGGAGGGGTGCTGCATGACGACGACCTGGGCCTGGAACGTCTCGGCGACCGACGGCGGGTCGTCGGCCGGACCACAGACGTCACCGCGGCGGATGTCGTCCTTGCCGATACCGCGGACGTTGAACCCGACGTTGTCGCCGGGGCCCGCCTCGGGCACCTCTTCGTGGTGCATCTCGATGGTCTTGACCTCGCCACCGACGTCCGAGGGCTGGAAGCTCACGTTGTCGCCGATGTTCATGATACCAGTCTCGACGCGGCCGACCGGGACCGTCCCGATGCCCGAGATGGTGTAGACGTCCTGGATCGGCAGGCGGAGCGGCGCGTCCGTCGGCGGCTCCGTCTCCGGAAGGTTGTTGAGGGCCTCGAGCAGCGTCGGGCCGTCGAACCAGTCCATGTTCCCGGACTTCTCGGCGACGTTGTCGCCCTCGAAGGCCGAAATCGGGATGAAGGAAGCGTCCTCCGTACCGAAGCGGACCTGCTTGAGGAGCTGCTTGACCTCTTCGCAGACCTCGTTGTAGGTGTCCTCGCTGTAGTCGACGATGTCCATCTTGTTGACGCCGATGATCAGTTCGTTGATCCCGAGCGTGCGGGCCAGGAAGACGTGCTCGCGGGTCTGGGGCGCGACGCCGTCGTCGGCCGCGACGACGAGCACCGCGTTGTCGGCCTGCGAGGCACCCGTGATCATGTTCTTCACGAAGTCACGGTGGCCCGGACAGTCGACGATGGTGAAGAAGTACTCGTCGGTGTCGAACTCTTGGTGGGCGATGTCGATGGTAACACCACGCTCGCGCTCCTCGGCGAGGTTGTCCATGACGTAGGCGAATTCGAAGCCGCCTTTGCCCTTCTCCTCGGCTTCCTCGCGATACTGCTCGATTACGTGCTCGGGGACCGACCCTGTCTCGAACAGGAGTCGGCCGACGAGCGTGCTCTTGCCGTGGTCGACGTGGCCGATAATGGCCAGATTCTGGTGCGGTTTGTCACTCATGGTGGGATCACGCGCTAAGGCGCTTGGTGACGACTATTTGCTCCGAATCACCTAAAACCATTTCGATACACGTCACAGAAGTCCTCGGCGCTGTCTTGCGGTTTGTGATGCCATACCGCACGACTGCGCGGCGGCAGGTGACCGGATGGCGCGACGGGAGAACCGAATGACGTGGAGTGGCTACTCCAGCCGACCCACGTCGGAGAGAATCGCCGTCGCCGTCTCCGGGCCGCCCGCACCCCGACCGCTCAGATGCAGTTGGCCCGCGTTGACCGTCTCGAACTGGACGATGTTGCGCGTGCCCGTGACCGCCAGCGCGTCGTGTTGCGGGACGAGTCGTGGCCCAACGCGGACGCCGTCGGCCGTCGCCTCGCCGATCAAGCGAACGGTTCGGCCATCCTCCGCGGCGAGATCCAGCGCGCTCGCCGGAATCGAGCGGATGCCCTCTACCGCGGCGTCGTCGAGGCTGTACACCCGATCGCCGTCGCTCAACACGTTCGCCAGGATGACGAACTTGAGCGCCGCGTCCGTCCCCTCCACGTCGAAGGCGGGGTCGGCCTCGGCGACGCCGAGGTCCTGGGCCTCCGCGAGGACGTGTTCGTACCCCAGCCCCTCGGCAGCCATCCGCGAGAGGATGAAGTTGGCCGTCCCGTTGAGGACGCCCCGCGCCGCCGTGATCTGGGTCGGGTCGAAGTCCGCGATGGTCGAGAGAATGGGGATGGCGCCGCCGACGGCCGCCTCGAACTGCACCGTCCCGGCGCTCTCGCGTTCGAGCGCCATCAGCTCGGCGTACCGTTCGGCGACGGGGCCCTTGTTCGCCAGCACGACGTGCCGGTCGCGTTCCAGCGCTGCACGGACGTGCGAGAAGCCGGGTTCGGCGTCGCCGAGCGTCGTCGGCGTCGCCTCGACCAGCACGTCGTACTCGGCGGCGAGTGCGTCCTCGGGGTCGCCCGCCCCGACCACGCCCTCGCGCTCCTTGCGGTCGAAGACGGCCGCGGCGTCGAGTCCCTCGGGGTCGACCGCCGACGAACTGGAGTCGGCCACCGCCGTCACGACGTGGCCGTACTCTGGCGCGAGTTCGACGACCGATCGGCCGACCGCGCCGACGCCGAGCACGGCGACCCTCATTCCGCCACCTCCACGAGCGGTTCGATCACGTCCAACTCCTTCTCGTCGGCGATGTCGCGAACGTGTGCGAACACCTCGTCCATCCGCCCGGTTCGCGTCGCCAGACGGAGGCGGGCGCTCGACGCGGCGTTCCGGCCCTCGGGCGCCGAGAGCGACAGGTCCGCGAGCGTCGCGTCCGTACTCGACTCGATACGCCGCAGGGTATCGGAGAGATCCGTGTCGACGATGTCGCCGACGAGCAGGAGCGTCAGTTCCTCGCCGTACCGCTCCGCGCCGGCCTGGATGACGTTGACACCCTCCTCGCGGAGCGCCTCGACGATGGTTTCGAACCGGTCCGGCGGACACTCCACGTCGACCTCGACGGGGATGTGACCGCGTGGCGTGAGATTGCCGCGCTCGTGGAATATCGAGAGCAGATTGCCGCCGTTCTCCGCGATCGGGTTGAGCGCCGCCAGCAGCTCGCCCGGCTTGTCCACGAGTTCCAGTCGAATCGTATGCGTCTGTGGACGCTCGCCACCGTCGGTTTCGGGGTCGGCGCCGGCATCCTCGGTTTCGGTGGTGACTGCCTCGTCGCTCATTCAGGCAGTCACCCCCGCGGCACGACCCGTCGACGCAATAATTGTGATCGGCGACGGGGAGGGGCCGCGGGGTAGCTCCGTGCCGACACGTCGACTGCCGGTAGTCATGCCGCTGGGCATGGTACACAGTGTGCCGGTGGGGTATAAGATTGCATCGGTCGCGCCCCGGCTCAGGTCGCCGACGACTGCGCCGCGGGCGCGGCCTGCTCGTCCGCCATCTCGACCGAGGTGGGTGTGTCCGCCCGGTCGTGTGCGAGACGGACGACCGTCCGCTCGCCGTCGGTATCGAAGCACAGCTCCCCACCGGCGGCCTCCGCGACGGAGCGAGCCACCCAGAGGCCGAGCCCGCTCCCGTGTTTGAGCTGTGTGATCTCCTCCTCACCGGAGATGACGACCCGTTCGTCCTCGGGGATGCCCGGCCCGTCGTCCGCGACGTCGATCCGGACCGTTCCGTCGTCGTCGGTGTCGGCGCTGACGCGTATCTCCGAACCGCCGTGTTCGACCGCGTTCTCGACGAGTTCGACGAGCGCTCGCTCGATGCTGTCGTCGGCCCAGATCCACAGCTCCCGTGGCACGTCGACGACGATATCCGTCTCGTCGGTCGCCGACACGTCGTCGACGACGTCCGTGGCGACGTCGTGGACGTTCAGTCGTGCGTTCGGCGTGGACCGGCGATCCAGCGCCTCGACCATCGCCTTGGTCTTGTCGGCGAGGCCGCCGACGGCCCGGGAGCGACTGTGGAGCAACTCGGCCGCCTCGGCGTGGGGCCCGTCCAGTTCGGTCGCCAGCCGTTCGGACTGCCCGATCAACACCGTGGCGTCGTTGCGTAGGTTGTGTCTGAGGACGCGGCTGAGGACCGCGAATTTCTCGCGCTCGCGGGCCAGTTGCTCCGCCCGAACCCGCCGGGCGTCGTGGACGCCGATGATGACGTGGGCGGCGGCGCTGATTGCGAGGACGTTCCCCGCTGCCAGCGCGTCGGCCGTACTCACCGTCCCGAGAGTCCCGCGGTAGGCGCCGTGGGCGAGGAGGACGCCGCCGAGGACGACGAGTCCGAGGAAGTTCCAGACGGCGATCCGCACCGCGTTCGGCGTCGAAAATCCGCTGCGATACAGCAGGACACCGGCGACGATCAACCCGAGACAGACGACCACCCCGAGCGCCGCGAGCCCCAGTCCGACCGCCGGCTGTCCCGACGTGAGATACGGGGCGAGGTTGGGAAGCAACAGGGCGATACCGGTCAGACTGAGCGCCGTACACGCGCCGAGACGGGCGGACCGCTCCCGTCGGCGGTTCCCGTCACCGGGCCCCGCCTCGAACAGCCGAACGAGCGCGCGGTCGATGCGATCGAGCAGACCTGCCATCACCGCAGCTTGCAGAACGAGGCTGATGAAACTATCCGTCGGATTATCGAACGTGAGAGAAGGGGCCGACTCGACGGCTTAGATGTAGTCGATCGACGGCGGAAGTTCGAGCTTCATGCCCTTGCGCTCGCGGATCTCCTTGATCAGCTCGGGCTGGAGGTTGTCCGCGAGGACACGGAAGCCGGCGTTCTCCGTGTTCCACGAGGCACGACCCTCGGTGGCACTGCGGATGTCCGAGGAGAAGCCGATCATCTCCTCGACGGGCGCGATGCCCTCGATGACCATGAGGTCGCCCTCCTGGTACAT
>Ga0207718_100612_pt1 | contig 28026 bp, 30 predicted proteins | sample A23M2SouthBayCA_FD_187749 | JGI IMG/M metagenome (GOLD analysis project Ga0207718, IMG submission 187749) | Aerobic enrichment media microbial communities from Eden Landing Ponds, California, USA - A23 M2 (SPAdes) | ecosystem: Environmental > Aquatic > Marine > Unclassified | place: Emeryville... | reverse complement strand
TTGTCTCTACGAGTGAACGTCAGAGGGATGACAGTATTGAAATCAAAGAACACGTGGCAGACTCATCTAAGATACGCGATCTCGGTTGGAATCCGAGCTATACACTCCGAGACGGCATCAGAGAGATGATCAGATCCACAAAGGGAACAGACTAACAACATATTGACAAGTAGATTTACAAATTAGCTGTACTGTTTGAGGTCAGTCGATCTGAGTTTTGATAAGTGAATAGTACAGACATTGTCTAGTTCGGCACCTCCTCAGCAGGAGTGTCAATCTAAGGCCTGCAACCAGTTTTCGGCTGTTTTCGGTTCAGCGTGACTGAAGCAGTTTGAAAACGACGAGGTTCGACGTTTCAGCTCTCGAAAAATCTGCTCGACAGCGTTCCGATTTCCGTGGCGACACATCTGGAATCGGGGTCCAGTTCGTTGCAGTGCAGTTTGGAGGTGTTGAGCGTCATTGACGAGAAAGACGGCGGTTTCGTCATTGTGATTGTGCTGAAGTTCGCGCAGAAAAACTTCCTTGAGGGCAGTTGTAGTCGTCGCAAATAGCCGGACGTGAAGCAGTTGGTTCAACTGCGGTTCGGCGGCAGCGTACAACCAGAATTGTTGATCGTTGATCCGAATCACTGTTTCGTCCAACACTACCTGATTCGGTGATTTACCCAAATCTGGTTGTAGATCGGCTTTCTGCACCCAACCGTGGACGGCTTTGCGACTGCGTTGGACATCCAGTGCATCAAGTAATTCGACGGTATTTGATAGGGAAAGTCCCGCAACATGCGATTGAATACCCAGCGCCATCGCCGACTCCGGTGCCCGCTCGCGCTCCACAAAGTCCAAATCAATCCCGTCTCTATGACCACTGAGATACCAGATTCCTGGCATGGGCACCAAGAAATCCGTCTGCCTCACTGTTCACGCTTAACTAAACACGACCCTCTGAAGAACGAAAACTATTTTATAGGCTGGTTTATGAGTTATGTTTGACCAATGTATTCTATCAGCGTTCAACGATTTAATAATGTATTTTTGGCGACCATTGTGGCAGCTTCAATTATCGCTGTTATAGTAGCCCACCAGGCACTTAGCAGTATTGTTGCAATAAAAAGTACTTATGCGATTGTTGGGATCTTAGTTGCTGTGGTGATCTATTATTCATCAACGCGCGAAAACAAATACCCGTTTACAGCAGACTCAGCGCATCTCGGAAAACTGACCGCAATTCTTATAATCTTGATAGTACCTTTGTCACTCATTACCGGGTCTCGACTAGTTAGTATCTTGATAATACCTGTAGCCTATGTTTTATTATGGATGCAAATTGGGTCGGCGTCTCCTAATTCTATTCTCACACAACTAACCGGACTGTATTTGTCGACTCCGATAACAAAAATTGTATTATCAGGATTATACTTTACTAACGGTGATATATTTGAGCATATCCGATATACTAATATACTACTTGAAACAGGAGGTATTGCACGTATACCACGATATGATTCTTACCCAATATACCACATACTGAATGGAACTATGAGTCACATAGCAAATATTAGTACTTATACTGCAATGGTTCTGGAGCACTTTGTTATATTCTCTATACTTATTCCAGTGGTCTATCTAATATCCTGTAATATTTATGATAGCACTCAAACAGCACTATTTACTTCATTTGCAGTTACTTTAGTATATACTGTTATAAGATACGTAACTGTATATTTTCCTCAATCTGTGGCAACGGTTCTGATGATGTTCTTATTTTATCTGTCGTTCAAATCAGTGTATAAAACCGGGGAGGATCGGTATTCACTGATATCTGTTGCATTTATTATAGGAATTACAATCATTTTAACTCATCATCTGACAGTTCTTCTGTTTATTCCCATTATCGCTGGACTGTTGGTTAGCAAGTATGTCTTAGCTAGATATTATCGAACAGGTCGTATCGGCCCGGATCCGATACCAGTCGTAGTAGTAATGATTGGGGCATTTTTATATTGGGTATATGAACAACAATTCTTAGGAGAATTAATCTATTATATTTCAGAAGTTCTCGCTCAAAAAACTGTATCTGAGGGTAAAGGGTGGCGGACAATAGTTAGCTTATCTCGACCACTGCCTGAACTAACAACTGATGTAGCAATAAGAAGTCTTGGCAGCGCTGAAGCAGTGTATTTTATTCTATTGATTGGAATCCTTGTATTAGGAGTTACTGAGGTTGGGGGCCAAATGAAAAAAAACCCAAGACCGTTACACGTTATTTTTATCGGATTACTCTCTACATTTGTTGTGCTACGAACCCCTTTTTTACCAGATATAAGCCGTATCAGGTTTCCGTTAGGTATTTTGTTCGCATTTCCGGTTGGGCTTGGAATAGAACGGTTGTCGAAGGCGTCATTCAATTCCCAGTATTTACAGAGAATTCCTGTAACAATTATTTTTCTTTTGGCAATCACTGCTCCAATAACTGCAAGTCAAGACTTATATTCAGTCCATTCTGGCCCAGATTTATATGAGCTCCGTCCACTTCCAGAGCCGGAAGTGGAATATTCACAGACTGAACTGAGAGAGTTAGAGGCTACAGCAGATTTTGTAAGTAATCACAATGGTCACAGTAAGGTTGGATCATTTTCAATGGCTCAAAGTTTTCTCAAGATGAATGGTATAGATTCTTATGAACCGGCCGTTTCCGAAAACGGTTTCCAAGCTTCTGAGGGGTTATTCGTGTACCGCCAATCATGGGTTAATCATCGTAATGGTTTCTTTAAAAAGAAGGTTGTCATAACATTAGTATTATCTAAAGAATGGATTAATAAAACAGCTGAAACAGAAAATAAAGTCTACACTGCAGGTGAGACAGGTGTTCTCTGGCAGACTAATGATGGAAACTTGAATCCGAGGTAGAGTGCATTGCAGTTGCTTCAACTCTCTCAAAGTACAACGATTCCGCGGTCCAGTCACTCGGATCACTTGCTTTGAACGGTGCACTGATGATACAACTACAGGTTGTAGAAAGTATCAAAAAGATAAAAATGGTTGCGATAGGGTGATTGCCCCGTTGCCGGAAAATTCATCAAGATTGTCAATTCTACGACATAATTCACTTGGGACGCCAGTGTGTGAAACAGATAGCCATTATGCGGACTTTCTCGGATGTCGCTCAGCGCAGCATCCGGGCTGTCACGCCTATGAGTTGGTTTCTTTCTAACACGGACCAGTCACTACGACGTGTTCAATGACGTAGTATCAGGCTCGGTCTCCTGCGCCCCATATCTTGGTTGGCGTTCGTATGAAGTAAACGCGTTTCCTTCCATTTATATATGAAAATGTCTCAGACAGAACAGTGCAGGGGTCCAACGTCGCCTCGTACGCTCCGCTGAGACGCGTCTAGTTGTTAATTGCGCCTGCCTAGGTCGGAGTGATTTGTGGCCAGAAGTTTTTTAGCTGTTCACTGAACAAGGTTTTCCGACTTAGCCCCACCCTTACGCTGACCGTGTCGTCTGTGGTCAAGGTTGGCTCCATTGAATCTCATAGGGCGTTGGAATCAGCGGGTGACGTACTTTTTGATGTTGTAGACGAGACATATCAGGACGATCTCACGGTACCATTCACGCGCTCGGATGGCAGACCCGTACGAGCGCTTGACCGAGAAATTCACCGTCTCCATTATTGAGCGCTGATTTTAAAGATTGTCCTCAATTCGTGCGTTGTGTGCGTAGTCGTACGGAGCGAAGACACGGTGTTTCACGAGTGGACTATTCCCATGTGTCTAAGGGACCCACCCATTGGCTGGCTGTCGTAGCCTTTGTCTGTGGCAGGGGTTTGCAACTTACCCGCGTACTGGCGAGCGTGTTGCACACGCACGTCTGTGTCGCTTTCTTCCCGTGTAGTCGTGCAAGTCTAAGATCGCCTGGGTATCTGTATCGACTAGCTTTACTCCTCGACTGTCTGAACGCGGGAATCAGTCCGGTCACAGTAATGTTTGCTCGGCGGTGACCGTCGTAGTGTGTTGCATCGACGGCGAGGTGTGGCGATGGGTCGTGCAGCTGCTCCGAGTGGCACAGCAGAACTCGCCAGACCTGCATCACGATTCTATCAAGCCATTTATCCAACGTCGACGGGGTGTGGGAGATTGTCGGACTCAAAGCCGACGATCTCCAGAATTGGCGGCATCACCTTTAGTCGGTTGATGATTATCTCGTAAGTCTTATAAAGGAAACTCCGCACCACGCAGGGGGGAGATCATCGCGTACTTTACGAAGCTGCCGCCGTCTTCAGGGGCGGCGGGTTCGTCGGAATTGTCGCAATAACTTTTTGATAGCAATACTATATTCTCGGGGAAGCGGTAGTGATGTTCATCCAAACTGCCACTCACCCGCTTCAACTCCTTTGACTTACCGAACCATACTGACGCCGTCTAGTGATTCAGTAGAGCCTCAAAGTTCGAATGGACTACACCCACCAGCAGGCCCCTATCGCACATTTGAACAGCTTTACTACAAGTGAAAGTCATCTAGTGATCGAAATGATAGCAGGTGTAAGGTCAGCATGGGGCTGATACGTTCAGCTTCAGGTGTGACGACACTAAAAATTTTTAAGGCACTAATTGGGTTTCTGGGCGTCTTGTTCCTCACACGGATTACGAGCCAGACTACGCTCGGCCAGTACTTTCTCTATGCAGCAGTCGTAACTCTGGCTTCGGTACTGGCCAGCGCCGGCGTCAACGGAGCAACCGAAAAGCGGATCAGTGAAGGGCAACCAGCCGGAGAAGTTTACACTGGATCAATCGGGATCAAAGGGGTCGCAGTATTGGTGACAGTGCTGGGCCTGCTTCTGTTCCGGTCACACATTAATTCATATATGGGTTTTGATGGAGTCGCGTTGGTCGCTTTCGGCATCCTCGCCCGAGAAAGTTCTATGCTAGTCCGGCGGGTTCTGCGTGGTGAAAACCGTGTTCTGCTCGCTGTGGGGTTGGGGACTCTGCAACTGATGACGTTCTACGTGGTCGGTACGACAGCCCTCCTGCTAGATATTGGTGTGATCGGTCTTATTTATGGGTTTATCACGAGTCACGTTCTGGTCACGGGACTAGCCGTCTGGTTTCAGCAGACCCGTCCCGGCGACTTGACGGTAGAACGATGCCGTTCAATTATCGACTACGCAAAAAGCAACATCATTACGTCTGTGGGGGGAATCATCTATAAAAAACTGGACATCGTTTTACTGGGCGTGTTCGTCGCGCCTTCTGCGATAGCGGCCTACGAAGTGGCCTGGCGACTCTCTTCAGTTGGTGTCATCTTCGCACAAAGCATCTCCATCACACTCTTTCCGAAGATCAGCGCTTGGTACAGTGATGAGCAGATCGAGAAGATACGAGAGGCTGTCAATAGCGCGTTGGTTCCGAGCCTTGGGTTCGTCATCCCAATTTGGATCGGCGGGACGTTACTCAATGCAGACCTCTTGACCGTCCTGTACGGCGAAGCCTATGCCGTCGCGAGTTTGAGCCTGTCGATAATACTTTTCGAACGAATACTCAGGGCAGGAAACAAGACAATCTCACGCTGTCTCAGCGCAGTTGATCGACCGGACCTCGCTGCGACGGCGACTGTAATATCAATTATCACTAACGTTGTCCTCAACTTACTGTTGATCCCTCAGTTCGGTATCGCCGGTGCAGCGATTGGGACCTCCGTGTCGTTTGGTCTCAAACTAGTGATAGAGGGGGTTTACTTACAGCGGATAGTAGCGATCAAGTACCCGATCCGCGAAATTGTGTGGATGTTTACCGCCGCATGTATCATGGGTTTAGTCGTTGAGTTTGCGAAACAATATATCATCCCCAGACAAATGCTGGGACTGTTCATGCTCATCGCATTGGGCGGTGCCTCGTATCTCGGGGTACTCGCCATCTCAAAGGACATACGCCAATTCGGACGAGTACTGTTCGGTGAGATAATCTCTTGAGACTCATTTGAACGGTGTTCTATCGTTGAGTTGGTTGTGTATTTTACCAGAATATTTAGAATAGAACCCGAATTCCGTCCCTTTCCACCAGACCTGACTCAGCGTGAGTAGCTACCTATATCCGAGTGCTTCAAGCTGGTCGTCAACACTACTTGTGGTCTGTTCAGTATCTGGCGTAGTCCGCGGTGTGTAAGTGCCTTCGTCTGTCCCAGCCGTCACACAGACGGGGACACGCCGGAGCGACGGAATTGGGTGGCGTCGGTGACCCCAGTAGCCGAACTCACCGAAGGCGTTTGCGTGGTCAGCAGTGATCAGTACTCTCTCTGCGTTAATATTCGAAAGTAGTAATTGTACATCTTCAAGCACGTACTCTAGATTCTCCTGATAGGCTTCCCACACTATCTCAGGGTCAATCTCTCCCGTTTTGATATCGTCCCAAATTGAGTCCCAAATATTTCCAATCTCGTCCAAGTGTATCTCGCTACCCAGTTCCAGATTTCCGACTGCAGGAAAGTGCGGTTGCATATAATGTGCAATAACGCGATCATATGACTTCTCCCTGCACGCAGTGATCGTCCGGTCTGTTATCGGCCGTGCTGGCATCAGCCCTCGCTCATCGTCAAATGCGTACCGCCAGACATTGTCCACTTCCGGCGTGTTCTCAGCCGCTTTCTCCGGGAACACTATCTCCGTATGCGGGTTCCCAGTCACGTACATCGTGTCTCTAATATCTCCCTCGTACTCCGAGACGAACGTACTATCTAACCATCCCACTGAGTCCTCCGCGACTGAGTAGACGGAATCTATGTCCCCGATGAACTCATAGTCGGACGCAATCCCTGCGAGAAGGTCAACCCGACACGCATCTAATATCACGAGTAGGTCCCAATCCTCCTCGTAGACGTTCGTCGACACGTAGTCGTACAGGTCAACACCAGTCAGGCGGCGACACTGGTCGTACCACTGAAACGCTGCCCACCCGAGCGACTCCGCTATTCCGTGATTACGATAGACCCGTCTCATTCCCCGTCTTAAGGACTGGCCCTTCGAAATTACCCCCATACCCGATTACAATATATCGACAAATAAAAATTCTTCTGACGACATTTTACCAATGTACCGAAGTCGCCGCTGTCAAGTACTTAATCGTTTACCAAGTTCGAGTGGTCGCGTTAAGTTAGAGAATGAGGCGGACGAGTTCTGAGTGTCTATGGCAGAATTCGACCGCCTCAAAGGATGTATCGAGTGGATAGACTTGTCGTTTGTGGAGCGACGACGGACTCCCGAGTGGGCGATTCAAGTGGGCATCCGATGTCATCTGGCGGGTATGTCACTTCGGGATGCCAGTCAGTTTCTTGAGGAGTTGGGAGTCCAACGCAGTCATGTTTCGATCCATGAGTGGGTTCACAAGGCCGATCTACAGCCGATTTCGACGGTGACCGCGAATCAACTCGCGGTCGACGAGAAAATGATTCGCCTCCACGGACAGCAGTTTTGGCTGTACGGTGCTGTCGATCCCCAAACAAACGAAATCCTCCACGTCAGTCTCTTTCCGACGGCAACGAAACAGACGACACGGTGGTTTCTGGCCGAGCTTCATCATCGGTATCAGCTCACCGACGTGCTGTTTCTCGTCGATGATGCTGATTATCTTGGTCCAGTTTTGGCCGAAGATGGCTACCGATTTCAGACTCTCGCACATGGAAATCGGAACTCTATCGAACGTGTCTTTTGGGAAATAGAACGTCGAACATCTTCGTTTGCAAATAGTTTCAGCCATGTCGAGCTAGAAACAGCTCAAAACTGGCTCGAAGCCTTCGCCGTCCACCACAACTCACGCCAAACTTAACGCGATGTCTCCAGAGAAGTGTATTTCATTGTCTCTGAGCCACTTGTCGCTAAACTCATCTTTGGTAAATTCAAATTTACAACTGTACTCGCGCCTCCCTTGGTAATAACAGAGAATCTGAATGGTCTTTCGCCGGTAGTTTAGATGGTGTTCGTTGACCCCAAGAAATCCTCTAAATGAATCTGATCCAGAGTCTGTGAAGTGGGCAAATTCAATGCTATTACCCGTACGCTCGAATAGGGCGGCGCTGAGTATGTTATCTACATCCAGAAACCGTTTTATTAGCTTGATTTCCTGTGCTTCTCCATTATCTACATCAGGATTATCGTTTTTAAGTGAAAGCCCCCGTTCTGCCCGTGCATGAGCTAGAAGATATTTATCACCTAAATACACAAGCATAGCATACTTGTCTTTTGATTTTTGACGCCCTTCTAATGTCGAACAAAAGAGTCCCAACAGATCTTTTACATAGTGGGACTCTGCTTCAGTTTCGAAGAGGGCGTGAATTCGATCAGATGTCATCTCATCCATATCAGAGTCCTTCAGCGGCATAGGATAGTTCAGTTTATTATTTTGGATACTTTTGATGAGTTCTTGAACATCTTTAAGCTCAGAAGGGGAGTTGATGATTTCGTCTTCAGGATCTCGTAGTTTCTCGCGTGACTTTACCGGTCGGTAGAAAACAGATACCTCTTCTAAATCAGAAATATCCCCGTCAAGACGGCTTTGAGCAGACATATTTCATATTGTGATAGACTGGTATATTAAATCCATCAAACCATACTGAAAGTAGAACTGATACCGATCTCAAGAGATGAGATACATTATTTCGGAGTTCTGATGGCTGATGAGTCCTTGAGCAACAAATGGCGGTCAGAAAGCGGATTTGTAGTTGGCTAACCTACAGCTGCGGACGTATTCACCCCTTGTTGGTTAGTACTCTACCAACCTACACCGTCGCCGCCAAGGATGAGCGGACGGCCCTGGCTGAATAGTTCGCGTGCGGTACGGTCAGTACAGAGGGCGTATCGGGCAAGTGGGTTTGAATATTTTCGGATATATCGGATAGAATATTATCCATTACACGAACTATTACCACTAATACGGGCAAATACCTATACATGGGTCAATCAACGAATGCAGATAGGTATCTCAACCTTTTCGACGAACTCGATACAGACAATATTGAGGACAGACGGATAGGCGTACATCTCCTGATAAACTACTTCTCTACAGTCTTGACGGAGGTAGCGACAGAAAAGTTGGGTTCAAGCACTTCTGTTAGCCAAGATTATCTGAACAAACAATGGACTGAAGTGTTGTCTAAATTCGACTCGATCCCCGGCCAATTCCAAGAAGACCTTCAGAGGTTACCATATCAACTCGCTGAGGCCAGAAACCCTATAACCCACAACGACCGGTACGATCCACGGCAAGATATCAACGACCTCGAAAGAATCCGAGAACAAGCCCCAAAATGGAGATCTGAAGTCGAAGATCTGTCGAAAACTTACTTCCACGAATGGGAAAATCAGAGTCCGAAAGAGGCGCTTTTTGAGTTGGCGAAACAGAATTTACGGATAGTACAGGCTAGCGAACCTAAACTGGACGACGATTGGTTTAAGCAAGATTACAAGCAGATTTGGGAGTCAGCAGCAAACGCTACTGAAGAGCTTGAAAAGGAAGTTGATATGGACAAAGAGAGAATTGAGCTAACACTGGTAAAGGTCGTTAAGCAGTCGCAAACTCTCCGCACCTACCTCAACAATCTTCAAAGAGATGAAGAAAAATATGCTGATCACATGGCAAACGAAGTCCGAGATCAGATAGAGGGGCGATAGTCAGTTTAGTGATGGGTTTTCTGTATTGAACTAACATGGCTCCTGTATATGCACACTTACTGAGTGGGTATTTCTAGTGAAATCGTGAGAAACAAACGACAGGCAGAAACCAATCGGTCATCAGCTAACCAACAGCCGTGGGAATTACCCTCTTGCTGTTGGTTAGCGCTTTTTACACCGTCGCCACGACGTGCTGATACTCGGCTTGCGACGGCGTCGGCTGCAACGTCAACCCAGCAAGCGCCAGTTCCCTGAGCACTTCGGGCGGCACCCCATCAGCATCCCGCAACACAGCATCCAACGTCCATTCTCCGTACTGACTCGCGCTTGGCGCAAGGACATCAACCGACTCAGTCGGTACTTCCTCCTGAATAGCCCGCGCAGCCTGCCGAACACGCCTGCGTTCTTCCACGGTGCAGCTCATGCCTTAACACCTCGCACGAGATCGCCGACCAGCGACCCACCAACTTGCGGCCCAACGTCCCAGCCACGCTCACCCCGAGTATATTCACACCATTCAGAAAGCGTCTCGAAAGGCGTCTCTGAAAGCACAACCTTCTCTGCCTCCCCATTGGCAGAAACAACAGCCACGGCGAACTCATAGCTGTCCCAGTAATGCGCTGCACCCTCACCGTCGACGCCAAGGAAGAGCGGTCGGCCCTGGGTGAGTAGTTCACGAGCGGTACGTTCTTGTGGATTGGATTGCGTAGTTGCCATTGGTTCTTCCTGGAACCACGCGCCTCGGTGCTCTAACACCGGGGCGATTTCGTAAGAAATCGACCAGCGGCGCGTGTGTTCCTATCTAATATGTTGTAACGGCTCCTCCATAAGATTTTTGCTCCGGAACAACTAAAGACTAAACAATGAGTACGATATCCGCTGATATTGAGGAGAATCTCAGCTACGAAAATATTCTCTCGTTGTTCCGAAAAACAGACGATCCAGTTTTAACAGCACCCGAGGTTGCAGATGTTTTTGACGTTTCAACCCAAGCTGCAAATTACCGACTCAAGAAGCTCGTGGATCGAAATGAGCTTCGGCGAAAAAGGGTTGGAGGGGCAGCGGTCGTCTACTGGACTCCTCGGCATTAGAGCCATCTCAGGCCGATATTTGACACCTCATGCTCTCCCGCCTCAGTAAGCCAGTAAACCTTTGCTGATGCACCAACCTTTTTTGAGGTTACAAATTGATCTTGTTCCAGAGTATCCAGTCGCTTATTGACTGCCTGAGGCGAAATATTGAGTTGTTCTGCTAACTCTGGAGCAGTCACAACGGGATCGGCATGAAGGCCGATTACTAGGAGCGTCTCAGCCCCTTCATCACTTAGATCGCTCACGGATGGTTCTCTTTTCCGGGAGCAGTTACAAAGAAAGGTTGGATTAACTTTGTTTGTCTCGTATTAACCGTTGTTGCGGAACAACTAAGTGGTGAGGGTACACCAAATCTACATGTGACAGTCATCAGGCTCGCCAATCCTGGCAATACCTGATAACACGTCGCACTGAACCCATGACCACCGGCAAGCCCACCCACGAAGAGTCGCATCGCTCGCCACCAACCCGCACTTCCGGTCATTCGGAAACCACCAGATGGCGGTACATTCGCTCACTTCCGGTCATCTTCCGGTCATCGCCTGAGCGGCCCACGAACACGCCACAGCGGGCCGGAGACGAAAATCGATCCGCGAAAATCCACTTCCGGTCACGCGCGCCCCAGGCTCTTCCCATGTCACCTCCCAGTCCTGTCCAGATGCATATCACGGGAGGCAACCAATGACGACCTACTACGACTGCACCGCCCTCCAGCGGGATCTCCTGAAAGCGATTGCCGATCACGACCACTACGACCGCGACGCCCTCCAGATCGCCGTCGAAACCCGACGCGAAGCCACCCTCGACGACGCCCGCGTCACGGACGCCCTCGCCGGGCTCGAAGCGAACGACCTGGTCACCACCACTGACGGAACCTACGCCCTGACCGACCGCGGCCAGGACGCCATCACCCAGGCCGCCCAGTCGCTGGCTATCGTCACTGGCCACGACCTGGTCGCCACCGACGGCGGCACCACCATCCCCTCACACACGGCGGCGGCCACTCGACTCGACACCGTGCTGCAGGCCGCCGAACCCGCCCTCGCCGACGACGAACTCGCATTGCTGGAGGCCGTCAGCACCTACCTCCGGAACACGGACGGCTTCGTCGTGCAGACTCATGCCGAGCCCGAGATCCGCAGCCACGCGCTCGATGTAATCGCCACCAGCGAAGACGGCCACGGTGCACCTGCCGGCGACGTGCTGGACACGCTCGCCCAAGAGTATGGAGCCGACCGGGCGATGACGGCGCTGCTGGACCTTCTGGTGCAGGGCGACTGTTATCAGCCACAGCCAGCGACACTGCGGCGCGTCGACACCGACACCGCCGACACGGGAGGCGACCGATGACGACCTACCACGAACTGACGGGCTTCCAGCGCGACCTCCTGGAAGCCATCGCCGCCGTCGACGATGATCCCTACGGGCTCGCGCTCAAGGACTATCTCGACGAGCGCTACGCCGACCCGATCAACCACAGCCGCCTCTACCAGAATCTCGACCAGCTCGTCGACAGTGGCCTCATCAACCGGGACGAACTCGACGCCCGCACCAACGTGTATACACTGACTGACCCTGGAACACAGCTACTCCACCGCCAGGCGGAAACACTTGCAGGGCTGTGTGATCTGGCCCGACCTGTCGCTGACGGGGGTGAAGAGTAATGCCCCAGCAACTCACGCAGCGCCGTCGCTCAGCGGGCAAAGACGGGGACACAGTCGGCCGATGCTGTCAGAGGCACGCAGTCACCGGGCAAGTGATGACCGACTGGTACCCTACCAGAATAAACGTAAAGCTCATTGATAACGGTTGTTGCCGGGGATTCAACCACAGAGTAATCCGTGGAACAGTCCGCCGTCGCAGTGGACGGCGGACAATCTCGCGTGCCTCTGACAATTTTTCAGGACAAAGTGGACTACTTTGTACCTGCACTATCAGATTAGTTAGTCATCATAATTGTAATTTTCGTCTCACATTAGGGTCGGAATACACCGCGAAGCACCCCGAAAACTGGGGTCCGGCCCCGAAACGACCGATAGGATGGGTGGTGTCTCCGGGAACTGACAGGGCACGGAACCCACCTGGAACCGATACGAGAGGTTATAAAAACACTTGTGATATCCCGTCGTTGTCAGGCGGTTTCCCACGCTATCCCAACTCGTTCGACTCACACCAGCAACGGCCCGAGGACAGCGTGCAGACACAACTCTCGGATTCCGAACAGCAGAATGGTGGGCAGCCGGGGGAAAGCGGCGTGCCTCGCACCACCCACAGTCGCCGTTACCGGCGACAGGTCCTGCACCCAACACATTCGATAGGACAACTGGCTATCAGGGGAACATGGAGCGGGGGACAGAACCTAACCAACTGGTATACAGTTGGTATCAAAAATAGTTGTGATAGCCGCTTGCTGTCTGTCGGTTCTATCACAACAGCCAGCTACACCACCATTTCTCACACGCGTAGCACGACCACCCGACTCACACAGTCACGGCACCAAAGGAATGGTGGGGATGGTGGGTTGCTGGTGGGAAGCAGCGTGCAACCCACGGTGTGGGGTCGCCATCCACGACGATGGGTTCCGGCCCCGAGCCAATCGATGAATCGGGGGGGATTCAAGGGAGGGTGGAGCGGAGACCAGAACCCAATCAATCGGTATACAGTTGCTGTCAAAATAATTTGTGATTCACACTCACAACCTTCTCATTCAGGCCCTGGTACAACTCCACAATCCTGTCATCGGGAGGTGGCCCGATGACTGCCCACCCGACCGTCGGCGAGATCGTCGCCATCACGACCACCGACAGCGAGCCGCTGTTGCTGGTTTGTCACGTCGGCGACGAACACAGCACCGGCGTGTTGCTGGCCGACCTCGCGACAGAAACGCTCCAGCGACTGCGGGCGTCTGAACCCGACACAGCCACACGCCGGCAGCTGGCGCAGGCCATCGGTCTGACTGACGAGCTGATGTCGTTCACAGTCCCGACCAGAGACTGCGCTCTGGTTGAACGCGACAGCAGCCGTCCAGGCCCCTTCGAAGGAGGGGATGCCTAATGGCCCACGCCGACCCCTCGCCGGGCACTGCGACCGACACAGCGACCACAGAAACCGATCAGTGGCGCCTCCGCTACATGGTCGGTGACCTGGAACACTACACCGAGTGGACCAGCGAGTTCCCCACCATCGAGAACTACTATGACCAGTACCGCCGCGGTGACTACGCGCATGACGTTGTCATCGAGCGCCGGGCGGTGGTCGAACGATGATCGGCCACGGCGACCACGACGGCGTCGCCCATGCCGACACGACCCCCGCCATCTGCCGGTTCCACAGTCTCACTGGTGATTCAGGAAACCGTCATATAACAGGCAGACCGCCCGGTGTGGACCATTCAGTTGAGTGCCAGAAACGCAAGACGTGCGTCAGACACAGTGTCAATTTGGGCGGGGGTTTTAATACGGGAGGGAATGTCACTTTTCGGTATCAAGTAAGGACATACCCACCACTAATCGAAGTGGGACGCAGGAAGAACGGGGGCGTCAGTTCGCCCCCAGGCTTGATCACCTCATTCTTCCTGCGCCCCTATAATAAGCATTTCCCCACAACCAGAGTCATCTCTGCGCAGTCGTGGGGCATCACAGCAGGCCGGAGAGCCGTGAGAACGTCGTAAGCGCAGCGAATGGCAGCATCCCTCCCCACTATCGACGGGTCCCCAGACTCGACAGGACGCCTGGCGGTCGACCCGCCCGCCCTGCCCCCGACCGGCAGGACACGTACCACTAGCCCACGCTGTGGAGCGCCACAGCAGCGTGACTCGCGTCGCGTTGCTGGGCGACACTCCAGCAGTGGACGCACGCAGGGAGGCGAGCGCCGATGACCTACGCCGTCGTCGGCTGTTCGGACTGCCAGACGCTGTGGCTCCTCGATGAGACTGCCGGTGACTCGACGACGGCGTGCCCGACCTGTGGCACGCAGCACCACCGCGGGTCACTGCGCACGCTCGCAGCGGCCGAGGACCGCGCGGTGGCGAACCAGCAGCGGAGTGCCCTGCTCGCTGAGCGGGCCGGCGCGGCCGACGCCGAGCTCGACCCGTACTGGGAGCAGGCCATGCGGGCGGACGACCCCATCGTCGACGACCGCGCATATCTCGATGGGCTCGGGCTCGATCCCGACCTCGTCGCGACGCTGACCGACGACAGCGACCAAGACGATTCCACGACACGCTCTGCGTCGACACAACCCCCGGGGTCTGGCCCCGATATCGACGTGCCCGTCGCCGATCGGCCACAGCTCCGTGGTGGCGTTGCTGACGAGCCCCGTGAGCCCGGCGTGTCGCTCGTCGAGGCCGACGGCCAGCTCGGGATCGCCGGGCGGACCTATCGCGATGTGAGCCCGCGGACGTCCGAGTGGCTGGCCGATGTCGTCACCGATCTCATTCCGTCGACGGCGCGACTCGTCCAGGACCTCGCTCGCGAGCGCTACGGGTTCGACTATCGCGATCCCGACGTCGAGGCCGGGGCTGTCGCGACGTTCACCCACGAGGAACTCGTCGAGAATGTCGCCCAGCTCAACGCCGTCACAGCCGACGCCGGGACCATCGAGGAGGCACGGGCGTATCTCGATGCCATCGGCCGCTACGCGCTGTTGTGGGCCGACGATGTCTATCGTGTGCGCCGAGGGTTCCAGGGCACCGAGCAGTTCGAACGCATCCAGCGAACGCTCGAAACGACGGGCACCAGCCAGGGCCAGTTCAACGCCGGCGTCGACGCCCTCCGCCATTCGCTGGCAGCGCTGCACGCAGAGCGGGCTGTCCCGCCTGCACTGACGTTCGTCCTTGACGGGGAGCAGTGGACGGCCGCCGACCGGGACACGATCAAGCGGGCACTGGCGGCGTTTGACGCGCTCGCAGCTGGCTTCGACATCCGGCTGTGGATGTCGCCGGGCATCCGCCAGCGGGTTCGCCGACTCACTCGCAATGCACTGGAGACTGAGGCCCCGCCGGCGTGGGCTGAGCGCTTCATGTTTCTTACTGCGGCCGGGCAGACGTCCCGCCGTGATGGAGACGCCGACGCCGACCCAGACGGCACCCAGTTGGACGACGAAGCGTGGGCGTGGGTCGAGACTAACCGCTCCCAGACGGGCGCGCTGACTGTCCTGGCACATCTCGATGCCGACGGCGAGCGGTCGGTCCGTGCGATCAAGCGAGACGACGCAATCGACTATGCAGACGGCAGTATCGACCGCTACGTGTCGTTCCTCGAAGCCGAGGACATCATCACGGTGGATCGCTCACACGCTTCGAATCAGGTTTCGCTGACCGCTCTCGGGACGGCTGCACAGCAGTACGTCGACCGGGAGGGCAACCCCGTCCACCCGTCCCAATCCCGGCTGTCGGGGGCGTCTTACGGACACCCCTCACGGTCTCGTAAGTGTAGTGTATCCGCCCAGAAGCGCGACCGGTACCCCCCCGCCGAACGGTGGCTTGCCGCGACCGGCTCCGCATCTGAGTCCGGCTATGTCCAGTGGCTCGGCGACCGAACTGGTCCTCGCGAGGTCGAACCGCCGGTTCTTCACCACCGGTTTTCCGCCGCAAAACGCGTTGACGGCGTCACCTTCGCCGATGCAGACATCCTCGACTGGACGGACGACGATGACGCACCCGATGGCGACGGTCGCGTGTCCTACATCTCGACGTTCGATGACGAAGCCCTCGTCATCCTGCAGTGGGGCGGCCCCGTTGTAACACTGGGACGTCTGTGTGGGGCCTTATTCAGCAATCGGATGCTCAGTAAGGTCTTAAATACGGATGCACTGGGCGAACAGTGGAACCAAGCCCACGACGGCGTCGAGACGTTCGAAAACGACCTCCACGATGTCCTCGTCCGGGCCAAGCAAATCGGCTGGCTGAGCGAAGACGAACTCAAACATCTGGACAACTGGCGCGAACGGATCGGCGCAGTGCGGTCCAGGCTGCTGTCACAACTCGGGGACTTCGACGACCTCGATTCCGGCCTGCAGGCCCAGCTGATGCGTGACCTCCACGGCCTGCTCTGTACCGCAGTGAACGTCTACGACGCCGCCGGCCTCGACGTGACCATCAACGTCCGACTGCCCGATCCCGATGCGCTCCGGCGTAACGAAAATCAATACGAGAAGTTCCTCGATTTCGCTCGCTACACGATCACCAAACAGGCCGGGTATCGCGATGACTACGGCGTCCACAGCTGGTATCGGATGTGTATCGAGGACCGCCCACAGAAGCTCCGGGCCCGGTCCGAATACGATATCGACGACGCCGATCCCGTTGCTGACCTACTGGCGTCGTGGATCTTCACCGGCCCTGGCGTCTCCGACCTCTTGCCCGACGTCCAGGAGGCTGTCGACGAGGAAGCGACTCGCCTTCGCGAGCGCGTCGACGCCGGCGTCGAAGACGCCGCCATCCTCGATATCCCGATGGTGGAAGCCAATTCCCACGGGCATATCCGGGGGCTCGTCCGGGAGGTTGCCGACCGCAAGGGGTTCTATGACGGCAATCGCGCGGATCTCGACCGACTCACCCGCTGTCTGGAAGCAGCGCTCGCGACGACCGACCGTGGCCCGGACCCCTGCCTCGTGGCAGATGCCCTCGACAGCCTCGAATCGCGTGATAGCGTGTCCGACCGCCTCGATGTCGACGCCGTCGAGACCGCGCTGGCCACGCTCCCCAGCGAGGCGATCTTCCCAACGCTGCCGCCAGCCGCTCGACGGATGCTCTCGGCACTGTTCGCGAGCAGCGAGCCCCTGACCCGGCAGGACCTCATCGAGATTACCTCAACAAGTTCCTACGACCGCCATCACAAGACGCTGCGGGCGTTCTTCCTCGTGGAAGATACGGGTGAGGGCTTCGTTGCACACCTGGAGCCATGGTGGTCGTCGACGTCGCCGGTGAGCGAGCCGTATCACGAGGACACTCCGTACCCTGGGGCACCGGCCGGCCATCCGTCGCACATCCTGCTGGGCCCGGTCTATGACACCGGGCTGCTGGATATTCCACCCGATGAATACGCCGACCTCGGGTATCTCGACTACCAGGAGCTTCTCGACGAGCTGGGACTCTCGCGATGGCGACCCATCCTCGAGGCGTTCTGTAGCGATTGCCACGAGGCAACTGCCCCATCGCATGTTACCGACTCTGGTCTATCTTACTCGGACCACTCAGGGGTTCGTATCGGGCCGCCGTCGGTGAATCGGGACACTGCTCAGGCATCGATTACTCAGACTGTCGCCGACGACTAAACAGCCGCTTCCCGCAAAATCAGCTAAGACTAATTCTTGCTTCCTTGTCGTTGAAGTTTGGCCCTTTCTTGACAGTCTGTTCTTCCCTATCCAGTCTCACTAACCCTGCTTCTTCTAACGCCCCAAGAGAGTAGTGAGATAGCTCAAGACGGAGTTTCGCCACATTTTCGTTGGCAGAAGATAAGTCGTTTCGGACCGCAACTGCAGGTGTGTGGCTCTTTCTCATCATTCCTAGTATGCTCCCACGACATCAATAAACGTACATAGTTTTCACCGAGATTCGTTCGTTCAGTTAATCGACTTGATGAGTTCTATATCCGCTCAGTAAGCAAGCTTTGTGAGCGGATGGTTCCGTTACTCTCTGATGGAGCGAACGTATTCTTAGTGCTGAATATATCTTATACATTCACCACGCTGGTATCCGTTGCTAAGGGTGTCACCAGATTCAGCTAAGCTGATATTGCTCTTGAATCGTCGGCGAGACCAGCTCGTAATCAATATGCTCACCGGTGAACTCAGCGTTCCAGACGAACTGGTTGGTGATGCCGTACTTGTTCCTGATATCGGCTGGTAAGCACCACTGGAGGCCGGTCTGGATGTCGACGATATCGATATCGTATGCGCCCGGCCCGAGCGTCGTTTCACAATAGTCTTGGTCGATGTGGAGCCGCACCGTCATCGACGAATCCTCGATATCACGGAGGCCGAGCCGGAAGACACCGTCAGGTTCGGTCCCGGCCGCAGCCAGCCATTCTCTCTTGATGCCTAGGTACAGAGACGTCCCGCCGCGCTTGATCACACTCCGGCCCGCAGCCATAGTGTTGGCCATGCCAGACACTTACCGAGTAACTAGGATAAACGTACCGCCTGAATCAGCGAAGTGCTGTTAGCTGTCTTGAAAATATATATTTACGGCATTTAGGATATCGGCATTGTTTGACAGCGTGCTAGTAAATATAGCAGTTAAGTCAGAGATAGAGGCCTTTCAACGAGAACTATCCCATACCATCTCTTTCAGCCGACCACGAAGTGGTTTCATTGGCTCCTTGACCTGCTCTTCCACCGCATCAGCCTGCTTTGCCTGTCCTTTCCACCAGTGCTTCTTTCCAACTATGACACACTCTCCTGTTCCCATCCGTGTCAACTCACCGGCGGTGATCGGACGGCGATCCTCGGTCCGGGTGGTGTGACTCCGTGTCGTCTGGTATGAACCGCCGTTCTGGTTTTTCGACCACGAGCGTGACTCCGATACTGTCTGTTCTCGCTCTTTCCCGATTTCTGATTGGATGTATTTTGTCGTCTGTTCATCACCAGGTTGGAAGTACAGGCCCTGTGGGCAGTTTCCTAACACTGCTGGCGCCTCATCTCCATAGACGGACTCGAGTTGGCCGACCGTCTGTGCCCCGACCATGACTCGTGCATCCTCACTTCGCCCCCGGGCTGCAAGGCCTGGTAACCCTTCTATCGGCGGAAGGGAGTCGATCTCGTCCAAGATAAAGTTCGTTGGTGTTGCAGAAGACCGGGCGATTCGGATCGTCCAATCCAGCATCACTTGATACATCGGAGCAGCTTTCCTCGCCATCGGTCCAGAGCGAATCAACAGCACTCGGCCGTTGGGATTTTCGACATACTCCCGAATCGAAAAATCACCCTCAGTCTTGAATTGACCAGTAAATACATCCTCGACATTTTGTGTGAGTTCTGTGTAGACGTTCTCTGAGCCGCCGTCATCTCCTGGCCTAATTCGCTGCGCTTCAGTACGAAGGTCATCGTACTTATTCAGCCGATTATATATTTCGTCTTTGGGCTCGTGCACCAGATCGTAGATATCGTCATGGCCGAGTTGGTCACTCTCATCTTGCTTTTCAGCTTCGCGATGGAGATATTTCAGACACGCAGTAAACACGCTCTTTGCCTTGCGATGGAACGGATTCCTTCCATCAGGCTCTCCGAACACAGACTCGGCTACCTCTTGATAATCCTCCTCTTTTTCAACATCCTGAAAGAGGCTCCAGCGGACATCCGTCTCTTCCACCCCGACTCGAAGCACCTCAAATCCACGTTCTCGATAGAATTGTTCGAAGTCGGTTCCGGATTCGTGTATGATGACTGCTGTCTCCTCATCGTGGGGATACTGTTGTGCAAGGAGTTGCATCCCAGTTGTCTTTCCACTCCCCGTCTCACCGAGAACTGCTGTCGAAAGATCTTGGCGGAGTCTGGGCAGTGCCGGAATATCGCTTCTGATTGTATACTCACCTGAAGAGGCAGCTTTCTCTTCCATCGGCACGACAAATTCGTCAGACTCTCTGATGTACTTGGGTTCTTTCAGATCAAAGATGTTGCCGCCCCAGCGTCGGGTGAGTGGCAGGCTCGCTATCGCGACGCTGAATGCGGCATATGGCCCCAAAAAGAGGATATCAGGAATGCCCGCGAAACCGACGCCAGAGATAGACGCCCCGGCAACCTCGCCAAGGAATACCAGCGGGGCCATCACGTGTGCAAATAGCATCACAAGAATCGGCCAAACTTCTCCTTGCAATAACGCACCGGCGAAGACGACACTCCCCAGCAGCGCATAACAGGGATAGATCCACCACCAGAGCCGGAATCGACGTAATCTCGGCTGGTCCCATTCCACGTACCACCATGGAATCAGCAACCGTGGCAGCACCTTTGTCAACAGAGTCTCGATAGCTATCTCCCCAGGACTCTCTTGCCGTTTGCTAGTCTCAGTCCCAGTCTCAGATGTCATCGTAGTCCTCCTGTGCCTGAGTCACTTCGCGCTCTTGCTCCGCTGTGACACTCCGTTCTTGAACGCGTTCCCTGCTTCTGAGTCGTGTGCGTTCCCGAAAGCGCTCTCGTGCCTGTTCCCGAAGGGCGGTCAGATCGTCTGTCTCCATGTGTAGATCTCGTTTTTTGCCGATCGCAGCGGCGTGGGCGTGTGACTTGCCTGATTCTGGACGAGCGTGGACTCCGTAGACGTACTCGACAGAGGGTTTCTCTGCTTTCCACTCGTTGAGCGTCGACCGAGTACACTGGTCAATTTCTGCTGCAGTGTAGCCTGCATCCGGATCAGGTGCAATGATGAACTGGCGTTGCATGTCAGCCCTCTCAGACCGGCCGACAAACGCTTCAATTTCTTTTTCACTCAGCTTGCGACCAGTCGAATCTCGGATCTCGACTGTCCGCTCTGCATCTTCACTGATGTAGGTGATGAGATTCCCGGCGCTCCCTGTCTGGAAGTCCGATTTTACGATCATTCGAAATCCCAATCCCGGTCATTAGATTCTGCTGCAGCACTGTCAGTGGCCTCAGATGGTGTGGTACTCTGTGTCCGGGCACTTTCGATATCTCCGTCAAGTGCATCCATGTCCTCTCGGAGCCGTTCAGTGCCAACATCGAGGGCATGCTGTCGGCGCGGGTCGTCATACTCGTCTTTGACGAGTTCCCAGACAGCTATCGAGTAGACGCCTGATTTTGCGACGAGGTCTTCAAGCCCCTCTGTCGCTTCACTGACCTCATCACATGCCTCGGCGACGAGCTCCTGAATGCGTTGTTCGGCCCGGTGTTCACGCGCCTGCTCTTCGACAGCTTCGCCGTGGATGTGTTGATCGAGAACCTGTGCGATGTAGGTTGACGCAGAGACATCTTCAGCCTCAGCTCGCCGCTCGATTTCACGCGCCACCTCGGCGTCAACGTAGGTGGTGAGCTGCTCATTTCGTCCCATCGCGTTACCACTTCCTGTCCTCTCGGAGTCTGTGGGTTTGACCGATGGGCAAGTTAAAGGTCTGCTGCACACCTCTTCTATTCGCTCTTAGTCTGGCGATTTTGCGTGCAGTAGAAAGGGGTAGTGCTGCAGATCGTGCAGTACGAGGATACAGTCCTTGGAGGGTTGTAATCCGTGGTCGATTCCACCGCATAATCCCGACTTTTCACCCTGATATAAAAAGCGTAATTAGACCACGGTGAAAGTGAACGACTCCTTGATTGCGATGACTACTTACCCCCGGCTTCCGCCACCGGCGCCAACCTGCACACCGGTCTCGGGCGTGTCGCCAGTGTACCAGGAATCGTCGACACAGGAGTCATCGAGCACAGAAATTCGCCACTCGCCGGGCTGTTCCATCTTGATGAGGAACTGAATCTCGGTATCCGGATCGCCGTCCTCATCCAACAGCCCACACATTTCGAGTTCGTCTTTTGGAAGCGTTACCATCCCAGAGCCGCCGCGGACAGAGAGCTTGTTAATACTTGGCATGAGTCTTTCACGGCCATCGCCAGTCGATAGCCACACTCCTGCTGTTCGGTGGATACGAGCGTAAAAACCACTCCCATTTTGACACCAATACGTTGACATCTGTCAAAATGGGCTTGTGCTTTACTAGGCGTGCCAGCCGATACCGTGCTATGGTAACGTCCGTCTCCTGCCTGAATTGTGGCGAGCCAGTCAATGCACAGTACGCACGCGTCTTCGGGAACGATGACGACGAGGTCCATGCCTGTCGGAACTGTTCGACACAGGGCGCTATCGCGAACGGCGCCGCCGTCGACGACGATCGAGACGGGACGCCGCTGGTGCACCGTCCCGACGTCGACGAGCCCGTCGAGGCTGTCTTCCACGAGGCAGAATCCGATGCAGACACCGAGGACCGCGTCACACTCGAGGAGCTCCGCGAGCAGTCGGCCACCACACAGACGACCTCACGCACCGACCATCATGACGACGAGGCGTTTGCCGCCCTGGTTGCGGAGTAACCATGCCTGGATCCGGAACTCCACTGGATGACATTCTCCGTGATGTCCAGACTGACACTGACCGTCCCACTGCCGCTGTTGATGTCTCGTTCACTCCGTCATTGGACAAGCTCAACGATCACCAGCGGACCTGGCTCTCCACCTGGATTGATGCTGGGTATGACAGCCGACGTGACCTCCTCCTTTCGCTGCATCAGATGCAGTTCTGGTCACTTGGGCGCGTGCCCGACGGGTGGTTCGTCGACGTTTGCTCGAAGCCAGTCCCGTTGTCGGTCGTGATTACCTCAGAGAACCGCTTCCGGTGGCGAGAGGACCCGGCCAACCCGGGAACTGCGAAGGCGGAACGGCGACAACTCGCGGCGAAGTACATTCGGCCGGCGTTTAGAACCGCCTATCGGAAGCTTCGCACCGAAGCTCAGCAGTATACGAACGAGGGCGAACGCGTCGAGGAGGTTGACTCGACGGCGTTCTTCGCGATGCGGCCAGCACTGGATGAACTATATCGCAAGCAGAGTGACCTGCTCCTCGCATTACTGGATGGATTCGAGGATATGGCCGCCGTCGACGACTGGCTTTCCCGCCTCGACAAGGGGACACTCGGTGAACTGCATCGGGTCGAACCGGACTTTGACTGGAAGATTCATGACCAGCGCACTGCCCAGCGGGTTCTCCTCACCGACGACCCGAAGTACGCCCAGGAACGGGAGCTCTGGGGCGCAGTATACCTTTTGCCGGCGTACAATCGCGCTGTCGAGCGGTGGGCCGAGGAAGCAGATGAACACCGTGAGGACAACACTGGCGAGATCAGGTCCTCGCGAACGATGTGATCATGCCCGAGTTACACGACCCCCAGGAACTGGGATTTCTGGCCCCTCACTATGGGAGCCAGCAGTGGACAGGTGATGATCGCAGACACTCTGACGGACGGCATCTCCGCCGGCTTCATGGCATGCCGAAGTTCGACCCCGACCAATTCAGCGCTGAGGGACTTGTTCCTGCCTTCTGGAACCACACCTGGGATGGCGGCCGCAACCAGCCCAGTGGCGGCGTTGAGTGGTTCGCGACAGGCCCGCCGAACTCGGGGAAGACGACGCTGGCGCTGCGCGCCGCCCAGATCGACATGGAGGTCAATAATTCACGGGTTGTCTGGCGAGCTGCAACAGGCTCGCGGTCGGAGTGGCTCCCGTACGCGCCCGTTGCACACGTCTGCCTCCCGAAGGGGTACGACGCGACCGCACGTGTCGTCCCGAAAGGCGGGGACCGGAACTCGGTAGGGAAAGAAGTCCCGCTCGAGGACGTCGTCCGCAAAGTCACGCACTATTCGGATGTGATGGATTTGAATCTGAACGTTCTCCAGGACGGCGTGTTCCACGTCGTCTATCCAGATCCAAAGATGCGAGGCTGTCAGTGGGTCTACGAGGAGAGCGACAAGGTCATCGACGGCATTGAGTTCCAGCATGGTGACCCGGTCGACCACTGGTGGTTCGGCTGGGCGCTGTCGCTCGTCGAACGCGGCCCGTTCGACTGGACGACCTGGATCTGTGACGAGGTTGCCTCGCTCGCCAGGGAAGGCGTCTCGAAAGACCAGTACGCCACGCTTCAGAAAGTCCAACTCGCCGGGACAGCCGTCGAAGACTTCCGGAAGAACGGCATCATCGGCCTGTTTTTCGGCCACAAAGACAAGCACCTGCACAATCTCTGGACCGACCGGATTCGCTGGCGTGTCGCGATGAACGGGACCGCGAACCCACACGGCGGATCGGCACCGAAGGGATTCGAGTCTGTCCCAATGGAGGAGGATATCGCATCGGACCTCGACATCGGCGAGGCAGTGATGTACAACGAACAGGCGTTCACCTGGCCGCCGATCACGTGGCCGGAGATCTCGAAGCCGATTCACGGTGAGCTGAAGATCTATCTTTCCGAAGTGGACCGAGATGGGGCCACGGTGGCAGGGGGTGTGTCGGTGTGATCGTTGGGCCGCCGATGGCTGGCCCCGGCTGCAGCTGTGTCGACGTTCTCACGGATTAGTCCAACCCGAGTCAGTGCCTCGTTGAAACCTGTCTCTTTTTGAAGACAAACCCAGGGGGTCGGACCGACGGAAACAGGTCCCCGTACCGATTTCGCGGTGATCGGCGACATTTTTCGCGCGGGCGCGGTACATGACATGACGAGAGTACCCCCGTGGGGGTGCAGGCGCATTATGCGACGCGAGCGGACGCGGTTGCTCCCCTCTCAAAAACCTGATCGATTACCTCTCGAATCCGAACTGACTATCGACGAGCACGCTTGTTGAGCTACGAAATACAGTGGCACTGATCAAATTCACCGAGGCCCTCAGCATTGCTCTCGTGGATATCGTCTTCACTGAGATTGCTCAGCGAATGAGTCACAGCCGTATCCCGACGCGAGGAATCGACATCGGTGGTAGCGTGGGCTCTGCCAGTTGAGAAGTGGTTGCTTGCGGTCGCCCGTTCACGCACTGGCCGGTGTGGTATCGATGTCGTCGACGAGCGGGTAATCGATATGCATCTCGATTCGGTCGAATGGGACGACTGGCTGCATCGCGCCACCGGGGCCACCCTCTTCGAGTTCGAGTATGCCGAGGACCTCCAGATGTTTGAGATCCGAATGGACATCGGAGACATCGCGATCAACGAGACGGGCGGCCTCGCGCATGCTCTGGGGGTTGTTCTCGGCGATAGCCCGGATAAGCTCCAGGCGAAGAGGGGTGAGGCTGTCGACGAGGTCGTCGTAACTCCCGAACTGAATCACTACCTTCTCATCGTGCTCGCTGTGCTCGTTCGTCTCCGCCTCCTGAACGAATTGCAGTGCGTCCTCACGGAGTTGTTCTCGGTCGCCGACGGTGATGTGGAGTGTCGTCATGATTGTCTGGTTGGTCGCTGTGGTCAGTAGGGCCGATCCGGGCCGCCGTCGACGGCATCCCAGTACTCGTCTGCACTCGTCCAGAATTCGATGAGGCGTTCTTCCATTCCGGGGAACGCAACGTCATCGACATCGCCAGCCGCGGTATGATGTTCGTGCCCTTTGGTGTCTTCGTGTGCGTTGTCGTACCGGACGAGCGTCAGGTCTTCCAGTGTGCCCAGATGGAGCGTGTACTTCCAGCCCGAGGGGTATGTCTCGGTATCCTCTGTCCGCCGGACGACGACATTCTCGACGAGCCCGGCTTCGACATGGGTATACTGGAAAGTCTGCTCTGTGGGCATCCGCTACCTGTTGGTCTGTTTCCCAACACTGTAAGTGTGTTGGGCAGCGACCCAACATCACTGGTGACAGACTCAGGGTGTCATAGAACAGTTCACAAGGTGATTGATTTCAAGACTGCTGGAGATGAACCACCTGCTCAATAGATGTGCGAATGTACCGACCACCAAATGACTTCTTTCCTGTTGAGAGTGGTGTAGTGAGGCTACGGTAGCGCCATCCGAAGATCCGCACAGAGATCATTGGCGTCTTCCAGTCCAACCGATACCCGAACCAGCGTCTGGGGAATCTCTGCCGTAGCCTCTCCATGACCTACTTCGTCAGGAACCATCAGCGACGGCACTTCAACAAGGCTCTCAGTCCCACCGAGGCTGGCTCCAGGAGTAAATATGTCAAGCCCCTCTAGGAATGCTTCAAGTTCGAGAAGTGTTCCGTCAAACTCGAAGGACAGCATCCCACTGTACCCTGACATCTGCTCCTCCGCCAGATCGTGTTGAGGATGACTTTCAAGACCTGGATAGTACACGCTCGAAACGCGATTGTGGTCCTCTAAGAACTTCGCAACCGCCATCGCATTCTCCTCGTGGTGGTCCATACGTGCTGGCAACGTCTTCAGCCCTCGTGCGACCAGATAGCAGTCAACTGGCGAGAGTACATTCCCAAGTCCAATCCGCTGGGCAAACAACAATTCCTCAAAGACTCCATCTTCGTCGGTGATAACTGCACCACCAGTTGAGTCGGAGTGCCCATTGAGATACTTGGTAGTGCTGTGGACGACGATGTCGGCACCCAGTTCAAGCGGGGCTTGGAAGTACGGACTTGCGAAGGTGCTGTCCACTCCGAACAACGCGTTGTAGTTACCGGCGATGTCGGCTATCGCCCGGATGTCGCACAGCTGCATTAGTGGGTTCGTCGGTGTCTCTGTCCAAATCAAGTCCGTGCCCGAATCGACTGCATCGGCGACGTTTTCGGGGTCACGGGCGTCAACAAAATCCACGTCGATGTCGAAGTGCCCGGCGACAAGTTCTGTGAGCAGTTTTTCGGTCCCGCCATAGATGGAGTCTGCGGAGACGAGATGACCGCCTGGGGGAACCAACGTCAGTATTGTCGTGGAGATGGCAGCCATCCCGGAGGCGAATACCAATCCGTGGTCGCCACCTTCGAGTCGCGCTATTTGGTCTTCGAGGGCCGCCCGCGTCGGATTGCTCTCACGAGAGTAGTCGTGTTCATTCGAATCGTCCCCGCTGGCCCATTCGAATGTGGTTGAGAGATGAATCGGCGACACAACATCATTTGTCCCGCCTTTGGAACGGGTGTTGTTCTCGCTGGATCCAACAGCGATGGTTGCGAATCCGTTCCCGGAGGAATGGTCGTTGTTTCGTGTCATATGTGGGTCTCAGTAATAGCCACGGGTGTTGCCACACGTATATTTGGGGGGGAGGTTCTTATCCACACGAACGAGTGAATCAATATCGATGTATCTCGTTACGTTCCGTCTTGATCCAGGGGAGTACGATGCGGAGTTCCACGAGTTGAACGACGCGATACAAGCGGCTGCCGAGGATACAGACGGGTATGTGGGTAAGCGGACGTGGCATTCCCCAGAGAGTGAGGAAGTTCTCGTTGTCTACTATTGGGAGTCGTTAGACGCGCTTGAGATGTTTGGCGCATATTCTGACCACAAAGAGGCGAAACAGCGGTGGACAGAGTGGTACGATGCCTACGAGGTCACCGTTACGGAAGTCATCGAATCATATGGGAGTGGGTTTGGTGACGACGCAGATCCACCTGCATAGTGTATTACCTGTACTGACCGAGTCGAGGAAGAGCGAAGAACGGGTATGTGAACCGTTGTATGAGACCCTCCAACGACTTGCTTGGCTCCCTGTCAATAACCTGGAACGGGATCGACTTCTGTGAGAATGGAGTTCAAGCACATCCTCAAAGACCAAACTGAGGAGCGTTCCCAGCAGCAAGGACTCATATGAAGTCGGCCGGAGGCTTGCCGATCTCCCCGATTAGAC
>Ga0207718_100611_pt1 | contig 28055 bp, 30 predicted proteins | sample A23M2SouthBayCA_FD_187749 | JGI IMG/M metagenome (GOLD analysis project Ga0207718, IMG submission 187749) | Aerobic enrichment media microbial communities from Eden Landing Ponds, California, USA - A23 M2 (SPAdes) | ecosystem: Environmental > Aquatic > Marine > Unclassified | place: Emeryville... | reverse complement strand
AGCGACCGCACCGCGACACGTGACCGCCCGCCCGCTGACCGTGAGGACAGCAGACACCGGGACGGCACAATCATTTTGTCGCCAGGGGTGGATTGTTCGGCCAGCAGCGTTTCCATAGGTGAATACATAGCGCGAATCTTGCACGGGACTGGACGACCATTGAGGCAACGTATACTACAATTGTGTTTTGTCCTTCGACAAGGGATTTATACAGAGGATTTCACTCATTCGAATATGAATCGTCGGCGAATCCTTACGTACGCGTCTGTCGGACTCGTAGGTGGTCTGAGTGGGTGTCTAAACGGAAAGAGTCCAGACCGTGAGGACGCGTCCGAGACGGGAAGTCCGACCCAGACAGCCGAAACACCGACATATGAGTGCGACGCTGCGACCCGGCCAGCATCGCCAGGACCTGACGCAGATCCCCCAGGGGACGCTGAACGGTACACGTATCCGACACGGCCAGGCTCGCTGTCGGACCAGGAAGTACGCTCCTACGTGGCACGGTACGAGCGGGCCTACCGCCTGAACAAGACGTACTCTCGGCGGGGAACATATCTGAACCAGGTGAGCGTCTCTATTGAGGAGACAGAGATCTACGACGCCCCAGATGGGGCAGCGATTGTACAGGTTGCGTACACATACGATGCCGAAATCGAAGGAGACGATGGCCCAATCGAAATCGACTCACCGCTCCTATACGCCTCGTACTACGTCGACGACGAGGTGGTTCTCCGGGCAGTCGATAAGAAACTTCAAGAGAACGTGTCGAGACTGGTCGTGGATCCGATCACACAGGGACAGCCTGTGGAGTGTTTCTGAAACTCTACTGAACTCATCCTATATCTCGTACGCCGTTCCTATCAGTTGTTGAGGGTTTCAACAAAGCCAACGAAGTCCCAGGTGACGCACCGGCGAACAGCCGCGAGTTCGAATTTCGACCTATCGAGGACGGTCTCTGAAGGGCTTCCCCGAATCTTACGGCAAATCACCTATTCTCCGATTCTCCTTTTCAGCGGTAGAACCCTCCTTTGTGCTGGGCTTCTCCCCTGGATGTAACCCTCATTTTCCGAGATTCTCAGGCAAGAAGTTCATACTAACGTAACGTACTCTTGAACGCTTGAGTTCAGCCTGAAAGCTAGATCTCGTGTCTCGGTTTCGATGGATTGATCTCGGAGTCAAAGTCAGGGTTTTCCTCGCAAGTCACGAGAAGTCATTTAGCTGTTGGAAAGTTCTTTTTTGCGCCTTGAGGGGCGCGGCGCGTTCTATAGTAGACATTAGAAATAATTGCTCACTTTTGGAAGCGACAGTTGGTCAAGAGCGGTATCGATCGCCGTCGTGAGTTCATCGAGTGAGTCAAAGAATCGGTTGCTCAGAGCGTCTTGGAGTTGTCGCCAGCACTCTTCGACAGGATTGAGTTCCGGCGAATACGCAGGCAACGTGACGAAGGCGAGGTCGTCACGGGCCGCCAGGTCCGTGACGGCCGACGCCTGGAAGTACGGCGCTCCGTCTAGCACGACGATCAAGTCTTCTTCAAATTCTTTGCATAACGCGAGAATGAAATGTTTCGCGTGGTCGGCGGTGACGTACTCGGTGAACCGCGAGAAAAAGCAGTCACCGTTTTCGGTGACTGCGCCGAGTAGACACGTCCAGTCACGTTGGCCAGAGAGCTCGACGCTTGGCCGCGTGCCGCGCGGAAACCACGCGGCACGCGGCTCGACCTGGACGGATTTCTTGGTCTGATCGATACAGACTACGGTGGCGTCCATCTCCGCTCGCTTTTTTTAATCTCGCCGTGGAACTCCTCTTGGTCGGATTCCTCAGATTCAGCGGCTGTACGTCGAGGTTTTTGATAGCTGAGTCCAGCTTCTTTCAGCAACCGCCGACAACTCGGGTAAGAGTACTCAACGCCGTAGGTTTCTTCGAGAAATTCCTGGACGAGCGCCGGCGTCCACGCCGGCGCGTCGATCCCGACTTCCTCGGGTGGTTCGTGAACAGTTCGTTCGAACTCTTTTTGCTGTGATTCTGAGAGCTTTCGTTTTCTCCCAGATCGATGAGCATCAGAAACAGCTTGCTCAAGCGGTTCGTCTGTATCAAGTCGCATCAACCAACTGTAGATCGTTCTTCGCCCGGTGTCGTGCCACTCTGCAAGTTCGGTCTGCGTTACACCGTTCTTGTACGCAATCGCGGCTAACAACCGTTGAGTCGGCTTGTTTCCGTCAACATTGTCGAGGGCGTCTTGGAGTTCTTCGACGGAAATCTCGTCGAGATGATCCATTGAGTATAGCAACAATCTTTGAGCGGAAAGTTCTAACGATTACTATAGTTCGACAGGGAGCGTCGTGGTGAATCCTATGGCAACTAGTGATTCGTCGGTCTCCTTCAAGTAGACTGACACACGATCCGACGAGATGAACAGTACCGTCGAACAGTGGATCGACGAGCTCGTCGCCGGTGTTGACGATGCACAGGCCAGCGACGAGTTCCAGGAGTGGCTCGACGTCCAGAGTCGCTTTCACGACTACTCGTATCGAAACTCGCTCCTGATCAAGCGCCAGTGTCCCGAGGCAACCCGCGTGGCGGGCTACCGGACGTGGCAAGAGGAGTTCGACCGCCACGTCGAGGAGGGCGAGTCGGCCATCTGGATCTGGGCCCCAATCATCACGAAACAGTGCCCAGAGTGCGAGAATTCGCCGAGCTACCACGAGAACACTGACTGTGACTACGACGAGACGCCACCCGAGAAGTGGTCGAAGGGACTCGTTGGGTTCAGACCCGCACCGGTGTTCGACATCTCCCAGACCGAGGGTGAACCACTTCCAGAACTCGACACGGAAGCGACGGGGGACGCTGGTGACCTCGTCACTCGGCTGACCGGAGCCGCTGACGAACTCGGCGTGACGGTGCGAATCATCCCGGAATCGGAGTGGACACACGGTGAAGCGAAGGGGATCTACAATCAGCTGATCCTCGTTGACGTGCAGCCGCTCGTCGAGGTTCGCGACCGGGAGAACGAAGCGGATCTCGCCCGGACCCTGATTCACGAGTTCGCGCACGCCCTGCTTCACTTCGACGTCGAGGACAACACCGAACGGTCGAAACGCGAGGTCGAGGCCGAGGCCGTCGCGTACGTCGTCGGGCGGTACTGCGGCCTCGATACCAGCGGCTCGGCGTTCTATCTGGCCGCGTGGGAGTCGGACGATCCCGATGTCGTTCGGGAGCGACTCGGCCGGATCAGCACCGCTGCTGGAGAGATCATCGACGTGATCGACAGTTCGTCTTAACCAACGTCGGGAGGTCGATCGCCCACTTTGTTGGTTAAGGTGTTCAGTGTCCGCAGAGGGGCAGGGGCACCCCCCGGAGACCACGAAATCAAACGAGGCCGATTTCCTCGATCGAATGTCCAACTCCCAGTTGATGCGGAGTGATCCTTAACCAACAGATCATCCTTTTCATCGCCTTCGTTGGTTAACGCAGACAGTCTCTGCCTCACCCGCCGTCACGGAAGCTCTTCTGTCACGTCGACGAGTTCCTCCTCGGTCTGCCAGCGATGCAGCCGTCCCTCCTGATCAAACAGTTCGAAGACGCCGTCCTGCATCCAGCCGAAGGGCTGCTCCTCGTCCCCGTACACACGCTTGAGGACGTGACTCTTCGCGAAGTACTCCGTCGTGCCGACGAGCAGTCCCTGCTCGACGAGGAAGTCGCTCGGCTCCTTCTCGGCAACGCCGACCAAGTAGGTCACAATGTCGGCGATCAGGCAGAACTTCTGGATGCTGTTGTCCCACTCCCCCCGGATGTCGACCATCCGGAAGGCGTAGGCATCTTGCCGGCGGTTGAGTCGGTCGACCACGAGGTTCAGACGCCGGATCGACTCCCGGTCGTAGTTTCCCAGCACGAAGTACGACCGGTCGTTCTCGTAGACGGGTGTCAACTCGCTCAGAGTGTGGAGGATCTCCTCGTTGTTCGCCAGCGAAATCTCTTCTTCGTCGAGTTGGTCCTTCGCACTGGTGAGGACCTCCTCGGGAACCGGCTCCTCCTCCTCGGACATACACGAACCCTCTCAGCGACGTGCGATATGATTTATGGAGTAAATTACCGAGTTAACCGAATGCGGTTTACTCTAAGGTAATTTACCCCAGGGTAAACTACTTGTCACCAGGGCGTGTACCGTGTCGTATGAGCACCGACCTGGGGACGGCTGAGGGGATAGAATCCCGGGAACTTGTCCACTTCGTCACCCAACAGACGCGGTTCACGTTGATCAACAACATTCTCCAGCACCCCGACCAGCTCCCCTCGATGTACGAACTCGAGGAACTCAACCCCAGCGTGAGCGACGCTACTGTCTACAAACACATCCAGAAGCTGATCGACGCCGGCATCGTCAAGGAGGTCGCCCTGGATGATGACCAGCGCCGGCAAGGGTACCCCTGGAAGTTCTACGGCCTCACCAAGGACGGCCGCGAGTTCTTGGAGAAGCACAACCTGCTTGCGGCCGAGGAAACCCTCCAGCAAATCTACGACACCATCTCCGACAAGCCGGAGAAGATGGTCAAGTACGAGAACGCACCCCGCCCCGACGCCGCATAGCCACTCGTCTATTTATGAATAGTTTGCTATTCGTGCTCTTCAGAGTGTGACAGCGCGATATCTGATTAACCAACAAATCTATGCCGATAGACGCATTGTTGGTTAACACGAGGCGACTGCTGATGTCCTACGAGCCACCGACGCCGCCGGCGGAACTCCCGACAGACATCGTTGACACACTCAACGAGTACTCTCCAGACCAGCTCAGGCACATCGCACGCTACGCCGAGGAACTAGGGGAGCACAAAGCTCGCGAGGCCCGCCTCAACGAGGAGTCGGATGATGAGAAAGTGGAAGAGCGACTCGATGACCTCCCGGAGGACGTCCCGGCGAAGGCGACGATCACGATCAAGAAAATCAACGACAACCGCTACTACTATTGGCAATGGCGAGAAGGCGAGAAGGTCACGTCCAAATATAAAGGGCCAGTCAATTCCGATGAGTAAAATCGGGGGAGAACTTTCTCGGCCCTAAGTTATTCATCTCGATCAGTGAATACACCTGCTTGGAAGGGGCACACCGGGTTTCCGGTGAAAAGGGGCGCTTCAAGTCCGACGATAGCGAATTGCAGACCTCATTTCAGATGACGAAACCAAATGCACAGAGTAACACACCGGGTTTCCGGTGAAAAGGGCTCACTAAGGCCGATGGTGACGGATTTTGAATCACGGATTCCGAATCGTAGAATCCACCGGGGCAGAGCAACACACCACGTTTCTGGTGAATAGGTTGAACAGTTTGGCGGAGGTCTACAGCAGAGAATACATGGGCTCTGAATCGAAGGTGGCGAAGATATTGGTCAGTGTCAGTTCGAACGGGGGCAGACGCACACACCACGTTTCCGGTGAAACACCACATAAGAGGTCCCAGTTACCCCGGATCGAGGATCCATCCGTGTCTGACGAAGATTTATTAAGGGAGGGGGCGAACATTTCCTCAACTCAGTCGCTGCTAGAAGGAAGAAGTGACAATTGTCGCTTCGGTCCTGCACCAGAATTACCCGACATCGACCCTTCAAGGCATTCTTTCTCCGTAACTTGGTTTGGATGAGTTACTACTCTATTGCCCGTCGCGAACGGTGTGACTGGATGGGAACCGGACTTCCAGTGAACACACACCCCCATTTCACGTGGAGTACAACCCCCTACTCACAACATTTCACCGGAAACACGGTGTGTGTGTGTGCGGGGGAAACGCCTAAGCCATTTCACCGGAAACGCGGTGTTCAAGGAATGTCCGAATCCAACGATCTCTTCATCCGAGAGGATCCAATATTTGTAAATAAAGAACTGCTTGAGATTAGTCACCTCCCTGATGAGGGGCGGATCGTCGGACGAGACGAGGAAATCAGTCAACTCGCCAACGCTGTCAATCCCGGGATCTTCGGTCAGTCTCCGAGTAACGTACTCATTTACGGGAAAACAGGGACCGGAAAGTCACTGTGTGCGAAATACGTCTCCAGACGGCTCGTGACTACGGCCGATGAAGAGGGTGTCCGTGCAACACACGCCTACGTAGACTGTGCACAGGACACCACGGAGACTCAGGCGGTTCAAACCATCGCGAGCAGCATTAACACCGAGAAGACAGATGTCTATATACCGGAAAAGGGAATCAGCACGGCCACATACTACAAACGCCTCTGGAAGATACTCGATTCGGAGTATGATGTCACCCTGATCATCCTCGACGAGATCGACAAACTCGAAGACGATGACATTCTAATGCAACTCTCGCGTGCCGGTGAGGCCGGCAAGCTCACCTCGTGTAAGATTGGCGTGATTGGCATCAGTAACAAGATCAAATACAAAGACCGAATGGATGAGCGCGTCAAATCAAGTCTCTGTGAGCGGGAGTTCGTCTTTCCGCCCTACGATGCACGCCAGCTCAATGATATTATGTCTGCCCGGAGCGACGCGTTTCGCGATGGTGTTCTCGAGGATGGTGTCATACCGAAGGCTGCGGCGCTCGCCGCCCGAGAACATGGTGATGCGCGGAAAGCGATCGACATTCTCCGGTATGCTGGTGAAATTGCCCAGTCAACCGAGGTCGATACCGTCCGCGAAGAGTTCGTCACGCAAGCCCGCGAGCGTGCCGAAACCGATCGATTCCGCGAATTTATTCGTGGATCGACGCCTCATTCACGGTACGTCTTGCAAGCCCTGACTATGCTGTCGTACGATGCTGAGGATACCTCGCGAGATCAGGCAAATGAGGGGTACAGGACGACTCGAATCTACGAACTGTATGAACAGATCTGCGGTCAAGAGGGTTCCGACCCGCTCTCGTTGCGACGCGTCCGCGATTTACTGAAAGAGCATGCATTCCTGGATATCGTCGAGCAATCACGGCATAGTGGTGGGAGTGCCGAGGGGAGCTACACCGAGCACACGCTGCTAGAAAACCCCAAAGTCGTCAAGGACGTACTCACTGACACCAGCGACTAACAGGATTGGTGGGGGGCCGGACACCGAATTTCCGGTGAAGCAGAAAAGACACTTACATGTAAGCGCTTCACCGGAAATCCGGTGTGTAGAATTAGTCGTGCACTGTCCACTGGATACCCGGTGTGCGAGGTAGAGTCGGAAAAAACCGTAACGAGATCTATGGCCACGGGAGAATTGGGATGGTCCGAACCGTCGTCAACACCAATCCGTTTCTTGGGATGTGTTGGTTACTGCCTAGTGTTCCAAAAACGCCATTAGACCCTGTGGTCGAGTTTCGGCGAACTTCTGACGGATGTCCAACCGATCCCTCCCCAACGGCGACAGCAGACTTTCGGCCGCTCTGATCAGTTCCGTCTCGTAGTACGACGGATCGTACGACCCGATCTCCTCGTGAGCCAACGCGACCCGCTCTCGCGAGGTCTTCTCGTCGTCGACGACCACATACTCGATGTCTTGTCCGGGGTGGACAGCGATGTCCTGATCGCGAGCCCGCTTCAACGCGGCCACGTTCTGCGTATTCTGCGTGTACCTTTCCATTGGCTTAGAGACGCGATTCCGTTCAACGAGTTGGTCGACTGGCACCGTTCCAGCATGGAGTCGATTGATCGCATCCTGGAGCCTGTCGAGTACTGCTTCCGGCGACCGCGTGGCGTCGAGTTGGTCGAGACATTCCCACTGGATGGTCTCGATGAACGGCGGTGTTGATCGTTGGCGGGCTTCGATACCTCTAACCTTGAACTCATCTTCGCCGGCGACCTTACCGAAGTACTTCGTCAACGCGCCGGCGTCACTCTCGCGTTGCGGCACGAACGCGACCCAGTCGTAGTGGGATTCGCATTTGAGCCGAATCTCGTAGCATTTTTTCTCGCCAGTAATGGCTGGAGGCGAATTCACTCGCTTCCGTGATTCCATGTGTAGCCGAATTTCCACACGACAGCACCGCTACCACCTCACCCTCATTTATGGTGAGATCAATGCATAGTGATAATCAAATACATCTGGCCTAACGATACGCAGAAACTCAATCTGACCGAGGAAGAGGAAGAAATCCACGAGGAAGTTAAGCACAGTCTCGGCAATCTCACGCTGACGATCGGGCCGCGAAACTCCGGGTGGAAAAACCTGCCGTACCTGAAGAAACGGAACCGGATCGACGAGGACCAAGAGAACGACTCGGACTATATGAACTCTGACTTCACGATAACTAGGGAGGTCGCCCGGCGCAATGAGCAGTGGGGGGGGGGAGCAGATCGAAGGTCGACTGGACGACATCGTGGACTTTGCCACGCGCAGATGGAGTCTCGAAACCGACGAAAGAGAGGCACTGTCCGAGATTCGGCCCGCGACACCTGACTGATCACGATCTTACTTGGCCTTGTCTTTTAATAGGTCGTTCGGGTAATATTGAAATAGAATACTATTTTAAAATACCAAAATATTCTGGAATAGAATATTATTTATTCTATTCACCATAGGGTTAAGTCGGGAGGGGGTGTAACTGCCGAATAGTATGAGTGTCCCAAATAGTAGGAATAGCATAGATAGAACAAATATCCCAAATAGTCCATATGAGTCAGTGCAGACCGACGGTAACTCTCGGGCTGTTTCGGTCTGTATGCTGAAGGGGGGCGTCGGCAAATCGACGATTGCTGTCAACCTCGCCCGGCAACTGGCCGCACAAGACCATGATGTTCTCCTTATCGATCTTGACCCGAACGGCCACGCGTCCGTCGGCTTAGGCTTTGACGACCAATATCATAACACTGAGGAAACCATCGGCGACGTCTTCTTCAACGATGCTGACCCAACTTCCGTCGTTTACGATACCAGCTACGAGTTCGATATTCTCCCGTCCAGCGAAGACTTAGAACAGGTCGAGCGGGAGATCGTCGTTGGCGACGTGTTCCAACCCTCTGCGCTGCTCAAGCGAGAGGTGGTTGACCCACTACTTGGGGATACGTACGATTTCATCGTCACGGATTCACCCGCGTACCGATCCAGACTCACGGACAACGCACTGGTCGCGACAGCGAATCTGGTGCTTCCCCTCGCACCTGGAAACGAGGCAATGGCCGGCCTAGAGCGGACCATCGAGCGACAGATCTCACCGCTCCGTCAGCATATGGATGTCGACGTCCTCGCGTTGGTCCCGAACATGCTGAGGGGCCGTATCGACCAACAGACACAGGATCGGCAGCTGCTCGAACGGCTCAACTCGCACGATAATCTCCAGGATCGCATTCCGAACTTCGCACGGATCACGGACTGGGAGGCCGTCGACGCTGGCGACCTGCAGCTCTCTCCCGGCATCAGGGACCGGACGAGCATCACGAAGGCGTACGGGGAGCGCAAGCCTCTGCTGGATTACGACCCCGGCTGTGACCAGCTGAAATGCTTCGATGAGTTGGCTCACATCGTCGAAGTCGGGGAGGTGGTCCGCTATGGTTGACGACGATCCTTTCGCCGATCTCGGGGACACACTCGAGGATAAATCGGAAGACGAAACAGCGAGCATAGATGATGCGCCCCAGTCGCCGACGACTGAGGAACCCTCCTCACAGGAGCGGGTTGCACGGCGAGATCCAATGAGTGATAGCGCATTTAGCTACGAGGAGGCCAAACAGCGGCCCTTCTACGCCCGAGAAGAAACAATCGCGGACTTCGATTCCTGGCTGAAGTACGAACTGGAGCGCGAACTCAACCAGCAGGGCTACCAGAACATCGTGGTTCGAGAGATGACGGACGCGCTCTTGCGGACTGTCATTGAGGAAGACCTCCTGGAGGCGGTCGCCAAGCGGTTCGAACAAGCTCGAAAATCTGCTTCTTCAAAATCGAGAGAATAGCAATCTATTCAAAAATAGCATACTATTCAAGAAAACTACGGATTGGATGCCACGCATAGCCGAATCATCCGGTCGTAGGCCGCAGAGAGACAAGACCCACAACCTCAGAAAATGATTTTGAGGCATACCTTGGTTCCAGTGAATACGGGTGTGAATTAGCCGCTTGGTGTGGCTTGAGAGTCTAACACTGAGAGTTCTATCAGCTACAGTTGCTGTCGGCTAAGTATGCTGATTACAGTGCTCTGTAGGATCACTAGACCGCGTGGGACGACCGCGTTATCTCGGTAGAAAGCGAAGCGACAGATTGCTTTGGTATCCGAAATCCGCCGCTTCACACGTCTTACGGTGGCTACGGCTAAATCAGTTGTCGAGAATTCAGACGAACCCGCCGACCCCGTCGGCGGAGGCGGGTTCGCCGAGTGGGCGATGCTGACGCTGCACGCTTTGAGACTCGAACTTGGAAAGTCCTACCGCCAGACGATCGACTTGCTGAGCGAGATGCCTAGCGTTCTCGAAGAGATCGGCCTCACGCGGTTACCTCACTTCACGGTGCTTCGTGATTGGTTCGAGAAGATCCCGATGGCTCACTGGCGTGCGTTTCTCCGCCGAAGTGCGGAGAAACGCACTGGCCACGCAGCTATCGATTCAACGGGCTTCGACCGCGATCAACCATCGCGTCACTACGCTCAGCGAGCGCATTACCGTGTCCGGACGCTGAAAGTCACCGCGTTGGTTGACGTCGAAACGCTGTACGTCACCGACGTCCACGTCTCAGCGAACTTGCCGTCAGATTTCAGAGTCGGGCCGCAGGTCACCCGCCGGAACGCGAGTGACCTGCTCTCAGTGGCCGCTGACCGCGGATACGACGACAAAGCGTTCCGAGACGAGCTTCGAGCCAGCGGAATTCGTCCGCTGATCAAACATCGGATCTACTGGTCACTCGATCACGCTCATAACGCCCGCATGGATCGTGATCGATACAACCGTCACTGGATGGTCGAAACCGTCTTCTCAAGCCTCAAGCGCACGCTCGGCGCTGCCGTGCGTGCGCGAACCTGGCATCTGGAGTCCCGCGAAATGGTGCTCAAATGTATCGTCTACAATCTTCGACGGAGCGTGAGATACCCGTGAAATCTTCCGCTGTGTACCGATCCTACAGAGCAGAATATAGTGGATAGGCTGATTGGTTGGGTCGATCGTTCCAATGCGTCGTTGTAACCGATAGCTGTCTGCTGCCAAAATCGAGGGTTGCCGAGCCCTCACCGGCAAAACGTTGACCTCCCTCCAGACGGGAATAGCCGTATGGAAATCGTCGTTCTCGGCACGGGCGGCACCATCGCGAGCACGTCCGGCGAGGACGGTCCGACGCCGGCGAAATCGGGGGAGGAACTCGTTTCAGCCGTCCCGGAGGTCGCGACGTACGCGAGCGTCACCGTCGAACAGGTCGCGCAAACGCTGAGTTTCGAGATGGACGCCGCGACGCTCGAATCCATCGCCGTTCGAGTGGCGTACCTTGACGACGACCCCGGAGTGGATGCGGTGGTGCTCACGCACGGCACAGACACGCTCGAAGAGACCGCCTTCTATCTCGACGCTGCCGTCGCACTGGAGACTCCGGTGTTCCTGACCGGGGCGCAGCGCCGACCGGACGAGCTGAGTCCCGACGGCCCCGCGAACCTCCTCACGGCGTTTCGGGCCGCACGCGAGTTCACCGGCCGGGACTGCGGCGGCGTATTCGTCGCATTCAATGAGGAAGTCCACGCAGCACGCTACGTGACGAAAGCGCACACGTCGAAACTTGAGGCGTTCAAATCGCCCGGTTCCGGCCCCGTTGCCACCGTCGAACGCGACACCGTGCACGTCATCCGGAAGCCAACGAGCGAGACGCCGACGGTACCCGCGAGGTCGCTCGCACCCGACGTATACGTGGTGCACAGCGGGACCGCTGTCGGCGCCGATCTGCTGGATGCCGCGCTGGAACGAGACGCTGACGGCGTAGTCGTCGAGGGAACTGGCCTCGGGAACGTCACGGCGGGTCTCGGCGACACCGTCGCGGACGCTACCGAGCACGTGCCCGTCGTCGTCACCTCGCGGTGTTTCGATGGGTCTGTTGTGCCGGTGTACGGCGGCGACGGCGGCGGAGAGACGCTGCACCGACACGGCGCCATCTTCGCATCGAATCTGCCCGCTCACAAGGCGCGCCTCGCCCTGCTGCTGGCGCTGTCGGCGTACGATGACCGCGAGAAAATCCGAGAGTTATTCGCAACGTTCCGTTAGACGTACTCGGTTTCGCTCTCGTAGACCGAGGGATCGTCTGCTCTGTAGGATCGGTATACAGCCGTAGATTTCACAGATATCTCACGCTCGGGCGAAGGTTGTAGACGATACATTTGAGCACCATTTCACGGGACTCCAGATGCCAGGTTCGCGCACGCACGGCTGCGCCGAGCCTGCGTTTGAGGCTTGAGAAGACAGTTTCAACCATCCAGCGTTGGTTGTACCGATCACGATCCATGCGGGCGTTATGAGCGTGATCGAGTGACCAGTAGATCCGATGTTTGATCAGCGGACGAATTCCGCTGGCTCGGAGTTCGTCTCTGAACGCTTTGTCGTCATATCCGCGGTCAGCAGCTACTGAGAGCAGGTCACACGCATTTCGGCGGGTGACCTGCGGCCCAACCCTGAAATCTGACGGCAATTTCGCCGAGACGTGGACGTCGGTGATGTACAGCGTTTCGACGTCAACCAACGCGGTGACTTTCAGTGTCCGAACACGGTAATGCGCCCGCTGAGCGTAGTGCCGCGACGGTTGGTCGCGGTCGAATCCCGTTGAATCGATGGCAACGTGACCAGTGCGTTTCTCCGCGCTTCGGCGGAGAAACGCACGCCAGCGAGCCATCGGGATCTTCCCGAACCAATCACGAAGCACCGTGAAGTGAGGCAGCCGCGTGAGACCGATCTCTTCGAGAACGCCGGGCATTTCGCTCAGCAAGTCGATCGTCTGGCGGTAGGATTTCCCGAGTTCAAGTCTCAGAGCATGCAGCGTCAGCATCGCCCACTCGGCGAACCCGCCTCCGCCGACGGGGTCGGCGGGTTCGCCTGGGTTCTCGACAACTGTTTTAGCAGTAGCCACCGTAAGACGTGTGAAGCGGCGGATTTCGGATACCAAAGCAATCTGTCGCTTCGCTTTCTACCGAGATAACGCAGTCGTCACGCCGCAGTCCAGTGATCCTACAGAGCAGGATCGTCCTTGTACATCAACGCGATGGTTTTGAGGGTGTGGAACTCCGCGCCGTCCTTGCTCTTGACATACTCGATGGACTCCTCAAGGAGGGGAATCATGTGCGGGAGGCCATGCAGATCCGGATGGATAGTGGACATTTATACGCCCGCACCGCGGCGGTCTTAGAGGAAGTCGAACTGGCGTTTGTAGAAATGCTTGTACATCATCTCGGGGTCCTTGTAGCCGGCGTGGTAGTTCGGCTACTTGATGAACAGCATCGGCGGGATGTCGTCGCGGTACCAGCTAATGGGGATCTCCCCAATATCCGTTTTCTCGCTCTCCCGATACGGTTCCATCCAGGTCTCGGCGGCCTCCTTGTACCAGATTTACCCCCTCCCCTCGTCGCCCATCCGCATCCAACGAGGCTCGAACTCTCTTTCCATCAGGCTGCTGTCGTAGAGAAACCCGTACTCCTCGACCAGGTCGGGCGTGTTGTCGCTGAACTCCCACCAGCTAGCCCGGTGGCCGACCGGCTCGGAGCCGGTGACGTCTTCCCCGAGGTCGATAAGCACTTCCATGATGGACGCTTCCTGCTCGCGGGAGAGGTCGGTCGGGTTCTCGTGGGAGTAGCCGTGGATGCCGATTTCGTGGCCGGCAGCCGCGACGGCTTTGATTTGGTCGCGGAACGTCTCGATGGTGTGCCCGGGTTTGTTGCATGGACGCCAAGAACTGACGGCCGCCTCACTTTTCGACCTTATCTGAACACTGCCCCGCGCACACTCCCGATCTTAATTCAGTTGAGGAGTGCTGGCGACAGCTGAAACAGACGCTCGGCAACCGCTTGTTCGACCCACTTGATGAACTTACGTCTGCGATTGACCAAGCTCTCGAACAGCTTTCTATCCCAGATGGGTGTAATTACTTATAACGAATACTATAGTTCTATGGTATTGAGAATGGTCTGATGGAGTTCGGCACCGAATCGAACGAGTCGCAAGCAGTACTCTTGAACGGTTTCTGTCTCGAATACGATTCGAAAATATAGTGCAGCGCCGGGGTCTGTCCGGCAACTCTACAGAATATTTAAATAGACTCGGCGTTTCCGTGTGAGTTGGTGTCGTATTCCGTGGAAGTCCTGCCCCACAATTGTAAAATTTGCGATGGTAGTTACAGCCCCAGCATTTTCGAGCAGATCGGTCATAATCTGATTGAGCGAACTGAAGGGTACGACGTGTTAGATGAGTACGAACTGCCGGTTGAAGAGCTCTGTGAACAAATCGGCCAACAGGCACTCCACTCCGGGGGTCCGAGTCCGACACCCGGTCAGGAGGCTTTCGCAAGGCTGGACGAGCGTCTCGCTGAGGAGGAGATTCTCCCCCGTATCGACGACGAAATTATCGAAGAACACAAGCAAGAACCCGTCGGTCAGCACAGCGACGACCTCCAGCGGGTGCTCCACTACTTCCGTCGAGCCCCGACCGAGGGCAAATACATCGTCGTCGAAACGGAACGTAGCAGCGAGTGGGCGATTGGCGTCCTGTCCGGAAAGCGGGGCGTCGGTCCGGAGATCCTCTCCGACAGATTCGATTCACCGAAGAAAGCCATGCACGAAATCTTTCTGCGCCGGATAGACGAGTTCCAAGAGGAGTACGGTGAGTGACGTCATGAAGGATCTCACAGGATACACGAACGAGTGGAGTGTACAGCCCGGTGATACGTTGCCCTTCATGGTCAGCTGTCACGGTGCGGACTCATACGAAGCGGACATCGTTCGCCTGATCTGCGGGGATACGGTTCCGGACGGCCCGGGCGTCAAGGAGGAGGTTCTCGACACGGACCTCGACGACGAATACGAAGGGCGCGAACAGCCCATCTACTCGGGGTCCTACATCCGCGTGCCGGACGATTCACAGCTGAACTTCGACGGAGGGTTCACGCTACAGGCGTACGTTTACCCGACGACGCCCAACGATGGATTACCCCGGCTCGGCCGTTCTTCTCACGAGATTCGCGAGGCCCAAGGGGTGCTTACGAAGTGGGATAGCGAAGCGGGGCAGGGGTACGGTCTCTTCATCGACGACGATGGCCGGTTGGTGTTTCAGGCCGGAAACGGAGACACGACCGAAACGGTGCGAACGGACCAGCCGCTGGAACCCGATGTGTGGTACGTGGTCGGCGTGTCGGTGGACGCGTCCGACGGGTCCGTCTTTCTGTACCAGGAGCCGAAAACGGCGGACCAGCACAAGACGGTCTATCCACACGAGGAACACACGGTCCGGAAGGAGGCGACTGTCGACCCGGAGGCGTTCGTCAACGCCGACGTTCCGTTTCTGGTCGCCGCGAGTGCCAAGCAGACGGACGACGGATCCACCGTAGGCGTGAACTGTTATAACGGAAAGATCAGTCGTCCGCAGGTCACGGCCGAGACCAGGGACTTCGCCGCGATGGGATCGTTGCCTATGGAGATGCCGTCGGATATGGCAGACGCGGTCGTCGGCGCCTGGGACTTCGCCGACGCCATCACGCCCGACGGCGTTCGAAACTACCGACACGTCGAGGACGCCTCCTCGAACGGACTCCACGGCACGGTTGTAAACAACCCGGTTCGTGGTGTCACGGGCCCGAACTGGACCGGTGAAACCCACGAATTCACCGAAAAACCGTCCCAGTATGCGGCCTTACACTTCCACGACGACGCCCTCGCCGACGCGCGGTGGGACGTCGACTTCGAGTGGACCGTTCCGGACGACCTCGAAAGCGGCGTTTACGCGGCCCGGTTGCGTTCCGAGGACGACGAGTGGTATACCACCTTTTTCGTTCGCCCGCCGAAGGGAACGTCAACTGCCGACGTCGTATTCTTGGTCCCGACGATGAGCTATCTGGCGTACGCGAACGACCACATGATGAACGACGACCCGTTCACGGAGCTGGTGAATGGGCATACCCCGATTATGCAGCAGGAGGACGTCTTCCTCACGAACCACCGGGAGTACGGTATCTCTTGCTACGACACCCACACGGACGGCTACGGTTCGTTTTACTCCTCTCGGCTGCGTCCCCTCCTCACCAACCAGCCGAAATACAAGGACTGGCTGGGGGTCCTCCCCAGTTCGACCTGGCAGTTCCCGGCCGACCTCCACCTCGTCGACTGGCTCGAGGAGAAGGAGTACAACTACGACGTCGTCACTGACGAGGACCTCCACCACGAAGGGTACGATCTGCTCGAACCCTACAACGTCGTCATCACGGGGACCCACCCCGAGTACTACAGCGAAAACATGTGGACGGGTCTCGAGGAGTACCAGCAGTCTGGTGGACGCCTCATGTATATGGGTGCGGACGGGTTCTATTGGCAGGCGTCGTACCACCCGGAGAACTCGAAGATCATTGAAATCCGGAAAGGCGACACCGGGATCCGGGGGTACAACGCGCCGTCGGGGGAACTCTGTCTCAGCTTCAACGGCACGAAAGGCGGACTGTGGCGCCAGCGAGGCATGGCCCCACAGAAACTCGTCGGTGTCGGGTTCTCCGCGGAGGGCTTCGACAGGTCGTCGTACTACCGTCGGACCGAGGAGAGTTACGACGAACGGTTCGACTTCATATTCGACGGCGTCGACGACGAGATAATCGGCGACTTCGGCCTCTGTGGGCACGGTGCGGCCGGACTCGAACTCGACCGGTACGACGAGGATCTGGGGACGCCATCACACGCTCACGTGCTCGCCTCCTCGGAGGACCACACGGACAACTACATGATCGTGACGGAGGAGATTCTCTCTACTCCCTCCGTCTTCAGTGGCACTGAACACCCGTACGTTCGGGCGGACTTGGTGTACTTCAAAACCGAAAACGAGGGGGGCGTGTTCTCCACCTCGTCCATCGGCTGGTGTGGCAGCCTCTCGCACAACGACTACGAGAACAACGTCTCACGTATCACCGAAAACGTTCTCGACGCCTTCCTAGAGCGGGAGACATTACCTCGGTGAGAATTCCCGCGGAGCCCGATCGTTCGGACGATAGCATGATCAGGACGCCCCGTCTGTGGTCGCGACGACGTCGGTCGCCCGCGGACGAGGCCGCGTCCCTGGCTCCAAGGCGGCCAAAAATCTAACACGTTCGGTGTTGGATACTCCCTGCGATCATCGGAGGACCTCGGGGTTCTTCCAACGGAACGACCGACGAACACACCGGCTGAAATCACGGAAAACACAATGGTCGACTCTCCACGACGCGGAAGGTATCCGACTGTCCGACGGCCCACTCGAGGGCGCGTCGAAGAACTCGCTACCGAGCTGGGGCTGACGCTCAACGAGGCGGAGCTCGACGACTACGCAACGATGCTCGAGGGGGCACTGACGGACGTCGAACGGGTGATGAAGCTCGACTCGCCTCGCTTCCCGAATCACGAGCGAACGTACACGGACCGTCCATCTGGCTATCGGCCGTCGACGGAGGAGGACCCGCTCAACGTGTGGATCACGAAGTGTCGGGTGGACGGCGCTCAGACCGGGCCGCTGGCGGGCAAGACTGTCGGACTGAAGGACACCATCGCTCTCGCCGGCTACGAAATGACGTGCGGATCCCGCGTTCTCGAAGGGTACGCGCCACGGATCGACGCAACGGTCGTAACGCGTCTCCTCGATGCAGGCGCCACGATAACGGGGAAGTTGAACATGGAGGCGTTCGCGTGGTCGGGGTCAAGCGACATTTCGGATTATGGGACCGTTCCGAACCCCCACGACCAGGCCCGTCTCGCTGGTGGCTCCTCCAGCGGGAGCGCTGCCGCCGTCGCAACCGGCGAATGTGACATCGCCCTCGGTGGGGACCAGGGTGGTTCCATTCGCATTCCCGCCGCGTGGTGTGGGGTCGTCGGCCTGAAGCCGACCACGGGGCTGGTTCCGTACACCGGGATCTTCCCGCTCGACCCGACTATCGACCATGTCGGGCCGCTTACCCGTACCGTCGAGGAGACGGCGGAGGCGATGGAAGCGCTCGCCGGCGAGGACATCCAAAACGGCGTCAAGATGGACGACCGGCAACCACGCGGCGTGACGGGCGAAGCGTACACCGAGGCGATTGACGAGGGCGTCGACGACGTGACCCTCGGTGTCCTCCGGGACGGGTTCGGCTGGGACGCAGCTCATCCCGCCGTAGACGAGGCCGTCGAAGCCACGATAGACGAACTCCGGGCTCGTGGGGTCGAGACGAAGCCGGTCACCGTCGACTACCACTCCGACATCCTCTCGTTGCTCACGCCGCTCGAGATACAGGGCGGATATCGGATGATGACCGAGGCCGGCGTCGGGACACACCACAGTGGCTGGTACTGGAGCGACCTTATCGACGCCTTCGATCAGCTCCGATCGTCACGTGCCGACGAACTCCCGCCGACGGCCAAGCACTCATTGATCGTGGGTGCATATCTGTCGGACACATACGGGATCGAGTTCTACGCGAAAGCGAAAAACGTCGTCCTTAAACTCCGACGGCAGTACGACGCTTGCCTGGAAGCGTGCGACGCACTGGTCATGCCCACCGTTCCCATGTTACCGTTCGAGGACGACGAGTCCCTTGACCGTACCGAACGCGTGGGACGGATCGCGGCGAACCACCGAAATACGGCCCAGTTCGACCACACGCACCATCCTGCGCTGACGGTCCCGTGCGGCACCGTTTCGGGTCTCCCGGTCGGCATCCAGCTCGTCGGCTCTCACTTCGACGAGCGAACGCTCATCAAGGTCGGCGCGGCCGTCGAGCAGGTTGCCGACGCACCCTCGGTCCCCGTCTCGGTTTGACGCCTCCCTATCGGCTCGGCGAATCGGCGCGTCGACTTCGACCACCCTCCGTTCTCCTAGGAAGAATCGCTATTTCGCGGTTTTCGGACCGACCCAATCAACCGCCTACATCCGGATGTGCTCACTAAATACAAATTTTTTTACATCAACTATAAGTCGCTCGTTGTCGATTCTCAGGGCGGAGCTATCGACGAATGTCCAAAAATCTGACTCCTGGGGAGTTGATTCCAGGTCATGGGCCAATCGAGATAAACCAGGGCAGAGACACGCAGGAGGTCACCGTACGGAACCGGGGTGATCGGCCAATTCAGGTCGGCTCCCACTTCCACTTCTTCGAGAGCAACAAAGCGCTCGATTTCGACCGGACGGCAGCGTTCGGGATGCGCCTCGACATCCCGGCCGGCACTGCAGTACGGTTCGAACCGGGCGAGGAAAAGAACGTGGAACTCGTCGATCTGGCCGGGAACAGGAGAGTTGTCGGGTTGAACGACCTGACCAATGGAAGCGTGGACAGCGACGCCGTCAAAGAGCGAGCCCTCCGACGGGCGGAACGCGAGGGGTATCAGGGGGTCTAGCTGTGTCCCGCGAACTCACGAACCGAGAATACAACTCGATGTACGGCCCCACGACGGGGGACAGGTTCCGTCTCGGTGACACAGAACTCATCGCGGAGGTCGAATCCGACTACACGACCTACGGGGACGAAGCCGTCTTTGGCGGAGGAAAGACGATACGCGACGGCCTCGCCCAGGCCCCGGACGTGACCGCCGACGAGGGGGCACTCGACTGGGTCGTGGCAAACGCGACCATTATCGACCCAATACTCGGAGTCGTAAAGGGCGACATCGGCATCAAAGACGGTCGCATCGTCGGCATCGGAAACGCCGGCAATCCGGACACGATGGCGAACGTCGACAAGGACCTCATCATCGGCCCCAGTACGGAACCTCTCGACGTGGCGGGCTCTGTCGTTACGCCCGGTGCCGTCGACATCCACGTCCACTTCTACGGGGCGAACCTCCCCGAGACTGCCATCGCGTCGGGCATCACCACCATGCTTGGCGGCGGGACCGGCGCGGCGACGATGCCCATCTCCACCAGCGGCGCGTGGAACATAGAGAAGATGATGCAAGCGGCCGAGGAGTGGCCGATAAACTTCGGCTTCTGGGGCAAGGGTTCGGTGAGCGACCGCCAGGGCCTTGAGGACCAGATCCGGGGCGGCGCGGCGGGTCTCAAAATTCACGAGGACTGGAGTGCGACGCCGGCGGTTATCGACACCTGTCTAGAGGTCTGTGACGATTACGATGTCCAGTGTATCCTCCATACGGACACCCTGAACGAATCCGGGTTCGTCGATCACACCGCCGAGGCCATCGACGGACGGACGATCCACCTCTATCACATCGAAGGTGCAGGTGGCGGACACGCTCCCGACATCCTGGAGCTGATAGCGGACCCCAACGCCCTTCCGTCGTCGACGAACCCCACCAACCCCTTCACCGTCAATACCTACGACGAGCACCTCGATATGATCATGGTGTGTCACCACCTTGATCCCAACATTCCGGAGGACGTGGCGTTTGCGGAGTCCCGTATCCGAAATGAAACCATCGCGGCCGAGGACGTCCTGCACGACATGGGAGCGATTAGCATGATGGGGACCGATTCGCACGGGATGGGGCGACAGGGCGAACTGATATGCCGAACCTGGCAGGTAGCCGATAGCATGAAGCGCCAGCGCCAGTCGCTACCGGAGGATGAACAGACGGACAACGACAACTTCCGTATCAAACGGTACCTCGCGAAGTATACGATCAACCCGGCAATCACTGCCGGCATCGACGCCCACGTCGGTTCGATCGAATCCGGAAAGCTCGCGGATCTCGTAATCTGGGAGCCGGAATTTTTCGGCATCAAGCCCGACACCATCGTCAAAGGCGGGTTCCCCACCTACAACAGTCAGGGGGAAGGGAACGGTTCCACGCCGTCGGTCGAGCCCAGCAAGTATATGCCGAGCTACGGCGCCCTCGGCAAGGCGAAAAACACCGTGAGCGTTCTGTTCTCCAGCAAAACGGCCGTCGAAAACGGCATTCGGGAGCGGTACGGACTCGACGCCGAAGTGCTCCCGGTCGAGCAGACGCGTAACCTGAGCAAGAGTCACATGGTCCACAACTCGTATCAACCCGACCAGATCGACGTCGATCCCGAGACCATCGAAGTCGAGGTGGACGGCGAACTGATCACCTGCGAACCAGTGGAGGAAGTCCCGCTGGCGCAGCGATACATGCTCTAAGGAGGCGACTACGAATGAACATCACACCGAAGGAGCGGGACCGCCTCGAAGTGTTCATGACCGCCGAACTGGCACGAAAGCGCAAGGAACGGGGTGTGAAGCTGAACCATCCGGAAGCGGTCGCGCTGGTGTTAGACTGGGTGTACGAACGAGCCCGAGACGGCGAGATGGACGTCGCGGAAATCAGCTCCGAGGCGACGACGCTGCTCGAACCGGACGACGTCATGGACGGAATCGACGAAATGATCGACGTCATCGAGGTCGAACCCATCTTTCCGGACGGGACGAAGCTGGTGACGGTTCACGATCCGATACGGGAATCGCCCGAATGAGGCACGGTCACACGACGGCGACCCCGCGCACGCGACACGGCGGTCCGCGGACCATCGGCCTGAGTGTCCCCGGTAGCACCTACTCCGCGACCGGTTCGGCGAGGGTGAGCGCCGCATTCGCGAGTGTGTCGGCCGCCTTGTAGCAGTCATCCGGATTCGTGTACTCCACTTCGGAGTGGCTCTTTCCGTCCTCGCTCACCGAGAACACCATTGCGGTGTCACAGATCGAGGCGAGGTGGGTCGCGTCGTGTCCGGCGCCGCTCACGAGTTGCATGCTGTCGTAGCCGAGGTCGTCAGCAGCAGTCTGGACGGCATCTACGGTCCGTTTGGCGAAGTCCACGCTCGAGGCCTCCATCCGCTCTTCCCACTCCCAGTCCACGCCTTCGCGCTTTGCGGCCGCCTCCGCCTCCTGCAGGACCCGCTCGGCCGCCTCCGCCACCACGTCGTCGTCGGGGTCACGGAACCCCCATGTGAAGGTGACTTCGCCGGGAATGACGTTGATCGAGTTGGGCTTGACGTCGACGTAGCCGGCCGTGCCGACGGTGCTGGGGCCGAGGGTGCCCGGGATACGCCGGATCGCCGTAATGACGTCCGCTGCTGCAACCAGCGCATCGCTCCGGTGATGCATCGGCGTCGACCCGGAGTGGTTCGCCTCCCCCCGGAAGGTGATCGATCCCCACATGAAGGCGACCATTCCGGTTACGACCCCCACGTCCTTGTCGGCCTCGTCGAGGTTGGGGCCCTGCTCGATGTGTAGCTCTAAATAGGAGTCGTACGCTTCCTGTGGTTCGGCGGGTGTCTCGCCCCTGTAACCGATCTCCTCGAGCGCCTCTTCGAGCGTGTTCCCGTCGGCGTCGGTGCTGGCGTACTCCTGTTCGATGTCGTGTGCGCCGGCCCAGACGCCGCTGCCTTGCATGGCGGGCTGGAACCGGGACCCCTCCTCGTTCGTCCAGTTAACGATCTCGACGGGGCGGCGTGTCGCTATGTCCTGTTCGTTCAGCGTCCGGACGAACTCGAGCGCAGCGACGACGCCGAGTGCACCGTCGTAGATGCCGCCGTACGGCTGTGAGTCCAGGTGCGATCCCACCAGCACCGGTTCTGCGTCCGGTTCCGTGCCCGCTCGTCGACCGAACATGTTGCCGAACTCGTCGATTCGTGTGTCTAACCCCTCGGCCTCCAGCTGGTCTAAGAACCAGTCGCGAGCCCGCCGGTCGGCGTCCGACAGCGTCAGCCGGTGTAATCCGCCTCCTTCGGTTCCGCCGATGTCGCTCTGCTTGTCCATCGCCCCCAGGAATCGTTCCCTATCGATTTGCATGTTCGTCACTCCCCGGTGTTTCACCCCCTTCGGGATAAAAACTGCCTCACGTTCGTTTCTCGAATCGGTTTCGTGACATCCTGGCGATAGAAGGAGACCACACGAGGGGTGCGTATCCGGAGACCGGATGTTCGGCTCGCGCCCTGACCGGCCCGATTTAATACGTGTGCGCGAGTACCGAGCGGAGTGGAGCCTTCGAAAGCCACTTGACCACCCATGACTGAACGAGAAATACCGCGTCAACGACCCGTCCATCAGTACCACCAAGAACTCGGTGCGGTGACCGACTCCATCGTGGGCTGGGACCTTCCCCTGTACTACGAGCACAACGAGAAGCGCTGTGACGAGTTTAAACTTCCCGACCACGTGGACGGCCCGGCTGCCATCGGCGTGGAGGTGCTCTCGACGCGGCAGGACGTCGGCCTCCACGACGGGTTGGTGGTCACGCCCATCGAGATCTGGGGCCCGTCCGCTCCCGAATTCGTCCAGCGAGCTTTCACGAACGACATGGCTATCACCTCCGGGCAGGTCCGGTATACGTTGCTGCTCGACGACGACGGGCGATACATGGGGGACGTCATCGTCACGCGGCTGGAGGACGATCGGTACCTCATGCTCACCGCCCCCAGTCAGGTCAGCCGACAGACCGAACGGCTGCGCGACATCGCTGCCGGCGACGTCTGTATCATGGACCAGGACGACGGTTACACCTGTATCGGCGTCTACGGGCCCAAAGCGAAGAAGGTCGTCCAGCCGTTGACGGATGCCGACCTCTCGCGCGATGCGTTCCCGTATTTCACCAGCCAGCAAATCGAGATCGCCGGCGTCCCCGTCATCGCAAACGCCGTCTCGTACGTCGGCGAATTCGGCTGGGAACTGTGGACACGGCCCGGATACGAACCGCACCTCTGGGAGGCGCTCTGGGAGGCCGGACAGGATCACTCCATCCTTCCGTTCGGGTATATTGCGTTGTTCTCGATGGCCGTCGAGAAGGGATTCACTCCGTACGAGACGAACTTGGACCAAACCATCGACATGGTCTCCCCCGCCAACACCCCCTTCGAGGCCAACCTCGGACACGCCATCGACATGGAGACGGACTTCGTCGGGAAAGAGGCCCTCGAACGTGCGATGGACGAGGGAGGCGACCGACGGCTCTGCTGTATCACCCTGGACGCCGATCTGGTTCTTCCGGACCTGCGGGAGTCGGTGTACGCCGGAGGCGACGACGTGGGCGACGTCATCCGGAGCGATTACGGCTATACGACTCAACAGAACATCGTCTACGCGTATCTGCCGAACGAGTTCGTCGAACCCGGGACGAGGGTCGAAGTCGAATCCGACGGAGAACAGTACCCTGCCACCGTCCGCGAGGAACCCCTGTACGATCCGGGCGCCGAGCGAATGATACACGACCCGTAGCTTCCCCTTGACGTTCGAGCTCGGCTGGCCCACGGGAGATGCGCGGTTGGAGCAGTTTTTTGTACTCGCTCGCCAATCTCTCAGGGAGCGATGAGCCACAGAAACGTCCCGAAAGTAGGTATCGGCGGGCCGGTCGGATCCGGCAAGACGCTCTTGCTTCGGCGTCTCGTTCCAATACTCCACGAGGCGGGCTACGAGGTGGGACTAATTGCGAATGATATACTCACCCAGGAGGACGCAAAAGTTCTGAAACGGTCGTTCGAGGGTGAGATCCCCGGCGAACTCGTCGCAGGGGTCGAAACTGGCGCGTGTCCCCACACGGGTATTCGGGAAGATCCGTCGATGAATCTCGCCAAGATCAACGAGTTTATGGAGCGGAACCCGGACTTGGACCTCGTCATCGTTGAAAGCGGCGGCGACAATCTGGCCGCGACCTTCAACCCGGAGTTGGCAGACTACTTCATCTACGTCATCTCGGTCGCCGAAGGGGAGGACATCCCACGAAAGAAGGGTCCGGGGGTGACCGAGGCAGACCTCCTTCTCATCAACAAGACCGACCTCGCCGAGTACGTCGACGTCGACCTGGACGTGATGGAGTCGGACGCCAGTTCCGTTCGGGACGGCGACCCTTTCCTGTTCACCAACTGTAAGACCGGCGAGAACATCGACGCGGTTGCGGAGTACGTCCGAGAGAACGTCCTATTCGAGTAATATGGAACCGCAGCTGCCGCCGTCGTTTCGGTCGTACGCAAACGAGGAGGTCGAGCAACTCGCGGTGGGAACCCCCGGGAAAGACGGCGTGTTCGAAGCGACGTTCACCCGCGATTCCGACGGGGTGACGAACGTCTCCCAGGAGTTCATCAAGCCTCCATTCCACTCGATGCGGGGGCTGCACCACGACGAGCAGCTCGACGACCTGGTGACGCTGTACATCCAGAACCCGAGCGGTGGTGTAACACAGGGGGACCGGTTCCGGATCGACCTCGACGTCCAGACGGACGCGAAAGCCCACGTGACGACCCAAGGTGCGACGAAGACACACCGGATGGAGAAGAACTACGCACGGTCGTGTGTCGACATCTCCGTCGCGGAAGGTGGGTACCTGGAGTACCTTCCAGACCCGACGATACTGTACCGTGACTCCCGGTACCAACAGACGCTCCATCTAACCGTTCGCGACGGTGCGACGGCCGTCGTCTCGGAGATAATCGTCCCCGGGCGCCTGGCCCGTGGCGAGCGGTTCGAGTACGACCGCTACCACTCCGCCGTCCACGCCGAATACATGGGCACGCGGATACTCACGGACACCATCGACCTCGCGCCTGACGAGGACGACCTCCGGCGACAGGGGCTGCTGGGCGAGTACCCCGTCGTCGGATCCCTGTACGTACTCACCGGGAGCGTGGACTCCCACGAGTTGAGTGACGCCGTGTTCGCGCGCTTGGAGGCCCGAACGGGGATCGTCGGGGGCGCGTCTGTCATCTCGAAGGAGAAGGGCGTCGTTGTCCGGGCGCTCGGACACACCGCCGAGGCGGTGGAGGCCGGGATCCACGACGCCTGGGACGCGACGAGAAACGCCCTGTTCGGTGTGAACAAGCCCAAACAACGAAAATACTAGCATGATAGTTGCCGATAGCATCATCGGAAACGTCAACCGGGACGATTCGCTCGCTGACGCCTTCGAAGCGTACGAAGAGGAGGGCAAGATCGAAACCGTCACCGTCGACCCCGCGGACCGAAAGCGGTCGCGGGTGCGGACGACCACCGACGGCGACACCGAGATAGGGATCGTTGTCGACGAGAAGTCCGAACTCGAATCAGGCGACGTCCTCGTCCTGAACGACGACTGCTTGATCGTCGTCGAGTTCGAAACGCGGGAGGCGATGGTGATCGAGTATCCGGAGCCCGAAAGCTTCGACGACGTCGCTTCGGTAGCGAAGCTGGGTCACGTCGTCGGAAACCACCACTGGGACTTACAGATCCGTGACGGTGCCTTCTACGTCCCGCTGTCGAACGCACGGCGGATTATGGAGAGCGTCGTCGCGGACGTGCTTCCGTCCGATGCCGTCATTCGGTACGAACTAATGGACTGTACCGAGTTCACGGACTTATCACACCAGCACCACCACCACGAGGGCGACGAAAATGACCGATGATGGCCAGGCGTTTCTCACGTCGCTGCAGCTCTCAGATTCGTTTTTGCCGGTCGGATCCTACACGAGTTCCTACGGGCTAGAGAGCTTCATTCGGGAGGATGTCGTCGAAACCCCTGCCGAACTCGGTTCGGTACTGGAGGACTACCTCCGGTACCTGGTCGGCCCCTGCGACATGGTCGCGCTGTCGGCGGTGCACGAGGCGAGTGCGGCCCCTGCCCTCGAACGAATCGTCGACGTCGACGTTCGCTACGGCTCTATGCAGCTCGCAAAGGAGTTCCGCGAAAGCTCGCTGAAATCCGGACGACAGCTTCTGGAGTTGATGGTCGAGACGGAGGACATCGATCTGCTCTCGACGTACGAGGCGGCGATCGATTCGGGGGACGCCTCCGGCCACTACCCCATCGTTTTGGGGATCGTCTCTCGGGACAGGGGGCTCACACCACGTCAGACGTGTTTCGTGTACGGACACTCCTTCGTCACCGGGATGTTGGGCGCAGCCCAACGCCTCATCGGCCTCAGTCACACGGACGTCCAGCGACTTCTCGGGGAGTTACAGCCGGCTATTTCGAACGCCTGGGAGGAAAACAGATCGCGGGGAGTGAGCGAAATGCAAACGTTCTCCCCGTTCGTGGAAATCATGGGTATGAAACACGAACGGTCCGAAGTCCGGTTGTTCGTAAGCTGATCTTTTGTCACGGCGCTCCCGGGCGATCGTCGCCCGTTCGAGAAATCCATCCGAGGATTCGTCGGGCCACGGAAAGTTGCCACTCCCGAAGAGGCGTACCCGATCGGTGACTACCGGGAGAACCGGTTGCGGGGTGGTTGGTTCGCGGGGACGGCCCTTGCTGTGCGTTGGGGCGTCCCCGCAGCCGCATTTCAATGTCGATGAACTCTTCGAACGGCCACCGCCAGAGACGACGCTCGCTCCGGCGGGGCGTCGCCACGTACTTTCAGTGGAGGAACCGCCCCATGTTCTGTAAAAAAGGCTGATCACGACGAACAACATCCGACGTGTCGGACCTGTGGTCGTCGAAATGAGCGTCGACTCCGAGAGACGATAGGCCCCGATACAGAACCGCTTGGCGTAGAGGTATCGCGCCTGCTGGGGCGTGTTGATGAACGGCGCGTCAGCGGTGTAGCTGTGAAGCGCCACTCCGTGTTCGTCGAACTTCCCCCTCTTGTACATACAGCCAATCCTGACCGGGAATTCGACGGTCCACCCATCACCGTCGAATTCCGTGGTGGGATCGTGTTCGATCTCACGACTCCATCCCTGGTTGAGTTCGGCCTTGATAGCGTCCCCACCAGATGATCGGAAGGACGTACGCGAAGTTGTACGTGTGTAGGAGTGTGAGACACTTGCCGTCGTAGAAGCCGTTGTCGGGGTAGACCATTTGACATCGAACTCGAAGGTGTTGAGGAGATCGAGAAACTGTGCAAGCACGGCGCTGGTGGTGTCGCTGTCGGTGAGACGGCGCACCACTAGAGTGTATCGTTTGTTGTTCACGCGTGCGTACGTAACCGTACAAGACAGCGTGGAACGACGGCGTTCCACGTGCGGCAGGCGCGTCGTCGAAATCGTAGATCAGCTGGCAGTCATCGACGGCTGTATCTCTGTCGGACTTCGCCAGGAGGGGCG
>Ga0207718_100610_pt1 | contig 28101 bp, 22 predicted proteins | sample A23M2SouthBayCA_FD_187749 | JGI IMG/M metagenome (GOLD analysis project Ga0207718, IMG submission 187749) | Aerobic enrichment media microbial communities from Eden Landing Ponds, California, USA - A23 M2 (SPAdes) | ecosystem: Environmental > Aquatic > Marine > Unclassified | place: Emeryville... | reverse complement strand
AGCGCTCAACGCCATTGGTGATTACCAGCAACGGCCCAGTGGCGTGCTCAGGCTGACCTGTGCCGCCACCTTCGGGGAGCGCTACATTGCGCCACTGGTCAACGACTTTTTACGGCAACACCCTCAGTTGACGGTCGATCAGGAGTTCACCAACCGCTGGGTGGACATCGTCAACGAGGGCTTTGATGTGGGGGTTCGAGCCGGCTCCATGCCGAGCTCGTCACTGATCGGGCGGCGACTGTGCCAGAGACGTGAATACGTGGTCGCATCGCCCGCGTATCTCCAGCAGTATCCGGCTCCCCGAACCCTGGAGGATCTCTCAAAGCACAACTGCCTGCAGGGCTCCAACGATCACTGGACCTTTGATGTCGGGCAGCAGCACCGTTCTGTCAGGGTCCATGGCAACTGGCGGGGAAACTCGGGGCAGGCCGTCCTGGACGCCGCCCGCAAGGGCCTGGGGCTGGCGCAGTTGCCCGACTATTACGTGTGGGAGGATCTGGCAAACGGCCAGCTTATCTCGGTATTGGATGACTGCGTGTGTACCCACACGGCCGTCTGGGTCGTCTACCCGCGCCACCGGCATATCTCGCCGAAAGTGCGCCAGTTCGTGGACTTTCTGGTTGAGAACATGGGCGCCTATCCCCGCTGATGCCGGTGCTCACAGGGTGCTGGCATCACGCTGCAGATCCTGGAAGAACCACAGGAAGCGCGATTCCAGTTCCTCGCTGTGACCTTCGATCTCCTCGATGATGCCGTCGAACCGGTTGGGGAACCGGATACGGGCAGCAACCCGGTCCAGCGCGTAGCCGATGTTGTCGAGGTCCCGATAATGGCCGAACCAGTCATCCATGGCGATGCGTCGGGTAACCCGGCGCATCGGCTCGGGCATCAGGTATTCGTGCTCCGGCAACTCCCGGTAGATCATCCGGATGAAACCATCCTGGTCAACGTCGGTGAACCGGTGCCAGTGCTTCAGGAGATAGTGATCATAGAGAATGTCGAGCGCGACGCCGGCAAAGCGGCGCCGTTGCGGTGAGAACAGGCGCCGGCTCGCACAGACCTGCGGGTGCCGGTCCGTATAGCTATCCACCGACAGGTGATGCTCGACACCCCGCTGGACATCACCGGGAAGATCCGCCACTGAAATGCCCCGGCAGAAATCGCCCAGGATGCTGCCGACTCTTGCCTCCGGCGTATCCGGAGCGAGGAAAACATGCGCAAGATGGTTCATGGTCTCCATCATGCCCACCTCGGATCCCCATCTCAACTTGCTTGGGCCGGTTACGGAGCTGCCCAGCATCCTGATACTCGCGCAGGTTTCGCCGCATCTCTTGAGCGACGCCAACCGTCAGGCTCACTGCTGCGCCATCACACACGCGACATCCAGCATGCGGTTGGTGAAGCCCCACTCGTTGTCGTACCAGGCGAGCACCTTCGCCTGGGTGCCGAGAACACGGGTCTGGCCGGCATCATGGATCGCCGAAAACGGCGAATGATTGAAATCGACGGAGACCAGCGGCTCATCGCTGTACCCGAGCACACCGCGAAGGCTCCCCTCCGAGGCGCGTTTCATGGCGGCATTGATGGCATCCACGTCCGCCCCGGTTGCGAGGATCGCGTGCAGGTCCACCATCGATACATTGATGGTGGGCACGCGCACCGCCATGCCATCCAGCTTGCCGGCCAGCGCCGGGAGGACCCGGCCCACTGAGTCAGCCGCCCCGGTTCGGGTGGGAATCATGTTACTGGCCGCCGCCCTGGCGCGATAAAGATCCCGGTGGGCCTTATCGATCAGGTTCTGGTCGTTGGTGTAGGAGTGAATGGTGGTCATCTGGCCCTGCACCACACCAAACGCATCATCCAGGACCTTGACCACCGGTGCCAGGCAGTTGGTCGTACAGCTGGCGTTGGAGACCACACGATCGTCCGTGATGAGCTCGTCGTGGTTGATGCCGTAGACCACGGTGCGATCCGCATCCGGCACCGGGTAGGCCACCAGGACCCGCCCGGCCCCCGCATCCAGGTGCCCCTGAAGCAGGGCCCGCGTTTTCAGCTTGCCGGTGCATTCAAGCACCAGGTCAACGCCGAGCGCCTCCCAGGGCAGCTTCGCCGGGTCCTTCTCGGCCACACACCGAATCACCTGGCTGCCCACGCTCAACCGGTCGCCCTCCAGGGTCACCGGCGTTCGGAAATGACCATGAGTGGTGTCATGGCGCAACAGATGGCTGAGAATATGAGGCTCGACCAGGTCATTGATGGCCACGACCTGTATTGACTTCTCGAGTCCCTGCTCATGGATCGCCCAGACCAGGCAGCGCCCGATTCGACCGAAACCGCTGATCGCAACGCGCAACATCGACCTCTCCTTGTCAGAGAATGACAGACCGCCGGCGCAAGATTGTCACCAGCCTGGTCGACTCAGGGTCACTCAAGTACGAACGTGACCCGCATATCCACGCGATAGCCGGTGACACGCCCGTTCTCGACATGCACCTTCTGCTCGGATACCCAGGCACCCTTGATGTTCTCAACGGTGCGCGACGCTGTCTGTATACCGTTCCGGATGGCGTCCTCGAACCCCTTGTCGGATTCCGCGCTGACTTCAATAACTTTCCCTAGTGACATGATGATGGCCTCTTTCCAGGTCATTGGTTAAAGAGGGTAATGCGCTCACCCTTGGTTGAATGGTGTGACACAAGTGCTGGCACTGTGTTGACCCGGGTCAATGGATGCCACCGGATTCTTAAGCCACTGCCGGCTTCCCAAGGACTGATGATACGGGTCAAGATTCATGCGGCGATTCAGGAGGAGAGTTGGGATTCAGGTTGATGGGTCAAAACAGGAGGAGGCCTGGGATGAGACTGCTTGTTGGCGACATCGGGGGCACCAATGCCCGCTTCCGGCTCCTTGAGGGCGAGGGTCAGCAATGGTGCCTACGGCACCAGTCGAGTTGGCCAAGTACCCGGTTTGAGTCCCTGGAGGCCCTGATTGAGGAGTTGACGGCCTGCTTCTCAAGCCTTGAACGAGTCACCATCGACGAAGCATGGCTTGCCGTTGCGGGCCCCGTTCACGGCTCGCGTGTCACCTTCACCAACCTGCCCTGGCGGGCGGATGCCCACGCGCTCGCTGCCCGATTCGGCTGGGGACGGGCATTCCTGGTCAATGACCTGCAGGCGCTTGCCCATGCGGTTCCCGCGTTGGGGCCCCGCGATCTGGCGCCCGTCCAGCAGGGTCAGTGCGGCAACGATACCCATCTGGTCATTGCCGTGGGTACCGGCCTGGGGGTTGCCACCTACAGGGTCTCGGACCAGGGAGCGGATGTTTTCGCCTCGGAAGGGGGCCACACGGACTTCATACCCACCACCCCGACCCATTTCCGGCTCCTGGAATACCTGCGTGAACACTACAGCCATGCCAGCCAGGAACGGGTGCTTTCCGGCGCCGGGCTGGCTGACCTGTACCGGTTTGTCTGCAGGGAGCATGTGTGCGCGCCGGACCCGGCAATCACGGAAGCAACGGACCCGGCGGCAACCGTCAATCAGCAGGCAGCGTCCGGCCATGCGCCCATGGCACTGGACACCATGGAACTGTTTGCCGAACTGCTCGGGCGTTTCGCCGGCAATGCCGCCCTGTTCTCGGCGGCGTTTGGCGGTGTCTACCTCGCCGGTGGCGTTGCCACGCGGCTGCACCCGTACCTGACCGGCACCAGCTTCCGACAGACGTTTCAGGACAAGGGGCGGATGAAACCCATCATGAATCAGGTCCCCGTATGGACCATCACTAGTACCGATGTGGGTCTCAACGGGATCACCGCACTTGGCACCCGTTACGCCGTAACCGGGACCCCCATTGCGCCCTGTCCCGTCGACTCTTCAACCGCATCAAGCCCGGAAGAGGCCAGCTGGATACGCTAGGCCCATCTTCCGGAATGTTCAGCGGCCTCCCCCATATCAACGGCACTAGGCCACCCTCGGGAAATGGCCCGTCATACGATCCCGCAGCGCGTCATGATAGAGCGCCTCGTAGGCTTCGGCGGCCGTGCTCCATTTAAAACGGGCACGCATGGCATTGGTCATGAGCTGGTTCCAGACTTCCGGCTGGTCAAAGTACCCACGGGCCTGATCCACCGCGGTGAGCACCGAGGCCGCATCCGGGCGGGCGATACGGATACCGGTCGCAGAGGCGGCATCCATATCTATATCCGTAACGGTATCCCTGAGCCCCCCGACGTTGGTAACCAGCGGAACGGTTCCGTAGCGCATGGCGATCATCTGCGCGATGCCGCAGGGCTCGAAGCGCGATGGCATCAACAGCATGTCCGCTGCGGCGTACAGTCGGTGAGCCATGTCCTCGTTGAAGGCGGTGTGCACCGCCAGCCTGCCCGCATGGGTTCGCGCCAGCTCATGCAGTTCACTCTCGCGGTGCGCGTCGCCAGCACCGAGGATCACCAGGCGCAGGTCACGCCGCATCAGGTCCGGCAGCGCCTCCAGCAGCAGATCAATCCCCTTCTGTTCCGTCAGCCGACCGACCCAGGCGAGGATCGGTGCCTTGTCGCTGTGATCGAACGCCAGTCCAAGGTCGCGGATCAGCTCCTGGCGCTGCCGCGCCTTACCCTCGACACGGGCCGCATCAAAAGGATGTGTCAGCACTGGATCCGTAGCAGGATTCCAGACCTGGTAATCAACACCGTTCAGAATGCCGCTGAGCACCCCGGAGCGAGCCCGGAAAACGCCCTCCATACCAGCCCCGAATTCCGGTGTGAGAATCTCCGCCGCATAGGAAGGGCTGACCGTCGTCACACGGTCCGCATAGTTCACACCGGCCTTGAGCAGTGAAATGGTGCTGTAGAACTCCAGCGCCTCGGCGTCATTGAGATGCGCCGGCAACCCGAGCCGCGCCATCAGCTCCGGAGGGAAGCACCCGGTGTACCCCGCATTGTGGACGGTAAACACCGAAGCCGCCGCCGCACCACTGAGACGCATGAAGAGCGGTGTGAGCCCCGTGTGCCAGTCATGGCAATGGACCACATCCGGGTGCCAGCCGGTCGCCAGTGTGCCGTCGCCGATCATTGCCGCCACACGCGAGAGGTTGCCGAACTGAACCGCGTTATCCGCCCAGGGCATGCCTGCCCTTGTCAGGTAGGGGCGACCACGGCGCCTCAGGAATCCCGCTGTCTCAAGCAGCCATACGGGGCACGGCAGATCGCGGCCCCTGATTTCGGCCACCCGCCCCTGGCCCGCATCCAGGCGGACCAGCGTCGCCGACTCATCAGCGAGCCCGCGTTTGTACGAGGGCACCAATACCCTCACATCATGACCCCGTTCCGCCAGCGCCCCCGGCAGCGCGCCCATGACATCGCCCAGGCCACCGACCTTGGCCAACGGCGCCATTTCAGCGGCGGTCAGCAGTATTTTCATCGATTCCATGTCCGGTCTCCTCCAGTTCGAGATAAACGGCGCCAAGGGGGGGGAGAGTGAGCGACAGTGTCGCCGGACGCCCCATCCAGGGGACCGCGCGTGCCTCGCCACCGCCCAGGTTGCCGACGTCAGAGCCGCCGTACAGTGCCGAATCCGAATTGAGGCACTCGCGGTAAACGCCGGGCTGCGGCACACCAATGCGATAGCCATAGCGCGGCACGGGGGTGAAATTACAGACCACGACCACCGTTCCCGTGGTATCCCGGCGCAGAAAGCTGATCACCGACTGATCGGAGTCATGACAGTCGATCCATTCGAAACCGGACTCACTGAAGTCCTGCCGGTGCAGGGCCGGATTCACGGCATACAGCCGGTTCAGGTCCGAAACCAGCCGCTGGACACCCGCGTGGTAGCCGTGTTCCGCGAGCGTTCCATCCAGTTGCCCCTCATGGGCCCACTCCCAGGGCTGGGCCAACTCGCTGCCCATGAACAGCAGCTTCTTGCCGGGGTAAGCGAACATGTACGCGTACAGCAGCCGCAGGTTGGCGAACCGCTGCCACTCATCGCCGGGCATCCGGTCCAGCAGCGACCCTTTGCCGTGGACGACCTCGTCGTGGGAAAGCGGCAGGATAAAGTTTTCATGGAAAGCATAGAGGAGCCCGAACGTCAGGCGGTCATGATGGTAGCGACGGTGAACAGGGTCTTCCCGCATATAGGCCAGGGTGTCGTGCATCCAGCCCATGTTCCATTTCATGCTGAACCCCAGTCCCCCGAGGTGCACCGGTCGGGTGACCCCCAGCCAGGCGGTTGATTCCTCGGCAATGGTGAAGGTCCCCGGGCATTCGCCATGGGTCACCCGGTTCAGCTCCTGGAGAAACGAGATGGCCTCCAGGTTCTCATTGCCACCATAGGCATTGGGGGTCCACTCGCCCTCGCTGCGGCCGTAATCGAGGTAAAGCATGGAGGCCACCGCATCAATACGCAGGCCATCAAGATGGAAGTGCTCGAGCCAGTAGAGGGCACTCGATATGAGAAAGCTCTGAACCTCGTGGCGCCCGAGGTTGAACGCGAGCGTGCCCCATTCCGGTGTTTCCCGGGCGGGGTCGGCGTGCTCGAACAGCGCCGTACCGTCAAAGCGCGCCAGGGCATGATCATCCTTGGGGAAGTGGGCCGGCACCCAGTCAAGGATTACACCAATACCGGCGCCGTGAAGCCGGTCTACAAGGTACCGGAAGTCGTCGGGCGTACCGAAGCGACTGGTCGGGGCAAAGAAACCGGTCGCCTGATAGCCCCAGGAGGCATCCAGGGGGTGCTCGGTGACCGGCATCAACTCAACGTGCGTGAAACCGCTCTGGTGGAACGTCTCGACCAGCGCATCCGCCAGTTCGCGATAGTTGAGGAACGACCCGTCCGGGTGGCGACGCCACGAGCCGGCATGGATCTCGTAGATGCTCATGGGGGCGTCCTGCCAGCGCGCCCGCTGGCGCTGCCACGCGCGGTCATGCCATTGGTGCCCCGGGGGCGGCGCGACAATGCTGGCGGTGCGTGGGCGCGCTTCGAAGTGACGCCCGAAAGGATCAATCTTGGTAACGACCTCACCGGTGTAGCGGCTACGGAGCTGGAACTTGTAGAGCGCACCCGCTTTCACGCCGGGAATGAAACATTCCCAGACGCCATGGAGGGAATGCTCACTCATGCGGTGGTGGTGCCCATCCCAGCCGTTGAAATCACCGATCACACTGACCCATTCCGCATTGGGGGCCCAGACGCTGAACCGGGTGCCGGGCATGCCCTCGAATTCGCCCGTGTGCGCCCCCAGAAGCTGCCACGCGCGCCAGTGGTCGCCCGTACTGAAACGCGCCAGATCCGCGGACTGTAACGCCAGCAACGGATGCCATTCGTCTGCGGCGGCTGCTGGATTCTCCATCACCGGGGTTCCTTCTGCCACTGTCGGATCCTTAGGCCTCTGAGGACCAGGTTAACGGCTGTTCCCGGGATCTTCCCGCAGCGCTCCATCACGCGTATTGACCCACGTCAACGCACGACGGGGTATCCGGTGCTCGAATGGAGTGGCCGACATGCCCCAGACCGGAGACAGGATGAACGTATCCGCTAAGGTGCCGAATCAACGCTACATCAGCCGCATTACCCAGAACACGCTCGCCCTCGTTCTTGCCGGCGGCAAGGGAACCCGGCTGGGGTCGCTCACATCCCACCGGGTCAAGCCGGCTGTACCTTTTGGCGGGCATTTCCGGATCATCGACTTCCCCCTTTCCAACTGCGTCAATTCGGGAATACGCCGCATTGGCATCCTGACCCAGTACAAGGCGCACTCCCTCATCCAGCACGTCCACCATGGTTGGGCGTTCCTGCGCTCGGAGCTGGGCGAGTTCATGGAGGTTCTGCCCGCCCAGCAGCGAACCGGCGATGAGTGGTATCTGGGCACCGCCGATGCGGTCTACCAGAACATGGATATCCTGAGGCTGCATGACCCGACCTACCTTCTGGTGCTCGGTGGTGACCACATCTACAAGATGGATTACGGCCCGATGCTGGCCCAGCATGTCAGCAGCGGGGCCGACGTCACCGTCGGCTGCATGCCGGTGCCGATCAGCGAGGCGTCCAGCTTCGGGATCATGGAGGTAGATGCCACCACCCGCGTTCAACGGTTCACTGAAAAACCAACGCAATGCGAGCCGATGCCGGACCAGCCGGACTACGCCCTCGCCTCCATGGGCATCTATGTGTTCAATACGCGCTACCTGCTGTCACGCCTCATGGTAGATTCCAACAGTGCGACATCGGGCCACGACTTCGGTAAGGACATTATTCCGGCTGCCGTTGCCGACAGTGATGTGTTCGCCTTCCTGTACCGGGGACATGATGGCGAGACCTCCGCCTATTGGCGCGATGTGGGCAGTATTGATTCCTACTGGAAAGCCAATATGGAGCTGATCGGCGTCAACCCCGAACTCAATATCTATGACCTGCGCTGGCCCATCCTGACCTGGCAGCAACAGGCTCCACCCGCCAAGTTCGTGCTTGATGAACCGGGTCGCTGCGGCGTGGCGACCAATTCCATGGTCGCTGGTGGCTGCATTGTCTCCGGCGCCACGGTGCGCAATTCGGTTCTGTCGTCGCACGTCACCGTCGCGGAAGGCACAACCATCGAGAGTGCTGTTCTGCTGGAAAACGTCAGGGTCGGACGCGACGTCCATATCAAGCGTGCCGTGATTGAAACGGGCTGCATCATCCCGGATGGCATGCACATCGGATTCGACGCCGTCCTGGATGGCGGTCGGTTCGAGCGCAGCGACGGCGGCATCATCCTCGTCACACCAGAGATGCTGGGACAGGAGGTAAACCATGTCCGATAAGCGCCTGCGCGTCGTCCTGTGCTGGCACATGCACCAGCCGGAATACAGGGACCCCCTGACCGGGGAATACCTCACACCCTGGACCTACCTGCACGCGATCAAGGACTACGTGGACATGGCGGCCCACCTTGAGGACGCCCCTGAGGGGGTGCAGGCGGTGATCAACTTCCCGCCCGTACTCCTGGAGCAGATCACCAGTTACGCCGACCGGGTCCATGACCTGCTGGAATGCGAAAAGCATCCGGGCGACCCACTGCTGGCCGCACTCGCACTGGAGCCGCCGGTCCAGCCCCGGGAGACGCGCCGCGCCCTGCTCCAGCGCTGCCTTCAGGCGCACCAGCAGACCATGATCGACCGGTTTCCGTCCTACGCACGGCTGGCGGTCCTGGCGCGCAGGGCGCTGGAAACCGACACTGGCTCCGATTACCTGACCGATATCCATCTCACGGACCTGGTGACCTGGTACCACCTCGCCTGGCTGGGCGAAACGGTCCGTCGTCGCGACCCCCGCGTCCGAACCCTGATGCAGAAGGAACAGGGTTACGGGATGGCCGACAGGCGCCTTCTGGTCACCGTCATCGGAGAGCTCCTGGCCGGTCTCCAGGACCGGTTCAGCGCCCTGATGGACGCGGGACGCCTCGAGCTGTCCACGACGCCCTATACCCACCCCATGCTGCCCCTTCTGATCGACTTTAAGGCCGCCACCGAGGCCCGGCCGGATACGCCCCTGCCGCAGCATCCGTACCCTGGCGGCCTGGAAAGGGCCCAGTGGCAACTGCAAAAAGCGAGGCGGTCTTTCACTGAACACTTTGGCCACGAGCCAACAGGATGCTGGCCCTCCGAGGGCGGTGTGTCAGCGGTAACCCTGCAGCTGATTGGCCAGTCCGGCTTTCGCTGGACCGCCAGCGGCCAGGGCGTGCTCAGACACAGCCTGGCGGACGAGGACCCGGACTCCGGCCAGCTGCACCGGCCCTACCGGCTCGATGAAAACGGCCCAGCCTGCTTTTTCAGGGATGACGAACTGGCCGACCTGATCGGGTTCAGCTACAGCCACTGGCATGGTGATGATGCGGTGGCCGACTTCGTGGAACGCCTTGAGGGCATCGCCGCCGAAGGGGATGGAGGGCGGGTCGTCGCGGTCATTCTTGATGGCGAGAACCCCTGGGAACATTACCCCGACAATGGTTTCCATTTTATCCCGGCACTTTACAGGGCACTCCTGCAGAGCGGGGAACTGCTCCTGACCACCTTCAGCCGTTGCCTGGACGACGCAGCCGTACCGGTGGAGCACCTGCCACACCTGGTCGCCGGCAGTTGGGTCTATGGCGACTTCGGCACCTGGGTTGGCGCCCCGGACAAGAACCGTGCCTGGGACCTGCTTTGTGACGCCAAGTCCGTCTTCGATGAGCGCTACCCGCACCTCACCGACGCGGCGCACAAGGCACTGACGCTGCGTCAGCTCGCCGTCTGCGAGGGCTCGGACTGGTTCTGGTGGTTTGGTGACTACAACCCGGAGGAGGCGGTCGATGAGTTCGACCGCATCTATCGGCGCCACCTCGCCACCCTCTATGAGCTGCTGGAGGCACCCTGCCCCCCGACCCTTGATACGCCCATCAGCGTCGGCAGCGCAGGCCCCGAGATGGGCGGCGCCATGCGCCGAAGTCACGAATGACCCTGCCGCTGTCGTGGCAGGGGCAGCGCCAGGCGGGTGTCCTGCTGCACCCCACATGCCTGCCCGGCGGGGGTGATCTCGGCCCCGCGGCACGTGACTTCGTGGATTTCCTGGCCGTCTCTGGATTCCGTGTCTGGCAGATGCTTCCGGTTGGCCCCGTTCACGCGGACGGCTCACCGTATCTGTCCCAGTCGAGCTTTGCCGGCAATACCGGTCTGATCAGTCCTGACGACATAATCAGACTCGGTCTTCTGCCCGATGGCATCGACCCGGAAAACCTGAAGTCCCCGGAGCGCCGCGAACTCCTGACGCAGGTCCACGGGACCCTTCCTGACCACCCGGAACACCAGGATGCTCTGGCACTGTTTTGCGAGGCGAATGGCGACTGGCTGGACGATTATGCCCTCTTCCGCTGCCTTGCACGACACCACGGAAACAGGCCCTGGCCGCGATGGCCGACGGCGGAGAGCCACCGCGATCCGGAACGACTGGCGACTCTGCATGCGGACCTCGCGCCCGAGATCGAACTCGAGTGTCTGGGGCAGTATCTGTTCGCCCTGCAATGGCAGGCCCTTCATGACTACGCCGCCGATCGCGGGATCCAGCTTTTCGGGGATCTTCCAGTCTACGTGGCCCACAACAGCGTGGATGTGTGGTGCCACCCGGAACTGTTTGAACTGGATGACGCCGGCCATCCGGCCGAGGTCGCCGGTGTTCCGCCGGATGACTTTGCCGAGCAGGGACAGCACTGGGGCAACCCGGTCTACCGCTGGGATCGCCATAAACAGGACGGCTACCGATGGTGGATCGACCGCCTCGGCCACCAGTTGCGGCGGTTTGATCTCCTGCGCCTGGACCACTTCCGGGGATTCGAGGCGTACTGGTCGATTCCCGCTGGCGCGGCCACCGCGGCCGAGGGGCGCTGGCGCCAGGGACCCGGCATTCAGCTCTTCAACGCCATGTACGAGTCCCTGGGCCCGCTCCCCCTGGTTGCCGAGGACCTCGGCGAGATCACGCCGGCTGTTGAACGCTTGCGGCAGGGCCTGGACTGCCCTGGTATGCGGGTATTGCAGTTCGCTTTCGATGGCGATGCCACCAACCCGCACCGCCCCCACAATCACCGGGTCGACACCGTCGTCTACACCGGAACCCACGACAACGACACGACGCTCGGCTGGTGGCACGCCTGTGACGGAACAACCCGCACCACGGCGATGGACTATCTCGCAACGCCCTCGGGCCCCATGCCCTGGCCCCTCATCCAGACGGCCCTCAACTCCGTCGGGCAACTTGCCATAATTCCGTTACAGGATCTTTTGGGACTTGGGAGCGAAGCGCGCATGAACACACCCGGCACCACTCACGGCAACTGGCAATGGCAACTCGAAGCGGGGGATCCGCCGTTGAGCCTGATTCCGCACCTGCGCCATGCCCTGGCGATCAGCGGCCGCTGCGGGCCGGTCACACCCAGCGCATGCACCCCATCTCCAGGGGATGCTGGAGACGGCGATTGAAGGGATACATCCGGACGCGCATCCGGAAAAGGCCATTCTCGGGCGCGGGTATGGCAAGGACGAAACGATGCCCTCTGGATGCATCCTCACCCCGGGCGCTGAAACGATAGACCCGCTCAGCCGCATCCGTTGCCATGTCCGGGGTAAGCAGGCACTCCACGACCACATCATCCGGTGACAGCCCGTTGAGGTTGGCATCCACCGTCAGGATGGCGTCATTGTCCCCCTCGGTTGCCTCCGGCGGCTGTTCCGCCCAGGCCATTGTCACACCGGACCAGGCCGCGCAGACCCGCGCCTTCCATTCAGCGAGCTCACGGGCGCCGGCCCCCCCTGATTCCGAGAGACCACGCGCACCGGCGACGGCGGGCGCATAGATATCCTCGGCGTATCGCAGGACCATCCGCTCCGCACTGAAGCGCGGCAGCACCGTGTACATGGAGGCCTTGCACCGGCTTACCCAGTCTCTCGAGTAGCCGCCGGGACCGACATCGAAGTAGCTTGGGACCACTTCATGTTCAAGCATGTCCAGAAGGTCCTGGGCCTCGACCAGGTCGCGCTGATCGCTGGGCAGATCGTCACTGTGTGGTGCGATCCCCCAGCCATTGTGGCCATCAAAGCTCTCGGCCCACCAGCCGTCCAGTATGCTCAGATTGAGCCCGCCATTGATGGCTGCTTTCTGGCCCGAGGTTCCGCTGGCCTCCAACGGGTATTCCGGGGTGTTGAGCCACACGTCCACACCGGTCACAAGCTTGCGTGCCAGCGCGATGTCATACCCCTCTATCAGGAAGACACGGTTCAGAAAGGACGGCTGTGACGCGAACTCGTGAACACGCCGGATCAACGCCTGGCCAGGCATGTCCTGGGGGTGGGCCTTACCCGCGAAGAGCAGGATGACCGGGCGTTCGGGGTCGCCCAGGATCCGCGTCAGGCGCTGCATGTCCTCGAAGATCAGCAGCGCCCGCTTGTAGGTGGCGAAGCGCCGAGCGAAACCGATGATCAGGGGTTGCGTGTTCTCGGCCGTGATGACACGGCGCATGCCCTCAATACGCGCGCGACTGAAATTGTTGCGGCGATACTGTACCCCCAGGCGCTCACCAAGATCCGAGAGCATGTCGCTTTTCAGCGACTGGGTCAGGCTCCAGAAACGGTGGTCCGGAATCCGCTGGATGGTCCGCTGCCAGAATTCCGTATCATCAAGGTGGGCTTTCCAGTCCGGACAGTGTCCGTCGAACAGGTTGACCCACTCCCGCGCGAGGAAGGTGGGTATATGAACCCCGTTGGAGACCGATGAAAGCGGGTTCTCCGCCGGCTCGATGTCCGGCCAGACATGGGATTCCATCTGCGCGGCGACATCACGATGGACCCTACTGACCCCGTTGAATCGCCGGGCGCCACGAAGTGCCAGTGCCGTCATGTTGAATCGACCCCGGTTCTGGGGCGATCGCGCCAGATCCAGAAGCGTCTTCACGGGCACCGCCATGGCCTCAGCCAGCCCCCAGAGGTACTCGGAGGCGAGATCCTGATCAAACAGGTCATGCCCGGCGGGAACCGCCGTATGCGTCGTAAACACGGTCGCAGCCGCCGTTGCCTCCAGCGCTGCCTGGAAATCCAGCCCCTGCGCGACCCACTCCCGGCACCGCTCCAGAATCAGGAACGCGGAATGGCCCTCATTGATATGCCAGACGCTCGGGGTCAGGCCCAGCCGCCGGAGTGCGAGAACGCCGCCCACACCCAGCAACAGTTCCTGGGCAATACGCATGCGCCTGTCCCCCCCGTAAAGCTGGTAGGTAATGGGGCGGTCCTCGGGCTCATTGACCGCGACGTCGGAATCCAGCAGATAAAGATGGACACGGCCAACGGTCACCTGCCAGATCTGGACTACCACCTCACGCCCGGGAAACACCACCGGAATATGGATGGGCTCGCCCTGCTCGTCCAGCACCAGCGTGACCGGCAGTTCATCCAGGCTGTAGGGGTTGAGATGGATTTCCTGGCCACCAGTGCGGTTGATCGTCTGGCAGAAGTAACCCTGGCGGTACATCAGACCAACCGCCACAAACGACAGCCCCAGGTCACTCGCTGCCTTACAGTGGTCCCCCGCCAGAATCCCGAGGCCCCCGGAATAGAGAGGCAGACTCTCGTGCAGGCCATACTCCATGCAGAAATAGGCGATCAGGTCCCGGTCGGTATCCAGCCCCTGAACCTCACGCTCTCTCGGGCTGGTGATCGACGGATCGAGATAGGCATCAAATGCGGCGAGAACCTCCTGGTATCGCAGGTTGAAATCCGTGTCCTGAGCCAGCGCCTCCAGCCGGTGCTGAGCAACCCGCCGCAGGAAAACCTTGGGGTTGTGACCACAGCTTGCCCAAAGCTCAGGATCGATCCGGAAGAAAAGCCCACGGACACCACGATCCCAACTGTAGAAAAGGTTGTTCGCCAGCTCCTCAAGCCGTGAAAAGACATCAGGGAGGCGCGGCCGTACTTCCAGGTAATACTCATTACCGCTCATCCGCTGTCTCCCTGTCTGGAGGGTCGAAGACTCCATGCTAGGGGCGGATTCCTGCCGCAGTATTGACCGCGGTCAACCCCGGCGCTGGCGCTGGCGCGGCGTGGGTGCCTGCTTTCGGTTACACTCAGATTCCACTGGTCCGAACCTGAAGGCACGAGGAGTCACAATGGCTTCATCCACCACCATACGGCTGCATATTGGCAATGCCATACCTCCGGCAGGCGCTGCCAATAGCGTGGAGATCATCAGACTCTGGCGACAGATTGGAACGTCGTTCAGCGACCGCCCCTTCGAGGCGCAAAGCGGTCTTCAGGATGGTGCCCGGGCGTATCGGGTCCATTTCGACAGCAGCCGGCTGCTGCAGGCAATGGAAGCCGCCATCGAGCAGAACGGCAGTTTCAGCAATCACCGCAGCGCGCATATTGACGATCCGGGAAACCGGATCGATGCGGAGCTGAGCATCACGATCACCGGCGAGGCCGGTCTACCCGGGGAACTGGAAAGCTACCAGGTCGCCACGGTCTTCCTGCAGCAGCTGATCCTAGCCACCAGCCTCATCCATCCGGGTGCCTTCCAGATGCTCAACGCCCGATTCCTTGGTGAGGGCGCCCACCGGTTCGAGGCCCAGCAGTACGATGCCCGCATTCTGCATGGCGCGCTTGGAATGGCAATGGCCAACGGCTGGCCGGGCCTGGAAACCCCGGGCCTGGAGACCGTCTGGCACTGGCTCGACCACACCGGTGTGGCGCGAGCCGCCACCGCCATCAGTGATGTAGATCGGGTTCTGTTCACGCTGCTGAAGATTGCTGAACAGCGCCATGAATACAGTGCCCGAACCATCCTGCTCATCGTGTATCAACTGGAAGTGCTGCTGGACTGCCGTGAGACCCGCAATCTGGAACAGCTGCGCAACCGCGCCCGACTGGTTCTTGGGCCCATTCCCGAGCCCGCGGACTGTTTCACCGAGCTCCATGAAGTCCGGGACAGCCTTTTCCTCGCCAACCAGCCCGTACACCGACCGCCCCTGATCTGCCACAACACCGCCACGGCGCTGCGTGAACAGATCGGCCAGCACAATTCGGCGGTGGAGGCGGGCACCGCTGTGGTTCTGGCCCTGCTCCAGGACCTGATCGCCCATGATGCCCTGGCCTACACCTTCACCGAGCAGATGGCGCGACGCTGATCCATCAGCGAGCGGTGTAGCCTCCATCAATCGTGAGCTCGGTGCCGGTCACAAACTTGGATTCATCCGAGGCCAGATACAGCACCCCATAGGCGATATCATCCGGCTCGCCCACGTGGCCAACCGGATGCAGTCCATCCAGATGGCTGCGAAAGGCGTCGGCGCCCTCTTCCGAAGCCTCCGCCAGATCCGCGACCAGCGGGGTCCAGATGAAACCGGGATGGACGGAGTTCACCCGGATGCGGTCCCTTGCGTAGAACAGGGCGTCATTCTTGGTCATGAGGCGAACCGCGCCCTTGGACGCATGATAGGGGGGCAGGTCAGCAGCCCCGATAATGCCGTAGATTGACGACAGATTGATGATACTGCCCCCACCCGCCGTGCGCATCAGCGGAATGGCGTGCTTGGTGCAGCAAAAAACACCGGTGACATTCACGTCCATCACCCGTTCCCACTCCTTGCGCGTCACCTCGTGTGTGGGCTTGTTGACGCCTGCGATGCCCGCATTGTTGACAAGCACATCCAGAGTCCCGAAAGTTCTCACCACATCCGAGAACACTTCTTTCACCCGCGCCTCGTTGGCGGTATCCATGTGCCAGTAGTCGGCCTCGCCGCCTTCCTCCCGGATACGGGCGACGACGGCACCACCCTCACGGTCATCGACATCCGTCACCGCGACCCTGGCACCCGCACCCGCCAGGCGCAACGCACAGGCCCTGCCGATCCCGAGTGCAGCCCCGGTTACCAGTGCAACCTTTCCCTCAACACGCTTCATCGACTGTCTCCTCGGTATGCTTCAATGAACCTCACTAGCGAGTCTACGCCTCCCATCCACAGCGGAATTGACGCGCCTCAAAAATCGGGCATCAAGCGACGCTATACTTGATCCGGTACACGCCCGCTCAGAGGGGGTGCTCTATCAATACAACCGTCACGACCCTGACGATGAACCCTTCGGTTGACCTCTTTGGGACAACCGATCACCTGGTCATCGACGCCAAGACCCGATGCCGCGAATCCAGCCGGGAACCCGGGGGTGGCGGGATCAATGTGGCGCGCAACCTGGCCATGCTCGGCCACGGGGTTCATACAGTCTTCCCGGCCGGTGGCGGCAACGGCCAGTTGCTCGAGACCCTGCTGTGCCGGGAGAGCATTCCCTACGAATCCATTTGCGTTGCCAATGAGACCCGCCAGAATCTCGCGCTTACCGAAACCGCTACCGGCCGTATGGTGCACCTTGTCTTTCCGGGCGCCGCTCTGACGCGGGATGAGTGGCAGAGCTGTGACGCGGCGATCCAGCGGGCCATGGCCAGAGCCCCCTACCTGGTGCTCAGCGGCAGCCTGCCTCCGGGCGCCCCCGAGGATCTCTACGCGCGTCTGACCGAAGCGGCCAAAGCCCATGCCATCCGCGTGGTTCTGGACACATCTGGCGCCCCGCTGGCGGCGGCCGTTGGCAGGGGTGTCCATTTGATCAAGCTCAACCGTAAAGAACTGGCTCAGCTCGGCTACACCGGCGACTGGACCCCGGAAAGCCAGCTGGAGGCGATGGCACAAATGGTTCAGGAGGGGGCAGCAGACAATCTGGTGGTGACCCAGGGAGACCAGGGGGCGTTGCTGGCGACCAGCGCCGGTGGCCGGTTCCGGGCCGTACCGCCCCCGGTTACGGTGGTCAGCCACGTCGGCGCGGGCGACAGCTTCGTAGCCCTGATGGTCCACAGCCTGATACGGCAGGCCCCCATGGCCGACGCCCTGGCCCAGGGCGTCGCCGGCGCGGCAGCGGCCATCAGCACCGACGGCAACCGGATCCGTGATCGCTTCCACATTGAGAGTCTGTTAAATCACGTCAGCTGTTGACCTCTGTCAATGGGGGTCACTATGATCAATAAAATCCTCACCCCCTTATCGGAGCCGTTCCCATGGAAGCGCATGGCCCTTCGGCATCCAGCGAATCAGAGGCATTCGGAAACGGCTCGGTCAGTGCCTTGCCGATCATCGTGGCTCAACTCGATGACTACTACCGTGTGCAGTTCGCCAGCGACGGACACAGGGCCTGGTTCGGCGTCGATCCCCAGCACCAGATCGGGCGTCACATACGCGAGATCATCGGAACGAACGCGTTCACCAGGCTCGAAAACCGGTTCCGTACTGCCCTCTCGGGCACCCAGACAACCTTTCACGGCCAGGTACCCTACGCCCATTGCGGTCACCGCTTCGTCCACAGCGTCTATACGCCGCACGCCTTGGGGCAGGAAATGGGAACCGGCGTCCAGATGGTCGTGAGCGATCTCACGCCCTACCACAACCTGCGACGGCAGCTCGCCGACGAGACACTGCGCAGCCGGACCATTGTTCAGCATGCCATTGACGGCATCGTCACGCTCAACCACGACGGGATCATCCAGTCCTTCAACCCAGCGGCGGAACGGCTCTTTGGTTACACCGCAAATGAGGCCATAGGCAATAACATCGCGATGCTGATGCCGGAGCCGGACCGCCATCGTCATGACGACTATATCCGGCACTATCAACGCACCCATGAGCCCAGGATCATCGGCACCGGACGCGATGTAACCGCAATGCGCCGGGATGGCAACCCGATCGACATACGGCTCGCCGTTGCCGAGTTCTTCCTTGGCCAGGAACAGCACTTCGTGGGCTTTATCCATGACCTGAGCAGCCGCAAGCGGGCAGAGCGGGAAGCGCTTGAAGCCCGCGAAAACCTCGCCCATGCCAACCGGATTACCGCCATGGGGGAACTGGCAGCCGGGCTTGCCCATGAGATAAGCCAGCCTCTGACCGCGATCCAGGCGACCGCGGAAGCCTGCCGGTCAATGCTGAAGGAAGACAACCCGGACCCGACCATGCTCGCCGATGCTCTGGAGCAGATCACAGTACAGAGCCAGCGCACCGGCAGCATCGTCAGGGAGCTTCGCGATTTCGTGCGCAAAGGCAGCCCCGGCCAGATAGGCCGGCACGACCCTGAATCGCTGGTGAATAATGTACTGCCCCTGCTCTCCCATGAACTGGAGCGCGCCGGGGTGCGCGTGGTCTATCACCATGAGACACCACTGTGCGCCTGCCTGATCAACCGGATTCAGATCGAGCAGGTCCTGGTCAACATCCTGCGTAATGCCATTGAGGCCATGGAAGGGCACGATGGCGAGCGCCTCCTGCAGATCCGCAGTCGGCTCAGACCGGACGGGCAGTGGTGCGAGATCGACATCGACGACTCAGGCCCGGGCATTCCTCCAGCGCACATGAACCGGCTCTTTGACCCGTTCTTCACCACCAAAACCCATGGCATGGGGCAGGGTCTGGCCATCTGCCGGTCCATTATTGAACGCCATGGTGGCAGCCTGAAGGTAGAACCTCTGGCGATGGGCGGCACGCGGTTCCGGATCCTGCTGCCCCGGGAACACCGGGACGCGGAGGCCTCCGTTGATGCGTGATGCCCCCACTGTGCTGATCGTGGATGACGATCCCGCCATCCGGCAGGCCCTGACGCTGCTGTTCAAATCCGCGGGACTGGCCTCAGAATCCTTCGCTTCCGGCGGTCAACTGCTTGCGGCGGACAAGCCCAATGGGCCGGCATGCGTGCTGCTCGACCTGAGCCTGCCCGATCTGGATGGCCTGGAGGTACAACAGCGGCTTCACCGGGAAACCCCGGGGATTCCGGTCATTTTCCTGACCGGATACGGTGATGTGCCGGTAGCTGTCCAAGCCCTCAAATACGGGGCCATCGACTTTTTCCAGAAGCCAGACTTCGATCGCCAGAATCTGATCCAGACGATCCGTCAGGCCCTGATCGACCATCAGGAGCAACTCGAAGCCGATGCAGCAAAACGGTCGGTTCAGGCACTGGTTGGCTCACTGAGTCACCGCGAGCTCGAGGTTGCACGTCTGGCGGCCGCCGGCCATGCCAATAAAGTGATCGGCATGGAGCTGGGGATAAGTGAGCGCACTGTGGAAACCCATCGAGGGCGGGCTATGAAGAAGCTCGGCCTGCGGCGCGCGGCGGATCTGATCAAAGCTGAAAAAGCACTGGAAGAGACCGACGCTTGAGCGGTATGGCCGCCCTGTGGCCGCATCGCTGATGGGTTGCGTGGTTCCCCTCATGGTTGCAGGTCCTCCCATGTCATAGTCTTTTTAGATAGGTCTGTACGGATCAGCACCAGGGGTTGGCCCACAGGGAGGGGCGTAATGACTATACACACCGAGCCTTACAGCAAAACCCTGAAACAGGGATACTCTATCCGAACCGGTCTGGCAGCCCGGATGCGAGCCGGCAACCTGATTCTCCGACGCCATGAACATCTGATCCATGCAGGCGATACGGTCAGATCCCCCTACCTGGTGGTCAGTGGAGTGTTCAAAAGCACCATCAACTATGAAAACGGCGACAGCCAGGTTCTGGGGTTCCATGTCCCCGGCGATGTGCTGGGGCATGAAATACTGCTGGATGCGCTTTCCGGCCGTGATGTCGTAGCGCTGGATACATCCAGTGTCCGAAGACTGGATCATCTCGACAGCGATACCCGCTGCCTTCTCATCGAGAGCATGTGCAACGAGAGCCGACGCCTCACCCGCCAGCTTCACCTTGAGCGCAAGTACTCCACGGATGCTCGACTCGCCGCCTTTCTTATTGATTATTCCGATTCGCAGGCCCGGCGCGGGTACAGCCGCTACGAGTTCATTCTTCCCATGGGGCGGCGAGATCTGTCGGGGTATCTGGGACTGGCGCCGGAAACCCTGTCGCGGGGGCTCAGTCGTCTCCGTGATCACGACATCCTGATGGTAAGCACCAACCACCTTAAGATCCTTGATCCGGAGCGACTCCGAAACGTATCCGGTATGGTGACGGACGAGGCAAGGTTGACGTGCTGAGGCGCTGGCCACGGGCCAGCGCTCCCACCAGCCGGGATACCAAGCCCAAACCGCCCTGGCAGGCGCCCACTGACAAATGGCATGCGCTCGATGCGGAGCAGGCACTTGCCCGCCTCACAACCACCACCTCGGGGCTGGCGGAAGACGAGGCAGGCCGACGACTCGCGTGCCACGGCCCCAACCTTCTGCAACGTGCCGCGTTTCGACCCTGGTGGCAGCGCCTTCTCGCGCAGTTCAACAACATCCTGATCCTGATTCTGATCGCGGCGGCACTGGCCAGTCTGGGCATGCGGCATTATCCGGACGCCGGTGCAATTCTGGCCGTGGTCCTCGTGATTGCCCTTATCGGCTTCTTTCAGGAAGGTAAGGCGGAGCAGGCGATTGAGAGCATCCGCAACATGCTCACGCTCAGAGCCAACGTTGTCCGGGGTGGTCAGAGAGCGCTCATCAGTGCGGAGGCGCTGGTTCCCGGCGATATCGTCATGGTGGAAAGCGGCGACCGCATCCCAGCCGACCTGCGCCTGGTTCAGGCCTCCCAACTACGTGCGGATGAAGCCGCCCTGACAGGCGAGTCCGTGCCGGTCGACAAACAGGTGGCGCCCGTCCCCGGGGATGCGGTGCTCGCCGACCGTTACTCGATGGCCTTTGCCGGCACTATCGTGGTTCAGGGCACCGCTCTGGGCCTGGTGGTGGCAACCGGCAGGACCACTCAGATCGGGCGGATCTCGGAGATGCTGCGCGGGGTTGAAAAGCTCAGAACGCCATTGCTGCGGCAGCTGGACCATGCCGGGCGGGTTCTCGCCGCTGTCATTCTGAGCGCTGCCGTCTTCATGGCGCTTTTCGGCATCATGGTTCACGGCTATCCGGCCAGCGAGATGTTCATGGCCGCGGTGGGGCTTGCCGTGGCGGCCATTCCGGAGGGACTCCCCGCCATTGTCACAATTGCCCTGGCCCTTGGTGTTCAGGCAATGGCCGGTAAGAACGCCATCATCCGTCGCCTGCCCGCCGTCGAAACCCTGGGCTCCATTTCAACGATTTTCACGGACAAGACCGGCACGCTCACCCGCAACGAGATGACCGTCCGAACAATACGGCTCCCCAATCGGGAATACGCGGTCACCGGTACCGGCTTTGCCCCGGAAGGCCGTTTTCACACACCGGATGCCCCGGAACCGCTGGATCCCACGCGGGACTCCGACCTTTTGAACCTACTGAAGGCCAGCATCCTCTGTAACGATGCGGAGCTCGCTAAAGCGCAGGAACAATGGCAGATCCACGGCGACCCAACAGAAGGGGCAATGGTGGTAGCCGCCATCAAGGCCGGACTTGATCCACCCACCCTGCGACGCCATCACCCACGCTTCAGCACGATTCCGTTCGAATCCGAACGCCGCTATATGGGCACCCTGCATGCAGTGGACGGACACCGGCGGCTTATCGTCAAGGGCGCCCCCGACCGGTTGCTCGAGATGTGTATTGGCTTCCGAAGCGTTGATGGTGACGGCCCGCTCAATGCCGAGACCTGGCATGAGCACATCCAGGCGCTGTCTGAACAGGGGCTGCGGGTACTGGCATTGGCCGAGCGGGATATCGCGGACCTCGATGATCCCCAACTGGAGGAAGGACACGCCGAGAACGGCCTGATGCTTCTGGGGCTGGTCGGCATGTACGACCCGCCCCGCGACGACGTTGTCGAGGCCGTGGCGCAATGCCTTTCAGCAGGCATACGGCCGGTGATGATCACCGGTGATCACGCGGGCACCGCGCTGGCGATCGCGCGCCAGATTGGGTTTGTTCACACCAGACGGGTACTGACTGGCAGCGATATGGACTGTATGTCCGATGCCGATCTGGCGAACTGCGTCATGGAAGTCGATGTCTTTGCGCGTTCAACCCCGGAGCACAAGCTGCGGCTCGTCGAGGCCCTGCAGGCCTGCGGCGGGGTCTGCGCCATGACCGGCGACGGCGTCAACGACGGGCCGGCCCTTAAGCGCGCGGATGTTGGGGTCGCCATGGGCATTCAGGGAACTGATGCCGCCAAGGACGCCGCCGAAATGGTCCTCGCGGACGACAATTTTGCCAGCATTGTCAGCGCCATCCGTGAAGGCCGGAAAGTCTACGACAACATCCGGAAAACCATTGCTTTCCTGCTGCCAACCAACGTGGGCCAAGGCCTGTCCATCATGGTCGCCGTTCTGGCTGGCATCACCCTGCCGGTAACGCCGCTTCAGGCCCTGTGGGTGAACATGGTCGTCGCGGTGACGCTTGGCCTCGCCCTGGCCTTCGAACCGCCCGAGGCCGACATCATGCGGCGACGGCCACGGGATCCCTCCGCGCCCCTGCTCGATGGGTTCATGCTCTGGCGTGTTGTTTTTGTGTCACTACTGCTGGTGACCGGGGTCTTCGCCATATTCACATGGATTATGGTATACGAAGGGGGAAGCGAGGCACTGGCACGCACGGGCGCCGTCAACATGCTGGTCATGGGCAGCGCTGGCTATCTGATCAACAGCCGCTTCCTGACCAGAAGCGCCCTGTCACTCCAGGGCCTTTTCGGCAGCGCATCCGTTTGGTTGACCATATTTCTAGTCACGGGACTCCAGGTTGCCTGGACCTATACCCCCTTTTTACAGGGCATTTTCGGCAGCGAGGGGCTGCCGCTCTCCTATTGGGGGGTCATCCTTGGCGCCAGTATCGTTCTTTTCCTGATTGTGGAGCTTGAGAAGACACTCTTGCCCGACTCCACCGTTGAACCCGGTCCATGAAAAACGTCCGACTTGCTGAAAAGTGGTCCGACTGAGAGGCTGGCCTTAACCTCCTGCAGGTTCCTGTAAAAGCCGATAACGCCAATCGGTGCAGACACAGGTTGCGGGTTGACTCTTACAAGGCGATGAGCACGGCTCGGTCGCAAAAGGCATCCCGGAGCGAGAAAAACATGCACGAGATGATTCATATGTCCATGGTGCCCGCCCCGGGAGCCGACGGCAATTGACCGTCACCGATGCACATGGCTTCCAGCCCAATATAATTGATGATGCATACAGGCTCGCCATCTCCATCGCCCGGGTGGCGCTGGGCAGCGACAGAAGCGACAATACAATCAGAACGTCAGGGACCACCAATCTGAGGGAAGCGTATCCACTTATGTCCCGTTGCTGCCCCAGTCCTGAAGGAAGCTGATAGTGGAACACACACCGGGGTTCTTACACGCGATACTTGATTCCATTAACGAGAACATCGTGGTCATTGATCCGGCTGGCGATATTCAGTACGTGAACAGATCCTGGAGCGCTTTCGGTAACAGCAACAATGCCTGTATGTCCGGCGATGACTGGCAAACACTGAATTACCTCGCGGAGTGTGACAAGGCATCCGCCATGGGGGATGAATTCGGCGCGAATGCCGCTGAGGGCATACGGAGTGTCCTGAATGGCGGCCAACCTGAATTCTATCTTGAATACCCCTGCCACAGTCCTGATGAAAAACGCTGGTTCATGATGCGGGTCGCCCCACTCCAGCTGAACGAGGCTGGTTACTTCGTGATCGTCCACCACAACATCACTGAACGGAAACTTGCCGAGGAAAAAGTCAGCGCGCTGGCGAGAATCGACGGGCTTACCGGCATCCCCAATCGCCGCGCCTTTGACGAATTCCTTCATGAGGAATGCCGCCGGTGTATGAGGCTCGGGAAACCGATCAGTCTCGCCATTGTGGATCTGGACCACTTCAAGCTGCTGAATGACACCTATGGCCATCAGGTGGGGGACGAGTGCCTGCGCCAGACGGCCGCCCTTCTACAGGAAACCGTGAATAGGCCAAGCGATCTCTGCGCCCGATACGGTGGTGAGGAATTCGCTCTGATCTGGGGTGACACGGCACAGGAACAGGCAAGGCAGCTGCTGAACCAGTTCCTTCGGAACCTGAGTGATTCAAGGATTCTCAACATACACTCGCCCACCGAGAAGTACCTCACGGCCAGCATCGGGCTGACATCCATTGTCCCCACCACGGATTCGGACATGGACCAGCTGGTTGCACAGGCTGATGACATGCTTTATCTGGCAAAAGCCAACGGACGCAACAGGATTGAATCCCAGGGCGAAGGGCACCCCGGGCAGATGACGCCATAAAGCCCCGCACTGCTAACATTAACCACAGCATCCAGTCATCGGCAGGAGCGTGTAATGAAAACACTGCTACAGATCGACTTCCCGTTCCCCGGCCCTTTTGGTGAGGGCATGACCGACGCCATGAAGGATCTGGCCATCTCTATCGCCGAGGAGCCCGGCCTCATCTGGAAGATATGGACCGAGAACCCGGAAACCAGCGAGGCCGGTGGGATCTACCTGTTCCATGATGACGCCAGCGCCCGGGCCTACCTTGAGAAGCACCGGGCCCGGCTCGAGGCGTTCGGCATCACAGAGGTGAACGCCAAGCTGTTCCGGGTCAACGAGGCCCTCACCGCGATTGATGATGGGCCTGTCGGGCCCGCTTAGGAGGCCCGGACAGTGCCCTACCCGCTGTCCCCACCAGCGACGGGAAGGACAGTTCCAGTGATGTAGCTGGCCGCATCCGAGGCCAGGAACAGGATCGGCTCTGCCTGCTCATCAAGGGTTCCTGGTGGAAAACCGCCTTTCAGGCCGTTACCCCTGATCCTGTCCGATGCTCCGCGCCCTCTGCGTCCTGAGGCCGCTACTGGGATTCTTCCAGGCCGAGACGTTCACGCACGGCCGGCTCCCGGCTGGTCTTCAGCCCGGCGGCCTTGCCTTCCTCCAGAGCGATCTCGGCGGGCACGCCCATCTGATGGCGATACAGTGCCCACATCGCGCCTACCCGGTTACTGCTGGCGCAGTGCACGAGAATGGGGTAATTGCCCGTCGCGGAGACGATCCCTGCGAACTCTCGCACCTGCTCTTCGGTCGGAGCTTTGCTGGAGACACTGATGCTGTAGAAATTCAGCCCGGCGTCATGGGCGGCTTCACGCTCCGCTTCCAGGCCTTCGCGGGGATTGAGCAGGCTCACAACCGTTTTGAAGCCCATACCCTTCAGCTCCGCCATCGCACCATCGGCCAGCTGGCCACCAGTTCCGATGAACGGCGCCGGGCGGTTATAGTTGCCCACCGCTCGGGTCATTTCGTCACCGTATGGCGCCAAGCCGATATCACGGCTGATATCGAAAGGCAGCCCCCGCTGGGCGGCCTTCTCCGCTACGGATGCCTGATGACGGTCAGCATCGTCTGCCTGGAAATGGGCACAGCCTGTGGCCCCCAGACTGAGAGTGAGCACCAGACCAACGGGCAGTGCTGCTTTCATCACGCGATTCCTGATCATCGTTTCTCTCCTTTCTCTATATTAATAATTTCTAACATAAAGACTGAAGAGCATCCAATGCAAATACAAGAGCCGTTCAACGCAGTATAATTGGGGCCCAAACCCGGGGAGCGACACATGGAACCAGACGACTACGCCAGTACCCTGCAGCAGTTCAGCGACACATCCGCCCTTACGCCGGATGAAATGGCTGAGCACGCGGCCGAGGCGACCCAGGTCCTGAAGTCGATCGCCAACCCCAACCGGTTGATGATTCTGTGCACGCTGACTGAGGGCGAGAAGTCCGTGGGGTCTATCAACAGCAGTGTGCCGCTCAGCCAGTCAGCGCTCTCCCAGCATCTGGCACGTCTCAGGGATGAAAACCTTGTCACCTTCAGGAAGGAGGGACAGTCGGTGCTCTACCGGATCCGCGACCCGAGGATTGTGGCGCTTATGAGCCGCCTGTACGAGCTCTACTGCGCGCCCGATTCAACAGGTCGGGGGGAGGACTGATCACCCGCGCTTTCTCTGCCGCGGCACTGGCGGGTAACAGACTGGCGCTCCATGATCTCCGCCAGGGGCTTTATCCGGGAATACCGCCATCAGCCTGCCCTGCAGTAAGGGAGAGGGCACACGGCGCAGGTACTGGGCACATCCTTGATGACGGCAACTTCCACCCTGTCAGTAGCGGAATCACCGCTCCTCGCAGAGCAGGAAGCCGCTACCAGTACCAGACCAAGAACCAGAGGGGCGAGCCGCATGAGGACTATCCATGAGAACTGAGGGTTCTGTTCACAGGGTAGACCCCAATACGACAATCTTCATGATCCGGGCCCGACTCACTCCAGTCGGAGGATCGGCTTGACCGTGGTCCCGTTCTTCGAGTCCTCAAACGCCTGGCTGATCTCACTGAAGCTGTAGAAACGGACCAGCTTATCGAACGGAAAGCGGCCGTCCCGGTAATAATCCACCAGCTGCGGGATGAAGACCCGGGGCACCGAATCCCCCTCGATCACGCCGATCATGGACTTGCCCTCGGCCATCAGGTCCTCGTGCACATTCAGCGTCACGTCCGGTGTTACACCCACGATCGCTGATACCCCGAGCGGACGCAGGGCCTGGAGCGACTGGCGGACCACTGCGGGCACTCCGGTGGTCTCAACAGCGTACTCACTGCCGCCGCCGGAGATCCCGCGGATCCCCTCAACCACGTCGTCCTTTCCACCATTGAGCACGTGGGTCGCGCCCAGCTCACGAGCCAGTTCAAGACGGCTGTCGTGAACATCAACGGCAATGATTTGGTGACACCCGGCAATGGCCGCGGCCATGATTGCGCTCAGGCCAACCGCACCGCAGCCATAGACCACAAGGCTGGTCCCGAACTCCGGCTTGAGACGGTTGAGCACCGTGCCCGCACCGGTCTGGATGCCACAGCCCAGAGGGCCGAGAAGGGCCAGGTCCACATCCTTATCCACCTTCACCGCGTTGTGCGCACTCACCACGGAGTGGGTGGCAAACGAGGACTGCCCGAAAAAGGTTGAGATCGCTTCACCGTCCTTGTGCAGCCGGTGACTGCCATCATCCATGGCACCGCCGAAATTGAGCTCATTGAAGGTCGAGCACACCGTGGGATGACCTGTGAGGCAGCGCCCACACTGGCCACAGTGCGCGAACGACAGAGCAACATGGTCCCCGACCGCCAGATCGGTCACGCCCTCGCCGACCGCATCAACTACCCCGGCACCCTCATGGCCAAGGACAATGGGATAGGGGGAGATGCCCAGATCCCGTGCCACGGCATCCGTGTGGCAAACGCCGGTGGCGACGATCCGAACCCGGATCTCACCCAGGGCGGGCTCCGCCAGCTCCACGGTATCAAGAGCGAAGTCCTCGCCCTGACCCGTTGTTACAGCAGCCTGAATCTGCATCAGTAGCTCCTCATTCCAGTAATCCCGTTGCGGGAACCGGGGCGGGCCACTGGTCCGCCCCATGGGTCCAGTCTTACAGCGCCTTGGTCAATTGCAGCCTCAGGGTATCACCCTGGCTTTCCAGACCATTTTTCACGCCGCCTGCACTGGCATCGTATTCATGGTAATAGGCGGCCTTCAGGTTCAGCCCCAGGGAACGCCAACCGTAACCAACCTCGGCACCCACGGCATGCCGCTCGGCCTTCTCCGTAATGGGGGTACCTTCGTCGGACTCCAGCTGCCAGGCGTTGTAGCCCACCAGGCCCAG
>Ga0207718_100609_pt1 | contig 28125 bp, 28 predicted proteins | sample A23M2SouthBayCA_FD_187749 | JGI IMG/M metagenome (GOLD analysis project Ga0207718, IMG submission 187749) | Aerobic enrichment media microbial communities from Eden Landing Ponds, California, USA - A23 M2 (SPAdes) | ecosystem: Environmental > Aquatic > Marine > Unclassified | place: Emeryville... | reverse complement strand
CGCCACCAGCGGCGCGGCCGCGGCCAACCGCGCCAAGCGCGAACAGGAGGTCCGCGACGCCCGCGAGCGTGCGGACACGCTCGTCGACCGTATCAACGGTCTCATCGAGGACACCGTCGAGGTGCTCGTCCAGGCGGGCACGCGCGAGGAACTCGAACGCGGCGTCGTCGAACAACTCGTCGCGACCGACCCCTACGCCGTCGCGTGGGTCGCCCAGCCCGACGTCGCCACCGACCGCCTGGAGGCGACCGCCTGGGCCGGCGACCCCGACCTCTCGGACGCCCTCGACGGCCACACGCTCGACCAGGCGGCCGACGACCCGGTCGCCCGGGCGCTTCGCGAGGACGAAATTCAGGTGTCGAACGACCTCGCCGACGTGCCCGAGGGGAGCGTCCACGCGGCGGCGGCCAGCGCGGATCTTGGGTCGATGGTCGCCGTCCCACTGACGTACACGGGGACGAGTTACGGCGTCCTCACAGTGTATGCCCGTGAACCGGACGCGATCGCCGACCGCGAGCGCGTCGTGTTGTCGGCGCTCGGCCGGGCCATCGCCAACGCCGTCAACGCCATCGAGAGTGGTCGTATCCTCACCACCAGCAAGGTCATCGAGATGGAGTTCACCGTCCGCGACGCCGACCTGCTCTTCGGCCGCCTCTCGGCCCGGACGGGCGCGACGCTCGACCTCGCGGGGTCGGTCTACCAGTCAGACGGGAGCCTGCGCCTGTACGTGACCGCCACCGACACCGACGAGAGCACCGTCCTCGAAGCGCTCGACGGCGACGACGCTGTTCGCGAGGCGACGGTCATCACCGACCACGACGACGAGGTGCTGTTCGAGGCCGTCGTCGCGGAGTCGCTGATCGAGTTGCTCGCCGACCACGGTGCCGTCACGCAGGCCGTGACCGCCGAGGACGGCGTCGTCCGCTACACGGTCGAACTCCCCCAGGAGGCAGAGGCCCGCGAGGTGTTCGAACTCGTCGAGGGGCGCTACGAGGGGACGGATCTGGTGGGATACCACGAACACGAGCGGGCCGCCCGCACCCGCCAGGAGTTCCGCGAGGCGGTGCTCGACCGCTTTACCGACCGCCAGGAGACGGCCGTCCGGGGCGCTCACCTCGGCGGTTTCTTCCAGTGGCCCCGCGAAGTCGACGGCGACGAACTCGCCGACTCGATGGATATCTCCCGGCCCACCTACCACCAGCACCTCCGTGCCGCCCAGCGCAAGGTCTTCGAGGAACTGTTCGACCACGGCAGCCGACAGGTGTAACGCATGGATCAGTGGCCTCCCCGGTGAGTGTCACTCTCGGACAGTCTCGTAGCCGGTGTCGCTGATGACGCCGTCTGTGGTGACGCTCACGTCCGCGTTCCGTGTTCGATGGCTGTCGACGAACGTTTATCGCGAGTTACAGTAATCCCGAAACAATTGAGAACTCGATCGACTCGGCGTCAAACCGGATCTGTAACGTGATCGAATCGTCGTCACTGTCGGACCACTCGAAACGCTTGGACGGACCGTTTTCGACGTCGAATGTCGCCTCGGCGGTTGATTCACCGACGACTTCGTCGTACGTTTTGCTACCGTCGGCCTCAAGTTGAATTGTCTCCGCAAGGAGTTCCGTAGAGTCTTCCGTGCGGACGACGCGAAGTGTCGCAGTGATAGCGTCTTCTGACTCGTTTACGACATATACGTCGGAGACGTTCTCGGAAGAGAGACACCCACCGAGACCGGACAATAACGCTGCACATCCAGCGACGACCGATCGTCTGCCGACGATCATATACACATATCTGACTTTCTCTCTGATTAACTTGCTTGTGCTAGTGATTGCCCCCCAGCGGGGGCGTTCGTCTCTCGGCCGTCACCCGGGGTCGGAGACCCAGTCATGCAGGTTCTCGGTCGTGCAGGACGGGGTATCCCGGGCACTGCCACGGTGACTGCGAACGGTACCACGGGGACTGCGAACTACCAGGGAGACTGTGAGGCCTACTCGGCGGGGAGGTCGGCGCTGACTTTCGGGGATTCGATGCCGGCGTCGTCGAAGGCGTCGAGGACGCGTTCGGTGACGTCGGTCTTGAACCGTACCTCGCTGCGCAGGTCGTTGACGTAGGCTTTCCCGCGGATCGTCCGGTAGTAGAGGTCGTCCTCGACGACGACCGAGGCGGGGGTCGCGTCGGAGACGAAGACGTACGGCGAGGTGACCAGGGCGTCCTCGACGATGTCGGTGGCGCGCTCGACGTCGGCGTCGGGGTCGACGTAGAACTCGACGACGACGAGCATCTCGGCGTCGCTCGTGTTCGCGTTGGCGACCGAGTCGTTAAAGAGTGTGAAATTCGGCACGACGACGAGCGTGTCCGTCGGCGTCACGAGCGTCGTCGAGCGGACGCCGATATCGACGACTTCGCCGTAGTGCTCGCCCATCTGGACCTTGTCGCCGACCTGGAAGGGCTGTTCGAGGACGACGACGAGTCCGCCGACGACGTCCGCCAGCAGGTCCTTGAGTCCCAGCCCCAGCGCCGCGCCGAGCAGTCCCGCGAACGCGACGAGCTGGGTCTGTGTGAGTTCGAACAGCACCGAGAGAACGAGATACAGCGCCCCGCCGTAGACGAAGAACTTGACGATGGGGATGAGAAACATCACGCGAAAGCGCTGGTGGGCGAGGCGGTCCGCGAGTTTCGAGAGGACCAGACTCAGGGTCCCCGCCAGCACGTACGCGATGACGAGGACGACGATAGCCGTCAGGACGTTCTGGAGCGTGAACTCCGTCCCCGCCGTCTCGCTGCTCGCGCCCGTGACGTTCTGGAGTGCGACGAGGCCCTCGACCGGGAGGGTCGCTCCCCCGCGGTGGACGGCTGCGGGGATCACCAGAGCATCCCCCGTCGTTCGAGTGCGACGACCGCCGGGTGGAGCGCCCGTGGCGGGACCGTCACGCAGTCGTCGTCGACAGTCACGAACCCCCGCTCGACGAGTTTCTGGACGGTCGCCTCGACCGGTTGTCGGTCGAACAGCGCGCTCAGCCGGTCGATACCGACTGACTCCTGGGCGACGACGGTCCAGAGGAGCGTCGCCGCGTCGTCGTCCAGGCCGAGGTCGGTCGCGAACGCTTCGATGTACCCCGGTGCGATCTGCCCGTCGGTGACACTCTCCTCCCAGACGGCGAGTGCGACGCCCGGGTTCCCGGCCGACACTCGCCGGAGTTTCTCGAACGTGACCGCCTCGATGCCCTCGCTCTCGCCGGTGATCGACCACGAGGCCGTCCACGCCGGGTTGAACTTGGGGTACGGGACTGCGAGCGACCGCCCGCGGGGGAGACCGACCCGCCAGCTGTCGAAGACGATCGTCTTCACGCGCCCGGCGCTGCCGGTGTCCACGATGTCGGGAAGGTCGGGGCCGAAGTGCGCTTCGACAACGGTCGCGATCTCTTCGGCGTCGAGGCGCGGGATCTCGACGGTCGTCGGGAACGTGTCGCCGACGTCCCGCACCGCGTCGAGGTACGACCACGCGTAGCGGTTCCAGGAGGTGAGGACGAGCGTCTCCGAGAGCGCGATGCGGTCGAGGAAGGCGTCGAGCGCCGCGAAACCGTCGATGCGCCGCCCGAAGAGGTAGTGACAGTTCGCGACGACGAGCACGCCTGCGCCGGGCGTGTCATCGCTATCGCCGTCTGTGCTCTCGTTTCCGTTTCGGTTCCTGTCGCCCTCTCCATCCCCGTCGGCCCCGAGTTCGTCGGGGTCGGGCAGTTCCGGGCCAGTCCCGTCGGCGGCGGTGGGGTCGAGGTCGACGCGGACGAGCTCCCCGTCGAGCAGCGATTCGGCGTAGGCGAGCAGCGAGTCCCGGCCGGCGTAGGGGTCGGAGACGACCGCGACGTTGCCGCCGACGCCGTCGTCCAGATAGCCCGCGACGGCGGTCGCGACTTTCTCGACCTCGTCACCGAACCCCGCGGCCCGGAGGTCCTCGACGGGGACAGACGCGTCGGACACCATCTCACTCGATTGTCGACAGTGGTCGGGCCCCTCACAAAAGTGTTCCTGCGGGGGCGAGTCGCGGTCGGCGACTCCGCCGACGAACTCAAGACGGGGGCGAATCAACGGGGTGGCATGGGAACGATCTTCGTCGCCTACGGCGACCACGACGAGCGCGAGTCGGTGCTCGCGTTCGCCGCCGAGCGCGCGGCCGCGAGCGGTGACGACCTGTTCGTCTACCACATCGAAGAGGGCGAAGACGAGTCGGCGGCCGCTATCCGCGAGGAGGTCGCGGCGGTGATCGAGCGGACGGCCCCGGACGTCGCGTTCGAGGTGAACGTCGCCCTCCACGGGGACTACTCCGACCGCTCGAACGTCTCGAACCAGAAGCGACTGCTCGACGTGCTAACCCAGTCCGGCCGCGAGTTCGAGTACGCCGTCATGGGCAACCTCGAACACGGGACCGTCGAGAGTTTCGTCGTCCCGAGCATGACCGAGGCCGTCCTCGAATCTCGCTCGATCCCGGTCGTCCTCGTTCCCGTCTGATAGTGATTGTTGTAGCGATTTACCGGGATGCGCCGACCCGGGGGGTCGACGCGATCCGGAAATAATCTACAACAATCACTGTAGTACCGGGACCGACGCCGCCCCAGGACCCGCCCCGACGATGTGCCGATAGCCGCTTTCTCCGGGTTTTTACGCCGCAGTCCCGTACTGGTGGCCATGTCACGCGTACTAGTCACCGGCGGACTCGGTGGCTCGGGCAAGTGGATCGTCGACCGACTCGCGAGCGACGGTCACGACGTCATGTGCGTCGACCAGGTGGGCGCCGACAGCGAGCGGCCGAACGTCGACGTCCGCGTCGCCGACCTCACCGAGGCGGGCCGCGTCTTCGACCTGGTCGCCGAGTTCGACCCCGATGCGGTCGTCCACTGGGGCGCTATTCCTGACCCGCTGAGCCACGCCGGCGGCGAGGTTTTCGAGAACAACGTCATGTCTACGTACAACGTCCTCGACGCGGCCGGCCGGGCGGGCGCGAAGGTCGTCTGGGCCTCCTCGGAGAGTGCGATGGGCTTTCCCTTCGCCGCCGAGACGCCCCCACCGGATTATCTCCCCATCGACGAGGAACACCCCCTCCGCCCCGAGGACCCCTACGGCGCCTCGAAGGAGACCGGCGAGACCATCGCGCGGATGGTCACCCGCCGCGACGGCGTCCCCGTCGTCTCGATCCGCCCCTCGTGGATCCAGTACCCCGGTGAGTATCTCTGTCTCGACAACGAACCGCCTGCGGAGGGCGTCGGCAACTTCTGGAGTTACATCGACGTGCGCGACATCGCGAGCATCGTCGCCGCCGCGATAGAGGCCGATATCGAGGGCCACGAGGCGGTCTTCGCAGTCGCCGACGAGAACTACGCCGACCGTCCCGGGGTGGACCTCTTCGAGGAGCAGTTCGGCGAGGTCCCCGAACCCTGCGACATCGAGGGCGACGAGTCGTCGATCACGAACGCGAAAGCCGCCGACCTGCTGGGCTGGGAACCCGAACACACCTGGCGCGAGGCGGCCGACGAGGACGTCGAAGAGCCGATGGTCTGAGCCGACGGCGGCCGCTGTGCGGTCGGCACTCTCTCGGCCCCCGTCGTCGGCACTGGCGGGGCGTACGCGATAACGAACTGGAAGCCGGAGAGAACAGTTCGTCGTCGAGGGGCGCGGTTCGAAGAATACGTGCTGTCGGTGGTTCTCATCGTGAATGCGCGCTGTCAGCGGCTCTCGCCGTGTGAGCGTCTCCCACGCCTGAACAACCGTTTTGGGCCGGCCCCGCGACCGGCCGGATATGTCGACCCGGGTGCACGAGGTCACGACCGACGCGGGCTGGGACGAGGCGGTACCGGTATTGCGACAGCTCTGGAGTCACGAGAGCGAGGCGTTCGTCCGTTCGTGGCGTGATGAAGACGACTACCGGCTGTTCGGGCTCTACGAGTCAGCGCCGGAGACGGACTCCACCGCAGGCGAGGACAGGGCCGCGGAGACGCTCGTCGCGGTCGCGGGCGTCTCGATCCAGCGGGTGCTCCACCACGAACGACACCTCTGGGTCCACGACTTCGTCGTCGACGAACCCCGGCGGGGTGGGGGGCTGGGCCGGGAACTGCTTGACTGGCTCGACGACTGGGCGCGCGAGCGCGACTGTGAGAACCTGGCGCTGGCCTGTGTCGCGGACAACGACGAGGCACGGGCCTTCTACGAGAGCGAGGGGCTGGCGGTGTGGGGGCACGTCATGGAGCGCGGGATCTGAGCGGCGAGTGCCAGCAGGCGGGTCCGTCCGGTAGACTGCCCGGGGACAGCGACTGGGCTTTTCAGGCCGGGGTGCCTGGCGAGGGTATGGACCAGGTCTTCGCCCCGTGGCGCATCGACTGGGTCGAACGCGAGGGCAACGACGGTATCGAGGGCTGTGTCTTCTGTGCCTTCGCCGAGGCCGACCCCGCCGAGGACCGCGACAATCGCGTCGTCGCCCGCTCTTCCCACGCGTTCGTTCTCCTGAACAACTACCCCTACAACCCCGGCCACGTCATGGTCATCCCCCACACCCACACGGGTGACTACCGCGAGTTGGACGACGAGGTCCTGCTCGACCACGCCCGCCTCAAACAGCGCACGTTCGACGCGCTCGACGACGGCATGGGGCCGGACGCCTACAACGCCGGGCTGAACCTGGGAGGGAAAGCCGCCGGGGGCTCCATCGACGACCACCTCCACACCCACGTCGTCCCGCGCTGGGAGGGCGACACGAACTTCATGCCCGTCGTCAGTGACACGACCGTCATCGTCGAGGCCGTCGACGCTACCTACGACCGCCTCTACGACGCCTTCGCCGAACAGGAGGGTGCCAGCGTCACCGGGACGGACCACGCCGTGGATTTCGACTTCGAACGCGACGTCGAGTGAGCTGCCGGGTCCGAACCCTGACTCGTGGCCCCGTTCAGGGCTGCCAGACCGAGACGCCGTCGTCGGTCCCGACACCGATGGCGACTCCCCCGGGGAGCGCAACCCCGGTGAGATTGCTCGTGACGTGACTGTCGAGAGGCGTCTCCCACGCGACTTCGGCGCCATCGGGGGTACGCCGGACCGCAACGAGCGTCCGTCGGTCGCTCGTCGGCACCAGCAGTTCCGTCCGACCGTCGCCGTCGAGGTCGGCCGCGAGCGCACCATCGAGGATCCGCGACCCGTACGTATGCGTCGAGAACCCCGACAGCGTCGCGACGATATCGAGCGACCCGGCGTCGAGGCGGTAGAACTCCACGACGCGGTCGACGTGGGGTTTGCGGACGACGGCCAGTTCCGGGTGGCCGTCGGGAGCGAACGGCGCGACGGCGAGCTGGTGGCGCCAGCCCGGACCGTAGACGGGCCCGGTCGCGAGTCGCTCACCGTCGGCGTCGAAGACGGTGATGCGGGCGCCGTTCGTGGTATCGGCGACGGTGGTCACGATCTCCCGGTCGCCGTCGCCGTCCAGGTCGGCGACCAGCCCCTGGAGTCCCTCGAAGACGGTCGGCGCGTCGAGGGTCGTCTCCCAGACGACTTCGGGTTCGGTCGCGTCGACCGCGACCAGCGAGGCGCCCTCCGTTGTGTCGCCGAGTGCGCCGTGACCGTAGCGGTCCGTGGGGGCGGCAAACAGCACGTAGCGCCCGTCGCCGAGCGCCGCGAGTCGGCCGTCGGAGAGGGCGTCGACAGCCAGTCGGGTCCGGCGCTCGCCCGCGACGACGAGCGCACCGTCGGTCGCGACGTACAGCAGTTTCGGCGGTCCCTCGCCGTCACCGGGAGCGACCATCGGCGACGTGCGCGGCGCCATGTCTCCAGGCGGGCGGAGAGGGCGGGGCGCGCCGTCGCCAGTCGCGACGACCGGCTGGGTCCCGGCGGGGAGTGGGTCGTACTCCGCGACCCGCTCCGGGGACCCGTCCCGAACGCGCCAGCGACTCGCCCGCCCATCCTCGGTGACGACCGTCCACTGGCTCCCCCCTTCGGCCGGGTGAGCGACGAGCCACTGCGGGGTCCCCTCCGGGTCGAACGTGACCGGCTCGGCGTCGCGGACGTCCCCTACTCCGGGCAGCGTCCGGTTCCCGGTCTGCTGGGGGTGGGTGTACCAGTATCGTGACCCGGTGGGTGGCGTCGATACACTGGGACTCCCGTCCGGCTGCGTCGCTGCTCCGTCGCCGGAATCGACTGCACACCCCGCGAGCCAGGCGGCAGACAGTGCCGCGAGCACGGACCGTCGTCTCGGCATCTACTCTCCCTTGACACGGTATCGAGGTAGCACTTCGGGGGTCGTGCGACGCACACGGACGGTCGTGCGCTATCGGCTACACGTGCCGCTGGAGCCCCGGTCACACCCGGTCTGGTACGCCCGCTGGGCGGGTGTCTAGGTGTGTAGAAGCTACATTTTTGTCCATCAGTGAGAGAGAGGTGTCCGGAACACTGACGATAGCGGGCCGACCCGCCGCTCCGGCGCAGGGGCGACGGCGGGCGGCGTGTTTCGACCGCAGGACGGGAACGATGACAGACGACACCCTATCGAGACGACAGGTACTCAGGGCAAGCATCGCTACGGGGCTCGCGGCCGGGGTCGCGGGCTGTACGTTCTCACTCGAAGGTGCCCCAGGGCCCCTCGGTGGGTCCACCAGCACCGAGGAGAGCGGGATCACCGGAGACGGATCGACCAGTGGCGGCGCCGACAGTGCCGGCGGCGGGAGCGACGGCACTGGCGGTGGCGCGGGCGAGACGAACAGTGGCGGTGGCGCGGGCGACGACGGGGGGCCCACTGACGTCGACGCGACCGCGGCCGGCAGCCAGAGTAGTGCCTCGGTCGGGTACGGCGAGACGATCACCGGGTCGATCCAGGCGGACGGCCCCACCGCGCCGGAGTACGGCGGGCTCGCCGACCCAGTCACCTTCGAGGGCGAGAGTGGTGACGTGGTCTCGGTCACGATGGTCTCGGAGGCGTTCGACACCTACCTCGTACTGCAGGCGCCGGACGGATCCGTCGTCGCACAGAACGACGACCGTCCCAGCGACTTCAACAGTGCGATCACGCAGGTCCTCTCCCAGTCGGGAACCTACACGGTCTGGTGCACGTCCTGGAACGAGGGCGCGACCGGGGACTACGAACTGACCGTGGAGAAGACCGGCGAGGGCGGCACCAGTTCCGGCGGAGACGGACCGTCGATCAGCTACGGGGAGACGATCACCGGCTCGATCGAACAGGACGACCCTACCGCACCGGAGTACGGTGGGCTCGCCGAACCCGTCACCTTCGAGGGTGAGAGTGGTGACGGGGTCCGGATCACCATGGTCTCGGAGGCGTTCGACACCTACCTCGTACTGCAGGCGCCGGACGGATCCGTCGTCGCACAGAACGACGACCGCGCCAGTGACTTCAACAGCGAGATATCGACCACACTCTCACAGTCGGGAACCTACACGGTCTGGTGTAGCTCCTGGAACGAGAGCGCGACGGGCGTCTACGAACTGACACTCGAACGGACGGACTGAGCCGGACACACCAATCAGGTCGACACGGCTTTGACGCGGCCGGGTCAAACCCGGACGATGACAGACGAGCGGTCCAGGGCGCTCCGGCGGGTCGGACTCCTCCTGCTCGGGGCCAACGTCGGGCTCGCGGTCCTGAAGGGTGGCGCGTGGTTCGCGACCGGCAGCCTCGCCGTCCAGGGTGAGGCCGTCAACAGCCTCGCCGACTCCGTCTACTCGCTCGTGACCGTCGGTGGTCTCTATCTCACCACGCGACCGCCCGATTTCGAACACCCACACGGCCACGAGCGCATCGAGCCGTTCGTCGGCCTGTTCGTCGCGCTGGGGATCTTCGCAGCCGGCTTCACGGTCCTCTACCAGTCGGGCACGGCACTCCTGTCGGGGGACATCACGGTCTCACGGGGACCGACGGCGGCCGCGGTGCTGGTCGTCGCCGCCGCCGCCAAGTTCGGCCTCTATCGCTACGTCCTCCGGGCGGCCGACCGGCACAACTCACCGGCGCTGACCGCGACGGCGCTGGACAACCGCAACGACATCCTCACCGCCGGCGCCGCGCTCGTCGGCGTCGTCGGTGCGGCCGCTGGCTTCCCCGTGCTCGACCCTGTCGCGGCCGTCGTCGTCGCCGTCGGTATCCTCTACACCGGCGTCGAGGTCGTCCGGGACAACCTCGGCTATCTCGTCGGGCGCGCACCGCCCGAGGATCTGCGCAAGGAGATCGTCCGCCGGGCGCTCGCCCACCCGGACGTCGAGGGCGCACACGACGTCATCGCTCACTACGTCGGCCCCGAGATCGACGTCTCGCTCCACATCGAAGTCGAGGGCGACCGCACCCTGCTGGAGGCGCACGACATCGAGACGGCGGTCGTCGAGTCCATCCGCGAGTTGCCCGAAGTCGACGACGTGTTCGTCCACGTCGACCCGCGCGAGGCCGGTGAGTGGAAAGCCGACCCCGACGTCGACCGCGTCGCTGGCGATCCTGATCCCGACCCCGATTCCGGACCGGAGCTTTAAATCCGGGGACGCGCCTACCTCGGTTCGATGACCGACGGGCCGGTTCCCGAACTCGAAGAGCGCGCACGCGAGTGTGCACAGCGGTTGCTCGACGCCGAGGAGGTGCTGCTGGCCTCGCACATCGACGCCGACGGACTCACGAGCGCCGCCGTCGCCGCCAGCGCACTGGAGCGTGCTGGTCTGCCTTTCGAGGTCGTGTTCAAGAAACAGCTCGACGAGACCGAGATCGCGACCATCGCCGCCCGCGAGTACGACGTCGTCCTCTTTACCGACTTCGGGAGCGGCCAGCTAGACGACATCGGCGCCCACGAGGACGCGGGTGACTTCGAGCCCGTGATCGCCGACCACCACCAGCCCGCCGAGCGCGACACGCAGTATCACCTGAATCCCCTCCTGGAAGGCCTCGACGGCGCCTCGGAACTGTCGGGGGCAGGCGCCGCCTACGTCCTCGCCCGGGCGCTGGCCACGGAGGGCGAGCAGTCCGGACTGGCGGACACGGACACGGCGACCGGTCCCGCAGGAGCGAGCGGCGAGACAGGCGCCGCCACCAACCGTGACCTGGCGGCGCTCGCGGTCGTCGGCGCCGTGGGGGACATGCAGGCCGTCGGTGGCGAACTCGTCGGCGCCAACACCGGGATCGTCGCCGAGGGCGTCGAAGCGGGCGTCCTCGCCGAGGGGACCGACCTCTCACTCTACGGCAAGCAGACCCGGCCGCTGCCCAAACTCTTCGAGTACGCGACCGACGTCCAGATCCCCGGCATCTCGGGCAACGAGTCGGGCGCGGTCGCCTTCCTCGAAGAGTTAGACGTCGATCTGAAGGAGGCGGGGGAGTGGCGGACGTGGGCGGATCTGTCCGACGACGAGCGCCAGACGGTCGCGAGCGCGCTCGTCCAGCGCGCCGTCAAGCGCGGTGTGCCCGCTGACAAGATAGATTCCCTCGTGGGCACCACCTACGAACTCGTCGAGGAGCCCGCGGGGACCGAGTTGCGCGACGCCAGCGAGTTCTCGACGCTGCTCAACGCCACTGCTCGCTACGAGCGCGCCGACGTCGGGCTCGGGGTCTGCCTGGGCGACCGCGAGGGTGCGCTCGAACGCGCCCGAACACTGCTGGCCAACCACCGGCGCAACCTCTCGGAGGGACTCGAATACGTCCGCCAGGAGGGTGTCACCCACGAGGAGCACGTCCAGTGGTTCGACGCCGGTGACGCGATCCGCGAGACGATAGTGGGGATCGTCGCCGGGATGGCCATCGGAACTGACGGGGTGAGCCCGGACAAACCCATCGTCGCTTTCGCCCGCAAGAACGACGAGGAGACGAAGGTGTCGGCCCGCGGGTCGGGTGTCCTCGTCCGCCAGGGACTGGACCTGTCGGTCGTGATGCGCGAAGCCTCGCAGTCGGTCGGCGGGGACGGCGGCGGTCACGACGTCGCCGCCGGCGCGACCGTCCCGGCCGGAGAGGAAGCCGCGTTCATCGCCGCCGCAGACGACGTGCTCGAAGGCCAGATCGGGTAAGTCGAGACTGGACTGTTTCCTTCCGCACTCGGGTACCCGCTCTCCCCCGCTACTCGGGGAGTCGCCACTCCTGGCCGTCGCGGACGATGACGCCTTCCTCGGCGAGTCGCTGGAGCGCCTCCCCGACGACTTCCGGGGGCGCCTCGACCCGGCGACTCAGGTCCTCGACGGTTCCCGACTCGGCTGCGAGCGTCGAGAGCACGTCACCCAGCAGCCGGCTGTCCTCGCCCTCGAACTGCTCTGTCAGCTCTTCCATGACCTCGGTGAGGCGGCCGTGGACCCACCGCTGGGCCATCGAGAGTTCGGTTTCCAGGTCCTGGAGCTGGTTGAGGTGGCGGGCCAGGTCCGTCGCCTCGCCCCCACCGGAGTCGTCGGTCACCTCGGTCTCGATCGAGACGTACCGACAGGTCGTCACGTCGACGGCGCTGGCCGGATACGCGCTTTTCGTGCCGAACTCGTAGGGAGAGACGTTCACCTCCAGTCGGAGGTTCCGGGCGATGTGGAAGTACTTCCGGCGCTGGTCGTCGACGCGACTCTCGACCAGTCCCGCCCGCTCTAGCTTGTCCAGGTGGTCGATGACCGCCTTCGGACTGACGCTGAGGTACTCGCTTATCTCCGTCACGTAACAGGGCTTGTGCGCCAGCAACTGGAGTATCCGCCGGCGGTTCGCGTTCCCCAGGAGGTCGAGTAACTCGGCGGAGTCCATTCACCTGAGGTTCGTGCTTCCCGTATATAAGACTGCTCACTGTGTGACTGGACGGCAACGAAGAGACCAGCCTGCACGGTGCTTGCAGTCCTCGTCCGGGCGGGGGCTGTCCACTCACCAGGGTTCGTCCTTGACGCCGATGGCGTACGCGATGGCGTTGGTGAGCACGTGCAACAGCGGCGTGACGAGCAGCACCACCGCGAGGACGGGGAACGAGAAGACGCCGGAGACCCACCCGAAATCGAGGACAGCGGCGACACAGAGTGCGCCGACGACGAAGTCAAGCTGGTCGAGACCGGGGAACGGGGCGCCGCGCTCGCGGCCGGTCCGGCGCTTCAGGAAGGAGGCAGCGATGTCGCCACACATCGCGCCGAACGCGAGTCCAACGGCGGCGAGGAGCGAAAAGCGGGGCGGACCGAACCCGAGCAGGCTCTCGGCGGTCGCGTTGACGGCGTTGAGCACGAGCGCCAGCGCGAACCCCGCGAGGGTGCCAGCAGCGGTCCCGCGCCAGGTCTTGCCGTCGCCGAGCAGCCGGCTCCCGCCCCAGGTGCGTCCACCGTCGATGGGACGCCCGCCGCCGGCGAGGACGGCGGCGTTGTTCGGGACGTACGCCGGCAGCATCGCCCACAGCGCCGTGACGAGGACCGCGACCGGTTCCATGTCCGGGCCGTCAGGCCCGTGACTCTTAATCGCCCGGGTTCCGTCCGCCACGGAACTCGCCCGCTACGGGACCCGTCCCGGGAACGCCATCTCGTCGCACCAGCCGACCGCGATTGGGCCCGACAGCACGTATTTATCGCTCCCAGGCGTAGTTTCGGCCATGCTGCCGCCCATCGCCACCCGCTTCGTCGCGGGCGAGACGGTCCCCGTGGCGCTGGAACACGCACGGGAGACGAACGCCGACGGCGTCGGGGTCATCCTCAATCTCCTGGGCGAACACTACGACGAGCGCGCGCCAGCCGACGCGGACACCGCCGCCTACTGTGCGCTCCTCGACGACCTCGTGGGGACCGACCTGCGCGTGCGGCTCTCGGTCAAACCCACCCAGCTCGGGCTGGACGTCGGCGCGGACGTCTTCCGGGAGAACCTCGCCGAGATCGTCGAACAGGCCGACGAACACGACCAGTTCGTCTGGATCGACATGGAAGACCACACGACGACGGACGCGACGCTCGACGCCTACGAACACCACGCCCGCGAGCAGGGGAACGTCGGCGTCTGCGTCCAGGCGAACCTCAGACGGACCCGCGCGGACCTCGAACGACTCGCGGACCTGCCGGGGAAGGTGCGACTGGTCAAGGGCGCCTACGACCCGCCCGCAGAGATCGCCTACCGTGAGAAATCACGGGTGAACGAGGCGTATCGCGACTGTCTCGCGTACATGTTCGAGCACTTCGACGACGGCGTGGCCGTGGGGAGTCACGACCCGGCGATGGTCGAGTACGCTGCGCAGTTACACCGCGAGTACGGCACACCCTACGAGATACAGATGCTGATGGGCGTCCGCGAGGAGACGCAGGTCGAACTCGCGGCCGACCGCGAGGTCTGGCAGTACGCCCCCTACGGGGAGAAGTGGTTCTCGTATTTCTACCGGCGAGTGCTCGAACGCACCGACAACGCCACCTTCGCGATCCGGGCGATCGTCGATGGCTGACGTGCTGCCGGCAGGCCCGGCATCCCTCGAACAGCCGACCGGAAGGAACACGCTGATTACCCGTGCGGTGACAGATAGGGGTAGATGAGCTCGGCCAGCTGGAAACGGGACTTCGCGAGCGGGTTGGTCATCCTGGTGCCGTTACTGGTGACGGCCTACATCATCCTCTGGCTCTACACGGCGCTCGCTGCCGTGCCGCTCCCCGTCGAGGACGTCTTCGTGACCGTCCGGGGGACGACCTACAGCCTCGAAACACCGCTGACGGTCCTGCTGACGCTCGTCATCTTCGTCCTCCTGGTCTTCTCGCTGGGGTATCTGATGCGGACGACCTTCGGCGACGTCATCGAGGGCGGGCTCGACGGCGTGATGAACCAGCTCCCTGGACTGCGCGTCGTCTACAACGCCTCGAAGATGGCCGTCGAGACGGTCGTCTCGGGGACTGACGAACTCCAGGCGCCAGTGAAAATCGAGACGTGGAACGGCCTCCGGATGACGGCGTTCAAGACCGGCAAGACGACCGAGGACGGCCGTGACGTGCTCTTTCTCCCGACCGCTCCCAACATCACCACCGGCTTCGTCGTCGAGGTCGACCCCGACGCCTACGAGGAGACCGACGAACGGGTCGAAGACGCGCTGACGCGCGTTCTCAGTGCAGGGTTCGGCGAGACCGACACGTCCGACATCCCGGTCGTCGTCGACGGCGACGACGAGGCCGAGAGTGAGGCAGACTCCGCAACCGAGTAGGTGCGAGTGCCGTGGACGGCGATGCCGGATTTCGCTGGTGTGGACAGCGACGTCGGATCTCGCTGATTGGGCAGTGATGCCAAATTCAGCTGATGTGGGCAGCGATGTCGGCCTCGGTGATGATCCCGACCGTCTCGCCACCTTCGACGACGAGGACGGCGGCGTTGTGGTTGAGGTAGTCGTTGATCTCGTCGAGCGTGGCGTCGGGTTCGACGCTGGCGACGGCGTCGCGTTTCACTTCGTCGACGGGCAACTGGCCGACGTTGTCGGTGTCGGCCGTCTCGGAGCGCTGGCGGATGTCCGAGTTACCGATCAGCCCGACGGGCGTCCCGTCGCGGACGACCGGCAACTGGGAGTAGCCGTGTTCGTCCATCCGCTCGCTCGCCTCGTGGACCGAGTCGTCGGGTCGGACGCTCACGACCGTGCCGTTCATCAGGTCCTCGGCGCGCAAGATCCCGCCCTCTGCTTCCTCCAGCGCGTTGACGATCCGCCGGAGTGTCGAGAGCCGCGGGTCGACGTCGCCCCCCTCGATACGGGCGATCAGCGGCTGGGAGACGTCCGCCCGCTCGGCCAGGTCGCTTTGGGTCAACCCCAGTTCGTTCCGGCGCTCCCGCAGGTCCGCCGGCGTCGGCAAATCCATAGCCGGAATAACCAGGGGTAATATAAAAATCCTCCGGCGAAGCGAAACCGTTCGACTGTCGGACGGGGACGTGCCGACGACACACAGTATTTCCGGCTGGAATCCCAGTATCTGGTATGAGCGACGCAGACGCGAACACCGACGACCGAACGGACGAACCGGCGGACGAAGCCCTCCCGACGACCGACGAGGAGTGGCGCGAACGACTCACAGAGGAGGAGTACCGGATCCTCCGCGAGCGGGGGACCGAACCGAAGTTCAGCGGCGAGTTCCTCGACGTCGACGACGAGGGTGAGTTCACCTGTGCAGGCTGTGGGGCGGTCCTGTTCTCGACCGACCAGCAGTTCGAGTCCGGCCACGGCTGGCCGAGTTTCTTCGACGTGGTCGAGCAAGACACCGTCGAGACGCGCCTCGACACCAGCCACGGGATGCGCCGCACCGAGGTGGTCTGTGCGACCTGTGGCGGCCACCTCGGTCACGTCTTCGACGACGGGCCCGACCCGACCGGCAAGCGCTACTGTATCAACTCGGCGGCACTGGACTTCGACGCCGAGGAGTGACACGGTCACGGGGGGTATCTGTTCCTCTCGACGGCGAGGGCCGACTATCAAATCGATCAGTCCGGGGGGAACCCTTTTGCCGATTGTTGGCGGTGTCACACGTATGAGTTCCGAGCACGCATCGGACGTCGATCCGGAGGCGGTCGAAGAGGACACCGCCGCAGTCCTGTTTTCGGTCTTCGGGTTCGACGTCGTTCTGGAGGAGGCGTTCGTCTCCTTCCCCTGGCGGGCGGGGTTGCAACGTGGACCGATCGCAGTACTGACGACGTTCGTCCTCGTCTTCGCCGTAGCAGCCGCCAGCGGCGTCTCCGGCGGCACCATCGCCGGCACCGTCGCCTATCTCGCGCTGATCGTCTACGGACTCCACGGCATCCCCGTGGTCGGCGGCCAGGTCCCCGGCTTGCTGGAGGGCGTCGCGAGCCCGCTCCTCGAGATCCCTTTGCTCCGGGGACTGGTCATGACCGGCCCAAACCACGCCGAGCCTGTCGGTCACCTCCTGGCTACCCTCGGTGGAGAGACCCAGAGCATCGGACACATCAACGCGCTGCCGGCCGACCCGAGCGTGCCGATCGTCGTCTACGCCGCGATCCCGGCGGTGGTGCTCGTCGGCGTCGGCGCCGAGTTCGCGCTCCGGTACTGGCAGGACGTCGTCGTCGACTCCGTCGCCGAGGTCGCCCGCTTCGGTGCGGCGGTCGCCGCCGGCTACGGCCTCGTGCTCTTCGCGGGGTCGTTTTTCGTCACCATGGTCGGCCTCCGGGGCGTCGTCCTCCCCGACCGCTACCTGACGGTCGTGCTGGGATTTGCCTACCCCGCCGTCTTCGCGACGGTCGGTGCCCTCCTCGTCTACGTCCAGCAGGAACTGCTGTCGACTGACGATGGTATCGAGCGTGACGGCGACGTCGAACCGAACGGCGAGACCGAGGCTGCCGAGTAATTAAGCGTAGCTACTGTCGATGTACTCCAGAATGCGGTCGGACTCGGCCATCGTGACACCGGTCTCGTCGTCGACGATGACGGGGACGCCGCGCTGGCCCGAGACCTCCTTCACTTCGTTGCGTGCGGAGTGCATCGCTTCGACCCATTCGGTGTCGTAGTCGATATCGAGTTCGTCGAGTCGGTCGGCCACTTTCTCGCAGTACGGACAGCCGTCGAGCTGGTACAGGGTGATCGCCATACCCGCTGTTGGGTGTGACACTCCAAGTGTATTGTGGCAGCGGAACCCGAATCGAAGACCCGTCCGCGTGACCGGGTCCGCCGTGTGGACCGGCGGGATTCAGTGATCGATGGCGACCCCGGTCACCTCGAAGTACGCACCCGACGCCCCGTCGTCGCGCTCCTCGGGGGCTACCAGGGAGACGTCCCAGCCGTGTGCCACGGCGACCTTCTGGACGATGGCCAGTCCCATGCCAGTCCCGCCCCGGGAGTCGGCGACCGAGACGCCGACCTCGAAGACGCTATCGTGGTTCTCGACGGGGATACCGGGGCCGTCGTCGACGACGAAGAATCCGTCGGACGTGACACTGACGGTGACTGTCGGTGTCTCGTCGGCGTGCACCACCGCGTTGCGAAACAGGTTTTCGAAGAGCTGTGTGAGGAGGCTGACGTCGGCCAGCAACGTCGCGTCCGCGTCGACGTGCAGGGTCGCGTTGTCGGTCTCGACGTGTGACCAGGCGTCGCGAGCGACTGTCGCGAGGCTGGCGCGTTCGACGTCGACCCGGTCGGAGTCGCCCGCGAGGACGAGCGCGTCCTCGACGATGTCGGTTATCCGCTCCAGCGAGTTCGATATCTTGCCCGCCTGCTCGGCGACGGTTTCGGGGGCGGTGTCCGGGTGTCGGGCCAGGTGGTCCGCCTGGCCGAGCGCCACGTTCAGCGGGTTGCGAAGGTCGTGGCTGAGGACGCTCGCTACCGTCGAGAGCGTCTCGTTTCTGGCCTCGACGCGTAGTTCGGCCTCCCGACGTTCGGTGACGTCGATGTGCATGACCAGGGCTCGCGACTCGTCGCCGGACAGCGGCCTGATACGCAACAGGAACCAGCGTCGCTCGTCCGGCGTGTGACAGGGATATTCGAGGGTGAACTCGTCTTTCTCCCCGGCGAGTACCGCCCGGAGTCCCGCCGCCGCAGCCGTCGCCCCCTCGTCGTCGGCGACGTCACAGACTGCCAGGTAGTTGTCGCCGACCGAACCCGGGTCCCCCTGGAGGCCGTTGTCCTCGCCGAACTCCCGCCAGGCCCGGTTCGTCTCCAGGATCACGCCCTCGGCGTCGACGACCGCTACCTGTGCCGGCAGCGCGTCGAACGCCGCGGACACCGTCCCACCGCTCCCGGCGACCCGCTGACTCGACCCGCGACGGTCTGCCATCCTTGGGTTACAATGGCCACGGGTAGATATAGGGGTTCCTCCCCAGTTCTCACCGACGAGAACAGGGAGAGCCCGGAGAATCGCGCTTACTCGTCCATGAGGCCGCCCTCTTCGACGCGCATGACGGCTTCGCCGTCGGGGAGGTTCGGCGCGTCGACGAGTTTGACGATGCGCTTGTCGCCCTTGGACTTGCGCAGGTACATCCGGAACGTCGAGGTGTGACCGAGGATGTTCCCGCCGATGGGCTGGGTCGGGTCACCGAAGAAGGAATCCGGATTCGAGGCGACCTGGTTGGTGACGACGACGGCGGTGTTGTGGAGGTCGCCGACGCGCATCAGGTCGTGGAGATGCTTGTTGAGTTTCTGCTGGCGCTCGGCGAGTTCGCCCCGGCCGACGTACTCGGCGCGGAAGTGCGCCGTCAGCGAGTCGACACAGAGCAGGCGGATGGGGAACTCCTCCTCCTGGCTCTCGCTCGCGAGATCCTGGGCCTGCTCGGCCAGCAGGATCTGGTGGTTGGAGTTGAACGCCTTCGCGACGTGGATGTTGTCGAGCATCGCCTCGATGAGGTCGTCGACCAGGTCCTCGTCGCTGGCGTCGGCGTCACTCTCTTCCTCGACGATACCGTGGAGTGCCATCGCGCCCTCGATGGCCTCGTCGGGGAGCCCGCGGACCATCTGCCCGATGCGCTCGGGCCGGAACGTGTCCTCGCTGTCGATGAACATCGCGCTGCCCTCGAGGCCGCCGTGCTCGCGGGGGAGCTGGACGGTGACCGAGAGCTGGTGGGTGACCTGGGACTTGCCGGCGCCGAACTCGCCGTACACCTCCGTGATGGACTGGGTCTCGACGCCCCCGCCCAGGAGTTCGTCGACCTCGTCGACGCCCCAGGAGAGTTTGCCGATCTGCTGGCGGCGCTCCAGTACCTGCGCCCCCGACTCGAAGCCGCCGATGTCGGCGGCGTCGCGCGCGGCGTTGATGATATCGGCGGCCGAGGACTCACCGATGTCGGCCGTGTTCGACAGTTCGCCTGGCGAGGCGACGGCGATACCCTGGTAGCCGTCGAACCCGTTGTCTTTGAGTTTCTCTGCGGTCGCCGGACCCACGCCCGGGAGGTCTTCGAGGTCGTCTGTCGCCATACCCCGCCGTTGTGCCCCCCGTTACATAAAAGCTCGTTAACACCGTAGTGAAAGTGAAACCGCGGGACTGGAACCGCTCGATGCGGGTGGGGATCCGAAAGTACTTCTCGGGTCCCGAGGGGGCCGCGGTCGCTGTCGGGGGACACGTCCAGGAATCGGCGTGTGACCGGCGCTGTCTGTCCGGACGGTCTCGGCCGAAGGTCGGCAACTCGTATTCAATTGATTATTATTTATTGAGAATAGGATGTGGGGACTACACTGTCTGGGATCGAAGTGGGGCGTATGGGGAATACTACGATCGGGCGTACCAGGGACCTGGTCAGGTGGGTGTTGCAGGACACGGACGACGCGGAACAGCAGTTCAAACTCCGGACCGCCCTGCAGTTGCTCGAGATCGTCGAGGAACGGCAGGCAGCGGCGAACAGCGCGCTCGCGGACTGTGACCTGGACGAACAGACGCGGCGAAACCTGCGGGAACTCGGGTATCTGGAGTGATCCCGGATGACGTTCGTCGTTCCGTTCGACGGGTCCGAACTCGCCGAGACCGCGCTCATCCGTGCGGTCGAGTTCAGTAGCGTGCTCGAGGAGAACGTCCTGGCGGTGAGCGTGATCCCGATGGACAACGTCGAGTACGCGCGCGAACGCGACTGGATCGGGCCGGACGAGACGTTCGACCTCGACGCCGTCGTCTCGACGTTACACCGGCAGGTGACCGACCTGTGTCCAGTGGCCGACTTCCGGCACAGAACCGTCGACCGCTACGCGCCGCCGGGGACGATCGCGAAAGCCATCCGGCGGGAAGCGAAGAAAGAAGACGCGTCGATGGTGTTTCTCGGGAGTGACAACGCCGGGCGGATCGTCAGTTCGATGAGTAGCGTCGGCGCGAACATCGCCACTGACGAGGCGTACGACGTGGTGATCGTCAGACACCGGAGCCCGGCCAAGATCCGACTGCTCAGGAACAACTCCCCACACCGCAAGCCCAAGTCCGATTTCTACCTCCCCGAGTGACGGTCGGGCCGAGCGTGTTACCGGTCCGGACGAGCGTGTTACCGGTACAGGGCCCCGCCCTCGCCGCCGTTCACTCCCAGGGGTGGCCGCTGGGGCGGTCGGGCCAGAGGGGATACCAGTACTCCTTGTCCCCCTCCAGGGAGAGTTCGCCGTCGAGGACGCTCTGGAGTTTGAACTCGACGTCGCTAGCCCGTTCGTGGTCGCCCGAGGGTGCGAAGGGGTAGTACGCGCCGCGCCTGAACGAGTAGATCCAGTAGGCACGCTGGTCGCCCTTCTGGAAGCCGAAGACCGCCGCCAGCAGGCGCGAGCCGTAGCCGCGTTCGATGAACTCGTCGGCGGCGAAGTGGATGCTCGTCACCAGGTCCTCGGGGTCGTCGTCGTCCAGCACCACCCACTCGTAGCCGTGGTCGTCCTCGGTGAAGCGGGCGCCGGTGCCGGTCTCGACCTCGCCGGCTTCGAGGATGGCCTCGACGTTCTCGACGGCGTCCTCGAAGTCGGTGCTGTCGACCCCCGAGAAACAGAGCGCGGCCGTCCCGGCGTGGTCGTAGCCCAGGTCGGCCTCCATCGTCAGGTAGGCGGTGCTCATCCCGAAGAGATCCTCGGGGTCGGCGTCCCGGGTCGCGTCGGCCTCCGCTTTCAGCCCCAGCGCCGACTTCAACCCGTCGAGCAGTCCCATACGCCTACTGTGGGGCCGACCCAGAAAGACGCTTCCCTCCTCGCGGAACGCGGTTCGAGCAGTTCGACGGGGGTCTCAGTTGTTCCACGGCGCGCGGTCGAAGTCGACTTCCCGCTGTCCGCTGTCCAGTTCGGCGATGCGCTCGTGGTCCTCGTCGTCCAGGTCCACGTCGTAGGCGCCCCAGTTGTCCCGGATGTGCTCGGCGCTCGTGGCCTTCGGGATAGTGACGACGCCGATATCGAGGTGCCACGCCAGCACGACCTGCGGGACCGAGGCGTCGTGTTTGTCAGCGATGTCGGCCAGCACGTCGTCGCCGAGGACGCTCGTCCGCGCCAGCGGCGAGTAGGCGACGACGTGGTAGTCGTGTTCCTCGGCGTCGGCTCGCAACTCCTCCTGCTGGAGGTAGGGATGCAGTTCCACCTGGTTGGCGAATATCGGCGCGTCCAGGATCTCGCGAGCCTCGTCCAGATGTCGGGGTTCGAAGTTCGAGACGCCGATGTGACGGATCGTCCCCTCGTCGTAGAGTTCCTGGAACGCCCGCAGCGTCTCGGGGGCGTCGTAGGTGTCGATCGGCCAGTGGACGTACAGCAGGTCGAGGTAGTCGGTGCCAAGCTTGTCGAGACTCTCGCGGGTGGTCTCGTGGACGTCGTCGTAGGACAGGTTGCCCGTGTCGACCTTCGTCGCGAGGAAGACCTCCTCGCGCGGGACCGAGGCCGCGGCGATCCCGCGGCCGACGGCGGCCTCGTTGTCGTAGCCCTGTGCGGTGTCGATGTTGCGATAGCCGAGGTCGAGCGCCGTCCTGACGCTCTCGGCGCACTCGTCGGGGTCGTCGTTCTGCCAGGTGCCCAGTCCGAGCGGGTGCAAGTCGAGTTCGGTCATCGCCTCGGATGTTCGTCTCGGCGCACCTAACGACTGGGGAACCGGCAGGCCACTCCCCCCGCGAACGCGGCGGTCCGTTCGAATAAGGTGGTCGAAATGACAGAACTGCGCTTCACAAAATCCTCAAGACGGCGTCGGGATTATCGGCGAATTGTAATGCACCGACAGGTCCCCGTAGCCCTCCTGGCTACACTCTGCGTGCTGGCGACGCTGCCAGCAGGAAGTGTCGCCGCCCCCGGAACGCCATCGGGGGCGACAGTGGAACAACCGGCCGACCACGATAGCCCGCCGGTCGTGGCCGGTGCGGCCGGAACCGGCACTGACGCGTCCGCGAACGATACCGGCGCGTCCGCGAACGGAACGAACCCGCCGGCAGACCCCGAGAGTGACGTCATCGGGTGGGAGAACGGTCGCTGGCACAACGAATCGATCGACGTGAACGCCTCGGACGGAATCGACCGAGCCGAGTCGGCTCGGCTCCTCAACCGGTCGATCGCCCGGGTCGAGTTGCTCCGCGGCGTCGAGTTCACCGAGCCCGTCGACCTGAACTTCCGCAACCGGAGCGAGGTCGCGTCGCTGTTCACCGCCGACAACGTCTCTAATCCCGACGCGGTCAACGCCTACTACGAGGCGCTCGGACTCGTCGGCGAGGACCGTGACGCGGTCGAGGTCTACCGGGAGAAACAGGCCGGCGGCGCCGCGGCGTTCGTGGTCCCTCGACCGGTCCCACAACTCGACCTGCAGGCAGGCGACGTCACCGTGGTCCTCGACGAGGGCCAGGCGGCCTACCCGGAGACGCATCTCGCCCACGAACTCGTCCACACGCTCCAGGTCCAGCAACTCGAGTTCCCGTTCGCGCGAACGCCCGGGTCTGCCGATAGCTTCAACGCCCGCCGCGGGGTCGTCGAGGGTGAAGCCAGCCACGTCGGCTACCGCTACCAGCGCCGCTGTGCTGCCGACTGGGACTGCGTCTTGCCCGAGTCGACCGAGTCGAGCGACCTCAGTACGGCCGCGACCGGGCTCCTCTTCCTGGATATCGTCCGGTACAGCGCGGGCGGCGAGTTCGTCGCACAGCTCCAGGACGACGGCGGCTGGGACGCGGTCACCGACGTCTACGACCGGCTCCCGGCGAGCACCGAACAGGTGATCCACCCCGACCGATACCCCGGCGACACACCCCAGAACGTCACCGTCCCCGATTCGAGCGGCGACGCCTGGCAACCGGTCTCGGCCGCCGCAGACACGGTCGGTGAGTCCGGCCTGTTCACGATGCTCTGGTATCCGTCGGTCGCCAACGGTGAATCGGTGGTCATGCCACAGCGCGCGGCGGTCAACCGCTCGCTGCGGTCCCAGCGCCCGTTCGTCTACGGCTACGAGCACCCCGCCACGACGGGGTGGGACGGCGACCGCCTCGTCCCGTACGTCTCCGAGAGCGCCGGCGAAAACGAGACGGCGTTCGTCTGGCAGACCGCCTGGGACAGCCCCGAAGACGCCGCGGAGTTCCGCGAGGCGTACCTGGAACTGCTCGAATACCGCGGCGCCACGCCCGTCGAGGGGCGTCAGGACACGTTCCGGGTGCCCGACGACCGGCGGTTCGGCGACGCCTTCTACGTGGCACAGAACGGGTCGTCGCTCGTGATCGTCAACGCGCCGACCGTCGACGCGCTCTCGGCTGTCCGGGACGGCGCCGCACCCGCAGCCCAGGCGGCCACGCCGACCGCGACGGCCACGCCATTCCCGACCGCCACGGACGAACACACACCGACGCTGACGCGGTCGCCCACACCGACGGCGACGCCGGATGCCCCGTCGCCCACGCCGACGACGACCGACAGCGCACCCACGACGGCGACGACCAGCGGCGACGGTCCCGGGTTCGGCATCGCACTCGCCGCGCTGGCGCTCTCGCTCGTCACGGCGGCGCTCGTGAGGGGCCGTCGGGACTGACCGCCGTCAGGACTCCATCTCGGCGGCGAGTTCGCGCAACCGCCGGATCCGCTCGCGGGTGGGTGGATGGGTCCAGGGAACCGGTAGCGACCCGTAGCCCGCCGGGACGATACAGAAGGCGTTGAACCCTGCCGAGAGGCGCATGTCGGTCTCCGGAGGGGCGCTCGCACCGTGGATCCGTTCGAGTGCCCCCGCCAGTGCGGCGGGGTCGCCGGTGATCGCGGCGGCGCCGCGGTCGGCGGCGTACTCCCGATACCGTGAGAGCACGAGTGTCCCCGGGAGCGTGACGAGCGCCAGCAGGAAGCTGACCAGCGCCAGCGCCATCGCGACGCCGAGGTAGCCGAGAATGAGGGCCTTACCGTCCACGTTCTCCAGGGCGGCCCCGAGTGCGCCGAGCGCGACGGTCGCCGGAAAGCCCGCGACCGTCAACACCGAGGAGTCGCCGTTTTTCAGGTGGGCGAGTTCGTGGGCGAGCACCGCTTCGAGTTCGTCGTCGTCGAGTTCCTTCAGGAGCCCCAGCGTCACGCAGAGGACCGTCCGGTTCCCGGTGCCGGCCGACAGCGCGTTCGGTTCGTCCGTCGGCACGACGGCGATCGGCGGTCGGGGCACGCCCGCCTGGTTCGCCAGCCTGTCGACCGTCTCGAACAGGTCGGGGTGATCCTCGCGGTCGATAGCGACAGCGCGCGTGACGAGGTAGGCCAGCCGGTCGGCCTGGAGCGCCAGTGTGCCGACGACAGCGACGACGATCCCGACGACGACCAGCGCCGCCTCCCAGGGGAGGAGCCAGACCACCGGGCCTAGCAACACGACGTACCCCAGAAGCGTCAGCAGGAGCGCGAGCGCCATCCGTCGAGTGAGAGCACTGTCGGGGGACCAGTCCATACTCGCAGTTCAGGTCGTTCGGGCATCAGGTTTACGGACGAACAGGTCGGAAAATCGGATGAAAGCGGCGAAACAGGCCGTATCAGGCCGTTTCCATCTCGCGTTCGAGGTCGCGCAGGCGTTCGATGCGCTTCTCGGTCGGCGGGTGGGTCTTGAAGAACTTCGCGATGGCGCCCTTGCTGATCGGGACGATGAAAAACGCGTTCATCTCGGACTGGGAGCGCAGGTCCTCCTCGGGGACGCGGTCCATGCGGCCGTCGATCGTCATGAGCGCGGAGGCCAGCGCGGAGGGCTTGCCGGTGATCGCGGCGGCGCCGCGGTCGGCGGCGTACTCGCGGTACCGGGAGAGCGCGCGGATGAGCAAGAACGAGACGATCCACACCACGAGGGAGGCGATGATCGCGACGAACACCTGGGCGCCGCCCTGGCGGTTGCGACCGCCGCCGAACAGCCAGCCCCACCGGAGGATGAACATCGCGATGGTCGCCAGGAACGAGGCGATGGTCATCACCATCACGTCGCGGTTCTTGACGTGGGCGAGTTCGTGGGCGATCACGCCCTCTAACTCTTCCTGATTCAGGCTCTGGAGCAGTCCGGTCGTCACGCAGACGGTCGAACTCTTCTTCGAGCGCCCGGTCGCGAAGGCGTTGGGCGTGCGGGTGTCCGCGACGGCCACCGTCGGCTTCGCCAGGTCGGCCTGCTGGGCGAGGCGACCCACTGTCCGGTGGAGTTCCGGATACTCCTCTTCGCTGACCTCGTGTGCGCCCATGCTCTTCAGCGCCAGTTTGTCGCTGAAAAACAGCTGGACGAACAGGAAGATACTCATGAAGACGACGATGACGAGGAACGACTCGACGTACAGCGTCAACACGCCGAGGAATACGATGTAGAGGGCCGCGAGCAGGAACATCGTGAGAAACATCCGCCCACGGAGCCCCCAGTCTACTCTCCATTCCATACACGGTGTAGGGGCTGTGTGACTTAAGAATGCGTCGTGTGAGGCGATCACAGTGCAGGCCGGAGACCGCAGCACGCCGGCGACAGACTCGCACTCGTGTTCGTCCCTGGGGTCTCGGTGGCTCCGGTAGGCGAGGAACGCGCCCGTTAAGGGTGCGAGGAGTCTACGCGAGAACGATGAGCCGGTCCGGTGAGTTCTGTCCACGCTGTGGCGACCCGGTCGAATCGGTCGAGGAGCGGCCGGACCTGCCCGGGGCTCGCGACCCGGACAGCGTCCTCTGCGATGGGTGTTACTTCGAGGAGTTCTCCCTGGTCGACGCGCCCGAAGTCGTCGAGGTACAGGTCTGTTCGCGGTGTGGCGCGGTCCACCGCGGGAACCGGTGGGTCGACGTCGGCGCCGACGACTACACCGACGTCGCCGTCGACGAGGTCTCGGGGGCACTGGGTGTCCACGTCGACGCGACGGATATCGGCTGGGAGGTCGCGCCCGAGCAGGTCGACCAGAACACCATCCGGATGCACTGCGAGTTCACCGGGGTCGTTCGCGGGACGTTCGTCACCGAGGAGGTGGTCGTCCCCGTCAGGATCGCCCGCCAGACCTGTGACCGCTGTGGCAAGATCGCCGGCGGCTCCTACGCCAGCCTGCTCCAGGTCCGTGGGGACGACCGGATCCCCACCGACGAGGAACTGGCACAGGCCCGGGAGATCGCCGAGGCCTACGTCGCCGACCGCGAGGACGCCGGCGACCGCAACGCCTACATCACCGAGGTCAACGAGGTGCCCGACGGCCTCGACATGAAGATCTCCACGAATCAGATGGGCGGGGGTATCGCGAAGCGGATCACCGCTCAGCTAGGGGGCTCGTTCGAGGACCACGAGACGCTGGTCACCGAGGACGGCGACGGCAACGAGGTGTACCGGGTCACCTACGCGATCCGGCTCCCGCGCTACCGGCCGGGGGAAGTCATCGACCCCGAAGACGGCGACGGACCGGTACTCGTGCGCTCGGTCCAGGGTAACCTCAAAGGGACGCGTCTCGCCAGCGGCGAGGAGTTCGAGGCGAGTTTCGAGGCCGCCGACGCACCCGAGGCCCGCCGCCTCGGAACCCGCGAGGACGCCGAGGAGACGACCGTCGTCGCCGTCGAGGACGAACACGCGGTCCAGGTGTTAGACCCGGAGACCTACGAGGCGAAGACGGTCGCCCGCCCCGACTACCTCGATACGGACGCCGACGAGGTGCCCGTGATCAAGAGTCGCGCGGGCATCCACGTGGTTCCCGAGGACGGCGAGGACGACGGCGAGTCGACCGAGTGAACGACCGGGCACTGTCAAGCAGTCGCAGTAGACGGACAGACTGTCTGTCCTATTCGATCCACGAAGAACACAGCGATCACTCGGTAATATTTGTCAAAGATCGCAGGATGCGGCGGTCCGCTGTCCAACAGTGCATTGTCTGCGAAGTCATAACTCGAACGTACGCCGAGCGCCGGAAGAGCACGCACTTCCGAGCCCTCGTTCGCTTCGCTCACGAGGACGAAGCGAGGCGTTTCACCGTCAGAGCAAGCTCTGACGAGCCTCGCGTCGTTTCACTCCGCGAGACACCGCCGGAGCGGGGCGAAGCCCCCGGAGGCGGCTTTTTCGCCCACGTTTTTGCCGGAGGGGTTCCCGCAGCGAGGCCGAAGGCCGAGCGAGGAAACCCCTCCGGGAAAAAGGTGGTTCGTCAGGTATAGGGCACACCGCTCCTGAGTACCCGGGGATGGAGTACCTGGAGCGTCGTCGGGGGCGGGTCGAGGACCGCATCGAGGCGGTGCTGGCCGACGTCGAACCCGACGAACTGGGCGACGAAGTCGAACACGTCGTGCTCTCGGGGGGCAAGCGGGTGCGACCGACGGTGACGGTGCTGGTCTGTGAGGCGCTGGGCGGCGACGTCGAAGACGCCGTCGACTTCGCGGTGGGGATCGAACT
>Ga0207718_100608_pt1 | contig 28141 bp, 29 predicted proteins | sample A23M2SouthBayCA_FD_187749 | JGI IMG/M metagenome (GOLD analysis project Ga0207718, IMG submission 187749) | Aerobic enrichment media microbial communities from Eden Landing Ponds, California, USA - A23 M2 (SPAdes) | ecosystem: Environmental > Aquatic > Marine > Unclassified | place: Emeryville... | reverse complement strand
TTCGTCGATCGGGGTCGAGTCGACGTCCCGGTTCGGTTCGTCGATCGGGGTCGAGTCGACGTCCCGGTTCGGTTCGTCGATCGGGGTCGAGTCGACGTCTCGGTTCGGTTCGTCGACCGGGGCCGAGTCGTCGTCTCGGTCCGGTTCCTCAGTCATCCGCGGTCACCTCCTCGGTCTCCTCGCCGTCGTCGCCGAGCCTGATGCCCGTGACGGCGCTGACGTTGTCGCCCTGCATCGTGACGCCGATGGCGCGCTCGGAGCGCTCCAGCAGCGCCGAGCGGTGGGAGACCACGACGAACTGGGCGTCGCCCGCGAGGTCGTCGACCATCTCGCCGACGCGCTCGGCGTTGACGGCGTCGAGGAACGCGTCGATCTCGTCGAGCGCGTAGAACGGTGCCGGGTTGTGGCGCTGGATGGCGAAGATGAAGGCGAGCGCCGTCAGCGACTTCTCGCCGCCGGACATGGCGTTCAGGCGCTGGACCGGCTTGTCCGCCGGCTGGGCCTTCATCGTCAGTCCGCCCTCGAAGGGGTCGTCCTCGTCCTCGAGGTGGAGTTCGCCGGTACCGTCCGACAGGCGCGCGAAGATGTCCCGGAACTGCTCGTCGATCGCCTCGAAGGCGTCCATGAACGTCTCCTTCTTCTGGGCCTCGTAGGCGTCGATCCGCTCACGGATCGCGTCGCGCTCCTCGACGAGCACGTCGCGGCGCTCCTCCAGGTCCGCCAGGTCGCCGGCGACCTGGTCGTACTCGTCGATGGCGAGCATGTTGACCGGTTCGAGCGCCTCCATCTCCGCGGTCAGCTCCTCGATTCGCGACTCGACGGTGTCGTGGTCCGGGATCGCCTCGGGGTCGTACTCGCCGACCTGCGACTCCAGTTCGTCGATCTCCCACTCCAGGCGCTCTGCCTTCTCGCGGCGCCCCTCGACGCGAGACTCCACGGTCGACACCTCGGCCTTGGCCTCGTCGCGGGCCTCCTGGGCCGCCCGCAGGTCCTCGCGGAGGTCCTCGCGTTCCGCCTTGAGTTCGGCCAGTTCCTCCTCCAGGTCCTCGACCTCGGCGCGCTTCTCGGCGAGCAGGGCCTCCTGCTCGTCGATCTGCTCCTCCAGGTCGGCGATGCGCTCCTGGGCGTCGGCCTTCCGGTTCTGGGCCGCCTCGACGGTCTCTTCTAACTCTTCGATGGCGTCCTCGGCGTACTCCTTCTCCAGGCTCTTCTCGTTGAGGCGCCCGTCGAGGGCGTCCATCCGGTCCTCCAGGTCGTCGATCTCTTCACGCACCTCGTCGGCCCGCGCGGAGAGTTCGGGGATCTTCGAGTCGGCCAGTTCGGCCTCCAGGTCGTCGATCTCCTCGCGGACGCCCGCGAGTTCGGCGTCGAGATCGTCGAGGTCGTCGTCGATGGCGGCCATCTCCGCGTCGACGCTCTCGCGCTCGGCTTCGAGGTCCTCGATGGTTTCCTCTAAATCCTCGACGCGCTGCTGGGCCGCCTCCAGGTCCGACTCGGCCCGGTCGACCTCCGCCTGCACCGAGCGGACCCGGTCGCGGGCGTCGGACTTTCGATCCCGCGCGTCGTCCAGGTCGGACTCGACCTCGCGGATCTCGCCCTGGAGGGCGCGGCGCTCGTCCTCCAGTTCCGTGATCTCCTCGGCGATGCGCTCCAGTTTCCCCTTGCCGGACTTCGAGAAGGAGTACCGGGAGCCGCCGCCGGACCCGCCGGTCATCGCGCCGGACTTCTCGACCAAGTCCCCGTCGAGGGTGACCATCCGGAACCGGCCCATCAGGTCGCGGGCGGCGTCCATGTCCTCGACGACGAGCGTCGACCCGAGGACGTACGAGAAGATCCCCGAGTACCGGTCGTCGTACTCGACCAGGTTGCGCGCGAAGTCGACCACGCCGGGGTGGGAGGGCAGCGACGGGAGGCCGCGGTCGTCCATCTCGGTGATCGGGAGGAAAGTCGCCCGCCCGGCGTTCCGCTGCTTGAGGTAGTCGATGCAGTCGGCGCCGACGCCGTCGTCGTCGACGACGACGTTCGCCAGGCGGCCCCCGGCGGCGGTCTCGCAGGCGGTCGCGTACTCGGCGGGCACGCCCCCGAGGTCGCCGACCGCGCCGTGGACGCCCGACATCCCCGCGTTCAGGACGGTCGTCACCGACCGCGGCCAGGAGCTGTCGCCCTGCTGGCCGGCGCGGGCCTCCAGCTCGGCGTACTCGGCCTGCTTGGCCTGGAGGTCCTCCTTCACGCCGTCGAGGTCGTCCTGCAGGTCGGCCTTCTCCTCGCGCAGGTCCTCGATGGCCGCGTCGATGGTCGCCTCGTTCTTCTCGGCCTTGTCGAGTTCGCTGTGCAGGTCCGAGAGGCGGGCCTTGATCTCGGGGATCTCCTCGGTCGCCGCCGCGAGGTCGTCGCGGGCCTCCGAGATGCGGTTCGAGCGCCGCCGGGCCTCGTCGAGCAGGCGGTCTTTCTCGCGCTGGAGGTCGTTCTTCTCGTCTTTGAGCCCCTCCACGCGCTCCTTGCGCTCGGCGAGGTCGGCCTTCAGTTCGTCGTACTCCGTGTCGACCGAGTCGATCTCCGCCTGGATCTCGGCGAGTTCGCTCTGCTTTTCCGTGACCTGGCTCTTGAGCGACGCCTTCTCGACTTTCAGGTCGCGGATGTCACCCTCCAGGTCCTCGATGGTCTCCTGTTTCCGGTCGAGGTCGACGAACGCCTTCCGGCGCTCGTTTTCCGCCGCTTCGACGCGCTCTTCCTGGTTCTCGACCTCGTTTTCCAGGCGCGCGATCTCGCCTTTGACCGACTCGATCTCGCTTTTGATCCGGAGCTGTTCGTCCTCGCCCGTGCGCTCGATCTCGCGGTTCAGCTCGTCGAGGTCCTCCTCCAGGCGCGTCACCTTCCCCTGGCGGCGGTCGAGCTCTTCTTGCGCTTCCGCCAGGTCGGCCTCGGCGGTTTCGAGGCGGCTCTCGGTGCGGGACAGCTCCGCGCGCTTGTCCTCCAGTTCGGCGGCCTTCAGGTAGCCCTCGTACTCGCCCTTCTCGTCGCGGAGTTCCTGGTACTGCAGGGCGACCTCGCGCTCGTCTTCGAGCTGGTCGAGTCGCTCCTCTTTCTCCTCGATCCGGAGGTCGGCCTCCTCGACGCGCTCCTGGACGGCGTCGAGTTCCTCCATGGCGTCTTCCTTTTTCGCGTCGAACTCCGCGACGCCGGCGATCTCGTCGATGATCCCCCGGCGCTGGTAGGCCGTCATGTTGATGATCTCGGTGACGTCGCCCTGCATCACGACGTTGTACCCCTCGGGCGTGACGCCGGCCTGGGCCAGCAGGTCCTGGATGTCCGAGAGGTTGACCGAGCGCTCGTTGAGGTAGTAGTAGGAGTAGTAGTTGTCGTCGGTCTCCTTCACCCGGCGCCTGATGGTGATCTCGTCGACGTCGCCGACGTTGTCGGTGCCGGCGGCGTTGACCACCTGGGACCGGTCGAGCGTCCGGTCGGCGTTGTCGAGGACGACCGTCACGGACGCCTCGCGGGGGCCGCCGACCCGCTCGCCGTCGTCGTGGCCGGGGTTGTAGATCAGGTCTGTCAGCTTCTCCGCGCGGATCCCGCGGGTCCGGGCCAGTCCGAGGGCGAACAGCACCCCGTCGATGATGTTCGACTTGCCCGAGCCGTTCGGACCCGTCACGACCGTGAAGTCCTCGTAGAACGGGATTCGGGTCTTCCGCCCGAAGCTTTTGAAGTCGTCGAGGACGAGCTCTTTGATGTGCATGGGTTGCTCGCGGTTGAGGGGGTCGCGAGCGCCCTACGCGACGATGATGTCGCTGTCGTCGGCCCCGCTCCCACCCTCCTCGTCTGCGTCGTCGCCCCCCGTGGATTTAGCCTCTTCGTCCGACGCGTTGGCGTCACTCGGCGCCGACTCGCTCGATCCGCCGTGGCCACCGTCGACGAGTTCGGCGCCGACGTCGCCGGTCGACCGCGTCCGCTCCTCGGCGTCCTCGTCCGATGCGGTGACCTCGACCTCGGCGCTGTCCTCCAGCTGTTTCACGCGCTCTTTGGTCTCGACCAGTTCCTCGGTCAGGGCGTTGACGGTCGCCCGAAGCTCCGCGACCTGCGTCTCCAGTTCCTCCACCCGGTTAGTCATGCGTCTACGGCGGGCCGCCGGTGGTATAAACCTACGTCAGACATGTCAACGCAATCTGATACGAGTCGCGCCGACCCCGGCCGCGCTCGCCGCCCCGATTCGGGGGGCGACGGCCGGAGCGACCCGTCGGCGTCGCCGACCGTCGGCGGCGGCGACCGGTGCCTGTCAGGCAGTCGAGACGGGCGGGAGCGTCCGACCGATCGGTCGACGCGCCGCGATCACAGCGCCACCAGGAGGTCGGTGGCGTACATCACGACGAGGCCGACGAGGAACGCGAGGATCGCCCGCGCGGAGACGCCCGCCTCGGTCACGATCATCCCGCGGAGTTCCCAGACGACCTGGAGGATGGCGCCGACGCCCACGGCGAGGAAGAACGCGCCGAGCGTCGGCGTGAACGCCAGGCTCCCCAGCCACCCGCCGAGGATCACGGGGGCGCCGGCGACGAGGCCGAGGCCGACGAACTGCCGGAGCGGCGGTCGCTCGTCGTCCGCGAGCGGGGCGACCACCGCCGGCCCCTCGGTGACGTTGTGGATCATGAACCCGAGCACGAGGAAGGCGCCGAGCGAGACGCGACCGAGCGCGAACGAACTCCCGATCGCCAGCCCCTCCGCGAGGTTGTGCAGACCGATGCCGACGGCGACCAGCCAGGCCACCCAGAGGCCGCTCTCGGCCCGCTCGTCGCCCGCGGCGGCGCGACCGCGGCGCCACGCGCTGATCGACTGGACGAGCAGGAGCGACCCCGCTACGCCGACCACGACCAGGATCGGTCCCTCGTAGAGACCGGGCATCGCCTCGGCGAGTTCGAGCGCCTCGACGCCGGCGTCGACGGCGAGGAACGCCAGCACCCCGGTCGAGAACGCCAGCACCGCGTTCAGCGACGACCGCCGCATCGAGCGCATGAACGGGAACCAGAGCATCCCGAGCGCGACGGGGATCACGCCGACGAACAGGCCGACCAGCGCGAGCGTCCACAGCAATCCGCCGGTCAGCCCGGGCGACGCCGCGGGCGCGACGATCGTGTGGTGGATCGTCGTCCCGTCGCTCAACACCAGGGCCGTCCCGAGGTCCCAGCCGGGGTTCCAGTGGTAGGGGACGACGACCTGCGCCGACTGACCGGGACCGAGCGTCGCGTCGCCGCCGGCGCCCTCGACCGCGAAGTTCCAGTAGGCGTCGTCGACGAGTACCTGGGAGATCGTCACCGCGTCCGGACCGTTGTTGGTGACGTGCAACACCAGCGTCTCCTCGCCGGGGAGCGTGGCGTGCGAGACGGTGACGTCGGGGAGCGCGGCCCCGCCGGCGTCGAGGGCCGCGAGCGGGGAGGTGGCGACGAACGCCGCCGCCAGCACGCCGAGCAGGACGAGCGGGAGGACGGCCGCGGCCCACCGCGGGAGGCCGAGCGGGCGGTCGGCCGGGGTCTCGACGGTCGAGTCGGCGGTCTCGGTGGCGGTGGAGTCGGCCATCTCAGACCACCTCGAAGAAGCTCATCCAGCCCAGTTCCGCGAACTCCGACTGGTGGGCGTGGAACATGTACAGCCCCGGGTCGTGGGTCGAGTAGTCGAGTTCGAGGATCCCCCGCTGGGCCTGGCACTGCATCACCGTGTCCACCGTTTTGAGCGTCGGCGACAGGGTCGTCCCGTGGTCGTAGTAGTCGAAGAACTGCGAGTGGGTGTGGAAGGAGTTGATCGGGTCGAACTCGATGGCGTTGACGAGGTACACCCGGAGCGGCCGCTGGCCGTCGACCTGGACCGGGCGCTTGGTCTCGCCGGGCGCCCAGTCGCCCTTCCCGTCGGTCTCCCCGACGCCGTAGGCGAACGCGCGAGTGTTGACCGCGTACACCTCGTTGTCGCCGTCGAAGTTGGTGTCGAACCCGTTCATCACCATCACCAGTTCGTCGACCGCGTCGTTCTCGTCGTACTCGTGGTTGCGCGTCTTCGCCCGCTCGACGAGTTCGTCGCGGTAGGCGTTGGAGACGGGCGCGTCGGCGGCGGTGTAGGCCCGCGGGTTCTCGCGGACCCGCTCGGGGTCCGGGTCGACGACGAGCATCCCGTATAGTCCGCGGTGGATGTGCTCCTTGAGCGGGAGCGAGTGGCAGTGATAGAGGTGAACGCCCGCCGGCTGGGCGAGCCACTCGTAGGTGAACGACTCGCCCTGATCGAGCACGCCCGGGCCGTTCGTCGGCACCCCGTCCATCCGCGGGTTCAGATTCCGGAGGTGGGGGTGGATCGTGTGGGCGTGGCGCCCGGCGTTCTGGAAGTTCACGCGGATCAGGTCGCCCTCGACGGCCCGGAGCGTCGGCCCGGGCACCTGACCGTTGTAGGCCCACGCTTGGAACTCGACGCCGGGCGCGATGGTGATCGTGGTGTCGACGGCGACGAGGTCGAACTCGCGGACGGTTCGCCCGTCCTCCTCGTAGACGCGCTGGTCGACCGACGCCTGGCCGTCCCGGCCCGTGTTGAACTGCCGGAGGAAGGCGTGGGGGTCGAAGTCGGCGTCGGCGTACTCGCCGACGGCCCCGAAGTTGCCGTGGGTCGACTCGTGGTCGTGGTCGTCCCCGTCGTCGCCCCCCGCGCCTCGGGCGTTCGCCCGACCACCCAGGCCCGCGACGGTCGCCCCGCCGGCGACGCCGATGCCGCCGAGGACCGCGCGCCTGGATACGCCGCCGCCGCCGTCCTCGCCGCCGAGCGCCGACGCCAGCCGGGATTCGAGCCTGTCGGTGAGCCGGCCGGCCGTGCCGTAGTCGTGCGAGGGCACTACGGCGCCCCCCGCCACTCGCGTCGATTCCGCTCCCGTTTCGAATCGTACATGGGCCTAGATTAGACACGTCTAATAATAGTGTTTTGCTTGGTGAATTACCGAACAGTGCCGTCGGTGGCGGCCCGTGCGCCGGACGTCGCCCCCCTCGGCCGATGACGGTCCCGTTAGCCTTTAGCCCGCCCGCGTCGAACCGCGGCCAATGACTGCACAAGCGCTCGAACAGCGCGACCTCGCGGTGGTGATCGGGCTGGAGGTTCACGTCCAACTCGAGACCGCGACGAAGATCTTCTGTGGCTGCTCGACCGCGCCCGCCGAGGACGAGGAACCCAACAGCCGGACGTGCCCCGTGTGCCTCGGCCTCCCGGGGGCGCTCCCGGTGCTCAACGAGGCGGCCGTCGAGGCGGCGGTGAAGGTGGGGAAAGCCCTCGACGCCGACATCCCCGAGCAGACCGCGTTCCACCGGAAGAACTACTACTACCCCGACCTGCCGAAGAACTTCCAGATCACGCAGTACGACGCCCCCATCTGCCAGGACGGGAGCCTGGAAGTCGAAATCGAGGGCGAGCGACGCGAGATCGCGGTTCGCCGCGCCCACCTGGAGGAGGACCCCGGGAGCCTCCAGCACAAGGGCGGCAGCATCGACACCGCCGACTACACCCTGATCGACTACAACCGCGCGGGCACGCCGCTCATGGAGGTCGTCACCGAACCCGACTTCCGCTCGCCGAAGGAGGTCCGGCGGTTCCTCGCCAAACTGGAGGAGGTGCTGGAGTACCTCGGCGTCTTCGACGCGACCCGTGACGGCTCCCTGCGCATCGACGCCAACATCTCGATGGTGCCGGCCGACGAGGTGGACGAGGACGGCGCAATCGACGAGTCGACCCTGGCGGCCGCCAACCGCACCGAAGTCAAGAACATCTCCAGCCACAAGGGCGCGGAGAAGGCGCTGGCCTACGAGGTCACCCGCCAGCGCAACGCCATCCAGCGCGGGCGCGCCGTCGAACAGGAGACGCGCCACTGGGACGAGTCGCGGGGGATCACCGTCTCGATGCGCTCGAAGGAGGCCGAGAAGGACTACCGCTACTTCCGCGAGGCGGACCTCCCGCCCCTGCGGGTGGCCGACTGGAAGGAGCGGATCGACATCCCCGAACTCCCCGACGCCCGCCGGGAGCGCTTCCGCGAGGCGTACGGTCTGGACGCCGAGTCGGCCTCCAAGCTCACCTCCACCAAGGAGGTCGCCGACTTCTTCGAGGCCGTCGCCGCCGAGTACGACGCCGACCTCGCGGCGACCTGGGTCGCGGACAACCTCCTCGGGGAACTGAACTACCGCGACATGGAGATCACGGACGTGGCCGACCGCCTCGACGAGGTCACCCGCCTGATCGACCTGGTGGCGACCGACGAGATCACGGCGAAGAACGCCCGGGAGACGGTCCTCCGGGGCATGCTCGACGACGGCGACGACCCCGACGCGATCGTCGAGCGCGAGGGGCTGGGCAAGACCGACGACGACGCGGTCGTGGCCTTCGTCGAGGAGGCCATCGAGGAGAACCCCGACGCGGTCGAGGACTACCACGCCGGCGAGGGCGGCGCCGTCAACTTCCTCGTGGGACAGGTCATGCAGAAGTCCCAGGGGAGCGCCGACCCCGGCACGGTGAACGAACTCCTGCGCGAGCGGCTGGACGCGGACTGACGGGCACCGTCGACTGACGCGTCACGCGGCCGGCGCTCGCCGGCGCTGTCGCCCCCTCCTGCTCACTCGACCAGCACGGCCAGCGCCTGGCGGAACGTGTGCCCCAGATAGCCGATCAGCCCCGGGAGGAAGATCGAGGCGTGGACCCACGGCGCGTAGTCGATGCCGGGTTTCGTGACCAGGAAGATCCCGTACAGCGCGAGCGAGACCACCACCCAGACGACGGTGATGACCAGGAACGGCACGGCGTCCCGGAGCGCGACGGCCGAGTCTGTGAGGGTGCCTGCCATGACACTCCGTGACGCGTCCGTCCTCAAAACGTCGGCGGTCGCGGCACCGGGCTGAACGCTTTTGTCAGTCCGGCCGAACTGTCGGACATGGAGTTCGACTTCACCCGCTCGGTCGGTCTACTCGTCGTCATCGTCGCCGTCGCGACCGTGGCGCTCACCTCGGTGATGACCCCGTCGACCGTGTTCATGATGGTGCTCCCGTCGATGATCGTCTTCGCGGTCGTGGCGTTCTTCCTGGGGATGAAGTTCGGCGAGTTCCACGCGACGCGGTAGCCGACCGCCACGGGTCGCCGATCCCCCGAGGAGGTACCCTTTTGTGTCCGCCCCCGGACGGACGACCCATGGCAAACTCCCTCCGCGACGACGTGCCCGACTGGGTGCTCGCCGCCGCCGCGGGCGTTCTGTTTCTCACGTTCGTCTACTCGGTCCTGATCGCCCAGCAGATCCTCCTGTGGTTCTTCCTCGCGTTCGGAGTCGGCGGCGGTCTCGTCTTCTTCTGGCTCGTCTGGCGGTTCGTCGTCGCCCACGAGCGGATCGCGGCGGCGCTCGAAGCCGGGGAGCGGGACGCAGTCGCAGCCGACGCAGTCGCCGCCGACCGCGACGGGGACTGACTCCGGGCACCGCTCTCAGCTACGCACGCCCGTCTCACTCGCCGCTCGCGGACCACCGCGGCGGCCCGATCCGGCGGCGCCACCGTCGGGAACGACCTGTCGCGCCGCCTTCCGGAACGACCTTACCCGCGCCGTTCCAGGGGTCGGGTATGCCACTCGAAGTCCGCGAGGTCGCCGACCTCTCCCCCGCCGAGCGCGACGGGTTCTTCCGCCGCGACGCCGGGATCGACGCGGTTCGCGGCGACGTCCGCGACATCGTCGACCGGGTCCGCGAGGAGGGCGACGTGGCCGTCCGCGAGTTCGCCGCCGAGTTCGACGGCGTCGAGGTCGGCAATCTGGACGTGACCGACGAGTGCGAGCGGGCCTACGACGCCGTCGACGCCGACGTGCGCGAGGCCATCGAGACCGCCGCGGAGAACGTCAGGGCGTTCCACGAGCGCCAGGTGCCGACCGACTGGCGCGACGACTTCGGCGGGCGCGAACTGGGCCGCCGCTTCCGCCCGCTCGACCGCGTCGGGGTGTACGCCCCCGGCGGGACCGCCGCCTACCCCTCCAGCGCGATCATGGGCGTCGTGCCCGCGACGGTCGCCGGCGTCGAGCACGTCGCCGTCGCCACGCCGCCCGCGGAACAGCTCAACCCGGTGACGCTGGCGGCGATCCACGTCGCGGGCGCCGACGAGGTGTACCAGATCGGCGGGGCCCAGGCCGTCGCCGCCCTGGCCTACGGCACGGAGTCGGTCACCCGAGTTCAGAAGGTCGTCGGCCCCGGGAACCGGTGGGTGACGGCCGCCAAGGCCGAGGTCCGCGGCGACGTCGACATCGACTTCCTCGCCGGGCCGAGCGAGGTGCTCGTTCTGGCCGACGAGACCGCCGATCCCGACGTGGTCGCCGCCGACCTCGTCGCCCAGGCCGAACACGACGAGAACGCCTCGGTCGTCTGCGTCACCGACGATCCGGACACGGCCAGGAGCGTCGTCGAGGCGGTCGAGGAGCAGGTGCCGGGGCGCGAGCGCACCGACGTGATCCGCGCGGCGCTGGCCAACGACGCCTCCGGCGTGTTGCTGGCGCGCTCGATGCCGGAGGCCGTGCTGTTCGCCGAGGAGTACGCGGCCGAGCACCTCTCGATCCAGGCCGCGGACGACGAGGCGCTGCTCGACCGGATCGACTCCGCCGGGAGCGTCTTCCTCGGGCCGTTCACGCCCGTCGCCGCCGGCGACTACGCCTCGGGGACGAACCACGTCCTCCCGACCAACGGCGGCGCGCGACGCCAGGGCGGCCTCTCGGTCGAGCACTTCCTGCGCTCGACGACCGTCCAGCGCCTCGACCGCGACGCCCTCGACGACCTCTCGGAGACCATCGTCGCGCTCGCGGAGGCCGAAGGGCTGGAGGCCCACGCCGAGAGCGTCCGCCGGCGCTTCGAATGAGCGCCCCCCGCGGGGCCCGCCCGACCCGCCGCGAGCGAAACCGGAGACGGTTCCGCCCGGCGTCAACGTTAACATCGCCACGCTACAACTACCGGGCATGAGCACGGGCACCGCCGGCACCGAGAGCGAGGAGATAGTCACGGTCACGCCCGACGCCGCCGAGGAGGCCGTCGACCTGCTGGAGAGCGAGGACATGGACACCGACGTGAGCGGGCTTCGGCTGTTCGTCCAGCAGGGCGGCTGTGCCGGCCTCTCCTACGGGATGCGCTTCGACACCGAACCCGAGGACGACGACACGATCGTCGAGCAACACGGCCTCCGGGTGTTCGTCGACCCCGCGAGCATGCGCTACATCTCGGGGAGTACCCTCCAGTTCGAGGGCGGCCTGCAGGGCGCGGGCTTCCACGTCGAGAACCCGAACGTCGTCTCCGAGTGCGGCTGCGGCGAGTCCTTCCGGACCTGAACGCTCGTTTTCCCGCTCCGGCCGATCTTAGGATTCGGGCGCGACGCACCCCGTACGGTTGGGGTAGCGCCCTCGTTGTGGGGCGGATCCGCCCCGGCCGTCGGGGAGTCGGCACACACTAAACCGCGCGGGCTCGAACTCCCGCCATGAATCTGGAAACCCACACGACCGCCGCGGGGGAGACCCTGTACGTCGACCGAACCGACGCCGAGCGCGGCTCGAAGGGCCCCTTCTTCGTCGTCTACGCCGGCGAGAACGCCGAGATCCGATGGGGCTACCTCTGTGACAACTGCGAGACCGTCGACAACGCGATGGACACTATGGGGAGGATCGAGTGCAACGCCTGCGGCAACGTCCGCAAGCCCGAGGAGTGGGACGCGGCCCACGAGTGACCGCCGCGACGGGGCGCACCGCCGCCGACCCCGTCGACGCACGGCGATCAGTCACCGAAAACGACGCGCTCACGCCCTTGCGTGTCCGTTCGCGGGGGTCGTGCCAATCTTTATCATTGTTCCCGTTGTACTCGCAAGTACATGGCCCCTGTTACCATGCCACCCGTCGAAGAGGCGCGGTCGATATTCCAGCGTCTCGGGTACTCCGTCTCGGGCCAGGGTACCGAGATGCTCGCCGAACGAAAGTGGCGCACCGTCCGCGTGACGGCCATGGCCTCCGAGGACGAGGTCCACGGTCGGCGCGCCGTCGCAGACGGCGGACGCGACAGCGGACACGACCTCCGCTGTTTCGTAACGTGGAAGGAGTATACGGGGGCACTCCGGGACCGACTCCGGACGATCGAGACGCCGTACGAGTGGGCCATCATCGGCGTCGAGGACGAGGGCGGCTACGAGGTCGTCCAGGGATCGTAGGGCGCTCCGGCCTCGCCTCGTCGCTGCCCCGCCCCGTCCGACCGCGGGCGGGGCGCTTATCTCGCTGGACCGCCGAGTCACGTCCATGTTCGTCGGCCACGGACTGCTCGCGTTCGCGGTCGTCGGTCTCGTCGCGCGGCGCTACCGCCGCCCGCGCGAGGCGCTCGCGCTGGCCGCGCTCGCGGCGGCGTTCGCCACGCTCCCCGACGTCGACATCGCGTACGCGCCGGTGGGCGTCCTGACGGCGCTGACGGCCGAGGCGACGCGGGCGGCGACGCCGCTCGGCCTCGCCGAGTCGTTCTGGGCCACCGGCAACGAGGTCCACCGGTCGGTCACCCACTCTGTCGTGCTGGCCCCGGCGCTCGCCCTCGCCGGCGCCGCGTGGCTCGCCGGCCGTCGCGTCGACGGCGCGCGTCAGGGAGGGGCGCGATCCGCCGTCGCGCGCGCCGCCGCGTTCTGCCTGCTCTGCGCGCTGACCGCCGTGGCGACGCTCGCGAGCGGGGCGCTCGGCGGCGCCGTGCTCGCGCTGTGCGGCCTGGGCGCCATCGCCGTGGCGGAGGTCACGGCCCGCCGCACGGCCGTCCGCCCCCCCGAACTGTTCGCCGTCGCGCTGTTCGGGCTGGTCAGCCACCCCTTCGGCGACGTGTTCACGGGCGACCCGCCGGCGCTCCTGTACCCCCTGGGTGGCGAGGTGCTCGGCGCGCGCGTGGCACTGCTCCCCGATCCGACCCTCCACCTCCTGGGCGCCTTCGGCATTGAACTGGCGACCCTGTGGGCCGGCCTGGCGGTGCTGCTGTGGCTCACTGGCCGGAAACCGACGGTGGCGCCCCGGGCCGCGCTCGCGCTCGGCTACGCTGTGGGCGTCCTGCTCATCCCAGCGCCGACGCTCGACCTCTCCTACCCGTTCGTGTTCTCGGTGCTGGGCGTCGGCCTCGTCGGCGCGCTGCCGCCCGTCAGGGTCGCGCGGCGCCGGTCGCCCGGGGACTCCGTGGGGTCCGGACGCTCCTCGGGGGTGGCGCGCCGGCGGTCCCTCCCGGTCACCGTCAGCCGGATGGACGCGGCCAGCAGCGCCGCGACGGCGCTCGTGGCCGTCACGCTAGCGTGGCTCGCCTACGGCGTGACGTACGTGGCGCTCTGAGGGTCGGGCGCTCCGCCCCGCTGCGGGCCGACTCCGCCGGCGTCGGGCGCTCGACCGTCGTCGTCGGGGGGGTCGAGACGATGTCCACGATTTGTGGCCGAGACAACGTAAACGGTTTTGCGGCCGAGTCGCCTACCGATTGCCATGTCTGGGAGCGGCCTTCGGCCGATCATCGAGGACGAGCGGACCAACGCCGCCTTCGCGTGGGCGCTCGTGGTCTTCCTCCTCGCCGCGGCGGCGGCCGCCGGGCTGGAGGGCGACGTCCTGTGGGCGGGGTTCATCCTCGTGGTGGCCGTCCTCGGCGTCCTGCCGGCGGCGGCGTTCCGTAGCCCCCGGGCCATGCTCCCCTGGGAGGTGCTCGCGCTCGCGTCGGTGCCCGTCGTCGGGCGGACGCTGATCGCGGGCCAGACCCTCGGCGGCGTCACGCTCACCGGTCGCGTGACGACCTACCTCGCGGTGGCGGCGGTGGCGCTCATCGTCGCCGTCGAACTGGACGTGTTCACCCCGGTTCGGATGAACCACTCCTTTGCCGTGCTGTTCGTCGTCGTCACCACCACCGCGACCGCGGGCCTGTGGGCAGTCGTCCAGTGGCTCTCCGACATCTACCTCGGGACGGCCTTCCTGCTCGACGGACGACCCGAGTCGGTGGTCGAGGAGGCGGTCATGTGGGACTTCGTCGCCGCGACGGTCGCCGGGTTGCTCGCCGGAGTCCTCTTCGAGTGGTACTTCCGGCGGCGAGCCCACGCCGACGAGCGGCTGCCGCGGGTCGTCCGCGAGGAACTGCGCGAGGAGCGACGCCGCGAGGTCGCGCGGCGCGAGGCCGGGGACGAGGTGACCCGCTAGTGCGACTCCGCGACCGAGTCGGCGTCACGCCGCGCCGGCAACGCCAGCTCACGCGGGCGATGCAGGTGGTGCTCGTGGGCATCGTCTTCATCGGCCTCGACCGGGGGAGCGCCGGCATCGTGGTCAACGGCTCGCTGTCGCTCGCGGTGACCTACCTGCCCGCGCTGCTGGAGCGGGACCACGACATCCCCATGGACCCGGCGATCACGCTGTGGATCACGAGCGCGGTGTTCCTCCACGCCGTCGGGGCGCTCGGGGTGCCGGGCAGCGACGTGAGCTTCTACCGGAGCGTCTGGTGGTGGGACCATCTCACCCACGCGCTGTCGTCCTCGATCGTCGCCGCCGCGGGCTACGCCACCGCCCGGGCGTTCGACGTCCACTCCGACGGCGTCTCGCTCCCGCCCCGCTTCGTGTTCGTGTTCATCCTGCTGTTCGTCGTCGCCTTCGGCGTCGCCTGGGAGGTGCTGGAGTTCGCGCTCGGGCGGGTGGCGGCCGCGATCGGCACCGGGACGGTGCTCACCCAGTACGGCCTCGCCGACAGCATGCTCGACCTGGTGTTCGACGCCCTCGGCGGCCTGGTCGTCGCCGCGTGGGGGCACGTCCACCTGACGGACGTCGTCCACGCGCTCGTCGAACGCCTCGACACCCGGCGCGCCTGATCGTGCGTGCCGGGCGCTGCGCTCCCCGTTTCACGGTGCCGACGGAGGGTCGAGGGCGCGGCGGTAGGTATTTGGTCCTGCTCGCTCGAATCTGGCCACATGAGCGGGGACTCTTCCGACCAGGTGTTCGACACCGTCGCACGCCGCTGGCAACTCCTGGACCTCCTCGCCTCGGGCACGACCGACAAGGCGACGATGGTCGAGGCGCTCGACGTGTCCCGCTCGACGGTCAACCGCGCGGTGGTCGAACTCGACGAACTGTCGCTAATCCGCCGGGGCGAGCACGGCTACGAGACCACCCCGCTCGGGCGCACCGCGCTCCGGGCCTACCGGTTCACCGTCGACACCTTCGAGGGGATGCTCGCGGCGGCGCCGGTCGTCCAGCGGTTCCCCCGCTGGTTCCAGCCCTCCCTGGCCCTGTTCTCGGGGTGTACGGTCGCGCTCGACGACGCGGACCCCCACCGACCGATCCGGACCCTCGTCGACACCCTCACCGGCGCCGACCGGGTCCGCGGCGTCCACGGCCCGGCCCGGTTCGACCTCCCCGCGGAGGCCCGGGAGTGGCTGCTCAGTCCGGACACCGAGGCGGACCTGGTGTTCAGCGAGGCGGCGGCGGAGTTCCTGGAGGCCTACCACCTCCCGGACCTGCGGCGCGCGGCCGACGCCGGCGGCCTCACCGTCGGCGTCGTCGACGAGACGTTCCCGCTCACGGTGCTGGTCGCCGAGGGCGCCGACTGGGCCGAGGTCGTGGTCGCGGTCACCGGGGACGGCGGCGCTATCTCGGGCGTCCTGGTCAACGACCGCCCGGAGGCGGTCGCGTGGGCCGAGTCGTTCGTCGAGACCTACCGCGACCGGGCGGCGGCGTCCCCGATGCTCGATTCGGTCGACTCGATCGACTCCGTCGACTAGAATCTCGGCGACCGATCCTCAGCGACCGAACCTCGGCGACCGATCCTCGGCGACCGATCCTCGGCGACGTTCCCGCGGTGACGTCGGAGAGCGCCACCGCCGTGCGGCGTCGGAGGGACGTCCCCGGCAGCGGCGGCCCCGCCCTTTTTGTCACGCGCCAGCCAACAGTGAACCGCGATGGTCTACAAGAAGATCACCCTCATCGGTCGGAGTTCCGATAGTTTCGACGCCGCCGTCGACGACGCCGTCGACCGCGCGGAGGAGACGCTCGATCAGGTGAAGTGGGTCGAGGTCGAGGAGATGGGCGTCGAGGTCGCGAGCGTCGAGGGACGCGAGTACCAGGCCGAGGTCGTCGTCGCCTTCGAACTGCAGGACTGACGCCCGCACGGCGAGACCGGTAACCGCGGCTGCGGTGACACCGTCGCGTGGAGGCGCGTTTCGTGGACGCCGGTCGGCCGTCGGCCGTCGGCCGTCGAATGAAAACGTTGAGGCGCCGGGCGACGAAAGGAGCGATCGATGACCCGCGTCGTGGTGCCCGTCCGGTACCCGCTCAGCAAGCACTCGAAGGCGACGCTCCGCGAGGCGATCGACATCGCCGCGGATCCCGACGCCGCCCTCACGGTGCTGCACGTCGACCTCTACCAGAACTCGCACAACGTGACGCGGGCGGAGCTGAAACGCGCCGTCGAGGACGAGTTCGGCCCGCTCGAAACGGTCAGGTACGTCGTCCGCCGGGGGTTCCTCGTCGAGGAGACGATCCTGGAGGAGGTCGCCGCCGGCGACGCCGACGTCGTCGTCATCGGGAGCAAGCAGGCCGGCCGCTGGCGCGGCATGCTCAACCGCATCCTCGACGACCCCGACGTCGAGTCGTTCCTCCGCGAGAAACTCGACTGCCAGGTCGTGACCGTCCGCGCGAAGTGATCGGCGGCAGCCCCCGTCCGTCTCGCCGGCTCAGTCGGGGCCGTCCCCGTCGCCGTCCCGGACGCGCGTCGCCGCCGAGTCCGGCGCCGCCGGCGCGGTCCCGTCGCGCTCGATCGACACGCGCGCCGAGCCGCTGGTCTCGTCGAAGACGAGGTGCTGGTGGGGGTAGGCGAACTCGACGTTCGCGTCCGACTCGGCGAGCAGATCCCACAGCCGCGTCTGGACGAGCGAGCGCACGGTCCCGAGCTTGTAGGGCTTCTTCGCCCAGTACCGCAGGTCGAGGAGGACGCCGTGGTCGGCGTACGACTCGATGTAGCAGGTGGGTTTCGCGGGGTACCGGGCGCTCCCGATCCGGATGTCGGGGCCGCCCTCGATGACGACGTCGACGTCGCTCGCGGCGCGCTCGATCAGTCTCCGGGCCGCCGCCAGGTCCGACTCGTAGGTGACCAGTATGTTCAACGAGAGACGGGTCCGCTCGTCCTCCGCCGAGTAGTTGGTGACGTCGCGCTCGCGGATCGAGGCGTTCGGGATGACGAGGAAGGTGTTTTCGAGGGTGAAGATCTTGGTGTACCTGAGGTTGATCTCCTCGACGAACCCCCGGGTGCCGTCGTCGAGTTCGATCATGTCGCCGATCTCGTAGGGCTGGTCGGCGAGCAGGAAGATGCCGTTGATGACGCTGCCGACGATGGGCGCGAGGACGATACCGAGCACGGCCGAGAACACCGTCACCGAGAGGACGATGTTGCCGAGCTGAAAGCCGGCGAGGCGGGCGCCGAACGCGGCCGCGAAGACGACGACGAGGATCCGGATCAGCCGCAGGACCGTCTGGGCGACGCTCTGCCGGTGAAAGCGGCGGGCGACCGGGCGACCGAGCAGCCGGACGACGTACTTCGAGAGGTACGCGCCGATCAGGACCACCGCGACCACGGTGACGAGTCGCCAGCCCGGGACCTGCGCCCACTGGGGCAGGAGGTCGGCGATGGGACTGGCCGCCGGCGTCGGGGCCGTCGGCGTCGAGGCCTGCGCTGGTCGGGCCCCTGGGAGCATGCCGGAAGCCACTCGCCGGCCGACAAAAACGTTTCCGTACCGTGGTCGTCCGACGGAGACGGCCGGGCGGGGCCGGCGCCGGTGCGGACGGCGACGAGCCAAACCGCTAAAGTTCTCCCCCGTGTAGCCCGACCATGCTCGGACAGTTCCAGCGCGACGGCGACTTCACCGTCTCGCACACCGCAGAACCGAGTTCGACGCTCGTCGCCGGGTTCTCCACGCCCGGACTGGCGGGGCTGACGGCGGTCGACTACCTGGTCGATCACCTGAACCTGACCGAGACCGGCCACATCACGGCGGAGGGGCTACCCGCGATCACGCCCTTCGAGCAGGGTCGCCCACGCCACCACACCCGCCTGTTCTCCCGGGAGGACCTCGACCTCACCGCCCTGGTCGGGGAGCTGTACGTCCCGCCCCGGCTCGGGGGGTCGTTTGGCGACGCCGTCCTCGACTGGGCGGACGAACACGGCGTCCGAGAGGTCGTTGTCGCCGCGGGCGTGCCGGTGCCCCACGCCCCCGACGACCACCGGACGTTCTACGTCGCCACCGACGACTACCGCGAGCACCGGCTGGCGGACGCGACCGTGCCGCCGATGGGGACGGGGTTCCTCGACGGAGTGAACGCGGCGATCATGGAGCGCGGGCTCGGCTCCGACCTGGAGGTGTGCCTGCTCGTGACGCCGGTCCACCTCCAGGCGCCCGACGTCGAGGCGGCGATCCGGCTGGTCGAGACCCTCGAGTCGATCTATGGGCTGGAGATCGACGCCTCGCCGCTGCAGTCGTTCGCGGCGGAGGTCGAGGCCTACTACCGCGACCTCGCCGAGCGGATGGCCGCCCAGAGCGAGGCCGAACCGGAGGACGTCGGCGCCGACCGGATGTACATGTAGCGGGATCGGGCCCGACGCCCCACCATACTCGATTTCGAAACGGGGTGCAACTCAATCAGTAGTAAATGATATAGGGGTTCCGCTCCACCACACGATCATGGTCGACGATCTGCGGTTGACGATGGAGCGCGTCGGGGAGCGGTTCAACCTTGGCGAGTACGAGATAGAGGCGTACCTGGCGGTCCTCGAACACGGCCAGCTCACGGCCAGCGAGATCGCGGACAAGACCGACATCCCGCAGCCCCGCGTCTACGACACGGTGCGGAGTCTCTCGGATCGCGGCCTGGTCGAACTCCGCGAGTCCCGGCCGATGAAGATCGTGGCGATCGATCCGGAGGACGCCTTCGGCAACATCCAGACGTCGCTCACCGAACTCGTGTCGGAGCTGGAGGCCCGGTACACCGCACCGGCCCGCGACACCGAGGCGGTGACGCTCGTCAAGTCGCGGTCGACGATCCTGCGGTACGTCGAGGAGATCATCGAGAGCGCCGAGTACGAACTCGTGCTCTCGTTGACGCCCGACCTCCTCCAGCGGTTCCGCGACGACCTGGCGGCGGCCATCGACGGCGGCGTCAGCATCGACCTCCTGGTGACGCCAGCCTCGCTCGCGCCCTCGCCCGACGAGTTCGACTACCTCGACGTGGCGACGGTGGCCCGCGCCCGCAGGGGCATCACCACGCCGGTGCTGGCCGTCGCCGACGGCGACTACTCCCTGTACGCCACCCAGGACGCCCTGCGGGACGACCGCGACCGCTACGGCGTTATCTTCAACCGGTCGGCGCTCGGCTTTCTCGTGTCGAGTTACTTCGGGACGATCCTCTGGACGACCGCCGAGACGCTGGCCGCCGACGGCAAGCGCCGCCCCTTCCCCCGGCGCTACGCCTCGATCCGCCGCGCGGTCAAGGACGTCCGCGAGATCGGCGGCGACTTCTACGCCTCCGTCGCGGGCCGGGACGTCGAGACCGGCGACCCCGTGGTCGTCGAGGGCCCCGTGGCCGACGTCACCTTCGAGGACTCCGAGGAGGTGGCGAGCCTCGTCGTCGAGACCGACGAGGGGCCCGTCGACGTCGGCGGCCTCGTCGCCGCCCTGGAGGACGTCGAGGGCCAGGAGATCCTGCTCGGCCGGGACGGCGTGCCGGACCGCGAGCACATGATCTGAGCCGCGCTCGACGCGCCACCCGACATCGACGCTCGACGCGCCACCCGACATCGACGCTCGACGCGCCACCCGACATCGACGCTCGACGCGCCACCCGACATCGACGCCCCACGCGCCGCCCTACCGCTTCCCGGGAGACGCAACGGCTTTGACGTTCCCCCAAAAAGAGGGGCGCGAATGGAACGCCGCACCCGCGAGTACCTCCGCGGTCGCTTCGGCGACTACTACCGCGGGGTGGACCTCACCCCGCCGCCGTCGGCCGACGACCGGGAGTGGGGGCACATCCCGTGGACCGCCGGCGGGACGACGATGGTCCGCCACCAGTCACTGCTCTCGATGGGCGACCTCGGCGGCTTTCTCGCGGACGAGGCGCCACAGCACGTCTACTTCTCGACGGCCTACTGGGACGATCCCGGGGCGCCGACCATGGAGGAGAAGGGGTGGCGCGGCGCGGACCTCGTCTTCGACCTCGACGCCGACCACCTCCCGGGCGTCGACCCCGAGACGACCGCCTACGCCGACATGCTCGACGCCTGCAAGGAGGCGCTGCTCGACCTGCTCGACCTCCTCGAATCCGACTTCGGCTTCGACGATCCGCAGGTCGTGTTCTCCGGCGGTCGCGGCTACCACGTCCACGTCCGCGACCCGTCGGTTCGCGACCTCGACAGTCGCGCCCGGCGGGAGGTCGTCGACTACATCAGGGCGAGCGACCTCGACCCGGACGACCTCATCGAGACGCGGGCGTCGGGGACGACGACCCGGCGGGTGCTCCGCCGCGAGGGCGGGTGGGGCCGGCGCGTCCACCGCCGCCTGGTCGACTTCGTGGAGGACGTCCGGGCGATGGACGAGGACGACGCCCTCGACCGCCTCCAGGAACTCGACGGGATCGGCGAGGGGCGGGCGACGACGCTGCTCGGCGCCTTCGAGCGCACGCCCGAGGCGATCCGGGAGGGGAACGTCGAGGCCGGCGGTCCCGGTGTCCGGCTGCTCGTGCGCGCGCTCGCCCGCGAGACGGTCGCCGCCGAGAGCGCGCCCATCGACGAACCCGTGACGACCGACACCCGGCGCCTGATCCGCTTCCCCGGCAGCCTCCACGGCGGGAGCGGGCTGGTCGTCCGGCGCATCGAGCGGGACGCCGTGGCCGACTTCGACCCGCTGGTCGACGCGATCCCCGAGCGGTTCCGCCGCCGCGACATCCGGGTCGAGTTGACCGACCCGGGGGAGGTGACGATCGACGGCGACACCTTTACACTCACGGCCGGTGACCATTCACTCCGTGAGTGCGTCGGCGTCTTCCTGATGGCCCGGGGGCGCGCCGAGAAACTTCCCGAACCATGAACCTGGACGAACTGCGGTCTGTCCGACGAACGGAGCGTCAGAAGGACAGCCTGCAGCACCTCCGGGACAGCTTCTACGAGGACGCCGCGCGCTACGTCGAACAGCTCAAAGCCCAGCGCGAGCAGGCGGCCGAGGAGGCCGACGACCCCTTCTCGGCCCCCGAGGTCGGCCAGCTCACCGACGAGATCGAGACCGCCGAGGAGGTCGTCGAGGCGATCTACGAGCGGCGCGTCGGCAAGGTCGTCAAGCAGGCGAGCTTCGCCGCCGCCGACATGCCCACCGACGAGGAGGGGCTGACCCGCGAGGAGCGCCGGCTGTTCGGCGACCTCGTCGACCGGATCAAGGGGAACCGGCAGACCGTCCTCGACATGCTCGCCGGGGAGACCCCGCCGGGGTCGACCGCGGCGGCCGACGAGGCGGACACGACCGCCGCCGACCCGGACTCGACCGCCGCTGACCCGGATGCGACCGCCGCTGACCCCGACTCGACCGCCGCCGACCCGGATGCGGCCGTCGCCGAACCGGACGCCGGCGCACCCGCGGCCGATCCGCCGTCGACTCCGCTCGACGCTCCGCCGCAGGAGTCGACCGCGGCCGATCCCGACGACGTCCTCTCGGAGGCGATGGGCGGCGGCGCGACCGAGTCGTCGGGGGACGCCGACCCCGACGGTCGGGCCGACCCCGATGGCCCCGCCGACCTCGCCGGCGGCGGTCCGGAGGGTGCCGGCCCGGACTCGGCCGCGCCCCCGGAGACGCCGCCGGACGAGCCGCTCCCGTCGGAGGAAGCGTCGGCCGGATCCGACTCCCCGACGGCCGGCAGTGCGGAGGCGGCGCCCTCCGGCGGCGCTTCGTCGACGGGCGACGGCGACCGCGCCACCGTCCGCATCACCGCCGACGTCGGGCGCATCCTCGGCGTCGACGAGCGCGAGTACGACCTGGCCCGCGAGGACGTCGTCACCCTCCCCGAGACGAACGCCGCCCCGCTCGTCGAGCGGGACGCCGCCGAACGGCTCGACTGACCGACTCGGCGCCTCGACCCCGTTCTCGCCCGGCTGCCGGAGCCGTAACGGTGTTGACCCGCCCCCGTGTAGGGGGAGCCATGCTCGACGTCGGCACCACCGCGCCCGAGTTCGAACTCCCCGACCAGCACGGCGAAACCGTCACCCTGGACGACTACCGCGGCGAGTACGTGGTCGTCTACTTCTACCCCCGGGCGGACACCCCCGGATGCACCACCGAGGCCTGCGGCTTCCGCGACGTCTGGGGCGAGTACGAGGACGCGGGGATCCAGGTCCTCGGGATCAGCGACGACCCCGTCGAGGACCTGGACGACTTCGCCGAGAGCTACGACCTCCCCTTCCCCCTGCTCTCTGACGAGGACGGCTCCGTCGCGTCGGCGTACGACTCCTACGGCGAGAAGGAGATGTTCGGCGACGTCTTCGACGGCACCTTCCGCAACACCTACGTCGTGGGGCCGGACGGCGACGTGGTGCTCGCCTACGAGGGCGTCTCGCCCGAGGGCCACGCCGACGAGGTCCTCGACGACGTGGCGGCGCTCGACGACTGAGTCGCTTCCCGCTCGGCACGACGCCGCCGCCGCTCAGTCGTTCGTCGCCGCGGACTCCGGGCGGTAGCGGCGGCTGATCGCCTTCCACTTGCCCGTCCGGAACCGGTAGAAGTTGATGACCGCGGGCGCCATCGACTGCCCGAAGTACGAGAGGTACAGTCCCCACATGCCGAGCGCCGTGGTCGCCCCGAGGTAGGTCAGCGGGATGGCGAGGCCGAACATCCCGAGGGCGCGGCTGTAGAAGGGCCAACTCGTGTCGCCGGTCGCGTCGAGCGCCCCGCCGTAGGTACCACCGACCGCCCGGCCGAGGATCGCGATCGACGCGGCGCGGACCAGTCCGACCGCGATCCGGACCGTCTCGCCGGCCTGGCCGTCGACGAACAGGGTCACGATCGGTTCGGCGAAGACGAACACGATCCCCGCCGCGATCACGTAGGTCACCACGGCGATCGCCGCGACCTCGTGGCCGTACCGCTCGGCCAGCGACTCGTCGGCCTCGCCCAGCGACTGGCCGACCAGGCTGCTGGTCGCGAGGCCGAACCCCCACCCGGGGGTGTTCATCAGGCCCCACACTCGCCGACTGATGACGTAGGCCGCGACGACCTGCGGGCCGAACAGGGCGACGAAGGCGAGCATCGGGAAGCGGGCGACCGTCCAGACCCCGCGCCGGGCGGTCGCCGGCACGCTGATCCGGACCAGGTCGCGGATCGTCTCCCGGTGGACGTACGGCCCGCGGGGCGACACCGTCACGGGGAGTCGCCCGACGCCGGGGAGCCGGTATCCGAGCAGGCCGACTGCGAAGGCGCCGGTGACGCCGACGTTCGCCAGCACCGTCCCCAGGGCCGCGCCGACGACGCCCATCCCCAGCCCGAAGATGAACAGGGCGTTGAGGCCGACGTTGGCGACGGCCCCGCCCCCTCGAAGGATCATCGGCGACCAGGCGTCGTCGGCGCCGATGAGGATCCGGCTACCGATCAGGTTCAGCGCCGCGAACGGGACGCCCAGCGAGACCGTCCGGAGGTAGGCGGCGCCGTACGCGATCGACTGGGGATCGTCGGTCAGGAGCGCGACGAGCGCCGTCGGGAACGTCCACATCGCGGCGGCGAGGCCGACGCTCACTGCCGTGACGAGCAGGGCGCTCGTCCGGATCGCCTGCCCGAGCTGGTCGAACGCGCTCGCCCCGAAGCGCTGGGAGACGAGCGCGATGGTCCCCGTCGCCAGCCCGCCGCCGAGCGAGAACGTGAGCCCCCAGTACGGCGACGCGAAGCCGAGCCCCGCGATGGCGGTCGGCCCGATGGCGATCCCGACCATCGCGATGTCGACGGCGCTCTTCGACATTCGGGCGAGTCCCGTGACGATCCGGGGCCAGGCCAGGTCGACGATCCGGCGGACCCGCGACGGCTCGACGAGGCCGACGCGGGCGAGCGCGAGGCCGACGGCGAGGACGGTCAGCCTGACGGGGTTGAGCGAGGGGACCACGTGGTGGAGTCGGCTTCGCCGCGGGGCCCAAAAATACACGCGTTTCCCGTCGCTCGCCTCCGGTCCGACTACCCGACCCCGTCTCTCTCGGGCCGGAGGGCGTCACTCGGGGGGGCCGTCCCACGCCTCGCCGTCGTCCTGCGGATCGTAGCCGAGCACGTCGGCGGCGTGGTCGATGTCGAACCACCGTCGGTCGTTGTCGGAGACGCCGTAGAACACGTCGAACGCGACGGTCGCGTCCCCCAGGCACCGGTCCACCAGGTGCGCGAGGTCGCGGCGGGACTGCCACATCGCCTTCAGCCGCGCGACCGCCGTCTCGTACGCGTCGCTCCCGCGGTCCCACCGCCCCGCGGCGACGCCGCGCTCGGCCTCGGCGTAGGGGTGGTCGGATTCGGGGGGCTGGACGTTACCGATGCGGAGCGCGTAGAACCGCCCCGGGGCGTCCCGGTCCTCGACGTAGTACCGTCCCAGGTCCTCGCCGAAGCACTTCGAGGTCCCGTAGTAGGAGTCCGGTCGGTGGGGGGCGGTGTGGTCGACGGTGAGGTCGAAGTCCCGCGCGTAGATCTCCGGGGCGTTCTCGACCTCGTACATCCCCACGACGTGGTTCGAGGACGCGAAGACGAACCGCTCGACGTCGGCCTCGCGGGCGGCGTCGAGGACGACGTACGTCCCGACGACGTTGTTCTCCAGGATCTCGGCCCACGGGCCGTCGGGGGCAGGACACCCCGCGAGGTGGATCACGGCGTCGCGTCCCTCCATCGCCGCCCGGACGCCCGCCTCGTCGGTCACGTCGCTGACGACCGCGTCGTAGCCGGCGTACGGCGACGAGTCGGCCGGCGGCGACCGGTCGAGGCAGGTGAAGTCGTACGCAGTGCGGTCGCCGAGGTGATCGATGATCGCCGTCCCGACGCGGCCGAACGCGCCGGTGAGCAGCACGTCTTGCGCCATGGTCACGTGGACCCACGGCGTCGACGCCGAAGTACCCCGGCACTCATCCGAACGGGACAGTTTCAGCCTTCCGTGGGCGACGCGGAGCGCGAGTGGGTCCCCCGTCAGTTCGGCGGTCGCTCGCGACGTGGCCGACCGGCCGGCGGCACAAATCCTTAATCGGTCAGGTTCCCTAGCGAACGTATGACTCTCGGAACGATCGCCCTGCAGGCCGATCTCGTCGGCCCGGAGACGCTCCCCCTGTTGCTCGTCATCGCGGGGCTGGGGCTCTCCGTGGCCGAGGCGTTCGCCCCGGGGGCGCACTTCGTCGTCCTCGGCGTCGCGCTGCTCGCCGCGGGGCTGGTCGGCCTCCTCCTCGGCCCCCTCGCCGGCCCCGTCGTACTCGGGGTCCTCGTGCTCGTCTTCGGCGCGCTGGCGCTGTACGGCTACCGCGAACTCGACCTCTACGGCGGGAAGGGGGCGGGGCAGACGAGCGACTCCAGGTCGCTGAAGGGGAAGACCGGCCGGGTCACCGAGCGCGTGACGACCACCGCCGGCGAGGTCAAACTCGACGACGGCGGGTTCAACCCCTACTTCGCAGCGCGCGCGATCGGCGGGTCGATCCCCGAGGGCACCGAGGTGATCGTCGTCGACCCCGGCGGCGGCAACGTGCTCACCGTCACCTCCCTGGAACACTCGGAGGACGACATCGACCGCGAACTCGCGCGCGAGCGGGCCCGCCGCGCCGAGGAGGCCCGCGCGGCCCGTGATCGGGACGCGGAGACCGAGACCGAACGCGCCTGAGCGGGTCGCGGGAGCGCCGAACGAGGATCGTCGAACCGCCCGATATCGCCCGAATCGGGTGAGTTCCGGGAGAACCCTTATCATACCGACGCGCAAAGACCGACACATGGACCCCGCAACAGTGGTACTCCAGTCGGTGATCGGTGGCGCGGGCGCGCTGATCGTCGGCGTGCTCGTGCTCGTGCTGGCGATCGTGACCGTCTACCAGATGGTCGAGATCGTCGACGCCTACGAGAAGAAGGCGCTGACGGTGTTCGGCGAGTACCGTCGGCTGCTCGAACCGGGGATCAGCTTCATCCCGCCGTTCGTCTCGCGGACGTACGCCTTCGACATGCGCACGCAGACCCTGGACGTGCCCCGTCAGGAGGCGATCACTCGCGACAACTCGCCGGTCACGGCCGACGCCGTCGTCTACATCAAGGTGATGGACGCCAAGAAGGCGTTCCTGGAGGTCGACGACTACAAGAAAGCCGTCTCTAACCTCGCCCAGACGACCCTGCGGGCCGTCCTCGGTGACATGGAACTCGACGACACGCTCAACAAGCGCCAGGAGATCAACGCCAGGATCCGGAAGGAACTCGACGAACCCACCGACGAGTGGGGCGTCCGCGTCGAGAGCGTCGAGGTGCGCGAGGTGAACCCCTCGGCCGACGTCCAGCAGGCGATGGAGCAGCAGACCTCCGCCGAGCGCCGCCGGCGCGCCATGATCCTGGAGGCGCAGGGTGAACGGCGCAGCGCCGTCGAGAAGGCCGAGGGTGACAAGCAGTCCAACATCATCCGCGCCCAGGGTGAAAAGCAGTCCCAGATCCTGGAGGCCCAGGGTGACGCCATCTCCACCGTCCTCCGCGCGAAGTCCGCGGAGTCGATGGGCGAGCGCGCCATCATCGACAAGGGCATGGAGACGCTGTCGAACATCGGCACCAGCGAGTCGACCACGTTCGTCCTCCCCCAGGAGCTCACCTCCCTCGTCGGTCGCTACGGCAAGCAGTTATCCGGCAGCGACGTTCAGGATCAGGAGAGCTTAGACAGCATGGATTTCGACGCGGAGACCCGCGAGATGCTCGGCCTCGACGACATCGACGAGATCCTCGGCCAGATCGACGAGGCCGCCGAGATGGACGTCGAGCAGATGGAAAAGGAGGCCGAGGCGATCAAGGCCGGCGCCGGGACCGACATCAAGAGCCCCGACGAGGTCATCGCCGAGGCCGAGTCCATGGACGACATCCGCGACGCCGACGAGGTGGTCGCCGAGGCGAACGACGGCGAACCGGACGACAGGCAGGACGACGCCACCGCCGACGCCGACGTCGAGATGGAGAAGTAGGCGGGGACGAGAGTCGTCGAGGCTCGAAAGTCCGGAGAAACGCCGCGTTACCGCCCGAAGCGCTTTTCACCGGGGACTGGTTACCCCGATTCGATGAGAGACAGCGGCGTCGACGAGGACAAGCGAACCACGCTCAGGCGCTTTGCCGCCCTGGGCGCGGCGACGCCGCTCGTCGGCCTCGGCGGCCGATCCGGAGAGACCGACCGGAGCGACGTCCGCGACGCAATCGTCGGTTACCTCGCCACGACGCCCGGCGCCCACTTCTCGAAGGTGCGCGACGACCTCCAGCTCGGCACCGGCGAGACCCAGCACCACCTCAGACAACTGCTCGACGCGGGGGCGGTCGAGTCGCGCAAGGACGGCGATTACCGGCGGTTCTTCCCCGCGGGCCGGTTCGACGAGTTCGAGCAGGTGGCGCTGGGCTACCTCCGGCGGGACACCCCGCGGGGCATGCTCGTCCACCTGCTCCGTCGCCCGGACGCGACGGGGACCGACCTCGCCGCGGCGCTGGACGTCTCGCGGGCGACCGTGAGCGCGGCCGCGGGCGACCTGCGCGAGGCGAGCATCCTCGACGCCGACGCCGACGGCTACGCGGTCGCCCGGCCGGAGACGGTCATCACCCTGCTGGTCCGCTTCGCGGACTCCTTCGGCGGCGCCGCGGCGGCGTTCGCCGACGAGGCCGACGGATTCGTGCGGTACGACCCCTGAGCGGTGCGAAAATGGGCGGATCAGCGCGTTACACGGCGTCCGCGGGAGTCGCGCGTTACTCGGCGTCGGGGGGGACGTCGAAGTCGTGGAAGTGTTCCCCTTTCTCCTTCGAGAGGACGTTGAGCGCGGCGGCCGCGCCGTCGCCCGCGGAGATGACCGCCTGCCACTCCTCGGCGCGGACCATCGCGCCGGTGGCGTAGGCGTCCTCGACGCTCGTCTCCC
>Ga0207718_100604_pt1 | contig 28350 bp, 31 predicted proteins | sample A23M2SouthBayCA_FD_187749 | JGI IMG/M metagenome (GOLD analysis project Ga0207718, IMG submission 187749) | Aerobic enrichment media microbial communities from Eden Landing Ponds, California, USA - A23 M2 (SPAdes) | ecosystem: Environmental > Aquatic > Marine > Unclassified | place: Emeryville... | reverse complement strand
GCGATCCCCGCCGAGTCGTATCCCCGGTACTCCAGGTTCTTCAGCCCGGCCGCCACGATCGGGAGGGCATCGGAGTCGCCAGCGTATCCGACGATGCCACACATCTTAGCCCCTCCGTACGTCGGCGCCCGAGGGGACGCGGCCCTCGACGGCTGCGCCGCCCTCGACCGTCGTTCCGTTCCCGATCACTGCCCCCGGGTGGACGCTCACCGAACCGCCGAGCCGGGCGTTGTCCCCGATCACGCCGCCGAGGGTCACCCCCTCGTGCAGCGTCCCGTCGACGGCCACGTCGGCGGCCCCTCCCTCGACCGTCGTGTTGGGTCCGACGCGGGCGTTCTCGCCGACGACGCAGTCCCTGAGCACCGCCCCCGGTTCGATCGTCGCGTCGGGGAACACGACGACGTTGTCAAGCACGACGTTTGCCCCGACGCGGGCGTTCTCGCCGACCGCCGTCCCCGAGAGGACCGTCGCGGACGGCCCGACCCAGGCGTCGGCGTCGAGTGCGGCATCCTCGACCAGTTCTCCGCGGCGCTGTGCGAGGCCGACTCGGCGCTCTTTCTCGACTGCCGGACCCGCGAGACCGAGTCGGTTCCCCTCGGCGACGGCGTCGGCGTCCTCGTCATCGACACCGGCGTCTCCCACGAACTGACCGAGTCGGGCTACAACGACCGCGTCCGCGAGTGCGCGGCCGCGCTCGATTCCCTCCGCGAGGTCGCCGACCGCGACCTCGATTCCCTCCGCGACGTGGACCTCGCCCTCCTCGACGCCCACGCCGACGCGCTGGAGCCGATTCATCGCCGCCGGGTTCGACACGTCGTGACCGAAAACGAGCGCGTCCGTCGCGCCCGCGACGCGCTCGCCGCCGGCGACCTCGACCGCGTCGGCGACGCGATGCTCGCGGCCCACGAGAGCCTGCGCGACGACTACGAGGTGAGCTGTCCGGAACTCGACGCGGCGGTCGAACTCGCCGCCGAGACGCCGGGGGTCTACGGCGCGCGAATGACCGGCGGCGGCTTCGGCGGAAGCGCGGTCGCGTTAGTCGACGGCGACGCGCTCGACCGGGCCGCGCGCGAGATTCGAGCCGCCGCCCCCGAACGCGTCGGTCCCGACGCCGACGTGTTCGCCTGCCGTCCCTCCGCCGGCGTTCGACTGGTCGGCGAGGAGTAAGCGCGAGCCGACGGCTCCGCGTGGTGTCTCGCAAAAAATCGAACGCGGGTCCGTGAGTTCTGGTTCGGTGCGGCGAGTCGAACGTGGCGACTCAGCAATTCGCCGGCTCGACGAAGCGTACGCTTCGTCGAATAGTGTCGAGCTTCGCTCGACTGATTCGACTTCGGCTTACGCCTCGTCGAATAGTGTCTCGCCGTCGACCATGTGCGCTTCGACGGTGTCCATGTCCAGCGTCACGCCGAGGCCCGGCTTCTCCGGAATCTCGATGTAGCCGTCCTCGATGACCGTCTCCTCGACGAGGTCGCCCCACCAGCCCAGCTCGTAGGAGTGGTACTCGACCGCCAGCGAGTTCGGAATCGCCGTGCCGACGTGCGCCGACGCCATCGTCGCGACCGGCGACGACACGTTGTGCATCGCGACCGGCACGTAGTACTGGTTCGCCACGTCCGCGATTTTCTGCGTCTCGCGCATCCCGCCGACCTTCGGCATGTCCGGCGCGACGATGTCAACGGCCTGATTCTCGATGAGGCGGCGAAGCTCCGTCACGCGGTAGCGGTTCTCGCCGACCGTGATGGGCGTGAGCGTGGACTTCGTGACCTCCTCCTGCACGTCGAGGTTCTCCGGCGGCACGGGGTCTTCGAGCCACCACACGTCGTAGTCTTCGAGCGCGGCCGCGAGACGCTTGGCGCTCCCGCCCGAGAACGTCCAGTGGCAGTCGAACGCCACGTCCGCCTTGTCCTTGACGCGCTCTGTCACCTTCTCGACGATTTCGGCCTTGTGCCGAATCTCGCCGGGCCGCAGGTGGCGGTTCGCGCGGTCCTTCTCGAAGCCGGACGGCACGTCGAGGTCGAACTTGAGGGCGTCGTAGCCGAGTTCGTCGACCACGCGCTCTGCCTCGTCGGCGCACGCTTCGGGGTCGGCCTCCGCTTCGGTGTGGCAGTCGCAGTAGACCCGGACCTTGTCGCGGTACTTCCCGCCGAGAAGCTGATAGGCTGGGATGTCGAGAATCTTGCCCGCGAGGTCGTGCAGCGCGATTTCGATGCCCGCGATGGCGGTGACCGTGATACCCTCGACGGAGCCCTCACCGGACATCTTCTGGATGAGGTGTTCGTACAGGCGGTCGATGTCGAGGGGGTTCTCGCCGATGACGAACGGCTTCATGCGCTCGATGAGCTCGGGCACGCCCGCGCCCCAGTAGGCCTCGCCGGTGCCGACGACGCCCGCGTCGGTGTAGATGCGGACGAGCGTCCACGGGAAGTTGCCGTCGACCATCGTCGTCTGCACGTCGGTGATTTCGACGTCGCGGCCGCCGCCGCGCTTGGCCGTCACGCCCATCGTCTCCGCCGACAGCTCTCGCATCGTGTACTCCGCGTTCGGATCGTGCAACTCCGCGTAGTTCTTACCCATGTGAAGTGGTTTACTCGGACGTTAGTAAAGTTTTCTGGACGAGACATGTCTCCGCTCGGGACTCGGGGGACCGGGGAGCGAGGTCAGACCGGCACGCGTCGGTCGAGCGAGTCGCGGAACGTCTCGCGGACGAGCGCGTCGAGCTCGGCGGGGAAGTCGAGCCGCCGGAGGTCGGTGTCGGGGTCCGTCTCGGGGTCGGGGTCGATTCCGCGGCGGCGGACCGCGAGGAGCCGCCAGAGATACGCGAGTCTGAGCAGGCGCATCGCGTCGGGGATGTCGGCGTCGCTTCGGACGCGGTAGGTCACCCACGCGGAGTCGGGCAGGACGTGGTGCGGGTCCGCGAGCCCGTCGGTGAGAAGCACGTCGCGGACGCGCCTCGTGAGCGCGAGGTCGACGACGCCGGCGTCGTGGACGTGGCCGATTTCCCTGCCGGCGACGACGAACTCCGTCCCCCCGAAGCGGTGCGGCGCGGTCTCGACGCCGGGCCAGCGCGAGACGCGCGAGATGATTCTGTCGATGGAGGCGGTCATACAGTGACTGTACGCGTCCCGAGGAGATAACTGCACAGAGCCGGAGCCCCTGAAACGCGTCGTCTTTCGACCCGAGGTCGATATCACGTAGCCCGACGATAACCACAGGGTTTCCAGACATTCTGTTCACAGAGAGTGTCGGTCGAAAATAGACCCTCTGATTGGTGTGGTATTCGCGGATTAACACGGGTTAGGAACGCGAATGTTCGCATCCGGTGACGGGTTCGCGCCGTTGCCTCGCGGTTCGGGCCGCGCTCTGTCGGGCGAAATTCGGAGCGCGACGCCGAGCGGTAGACGATTCGTAACGAAGCCCTCGGAACGCAAATAACAGGTCGAACCATGTCTCTGACCCCCACCGATGTACCAACCCCGGGAACAGACTCCGACCACCGGGAGGTCAGGCGATGAACCTCGGCCAGCTCGGCGTCGGCGGCGTCGTCCTCTTCATCGTCGTGTTCGCACTCCTCTCCGGCGGCGTGAATACGCCCGAGACGCCCGCGCCGGCCGACGACGCCGACAGAAGCATCGGCGTTGACGTGACAGAGGCCGGCGCGGACGACGCGCCGCCCGAGGACCCCGACCCCGGAATCGAAGCCGAGCCCGTCATCGCCAACGACGACGGGGCCGCCGACTCGGGCGACGACGCCACCGGAAACGAGAGCGAAAGCGAGAGCGGGACGTTCGAGACGGTCGAGACCGGCGACGACGACACCGACTCGACGACGAGGACGACCAGGCCGCGCGGTAGCCCGGTCGGCATCTCGAACGACGACGACGGCTCGTCCGACGACTCGTCTTCGGACGATTCGAGCGACGACGCCTCGAACGACGACAGCGCGGACGACTCGAACACCGACGACAACACCGACGCCTCGACCGACAACGATTCGAACACTGACGATTCGAACACCGACGACACCGGCTCGTCATCGGACGACTCGACCGACGACGCCGGTGACGAGACCGGTGACGACTCGGGCGACGACATCGGGATGTGCACGGTGTGAAATCCGGCCACCGTGGCAACCCGGAACCCTCAGTCGACTAGGAGATTGAGGGCGTAGGCGGTCCGGAGCACCGACGCGGCGTCGCCGCGGGGAAACACCAGTTCGTCCGTCTCGCGGACGTGGTCGAGCACGCCCGGCGAGGAGTGTTCCGGAGCCGCCGCGAGCCCGCAGTCGTTTTCTTCGGCCCACCGCATCACGTCGAGGTCGGACTTCGAATCGCCCATCACGAGGACGAACGGGTCGTCCACCCCGAGCACGTCGAGGGCCGCGCGGACCCCCGCCGTCTTGTTCAGGTCGACCGCGGAGAGTTCCGCGGCGTCGGCGTGGTAGTACGCGACCGTCACGCGTTCGAGGGTCCGTTCGACGTCCTCGGGAATCTCCGTGTCAGACTCGGGAAGCGCGTCGCGGTCGTCGAGCACGTCGCGTATCTCCGGGTCGCGCGCCGCGAAGTACGCCCGCGCCCAGTCGGGGCCGGCGGGGTCGTCGGTGAGCGCCTCTCCGAGGAGGTCGAGCAGGTAGACGAGCGCGCCGTCGATGACTGCCTCGGCGTCGTCGCTCCCGGTCTCGAAGTTCGGCTTGAGCGTGACGTTGAACTCGTTGCCCTGCAGGTGAACGCCACCGCGGAGCGCGTCGGGGAGGTCGCGGATGACCCGTCCGCGGACCGACTCGAAGACCGACTGCACCGAGTCGTCGAGCGTCTCGTAGAGGAGGCGCTTCGTGTCGGAGCCGTGGCCGGGCGTGAAGACGCCGGTGCCGGCCTCGTAGACGATGCTCACGTCACCCGAGTGGACGAGTTCGTTGCCCAGCCCCTGAATGGCGAACCCCTTGACGTTCTCTAAGGTCTGGCCGGTGCAGATGACGATGGGGACGCCCCGCTCGTGGAACCGGGTGAGGAGGTGTAGCACCTCGCGGGGAATCTCGTTGTCCGTCTGCCCCGCGGAGCGAAGCGTCTCGTCCACGTCGAGGACGAGCGCGTTCACTTCTCGCCCGTACTTCGTGTAGAGGTCGAGGGCGGTGAACGCCTGATCTCGCGTCGCGCGCGCGGCGAGTTCCGCGTAGCGGTCGCCGTCCGAAAGCGCGCGGCGAATGCGGTCTTTCTTCGCCGTGAGTTCGTCGTCGACCGCCTGCCAGTGCGACAGCGCCACCGGCGAGCCGAGCGGCGGCAAGAGGTCGACGAAGTCCTGTGCGTCCCGGACCGCGTCCGCGTCGAAGTTCCCGTACAGTCTGTACAGGAGGTCGTACCGCTCCATGACTCGGGGTCGTCACCCAACCGCATTAAACCCGCATGGGTGCCGGCTCCCCGCGGCGTCTCGCTGGCGGAGAGACGCGTCGCCGACGGTCGGGCGGCCCCGCAACTCTGATACCGACCCGCCGACGACGTGTGCACATGGCACACTGGACCGACAGCATCGTCGGCGACCGGATGACGGTGGACCGCGAGTTCAACGAGCAGGTGATGAACTCCCGGTTCAACAGTCAGGAGTGGGGTCTCATCATGACGGCGACCGAGTTCGAAATCGAGAACGCGGACGACCCCGAGGCGGCGCGCATCGTCGCCGACACGGAGAAGGTCCCGCAGATTATCCCCGAACTCGACAACATCCGCAGTCAGATGGGCGCGATGGGCGGCGGGGGAGACGACTCGTCGTCCGGCGGCGGCATCGTCGACTCCATCAAGGGCGCGCTCGGCATGGGTGGCGGCGGGAAGAAGGGCGAACAGGAGAAACTGGAGGACGCGGAGCGACTCACCCAAGCGTACGCCGACGCGCTCCAAGACCACCTCGAAAAGAAGGGCAAGTGGAATCAGGTCCGGGTCAGCTACCTCGAATAGCCGGGCCGTTCCGGCGGTTGCGCTCGCGCCCGGCGTCTCAGTACTCGTCGCCGGCGTGGAACAGCGTTCGCTCGCTCGCCTCGTAGATGTTCATCAGTTCGTTGATGAGTTCGTCGTACTCCTCGTCTTCCTCGCGGAGCGCGTCGAGTCGGGCGACCGTCTCGTCGTCGAGGTGAATCTGCGGCATACCTACACCCACGCCGCGTGACACCTTAAGCGACGTGGGGCGGCGGGTTCGACTGCCACCGAGCACCGAGAGCGCGGCCGCTGGGCGGGACACGTATCGAAACGAAAAACCGGCGGTGTGCCGGGTGGAGACGACGGCCGGTGTCGGTCCGAGTGCGGACGCGACGAGCGCTCGACGGTGAACGTGCCACCGCCCGCGCGGCGTTACTTGAACAGCGACTGGCCGGCGCTACCGGAGACCTCGGTCAGGCCGGCGTGCACGTCGGCGATGCGCTCGCGGATGTCGCGTCCGGCGACGCGGGGGTCGAACACGTCCTTGTTCGGCGACCAGTCGGTCTCGTTGAAGAACGTGTCGCGGGCGTCCGCGACGCCCTCGGGCGGGACGATGGCGTTGGGTTCCTCGGTGTAGCGGTCGTAGGCGGTGCGCGTGTACTCGTACTGGTAGCGAGTGTCCTTGTTGACCTTGCAGATGCCGTGTTTGAGCATCTCCTGCAGTTGGTCGGGCTGGACGCCCGAGGAGCCGTGGAGGACGAGCGGCGTGTCGAGGCCGTGGTCGCGCAGGGCCTGCCGGATGTCGTGGGCGAGGTCCGGGCGGAGTTCGAGGTCCTTGCCCTTGGCGACGCCGTGTTGCGTGCCGACGGAGATGGCGAGCAGGTCCGCGCCCGTCTTGTCGACGAACTCGACGGCCTGCTCGGGGTCCGTGTAGAACGCCTCTTCGGCCTCGATTTCGTCTTCGACGCCCTTTATCTGGCCGAGTTCGGCCTCGATGAGCACGTCGGAGCCCGCGGCTTCCACCATCTCGACGACCTCGCGGCTCGTCGCGACGTTCTCGTCGAACGGCTCGTGGGAGGCGTCGATCATGATGGACGACGGGATGTCGAGTTCGATCTGCTGTTCGATGAACTCGAGGTCCGTCTGGTGGTCCATGTTGAGGAAGACGCCGATGTCGTACCGCTCGGCGATGGTCTCGATGTAGTTCCCCATGGCCTTCAGGCCCGCAACGGCGTCGCCGTCGCCCGCGAAGCGACAGGCCCCGCCGCTCATCTGCAACAGGAGGTCCGAGTCCATCCGGTCGGCCCCCTCCATGAGACCCATCATGATGTTCGGCTCCGCGATGTTACTCGCGATGAGTCCGAATCCTTCGTCGAGCGCCTCGTCGTACACTGTGGCGAGTTCCTCCCCGCCGTAGAACGGCATTATGTGGTCACCTCGGTTTCGTCAACGACTGCGAGACTAATAATGTATGGGAAGTGAGTTTCGATTCTGCACGTTTTCGTTTGTTCGCGTTCGAGTTAATTTTCAGCGGCCGACCGAGCGCCGCCGCTGGGAGACGGGAGAAAAACGGGAAAACCGCCGGCGAGCGTTACGAGAACAGCTTCTTCAGGCGGGCGAACAGCCCTTTCTCGGGGTCGCCGCCGCGGCGCACGGGTTCGTCCGATTCCGCGGCGTCGCCGGCCGACTCGTCGGTGCCGGACTCGGCGTCGGCGTCCTCGCCGTCGTCACCGCTCCCGAACGTGACCGAGCCCGTCTTGCCGGCCTCGGCGAGTTCGACGGCCTTCTCTACGACGGCCTCGGCGTTGTTCACGCCGTCTTTGACCGTCCCCTTGAGGACGAGCTTGCCGTCGAAGCGGTCGCGGCTGACCGAGGTGTCCGAGGTGATGATGACGGCGTCTGCCTCGGCGATGGCGTCCGAGGACAGTTCGTCCTGCGTGCCCATCGCGCCCTGGACCTCGACGTCGATGTCGTGGCCGAGGCGCTCGCCGGCCTGCAGGAGGTTCTCGGCCGCCATCTGGCTGTGTGCGATTCCGGTCGGACAGGATGTGACTGCGACGAGTTTCATTGGTCTAGTGTAAGGATTTCCGTGACTTCAGCCTTGGTGTCGGCCTGCAGGACGCGCTCCGCGAGTTCGCGGGCGTCCGCGGTGTCGGTCTCCGCGACGGCCGCCTTGACCTGCGGCACCGTCACGGCGCTCATGCTCAGTTCGTCGAGGCCGAGCCCGACGAGCAGTTCGGTGAGGGCCGGGTCGCCGGCCATCTCGCCGCACATGCCGACCCAGCAGTCCTCGCCCTCGGTCGCCGAGACGGTGGCGTCGATGGCGCGGAGGACCGCCGGCTGTCGGTAGTCGCCGAGCTCAGAGACGCGCTCGTTGCCGCGCTCGGCGGCCATCACGTACTGCGCGAGGTCGTTCGTCCCGATGCTGAAGAAGTCGACGTGCGGCGCGAACTGGTCGGCCATGAACGCCGCGGCGGGCGTCTCGACCATGATGCCGAACTCGGGCAGTTCGTTGTCGACGCCCTCGGCGTCGAGGTCCGCGGCGACCGACTCGAACCGCTCGCGGCCGGCGCGAAGCTCCTCGACCGTCGAGACGAGCGGGAGCATCACCGACAGGTTCGCACCGTCGGCGCTGGCCGCCGCGCGCAGGAGCGCGCGCACCTGCGTCTCGAAGAGGTCCGCGTCCGGGCCGAGCGACCGGCGGATGCCGCGCTCGCCGAGGAACGGGTTCTCCTCGTCCGGCAGGTCGAGGTACGGCACCGGCTTGTCGCCGCCGATGTCGAGCGTCCGCACGACGACGCGCCCGCCGTCGAACGATTCGAGCGCCTCGACGTACGCCTCGTACTGCTCGTCTTCGTCCGGCGGCGACTCGCGGTCGAGAAAGAGGAACTCGGTGCGGAACAGGCCGACGCCGTCGGCCCCGCGGTCGACGGCCGGCCCGAGGTCCGCCAGCGTGCCGATGTTGGCGGCGACCTCGATGTCGACGCCGTCTGCGGTCTCGACCGACTCGTGTCGGACGTCCACGTCGGCGGCGGCCGCGGCGGCCTCCTTGCGCTCGTCGGTCGGGTCGACCACGAGGTCGCCCGACTCGCCGTCGACGACGACTTCAGTGCCGTCCTCGACGGACTGGAGTTCCTCGCCCACGCCGACGATGGCCGGCAAGGCGAGCGAGCGCGCGAAGATGGCCGCGTGGGAGGTGCGGCCGCCCGTCACCGTGACGAAGCCCGCGACGCGCTCCGGGTCGAGTTGCGCCGTGTCGCTCGGCGTGAGCCGTTCGGCGACGACGACGCTCCCTTCCGGCAGGGACGAGAGGTCGACGCGCTCGCCGTCCGCGAGGACGCGCACGAGCCGGTCGCGAACGTCGCGGAGGTCGTCGGCGCGCTCGCCCATGCGACCGCCCATGTTCTCGAACTGCTCGACGAACTCGGAGAACGTCTCCTGTACGGCGTGTTCGGCCGGGAGCCCGCCCTCGATGGCGTCGGTGACGCCGTCGGTTATCTGCGGGTCGTTGAGGAACTGGACGTGCGCGTCGAACACCGCGGCCTCCTCCTCGCCGACGCGTTCGGCGGTCCGCTCGCGCTCGGCTTCGAGTTCGTCCTCGGCGGCCGCGCGGGCGTCCTCGAAGCGGGCCAGTTCGGCCTCCGCGTCCACGTCTTCCGGGGCCGGCGGCTCGGGGAGGTCCGCGTCCGGTCGGTACCAGACGACGGTGCCGACGCCCGAAAGCGGTGTCACGCCGATGCCGGAGAGGGTTCGTTCGGTCATGGCTTACTGTTTGGCTTCGGGCGTCGAAAGGATATCCTCTAGGGCGTCGAGTGCCGCTTCCGCGTCGTCGCCCTCGGCGACGAGGCGGACGGACTCGTCGTGGCCGACGCCGAGACCGGTGACGGCGAGCATGCTGGCGGCCGGAACGAGGTCGTCCTCGTCGGCGCGGCCGAGCTGGACGTCGGCGTCGAACTCGTTTGCGGTCTCGACGAACTGCGAGGCCGGCCGGGCGTGAAGCCCGTCTTCGGGGACGACCGTGACGGTCCGCTCCATCACTCGACCACCTCGGCGAGCACGTCCTGGACGGTCTGCTTGCTCTCGGCTTCGAGGAGCTTCTCGCGGACGTCCTCGTGCATGAGCGACCGCGAGAGGGCGCTCAGAATCTGCAGGTGGTCCTCGCCGCCCGCCGCAGGGACGAGAATCATAAAGAGGAGCTTCGCCGGCTTGTCGTCCATGGCGTCGAAGTCGATGCCCTCGGTCGAGCGCGCGAAGGCGACCGTCGGCTTCGAGACGGCGTCGGTCTTCGCGTGGGGGATGCCGATGCCGAAGCCGACGCCGGTCGTCGCCTCCTCCTCGCGTTCGAGGAGGGCGTCGAGCGCGGCGTCGCGGTCGTCGACGCGACCGGCGTCGACGGCGAGGTCGAGGAGGAACTCGATGGCCCCCTCCTTCGTCGCCGGCGGCTCTTCGAGCGAGATCAGTTCGAGCGGTGTGATGGTGCTGATGTCAGTGACGTCCATTGTATTGTACTTCGTTCGAGTCTGGAAAGATTAGTTCGGTTGTGGTCAGTCGTCCGAGCTCTGGGCCGCCACCTTGGCGTCGAAGTTCGGCTTGATGGCCGTCGCGATGACGGCCGTGACGATGGAGCCCAGGAGGATGCACGCGATGAACATGAACGGCTGGTTCGACAGCGGAACCACGAAGATGCCGCCGTGCGGTGCCGGCATGTTCACGCCGAGCGCCATCGAGGCCGCGCCGGCGACGGCGCTCCCGGCGACGACGCTCGGAATGACGCGGGCCGGGTCAGCGGCCGCGTACGGAATCGCGCCCTCGGTGATAAAGGAGAACCCGAGGAGCACGCCGCTCTTGGCGTTCTCGTACATCTCGGCCGCGTACTTCTGCGGCGCGATGAAGTTCGACAGCGCGAGGCCGATGGGCGGGACCATACCCGCGATCATGACCGCGGCCATCGGCGCGGTGACACCCTCGGAGATGAGGCCGACGGAGAACACGTAGGCGACCTTGTTGATGGGGCCGCCCATGTCGGCCGCCATCATCGCCCCGAGGATGGCCCCGAGAACGATTGCCTGTCCGCCGCCCTGCATGTTGCTCAGGAAGTTCGTGAGTCCCGCGTTGGCGATGGAGATCGGAACGCCCAGCACGAACAGCATCACGGGCGTGAGGACCGCCGTGGTCGCCACCGGAATGAGGAGCACGGGCATCATCGGCGCGATGAACTCCGGCACGTCGCGCTGTTTGAACCAGCGCGCGACGATACCGGCGAGGAACCCGGCGACGATTGCGCCGAGGTAACCCGCGCCGGCGGAGCCGCCCTGAAGGCCGATGACGTCACCGGCCGCCTGCAGGACGTTGCCCTGCTGGATGATGTACGACAGGATGAACCCCGGTGCGAGCCCCGGTCGGTCGGCGATTGCGTACGCGATGTACGCGCCGAGCACCGGAACCATCAGCGTCAGCCCAGCGACGCCGATCTGCGCGAGGAACCAGCCGGCGGTCCCCGTGCTGTTGAATACGTCTTGTACGTTGTTCGAAAGCGAGGCTACCGCGTAGCCCAGCGCAAGGAAGATTCCGCCGATGGTCACGAACGGAATCATGAACGATACCCCGGTCATCAGGTCCTCCTTCACCGAAGTGAGGTAGGACCGAACCGCGTCTTCTGCGTCGTTTGCCATAGTGTTGCCACCCCTACGAAAGAACGTACGCAAATGTGCTCAAAAACCCTTTCGAATATGAACGTTACTGCGCGTTTCGGTCGTTAACAAACGTTCATCTGAGAATCACCGAGTCCGAACGGTCGTCACCTCGACGCGCGTCTCGTTCGTCAGCACGTCTTCGAGGTGCGGGACGCGAGTGCCGGCGACGCCGACGACGCGCGCGGCCGTCAGGACGCCCATTCGGAGGGCGTCGGCGTCCGACAACCCGTGTTCGCGCGCGGCGAGGAAGCCCGAGAGGACGGCGTCGCCCGCGCCGACCGTGTCGACGACCTCCACGTCGAGCGCGGGCGCAGAGAGCACCTCGTCGTCGGTGACGAGGAGCGCGCCGTCCGCGCCGAGCGACGCCAACACGTACTCGAACCCGCGCGCGTGAAGCTCCTCGGCGGCCTCGACGGCGTCGGCATCGGTCTCGACCGTTCGGCCCGTCGCCGCCGCAAGCTCGGAGCGATTGGGTTTGCAGACGTAGTAGTCGGCGTCCAGCTCGGCGAGGTACTCGCCGCCCATGTCCACCGCGATTTTCCAGTCGCCCGCGCGGGCGAGCCTGTCGACGTCGGAAAGCGACATCCCCGGCGGGAGACTGCCGCCGACGAGGAGCGTGTCCGGCTCGTTCGCCTGTGCGGTCTCGACGAGTTCGTCCACGTCGGCCGGGCGAATCTGCGGGCCGTTGTGATTGAGTTTGTACTCGCCGTCTTCCGCGAGCACGGTCGTGTTCAGCCGCGTGTCCGCGTCGATGGTGACGAAGTCCGAGGCGATGCCGTCGGCGTCGAGTCGGTCGCGGACGAACTTCCCGAAGTGGCCGCCGAGAAAGCCCGAGGCGGTCGCGTCGGCGTCGAGCGCCGAGACGTACTTGGCGACGTTGATGCCCTTGCCGCCGGCGGTGAACACCGCGTCGTCGGTCCGGTGGACGACGCCGGTCTGAAGCGGTTCGTCGAAGTGAATCGTGTGGTCGACTGCTGGGTTCGGGGTGACTGTGAGAATCATCGTGCAACTCCGTCGACGACGGTGACGCCCGCGCTCTCGATCTCCTCTCGGGAGTCGGCGTCGAGCGTGCCGTCGGTGATAAACAGGTCAATCTCTTCGAGCGATGCGAACTGGACGAAGCTCCGGCGGCCGAGCTTCGAGAGGTCAGCGACGAGGACGACCTTCGCGGCCTTTTCGACCATCAGCTCTTTCATCCGCGCCTCGTCCTCGTTCGGGGTCGTGAGGCCGGATTCGACGTCGAACCCGTTCGTGCCGAGGAACAGCAAATCGAAGTTCGTCCGCTCCATGAACGACTCCGCGGTCGGCCCCACGAGCGCCTTCGTCCGCCGGCGGAGCGTCCCGCCGGTGAGTTTGACCTCGTTGTCCTCCTCGTTCAGTTCGATGGCGAGCCGCGGCGAGTTGGTGACGCCGAGTATCGTCCCGTCCTTGGGGACCTTGCGGGCCACCTCCATCGTAGTCGTCCCGGCGTCGAAGAACACGACCTGCCCCTCGGCCAGTTCCTCGACCGCGCGGTCCGCGATTGCGCGTTTCCCTTCGAGATTCTGTACTTCCTTCTGGCCGTAGGTCTGCTCGCGCCCGACGGAGGTCACGGGGACGGCTCCGCCGTGCGACCGCTCGATGAGCCCACGGTCTTCGAGTTCGCGCAGGTCGCGCCGTATCGTCGCCTTCGAGTAGCCGAGGTGTTCGGACAGCGACTCGACCGACCGACCGTCCGAGTCGGAGACGAGTTCGACGATGCGGCGTTTGCGCTCTGCTGGTAACATCGGTGGCGATTCCTCGTTACGAGGAAGATAGGTCGGGGAGTAGTGTTAATTGTTTATGTTGGATTCCGACCGTATCTGTTCGAAACAGTGGGATACCACACAGGAACGAAAACCGTCGGTTCGTCGGTGAGAAAACGAACAGAAACGAAAACGAGAACGTTCGAAACGAGCATCGAACCGCCGATTCGGTGGGTCGCCGACGCTCAGAGACGGTCGAGAACCGCGGCGGTCACGTCCTCCGTGGAGGCGTCGCCGCCGAGGTCCGGCGTGCGCGGCCCGTCGGCGAGGACGCCTTCGACGGCCGACCGAACGCGGTCGGCCTCCGCTTCGTAGTCGAGGTAGTCGAGCAACATCGCCGCGGACAGAATCGTCGCCGCGGGGTTGGCGATGCCCTCGCCGGCGATGTCCGGCGCGGAGCCGTGAACCGGCTCGAACAGCGCGGCGTCCGGGCCGATGTTCGCCGAGGGGAGCAGTCCGAGACCGCCGACGAGGCCGGCGGCGAGGTCCGAGAGCACGTCGCCCGCGAGGTTCGGACAGACGACGGTGTCGAACTGCGTGGGGTCGAGACAGACGCGCGTCGCGAAGGCGTCCATCAGGACCTCTTCGGCCTCGACGCCGCGCTCGTCGGCGACCGAGACGACGGCGTCGCGGAAGCGGCCGTCCGTCTCGCGCATCACGTTCGCCTTGTGGGCGACCTGGAAACTGCCGCCCTCGCCGCCGACGTAGTCGCAGGCGTACTCGGCGAGTCGCTCGGACGCCGAGGTGGTGACGACGCGCGTGAGCGTCGAGAGGTCCTCAGAGAGGCGGTCCTCGTGGCCCGAGTAGACGCCCTCGGTGTTCTCCCGGAGGAAGACGAGGTCCGTCTCCGGGCGGAGCGCGTCGACGCCGGGGTAGGCCTTCGCCGGGCGGACGTTGACGAAGGAGTCCACCGCGGTCCGAAGCGGCAGGATGACGTCCGCCGCGGTCTCGCCGGCCGCGCCGAACAGCGTCGCGTCCGCCTCGGCGGCGAGGTCGTAGGTCTCCTGCGGGAGCGCCTCGCCCGTGGCTTCTTTGACGTGGTCGCCGGCGTCGGCCTCGACGAACTCGAAGTCGCCGACGGCCTTCAGCACGTCAACCGCCGCCGGGATGACCTCCGCGCCGATGCCATCGCCGGGGATGACGACGATTTCCTCAGTCATCGACGTAGGGCAGGGAAGCGGCTTTCTCGGCGACCGCGTCGGCGTTCGACTTCATGAGCGCCGTCGTGTCCCAGACGCCCTCGGTGAGCGCCTTCCTTTGTGCGTCGTCGACGGTCACGTCCACGGTCTTCTCGCCGTAGGTGACCGTCTCGTTTTCCACGTCCACGTCGATGTCAGCGTCCGGGTGCTCGTCGACCCAGTCCTGCAGTTCGGTGATGGTGTCGTGGTCGGCGGTGACCGTCGGAATGCCGAGCGCGAGGCAGTTGCCCGCGAAAATTTCCGCGAACGACTCGCCGATGATGGCGTCGATGCCCCAGCGCATGAGCGCCTGCGGGGCGTGCTCCCGAGAGGAGCCACAGCCGAAGTTGGCGTTGACGACCATGATGGCGGCGTCCTGGAACTGCGGTTCGTTCAGCGGGTGGTCCTTGGGTTCGTCGTTCTCGTCGTAGCGCTGGTCGAAGAACGCGAACTCGCCGAGGCCGTCGAACGTGACGACCTTCATGAACCGCGCCGGGATGATCTGGTCCGTGTCGATGTCGTTGCCGCGGATGGGCACGCCGGAGCCGAACGCGGAGTCGATTTCGGGGATTTCGTCGGTCATGGGGTGGTCACCTCCTTCAGTTCGCGCACGTCAGTCACTTCCCCGGTGATGGCCGCCGCGGCGACCATGCGCGGGTTCATCAGGACGGTGCGGCCGTCTTTCGACCCCTGCCGACCGATGAAGTTGCGGTTCGACGAGGACGCGGAGGCCTCGTCGCCCTCCAGTTGGTCCTCGTTCATGCCGAGACACATCGAACAGCCCGCCTCGCGCCACTCGAAGCCGGCGTCCTTGAATATCTCGTCGAGGCCCTCCGCCTCCGCGGCGGCCTTGACGCGCTGACTGCCGGGGACGACCATGGCGCGGACGCTGTCGGCGACCTGTCGGCCCTTCACGACCTCCGCCGCGCGGCGGAGGTCGGGCATGCGGGCGTTGGTACACGACCCGAGGAAGGCCACGTCGATTTCGTAGCCCTGCATCGTCTCGCCGGGCGTGACGCCCATGTGCTCCTGTGCCATCCGGGCGGTGTCCTGCTTTTCTTCGGGCAGGTCCTCCGGGGCCGGAATCGGCTGGGTGATGCCGACGCCCTGTCCGGGCGTGGTCCCCCACGTCACGACGGGTTCGAGTTCGGAGCCGTCGATGGTGACGACGTCGTCGTACTCGGCGTCCTCGTCGGAGCGGATGGACTCCCAGTACGGCTTGAGTTCGTCGAACCGCTCCGGGTTCTCCTCGAAGTACTCGGTCTCTTTCAGCCAGTCGTAGGTGGTCTCGTCGGGGTTGACGTAGCCCGCGCGAGCGCCGCCCTCGATGGACATGTTACAGATGCTCATCCGGCCCTCCATGTCGAGGTTCTCGATGGCCTCGCCGGCGTACTCGTAGACGTAGCCGACGCCGCCTTCGGTCCCGAGGCGACGGATGATTTCGAGGATGACGTCCTTGGCCTCGACGCCGGGGCCGAGTTCGCCCGTGACCTCGATTTTCCGCACCTTCTTTTTCTCCATCGCGACCGTCTGGGTCGCCAGCACGTCGCGAATCTGGCTCGTCCCGATACCGAACGCGAGCGCGCCGAACGCGCCGTGGGTCGAGGTGTGGCTGTCGCCGCAGACGATGGTCATGCCGGGCTGGGTGAGTCCCTTCTCGGGCCCGATGACGTGGACGATGCCCTGCTCGCCCGAGGTGGGGTCCGAGAAGTTGATGCCCGCGTCGCGGACGTTCTGTTCGAGTTCGGCCATCATCTCTTCGGCGGCGTCGTCGCGGAACGGCCGCGACTGGTCCGACGTGGGGACGATGTGGTCGACCGTCGCGTGCGTCCGGTTCGGGTAGGCGACTTCGAGGTCGCGCTCCTGCAACATGCCGAACGCCTGCGGGCTCGTCACCTCGTGGATGAGGTGCAGGCCGCAGAACAGCTGGGTCTGGCCGGTCGGAAGCTCCGAGACCGTGTGTTCCTCCCAGACCTTGTCGTACAGCGTTCCCTCACTCATGGCCGTCACCCGATACGACGCTGTCGTCGCGGCCGCGTTCCCAGACCTGGTTCGCGCCCTCGCCGTTGCGGGGCGTGTGGTCCACGTCGCCCATCGTCTCCGTCTCGGTCGCGTCCGTCGTCGCGGGCGTCGCGTCGCTCCGACCGCCGTCGGTGACGGCCGGGCCGCGCTCGTAGACCGTGGTGAACGTCTCGCCCGTATAGGGGTTCGTGTGGCTGATGTCTCGCATTCGGTCTGTCGTGTCGTCGCGTGTCATTGGTGTCGTGTTCAGTCGTCCGCCGGCGCTTCGGCTTTCTCCGCGTCCGCCTCGTCTTCCTCGGCCCACGCGAACAGGTCGCGCAGGGGCGCGCCGACCTGTTCGATGTGGTGGTTCTCCTCTGCGTCCTTGAGCTGGGAGTACGACGGCCGGCCCGCCTGGTTCTCCAGAATCCACTCGCGGGCGAAGGTGCCGTCCTGGACCTCCTCCAGAATCTCCTCCATGTTCTCGCGGGCGTGCTCGTCGACGACGCGGTCGCCGCGAGTCAGCCCGCCGAACTCGGCGGTGTCGGAGACGGAGTGCCACATCTCGCCGAGCCCGCCTTCGTACATCAGGTCGACGATGAGCTTCAGTTCGTTCAGGCACTCGAAGTAGGCCATCTCGGGGGAGTAGCCCGCGTCGACGAGCGTCTCGTAGCCCTGCTTGACAAGCGAGGTGACGCCGCCGCAGAGGACGGCCTGCTCGCCGAACAGGTCGGTCTCGGTCTCCTCCTGGAACGTCGTCTCGATGACACCCGCGCGGGTGCAACCGAGGCCGTGTGCGTACGCCAGCGCCTCTTCCTTGGCGTCGCCCGTCACGTCCTGATAGACGGCGATGAGGCCCGGCGTCCCCTCGTTCGCCTCGTAGTTGCGGCGGACGAGGTGGCCCGGCGACTTCGGCGCGACCATCGTCACGTCGACGTCTTCCGGGGGTCGAATCTGGTTGTAGTGGATGTTGAAGCCGTGGGCGAACTGGAGCGTGTCGCCCGCGTCGAGGGAGTCGCGAATCTCCTCGAACACCGCCGGCTGGACGGTGTCGGGGACGAGGACGGAGACGATATCGCCCTCGGCGGCCGCCGCGGCCGGCTCCTTGACGCAGAGGCCGTCGGCTTCCGCGGCGTCGCGGGACGAGGAGTTCGCGCGGAGGCCGACGACCACGTCGACCCCGCTGTCGGCGAGGTTCTGGGCGTGGGCGTGGCCCTGACTGCCGTAGCCGATGACGGCTACGGTCTTGTCGTCGATCTGCGAGCGGTCGGCGTCGTCGTCGTAGTAGACTTCCGTGGTGAGTTCTGTCATTGCGTGTTGGTGTTGGGTTTGGTGGGTTCGCCGGAGGTTCCGGGTTCCTCTCCGGGGACGGTCTTCTTCGAGCCGTGGGCGAGCGCGGTCTGGCCGGTCCGGGCGATTTCGATGATGCCGAACCGCCGGAACGCGTCCACGGCGTCGTCTATCTTCCGCTCGTCGCCGGAGAGTTGGACCGTGATGGTCTCGGGGCCGGCGTCGAGCGTGCGGCCGTCGTACATCTCCGTGATGGCGTGGACCTTGTCGGGGTCCTCGCCGCGGACCTTCAGGAGGACGAGTTCCGCGCGGACGGCGTCGTCGTCCAGCTCGCCGACGGAGATGACGGGCTTGAGCTTCGCGAGCTGTTTTTCTATCTGGTCGATGCCCGGTTCGGGCTCCTCGACGACCATCGTGATGCGAGAGTGGTCCTCGACCGTCGTCGGGCCGACGGTGAGGCTCTCGATGTTGAACTGACGGCGGGCGGCGAGGCCGGCGACGCGCGAGAGCACGCCGGGTTCGTCCTCGACGATGGCCGAAAAGACCGCGCGCCGTGGTTCGTGTTCCGATTCCGCTTCGGGGTCGATGCGGATGCCCTGCGCGTTGCGGCGGCCGTCGGGGTGTGGCCGCTCGTCGGGCGCGGGACCCTGCAGTCCTGTCCGATTGTCGCTCATAACTGGTCCTCCGAGAGTGCGAATTTGCCGTTCGCGCCGCCCGAGGAGACCATCGGGTAGACGTTCTCCGCCGGGTCGACGTGGAAGTCGATGACCGAGGGGCCGTCGTACGCGAGCGCCTCCTCGATTGCGTCGGGAACCTCCTCGTAGGAGTCGACGGTCCAACCGCGCGCGCCGAACGCCTCGGCGAGCTTGTCGAACTGGGGACACCACTCGTAGCCGGCGGCCATGCGTCGGCCCTCGAAGAAGGCGTCCTGCCACTGGCGGACCATCCCGATGTACTCGTTGTTCAGGATGGCGACGGTGATGTCGAGGTTCTCGCGGACGGCGACCGACAGCTCCTGAATCGTCATCAGGAACGAGGCGTCGCCGTCGACGCAGACGACCGTCTCGTCGTCGTCGGCCGCGACCCGCGCGCCGATTGCGGCGGGCAGGCCGTAGCCCATCGTGCCGAGGCCGTGGGACGAAACCCACCGCCGCGGCTCGGTGAACGTCCAGTACTGGGCGGCCCACATCTGGTGTTGGCCGACGCCGCTCGTGACGATGGTCTCGTCGGGCGTGGCCTCGTCGAGCGCCTCGACGACGAACTGCGGCTTCAGCGGCTCGTTGTCCGGGGCCGCGTAGTCCATCGGGTACTCGTCTTTCCACGTGAGACACTGTTCGACCCACTCGCGCGCGTCGGGGCCCTCGTCCAGTTCGGCGTCGACGCGCTCGATGGCGCGGCCGGCGTCGCCGACGACCGGGTAGTCCGCGTGGACGTTCTTCGAGATTTCCGCCGGGTCGATGTCGATGTGGACGACCTCGGCCTCAGGCGCGAACGTGTCGATGCCGCCGGTCAGGCGGTCGTCGAACCGCGTGCCGACCGCGATGAGACAGTCGGTGTGCGTGATGGCCATGTTGGCGTAGCCGGTGCCGTGCATCCCCGCCCACGACAGGCAGAGTTCGTCGTCCTCCGGCATCGCTCCGATTCCGGGCATCGTGGTGACGACCGGAATCCGATGCTCGGTCGCGAACTGCCGGGCGACCTCGGTCGCGTCGGCCTTGACGACGCCGCCGCCGAACAAGAGGAGCGGCTTCTCCGCGCGCTCGATTGCCCGCGCGGCCGCCTCGACCTGCGAGTCGGCCGGGTCGGTGCGAGCGCGGCACGTCTCTGGCGGCTGTGCCGGCCCCGGCTCGCGGTCGGTCTCGTTGAGCGAGACGTCCTTCGGGAGGTCGACGAGCGTCGGACCGGGACGGCCCTCGGCGGCGAGCGCGAACGCTTCGCCGACGGTGTCGCCGACGGTGTCGGGCGACGAGGCGAAGTAGTTGTGCTTCGTGATGGGCGCGGTGACGCCCGTGGTGTCGGTCTCCTGGAACGCGTCGGAGCCGACCATGTCGGACGGGACCTGCCCCGTGAGCGCGAGCACCGCGTCGGAGTCCATGTTCGCGTCGGCGATGCCGGTCACGAGGTTGGTCGCGCCCGGACCGGACGTGGCGAGGCAGACGCCGGGGTCGCCGCGAACGACGCCGTACGCGTCGGCCGCGTGCGCCGCGCCCTGCTCGTGGGCCATCGTCACGTGACGGATGTCCGAGTGGTACAGCGCGTCGTAGATGGGCATTATCGCCCCGCCCTGCACGCCGAAGGCGGTCTCGACGCCGGCGTTTTCGAGGGCGCGGACGACTGACGTCGAACCCGTGGTAACCTCGGTCGGCGTCTCGGTCGAGTCGTCGGCGGCTTCCGTCGCGTCGGGGTCGGTCGTGGCTGCGGTTCGTTCGCTCATGTGTGGGCTCCGTGGTGTGTGGTCGGTCGTCGATACGGGCTGTCTGGTGACTGCGTGTGGTGCTGGTGCGCCATTGTGGGGACTGCGGACGTGTCTGAAAACGGTGCGGATACGCGGGACGGAGAGATGGTGTGGTAGGGGGCTATGCCCCTACAATAATGAGCGACCGAATCGCGCCGACGGCGGCGTCGCTGGCCCCGGCGTCCGGGGTCGCGCGAACCGCGTGTTCGTCGTGCGAGGTCATCGTATGCAACACGTCCGTCCCGTCGGTAATAATGCTTTCGCGGCGGGCAACGATTGCACGCCGGTCGGGAGGTCGAACGCGTGCAGGGCGGTCGCCCCGTAGGGCCACAGCCCGGCGCCATCAGGCGCGGACCTCCTCCTCCGTGTCGTCCTCGTGGGTGATACCCACGTCGCGGGCGAACACCTCGAGCGTCGAGTCGTCGACGCGTTCTTTCTCCGCGCCGTGGTCTTTGACGCGGCGGGTGACCTCCCGGACCTCGGCGTCCGTGGGGTCGAACCCGATATCTGCGAGGCGCTTGCGTACCGAGTGCGTCCCCGTGTGCTTGCCGAGTACGAACTCGCGGGTCGCGCCGACCATCTCCGGGGTCATGACGCCCGGTTCGAACGTGTCGGCGTTCTCGATGACGCCGGCGGCGTGGATGCCGCTCTCGTGAGAGAAGGCGTTGCGGCCGACGACCGGCTTGTTCGCCGGGACCGGGATGTCGGACGCCGCCTCAACGATGCGAGCCAGCTCGGTTATCTTCGTCGTGTCGATGCCGGTGTCGACGCCGTAGAGGGATTCGGCGGCCATGACGACCTCCTCGTAAGCGGCGTTGCCGGCGCGCTCGCCGATGCCGTTGACCGACACCTGCGCCTGCGCCGCGCCGGCCTCGAAGCCGGCCATCGCGTTCGCCGACGCCAGTCCGAAGTCGTCGTGCGCGTGCACGTCGATTCTCGCGTCGGTGTGCTCTCGGACCGTCGCCACCATGCGGGCGAAGCGAGTCGGCGTCGCCACGCCGCAGGTGTCCGGCAGGTTGATCCAATCGACGCCCGCCTCGGAGACGGCCTCGACGACTTCGATGAGGAAGTCTTCGTCCGTCCGGGTGGCGTCCATCGGCGAGAACATTACTTCAACGCCCGCGTCGCGGACGTGTTCGACACTGCGGACGGCCCGCTCGACGGCTTCCTCGCGGGAAGCGTGCATCGAGTCGGCCAACTGGACGTCGCTGGTGCTCACGAACGTGTGCACCATGTCCACGCCGGAATCCAGCGCGGCTTCGATATCCTTGTCGACGACGCGGGCCAACCCGCACGTCGTCGCGTCCGTCGAAGCAGCGATATCTGCGACTGCTTCGAACTCCGCTTCCGAGTTCACCGGGAACCCGGCCTCGATGACGTGGGTACCCATGTCGTCGAGGGTTTCGGCGATGTCGCGCTTTTCCTCGTAGCTGAACGAGGTTCGCGGTGACTGTTCGCCGTCGCGGAGTGTCGTGTCGAAGATTCGTACGTCTTCGATTTCAGATTGTTGGGCTAATGTGCCCTGGAAGAACTCGACCCGCCGGGGAACCCGACGAATCCTCCGTGTCTTTGTGAGACATCGTGTCAGTCACGTGCCCGAACTCCTATTTAAACGTTTCTCCCCGACAGTATCACGAACGTTCAGGGGGTGTCGCGTGACAACCCGCACCGACCCTAATCGACGTACCTAAACGACCTTATAGTATTTAATGTCATATATTGACTTGATATGCTCGCTTGGCGTTCGAATCGCTGTACTACATAATACAATCGAACAGAGTTTAGAAACAAAATTTCGTAGGCGATGCGCGCACCGCGGACTGGACAAACGTGGATTGAAACGCGACTGTCGCGTGCAACGTGATAACAATGAACTAATCACGACGCTCGACGGCGGGCTCGCGGCCCGACCGAACCCTTTTCTCGTCGCTCGACAACCGGGCGGGTATGGGCGATTTCAATCTCAACTTGCAGACGGCCGAAGAACACCTCGACGAGGACGACGCCGAGGGCGATGTCGTCCTCGGCGTCCTCGACGGGTCGACCCCGCCCGAAGAGTGGGTCCAGTCCGTCGCCCGCGGCAACGTCCTCTTTCTCGCCATCGAAGGCGACCTCAACAAGCTCGCGTCGGGCTTCGCACGCGACGTCAAAGACATGGGCGGCCAGCTGATGCACTTCCGGAAGTTCCTCGTCGTCTCCCCACCGGGCGTGGACATCAACACGGACGACCTCTGAGAGGCCGACCCGCGTTGGTCCCGCGTCCCGGCGAGCGACCGCCGACGTGAGGCGCGAGAACCGGGGGCATGGGCCGCGGGGAGAGTCCTTATGCACCGCGCGCTCTACGATACTGGCATGCCGATGAAAGGTCGCGGTGCCTCCGAACCCCGCGAAATCGACCGATGGGACCACGGCGTCGGCTGGCTCGCACACCCCGACGAGACCATGCAACGCGCCAGCCACGCCGTCGAAGTCGACGGCGACGTGTGGGTGTTCGACCCCGTCGACGCCCCCGGTATCGACGACCTGTTCGCCGAGTTCGGCGACGTGGCCGGCGTCGTCGTCGGCCTCGACCGACACAAACGCGACGCGGCGGCCATCGCCAACCGCCACGAGGTGCCCGTCTACGTCGCCTCGTGGATGACCGGCGTCACCGACGAACTCGACGCGACCGTCGAGCGCTTCGGGGCCGACCTCGCCGACTCGGGCTTCGAGGCGTTCCGCCTCGTCGACCGCTCGCTCCCGCCGTGGCAGGAAGTCGGCTTCTACCACGACGACTACGACCTGCTCGTCGTCCCCGAGTCGGTCGGCACGGTGGACTACTTCTGCGCCCGCGGCGAACACCTCGGTGTCCACCCGATGCTCCGGCCGTTCCCGCCGCGCCGCGTGCTCTCGCGCTACGACCCCGAACGGCTACTCGTCGGTCACGGCGCTGGCGTCCCCGTGAACGCGGGCGACGAGCTTCGAACCGCGCTCGGAAACGCCCGGCGAAACCTCCCGAGCGCCTACGCCCGGGCGTTCACCTCGATGCTCTCGAACTGATGCCCGACGATACGACCGCCCCCGGCGACGAGCATCTCTCCGGCCCGGAGCCGACGCCCGACCGCACGACCGACGGAGGGACTGCCGAGACCGGACCGAGCGAGGCCGCCGAGACCGAGCGACGACGGGTTCACGTCACGCGAGGGCTCGTCGACCTGCTTCTCGACATGGCCGAAGACGCCGAGCCGTCGTCGATGAATCTCGTCCTCGCACCGACGCCCGCGGGCGAGTTCGACGACGACCTCGGACTCGACCCGAAGACCCCGGTACTCACCCACTTCTACATGGCCGAGGCCGGCCAGTCCGTGAGCGCTGTCTTCGGGATGGACCTCGGAACACCCGCCGGGCGCGGCCGCGCCCGCTTTCTCACCCACCCGCAGGGACCGTTCGAGCTCACGGAACGCGACGACCTCGCGGCCGTGGTGCTCCTCGCCGTCCCCCCGTGGGAACGGCGGACGCTCGCCGCCTTCGACCGCGCCGGTCGGAAGTTGGAACTCGCCGTAATCGAGGCCGAACCGCCGCAGGAAGAACTCGACTAAGCCGACCGTTCCGGCCGACTATCGCAGGTATCCGAGGTCAGTGAGCTGTTCCGCTATCTCTTGGAACTCCGCCTCCGAGAGGTCACCGCCGGAGCGTTCGTGCTGGATGACGATACTGCGCAGGAGGAACCGAACGAGATCGCTCGTGCTCGAAAAGGTGGTTCCCTCGATGGTGTCGTCGACGCGAGCGGCCAACTCCTTCGGGATCGAGACCGTCGTGTACTCGGTCATGGGTCGACCGTGGCACCGGGCGAGGTTAACCCCAACGGTGGCGACCGCGACCGTCCGTCCGGTTTCTCGGCGTTCACCGGCGATATCCCCGAAGGTCGGGGGTTTTTCCATGCGGGACATCCTATACACGTTCGATGGCCGCGAGACCGCCGCAGAACGATACGTCGGAGCCGAACTCAATCGAATTCGGTATCGCCGCGCTCGCCGATGACGTCGACACCGCAGACATCGACTACCCGGCAGACGCAAGCGAAATCGTGCGAGCGCTCGACGACGTCGCCGTGCCGATTGACGCCGCGGGCAATACGGTCGCGATCAGCGACGCCCTCGCCGCCGCGCCGAAGGACCAATTCGACTCCCGCCGCGACCTCTTGGAGACGCTCCACCCGGTGTTCGAGGAGTTCCGCGCCAAAGCGTCGAAGAGCCTGATGGGTCGGCTCCGTTCGCTCGTCCCGTTCTGAAGCCGGTCTCGGTGGGGCCGCCCGGTCTCGACAGCCGGCGCGAGCCGGCGCTCACTCCAGTTCTTCGATGCGTTTCATCTGCTCGCGGTGCAACGATAAGATGAGGTCCGACAGCACGCCGAACATCAACAACTGCACGCCAAAGAGGATTCCCGCCGCGGAGACGACGGCGATGACTTCGTGCGAGACCGAGCGAACGACCCACTCGTAGGCGACGTAGAGGGCGAGGCCGACCCCGGTCGCCGTCGACGCAAACCCGACGCTTCCGAAATAGAAAAGCGGATTGTTGGTCTTAGCACGGCGGTACAGTTCGAGAAAGATGATACCACCGTCGCGAATCGGGTCGAGGTTCGTGTCCGAGCCGTCGGGCCGCGGGTAGTACGTCGTGGGGACGACTGTCGTCTTGATGCCACGCTTCGCGCACTCGACGGCCATCTCCGTCTCGATGCCGAAACCGTCAGAGGTGAGCGTCATGTCGAGAAACGACTCGCGAGTGAACGCCCGGTAGCCGCTGAGAATATCACGGAAGTCCTGACCGTGAATGAACGCGAACGCCCGGTTGATGATGCGGTTTCCGACCCTGTTGAGCCGCGTCATCGCACCCGGACGCATGTCGGCGAAGCGGTCGCCGATGACGTGGTCGTACCCCTCCGTGAGCGGGGCGAGCATCTTGGTGGCGTCCGTCGCTTCGTAGGTTCCGTCGCCGTCGAGCATCAGGACGTACTCGGCTGTGACGTGGTCCTCGATGGCCTCTCTGACGGCTTGGCCCTTTCCGGTACCCGACTGGACGACGACGTGAGCACCGGCGTCTTCGGCAATCTCGCGCGTTCCGTCCATCGAACCGCCATCGATGACGAGGACGTTTGTGAATCCCTCGTCCCGGTAGTCTGAGACGACGTCAGCGACCGTTTCCGCCTCGTTGTAAGTGGGGACGAGGATACAGACGGAGTCGGGGGTGGGCATTGTTACAGTGGTGGTTGAGGACTTCTCAAAAGGGTTTTCTCTTCTATCACGGACGCGACTTCGTTGTGCACCTGAACGGTTTACACGGGTGACAGTCGGCGTTGTGCGAACTGACGTCGCTAACCCGTACTACATCACGCCCCGAAAGCCGCGTTTTATCTCCAACCGGGAGTCTGTTTGTGCCACCCCACCAACTCGGTTCGGTCAAGGAGGCTCCCCGGGACTGTTACTCGGGCGGGCAGTACTGGAGCCGTAGCTCCACCAATATCTCGTGGGTATGGATCGCAGCTGCTTGGTACTCGTACACCCTTGTACTTTTTTGCCCATCCTCTACACCCTTTTTGCTTTTAAGTGTCTTCGGCTCACCCCGGTACACCCACCGATATCAGGGGTGTACACACTCGCCCGTTTTCCGCAGGGGTGTATTCGTATCGTCGTCTCGGGGGTGTGAATTTGGTGCTGAGGTCCTGTCGACCACTGACCTCGGTCTACGAATCCCCCGCGTGTTTTCGTGCCGTAGCGTCGCGCTTGACTGTGGTTTTTCGTTTCCTCACAGGTCTGTGCTCGTCGACGGACTCACTAGATCATCGAGTCGCGACGCCTGTCACTTTCTCTCTCATCACCAGTACACCTCATCGTACAGGTGGTGTATTGTCTGTTTTCGTTTCTTCGCAGAGAGTCTCCTCGCCTATCGTCGGCATTCACACTTGCTTCGACCAGCGCAGTTCACGTTCACTCAACAATCGCTGAATCGACCATATTTGCGAAGCTGATGTCCTGTGTATCCAGTATACCTCGATCTGAAATGTTGGTCTATTCGATGGAGCTCACTTAGGGGGGTCTCTAATCAAATCAGAGCCTCGGGGACGATCATAACGAAGGTGTCTTTCCGGGAAATTGTGTGGGTGTGCGCCAGCCAGAATTGCAACTAACCAGAGAAGTGGTCGCTACCGATATGAACTCTGGAGGACGGTAGCAAAGGGGTGAGACCCGTGTTATTTTTATCACCCTCGTTCAACCGGGGGTATGCGCACTCTCGCTCGCCGTCTGGCGAAAGGGGCGGTGTTCCTTTTTTCGCTCACGGGAATCCCGTACCTGCTCTACGGATTGCTCTACTACGTGGTTGACCCGGAGGGCTCCCCAGCGAACAAGCAGGACGCGGAACCGACGGTCAGCATCGTGCTGCCGACGTACAACGAGGAACGAATCATCGAAAACAAACTCGACGACATCTACGCGCTCGACTACCCGATGGAGAAAGTCGAAGTCGTCATCGTGGATTCGAGCGACGACTCGACGCGAGACATCATTCGTAACTGGTTCGAGCGCCGCGACACGCCGACGCTGAACCTCATCGAAGAAGACGAGCGTCGCGGCCTCGCCCCTGCGCTCAACGACGCCTACGCCGCCGCGAAAAACGAGATGGTGGTCAAGACCGATTGTGACTCGAAAGTCGCATCCGATGCTCTCCGTGTCGCGGCCGCCAATCTCGCCGACCCCGACGTGGGCGCGGTCACCGGCCGCAACGCGGACGTCCTGGGAGGCAGCGGCGTCGAAGAAGGCTACCGCGGGGTTCAGGCGACCATCCAAACGCTCGAATCGCATCTCGATTCGACACTCATCTTCCACGGGCCGTTCTCCGCGTTCGAAAACGACGAAATCGTCCCCATCGACCCGGACTCCATCGCCGACGACACCGAACTGGCACTGCTGATTCGGCGGAACGGCAAGCGCGTCGTCTTCGACCCTGACATCCGCTACAAGGAGGCGTCGCACTCTGCGTTCTCCAAGCGGCGAACGCAGAAAGACCGGCGTGCGATGGGCTTGATTCGACTCCTCGCCCAGCACCGCGACGCATTGGGTCGGTACGGAATGTACGGGGCTGTCGTTCTCCCGTTCAACTGGTGGTTTATGATAGTCTCCCCGTGGCTGCTCGCAGCCGCGGTTTCGGTGACGACGCTCGCCGGGTTCGCCCTCGGTGGCCCCCTTGGACTCGTTGTACCCGGTGCCGTCGCCGCGTTCGTCGCTCTCGGGTCACGCGATGAACTCGGGTCGCTCCAGCCCGCCTACGCACTCTTCGATACGCAGGTGTCGCTGCTCTTTGCGAGTGTGAAACTGCTGCGCGGGGAAGGGAGTGCGATTTGGGAAGTCGACGAAGAACTGCGAGACCAGTACGAATGAGGATACTGCAGGTGACGCCGCGGTATCCGCCGCAATCCGGAGGGGTCGAAACCCACGTCTGCGAGCTTTCGGAGCGACTCGTCGATCGTGGGCACGAGGTTACTGTCCTCACGGCTGACGCTGGCGGGGGTGGGTTTCGACGCGAGCGCCGAAACGGCGTTCGTATTAAGCGCTACCGCGGGGTCGCACCGGACGGTGCCATGCATATTTGCCCGCAGATCATGCGGGCAGTTCGGAACGCGGACGCCGATATCGTCCACGCACACAATTATCACTCGTTCCCGCTGTTTTTCGCGGCGCTGGGTGTCGGTGAGCGACGGTTCGTCGTGACGACGCACTACCACGGTGGCAGCGCGAGTTCGGTTCGGGAGAGACTGCTGTCGCTTTACAGGCCGTTCGGCAGGTGGGCAGTCAGACGTGCCGACGCTGTCATCGCCGTCAGCGAGTGGGAACGCGAACAATTGGCAAGAGACTTCGACGTCGATGCGACGGTGATACCGAACGGACTCAACGTCGAGCGGTTCACGTCGGCCACGCCGTTCGATCGGGAACGACCGTATCTCCTCACAGTTGGACGGTTAGAGGAATACAAAGGTGTCCAGCACGTGATTCGTGCGATGACCGACCTCCCCGAA
>Ga0207718_100603_pt1 | contig 28532 bp, 27 predicted proteins | sample A23M2SouthBayCA_FD_187749 | JGI IMG/M metagenome (GOLD analysis project Ga0207718, IMG submission 187749) | Aerobic enrichment media microbial communities from Eden Landing Ponds, California, USA - A23 M2 (SPAdes) | ecosystem: Environmental > Aquatic > Marine > Unclassified | place: Emeryville... | reverse complement strand
CGCCGACGATCGTGGCGGTCATACGCTCGAAGTTCCCCCGTCCGGGGTAAACCGATTACGGTCCGCCCCCGCCTGCCGCTCGGTCGCCACCGCCAGAGGACCGCACAGACCGGAATCGTTAACTGTTACCACGGTAAACAGTCGGTCCAAGGTAGAGCGAAACCGCCTCGGTGGCCGTTTCGGCCGCTCTCGCGCCGGTTCTGTCCGTTTCCGGGCCGACAGCAACTTTTAAAACCCTCAAACACAAGTTAACAATTGCCATGATAGACAGGCTTGAGAAGGAAGTAGACATGCTGGAGCGACATCTGCAGGTCTTGCGGATGGTGATCCAGAACGAGCCGATCGGTATCGTGAAGATGTCCAACGAGACGGGCTACCCCCACCACAAGGTCCGGTACTCGCTGCGAGTCCTCGAGGAGGAGAACCTCATCGAGCCCTCCAGCCAGGGCGCGATCACTACGGAAGACACCGCCGAGTTCGTCGACGACCTCGACGGCAAGATCGACCACATCATCGAGAAGCTCGAAGGCATGAAGATCGAGGACGCGGCCGAGATCGAGACCTGAATCGGCGACCGTACCCAGACAGACGACTGACTGGATGGACCGCGCCCGACCTGCCCTGCCCGACGACGAACCGATCTGATCCGCTCTGACTGGTCCGTCCCGTTCGGGGGACCCGAGCGACTGCAACTGTTTTCGTCGATACGTCCGACCACTCCTCACCGATGTCTCCGATAGCACGGAACCGGGATAGGGAGTTACAGGTCGGGGACAGTGAGGTGGAACTGGCTGTCGCGGGCTTCGGCGAGACAGAGGTGGTAGCCCCGGTTGCGCGAGTGCTTGACGAAACTCTCGCGTTTGTCCCGGCTGAACCGGCCGTGTCCGGTGGAGGCGGCGGCCGTCTCCAGGGCCTCGGGCTCGAAGAAACTCGACGTGACGAAGATGGCGGCGGCCAGCGAGTCGTTTGACTCACTGACGCGCGAGCTCGCGGTGACGAGCGAACTCATCATGCCCTCGGTGACGGCGTCCCGGGAGTCGCTCAGGTTTGCGACGACGAGCGGGGTCCCCATCCGGTCGCGCAAGACGACGTCGAAGGATTCCTCGGCCTCTTTCTCCTGGCCGTCCTCGGTGAACTCGACCGTGACGGTGCCGCCGAGTTCCGCGCGGTCGACGTTCGGGATTGCGTCGTAGAGGTCCTGCAGCGCCGCGACCTTTCCGGTGTCGCGGATCTCGTAGACGAGGTCGCTGACGACCCAGTCGACGAAGCGGTACTGTAGCGTCTCCCGGAGGAACGCCTCGAAGGGCTGCCCGCCGACGCTGGCGTTTTCGGCCTCGAACTGTGTGTGGTGTTCCAGGTCGAGGTTCTCGGCGACGTCCTCGCGGCTCGCGTTCCCGCCGTGGGCCGACTCCAGCGTCGCCTTCCCCTTCGATTCGTAGCGGACGAAGAGATTCGTCCCCGCCAGGGCCTCGCTCGGACTCAACTGGCGCTCGCTGTCGAGCGCGCCGCCGAACTCCGCTTTCAGTTCGTCCAGTTCCGACCGGAGTCGCTCGGTCTCGGATTCGAGTCTGTCGACCTCCGCCGCGAGTTCGTCGCGCTCGGACGCCAGCCGGTCGCGCTCTGTCTGCAGTGTGTTTCGCGCTTCGCGCAGTTCGTCGCGTTCACGTTGCAGGTCGTCACGGTCGCGTTGCAGGTCGTCCCGCTCGCTCCGGACTGTGGCGAGTTCCGACTCCAGGCGCTCTCTCTTCGCAACGTGTTCCTCGATTTCGGCCTCCAGCGCCGCGACCCGCTCGCTCGCCGCTTCCGGGGCCGTCCCGGTCGAAGACGGGCTCGAATCGGACGCGACGCCGTCCGCCGTGCTCGATCCGGCCTGGTCGTCTGCCGCGCTCGCTTCGGCGGGCTCGCTCGACGCGTCGCCGGTCGGTTCGGGTCCTGTGTCCGTCGACGACTCGGTCGTCGAGGTGGGAGCAGGTTCCGCGTCAGCACCCGAGTCCGTCTCTGCGTCCGACTGTGGACGGGACGCTGACCGGGACTGTCTGTCGTCTGCGCTCCGGGACTCGTCGGCGCCACTCCGTTCTGTGCTTCCGGTGTCTGTGGCCGCACCGGCGCCGCCAGTCGCGCCGGCGGCCGCCGCGTCCGTCTCCCGGTCGTCACTCGTTCGTTCCGGGTCGAGCGACGGGATCGACCGCGTCTCCAGTCGCCTGGCGGGCGCTGCCGTGGCGTCCTCCGCGTCGTCACGACCGTCGGGGGACCCCTCGTCTGCTCGCCCGTCGGACGCTTCGCCAGCCCCCGCACCCGGCCGCTGGCTGGCGGAGTCGCGTTCGCGGACCCGGTCGATGCCGGTCGATTCGGTCTGTCCGGTGGAGGCCGTCGACTCGGTCGATTCGGTCTGTCCGGTGGAGGCCGTCGACTCGGTCGATTCGGTCTGTCCGGTGGCCGTCGACTCGGTCGATTCGGAACTGTCGGTTCGACCGGTTTCGACCGCGTCGGGCTCCGTCCGGGTAGGTGACGCCGCGCTGACTTCGGTCGCCTCGGCGTCGGCGGGTTCGTTGGTGGCGTCGTCCACTGACTGTGCGGACCCCGCTTCGGTCGCCGACGCATCGGCCACTGTCGCCTCCGACTCGTCCACGTCCGACTCCGACCCGTCCACGCCGGGTTCGTCCGTTCCGGCGGTTCCTGGGGTCCCGCCGCTCTCGGCAGCCCCGGCCGTCTCCGTCGACGACTCCGTGCGGGCAGTCCCGGTCGTTCCCGTCACCTCTGTCCGTCCCGTCTCTCCAGTCTCACTGGCCGGGTCGTCGCTACTCCCGGTGTCGTCGGTCCCGCCGGCAGCAGCCGCGCCAGTGGCGCCTGCGGACGCTGTGCCCGCTCCAGTCCCGGCAGCGCCGGCGCTACTCCCGCCGGAAGAGCCGGGGATCTCGACGGGCTCGATATCGACCTGGCGGACCTGGTAGATACCGACCTCGTCGTCGGCGCGCTGGAAGGCCTCGTCGTCGGTGAGCAACTCCCCGACGTTGCCGACCCAGGCGACCGCCATCGAGCGGCCGGCGTGATAGACGACGTAGTAGTCGCCGCTGAGGACGTTCTCCGAGAGCTCGATGTATCCCGAGAACCCCCCCTCGGAGAGCGTCCGGTCGACCTCCGAGATGGGCGTGTCCTCGCTGTAGTACTCCGCACGGACCTCGTCGCCGCGGGCTTGCATCAGCGCCAGCAGTGGAAGCGCGGGGGAGGGGGCTTCGTAGGCAGTCCCGGCCGCGTCCTCGAAGTCATCGACAGTACCGTCGAGGACACCGAGCGGCGTCCCGTTCAGGAGACACAGTTTGGCGGGCCCCGCCTGGACGACCCCCGAGAACCCCGCGTCGGCCAGTTCCCGGAGACCTGCGTACCCCCCGCCGAAGGGCACTGTGTCCCAGTCGTCTATCTCCGCGACTGCGCGCGTGGTCATTACCTACGACAAGCCGTATGCGACCCAAATACTTTGCGCCGGTGTCAGACGCCTGCTGGCGACCCGCCCACCGTCACCACAGTTGTGATCCGGTGTGGCGGGGTCACTCGCGCCTCATCCAGACGGTCGATTGTACCGATGTCCGAAAATATCGCCGAACGGTCCGGCGAAATCCGCAACTGCTGGGGACCGACCGTCTCAGTGTCAGTCGCCGTGGACCTGGTCGCGGATCTCCTCGGGAACGGAGGGATCGCGTAGCGTCGTGGTGTCGCCGAGTTCGTCGCCGTTGGAGATGTTTTCGAGGAGGCGACGCATGATCTTGCCCGAACGGGTCTTGGGCAGGTCGTCGACGAAGACCACCCTGTCAGGTCGGGCGAACTTGCCGATTTCGTCTTCGACGGCGGCGACGATGCGGTCCCGGACTTCCTCGTCGGCCTCGACGCCGTCCCGTACCACCACGTAGACGTCGGGGACCTCACCCTTCTCGTCGTGTTCGCGGGCGGCGACGGCGGCTTCGGCGACGTCTGCGACCTCTGCCACGGCGGATTCGAGTTCCATCGTGCCGAGGCGGTGGCCGGCGACGTTCATGACGTCGTCGAGGCGGCCCAGCACGCGGAAGTAGCCGTCGCGTTCGTGGACGGCGCCGTCGCCGGCTTTGTACACCCAGTCCTCGGGGTCGTCGCTGTCGACGTCCGAGAAGTCACGCCAGTACTCGTCGATGAAGCGTTCGTCGTTGCCGTACACCGTCTGGAGCATACCCGGCCAGGGGTTCTCGATGACGAGGTTGCCTGCGCGGCCGGTTGCTTCCTCCATGGGCTGGCCGTTATCGTCGTAGAGCGCTGGCTGGATACCCGGCGCGGGGAGGCCCGCCGACCCGGGTTTCATGTCCTTCAACGCGGGCATGTTGGTGATGAGGTGGCCACCGGTTTCGGTCTGCCACCACGTGTCGACGATCACCGCCGATTCGTCGCCGATGTGTTTGTAGTACCACAGCCAGGCTTCCGGCTGGATGGGTTCGCCGACCGTCGTCATGTGCCGGAAGTCGAAGTCGTACTCTTCGACGTACTCCGAGCCCCACTTCATGAACATGCGGACCGCCGTCGGGGAGGTGTGGAAGATGTCGACGTCGTAGCGTTCGGCGATCTCCCAGATGCGGCCTTTGTGGGGATGGTCGGGGGTGTCTTCGTACATGACCGAGGTCGTTCCCAGCGCGAGTGGGCCGTAGACGATGTAACTGTGGCCGGTGATCCAGCCGATGTCGGCCGCACACCAGTAGGTGTCCTCGGGTTTGATGTCCAGCGTGTATTTGCTGGTCGCAGTGACGTAGGAGAGGTACCCACCGGTACGGTGTTGACACCCTTTCGGTTTACCGGTCGTGCCGGAGGTGTACATCAGGAACAGTGGGTCCTCTGCGTCACGGGAGACGGGTTCGACGCTCGCGCGCTCGTTCTGGGCCAGCAGGTCGTCGACGAGGACGTAGGGGTCGTCTTCGCCGATCTCGACGTCGGGATGGAGTTCGTCGTGGCGAGTCCACAGCAGGACCGTGTCGACGTCGCTGTCGGCGTGTTCGAGCGCCTCGTCACACTTCTGTTTGTGATTGAGGAACTCGCCGCGGCGGTAGTAGCCGTCTACCGTGACGACGACGTCCGACCCAGCGTCGTCGATGCGGTCGGCCAGTGCCTGTGCGGAGAAGCCGGCGAACACTTCCGAGTGGGGGGCGCCGATGCGGGCACAGGCGAGCATCGTGATCGGCAGCGCCGGCAACATCGGCAGGTGACAGGTCACGACGTCGTCCTCGCGGACGCCGACGTCGCGAAGCGACGCCGCAGTCTCGTTCACCCGATTGTGCAGGTCCTGATAGGTGATGACGTCGCGCTCGTCGGCGTCGGTGCCTTCCCAGATGAACGCAGCCTGGTTGCCGCGTTCGTCGAGGTGGCGGTCGATACAGTTGTACGAGGCGTTGAGTTTCCCACCCGTAAACCACTCGTAGAAGGGTGGGTTCGAGTCGTCGAGGACCTCGTCCCAGTGTTCGTCCCAGTCGAGCAGTTCGGCGTACTCCTCGAAGGCCTCGGGATAATTTTCGTCGAAGCGGTCGTAGATCCCCGGATCAGTGAGGTTGGCCTGGCCGACGAACTGTGTCGGCGGTCGGAAGTACTCCTGTTCCGTCAGTCGGGCCTCCAGTGGCGAATCGTCTGTCATCGTGTCCCTCGCCTGCCGGTTCGACCGACTGTAGTATCAATCTGATCCCCTCGAATCAGGCCCACCTCACCGCAGACCCGGCTGTGGCCGGGTTCTGGCCCACCTCACCACCGGGAATCATCGGCAGTTCCTGACGGCAGTTCGATACTTTTTTGCACTCGTCGGGCGAGCGCTGTCGTAGACGCGGGTCCCCGCGTGTCCTCCACCATGACCGCCATCGAGATACAGAACCTGACCAAGCGGTTCGGAACAGTCACAGCCCTCGACGACCTCTCCTTTTCGGTCCAGGAGGGGGAAGTCTTCGGCTTCCTCGGCCCGAACGGGGCGGGCAAGTCGACGACGATCAACATCCTGCTGGGGTTCACCCGGGCGTCGGCGGGGTCGGCCAGGGTGTTCGGTCACGACGCCGAGACCGAGAGCAAGCAGATCCGGTTTCGGACGGGTGCCCTGCTGGAGGGGTACGGCGTCTACAGTCGACTGACTGCCCGCGAGCACGTCGAACGTGCCGCCAACGCCAAGGGCGTCGTCGCCGACCCCGACGCGATCCTGGAACGAGTGGGGATCCCCGAAGCCGCCGACAGGCGCGCCGGTGGCTTCTCGAAGGGGATGCGCCAGCGGATGGCCATCGGGATGGCGCTGGTCGGCGAACCCGACCTGCTCGTGCTCGACGAACCGTCGACGGGGCTGGACCCCAACGGTGTCCGTGACCTCCGCGAGATCATTCGCGAGGAGAGTCGTCGGGGCGCCACCGTCTTCTTCTCCTCGCACCTCATCGACCAGGTCGAGGCCGTCTGTGACCGCGTGGGCATCCTCAAGGACGGCGAGATGGTCACCGAGGGCGACGTCGACGACCTACGCGCGCGCCTGGACGCCTCGGTGCTCACCGTCTCGGTCGACGCGACGCCCGACTCGCTGCTCGGTTCGCTCCGCGGTATCGACGGCGTCGAGGAAGTCTCTGCGACGGACAAACAGGTCGTCGTGACCGCCCGCGGCGGCGTCACGAAACTGCGGGCGCTCGAACAGATCGAACGCGCGAACGTGGGCTTCACGGACTTCACGACGACCGACCCCTCGCTGGAGGAGATCTTCGAGGAGGCGACGCTGGGCGCACTCGCGGCGGTCGACGAGGCCGGTCCAGGCCCCGGCGAGGGGAGTTCGGGCGGCGGTGAAGACGACCCGGGCGGCAGTGACGACGACCCCGATGACGGGAGCGATGACCCCGGAAATAGCGATGGTAGCGATAGCAGCGACGACGACAGGGAAGCGGACTGGTCGGAGGCGACCACGGAGGGTGACGCGTGAGTCTCCGTACCGTCGTCGAGGACGACCTGTTGCGCCTGCGTCGGTCGCCCCTGGGCTGGGGCGTCGCGCTGTCGGTCCTCGCGCCCACCGCCGGTATCGCCGCGATCGTCGTGCTCTTCGAACTCGTCGACGTGACCGGTGGTCCCGCTGCGCCGTTCGACAACATCGTGATGACCGTCGGCGTCTTGCTCTCCTTTCTGTTGCCGTTCGTGGCGATGCTCGGGAGTTACAGCGCTATCGTCTACGAGCGCGAATCCGGCTCTGTCCGATTTCTGCTGGGGTTGCCCAACTCCCGGCTGGACGCCTACGCCGGCAAGTACGTCAGCCGGACGGTTCTGCTCGTCGTCTCGCTGCTGGCCGGGTGTGCCGTGCTGGGCGTCGTCGGCTTCGGACTGTTGACCGACCCCAACGCCACCGGGCTTCTCCTGTTCGTCCTCGTGACAGTCCTGTTCGCGCTGGTGTTCGTCGGCTTCGGCATCGCCATCTCCAGCGTCGCGAACTCGCTCATCGGCGCCACCGCCGGGATCATCGGCACCTACGTCGTCTTCCGCGGCGGCTGGATGATCGCCCAGTTCGCGGGACTGTACGTCCTCCGTGGCGGTGAAGAGGTGGCGGCTCGCCCCTACCCGGACTGGTACTACTTCCTCGGTCGGGTCAACCCCATCAACGCCTACCTCACGGTACTCGTCGACGTCCTCGACAGAGGACCGAACACACTGGCGCGACAGATCCTCCTGACCGCCCCCGCCCCGGAAGTCAACACCGTCGCGACCGGGACGCCCTACGCCGTCCTCGCACTGGTCGGGTGGGTCGTCGTCGTTCCGCTCGTCGGCTTCCTCCTCTTTCGACGGAAGGACCTGCTCTGACCGCCCGTCAGGAGTCGTCGACAGTTCGTGACTCGCGGACCCCCGGACGGTCGTCCGGAACTCACGGACCCTCGGACAGCGGTCACAGCGTCCGGGCGAACGCCCGCCGGAGGACCGTCAACAGCACGTACGTCTCGTACTTCTGGGTTCGGCAGTGTTCGCAGGGCGCCATCCCGGCGACGACGTCGTCGATCTCGTCGCGGTGCTCGTCGGTGAGTCGGTCCAGCGCCGCTTCCAGGTCGGGCTGGAGTGACTCGACCAGTTCGTCGACCGTTCCGTCAGTCTCCGCGGGCAGGGAATAGGAGAGCACGAGCGTCGTGGCCCCGTAGTACTTGGTCGTGCCCCCTCGCCCCTCCTCGTAGCGGACGACTTCGACGAGTCCCGCGTCCCGTAGCGTGTTGATGTGGTGGCGGACCGTGTTCTCCGTCCGGTCGAACCCGCGGCCCGTCAGTTCCGCGTCCACGTCGGCGGCCGTCATCGGTTCCTCGGCGAGCATGTCCAGGATCATCGCCCGCACCGGCTCGTCAACCGCGCTCGACACTGCCGGGTCCTGCACCGCGACGTCCCGCAGCTGTATCTCCGAACTCGACTGGCCCATACCTCTCGTAGGCCACTCGCGGGGAAAAAGGTGGAGACGAACGACGTCGACGGGTGGAGGTCCCCACGACGAGCGGACGCGACTCTCCTCACCGCCGGAAGCGCTAGACGACCCGTCTCACCACCCCAACGAGCGATGCCAGCACCCAAACATATCATCTAAAAAATACTTTTGGGGTGGTGGCGCGTAGGTCTACCCGTATGACAGAGACGACCCAACTGCGCGTGATGGATTTCGACTGTCCGACGTGTGCGAGCACCGTCGAGCGGGCGATCCGGTCGGCGGAAGGCGTCGCTGACGTCGAGGTACACTACACGACCGGCCGTATCGAGGTCACCTACGACGAGCGTGTGACCGGACCGGCGGCGTTCGAACAGACAATCGAGAACCAGGGATACACGCCCCAGACGGCGTGAAGGAGGCGAAACCGAGATGCACACATTCACCGACTTCGTTCCGACGGACAGGCTCCCGGACGAGTGGCTGCGAGTCGGCAGACGTCACCGCAAGGCCGCCGTGACGGCCGCGTCCGGACTGCTGTACGCCGGTGGCTGGAGCGTCGGCCACGTGTCCGGGCTCGAGACGGTGAGCGCGGGCGTGCTGGTCCTCGCCGCCGTCGTCGGTGGCTACGACATCGCGAAACAGGGCTACTACGAGTTGCGGAGTCGGACGCTGGGGATCAAGACGCTCGTGACGCTGGCGGCGGTTGGTGCCGTCGTCATCGGCGAGTACTGGGAGGCCGCGGCGGTCGTCTTCCTGTTCAGCCTCGGCAGTTATCTCGAGGGGCGCACGATGCGCAAGACCCGGACCGCACTCCAGGAGTTACTGGAGCTCACGCCCGACACGGCTCTCGTTCGACGCGACGGTGCAGTCGTCGAAGTCCCTGCCCGGGAGGTCGAGGAGGGCGAAGTCGTCGTCGTCAAGCCCGGTGCCGAGATCCCGGTCGACGGGGTCGTCGTCGACGGCGAGAGCGCTGTGAACCAGGCGCCCATCACGGGCGAGAGTGCACCCGTCCACAAGACCGACGGCGACGAAGTGTACGCCGCGACGGTCAACCAGGAAGGCGCCCTCGAGGTCAGAACCACGGGTGCGGGGTCGGATACGACGCTCCAGCGGATCGTCCGCCGCGTCGAGGCGGCCCAGGAGACGAAGTCGCCGACCGAGAGTCTCGTCGACCGGTTCGCGACCTACTACACGCCGGCGGTCGTGGTCCTCGCGGTCGGGGCCTTCGCCGTGACCCGGGACGCCATGCTCGGGTTGACATTGCTGGTCATCGGCTGTCCCGGCGCGCTCGTCATCGGGCCGCCCGTGAGCGTCGTTTCGGCGGTCGGTAACGCCGCGCGCAACGGCGTCCTCGTGAAAGGCGGAGAGCACCTGGAGACCGCCGGCGCCATCGACCTCGTCGCCTTCGACAAGACGGGGACGCTCACGAAGGGCGAAACGACGGTCACCGGTGTCGAGGGCTTCGGCACGGACGCCGACGAGGTGCTCCGTCTCGCGGCGGTCGCCGAGAAGAAGAGCGAACACCACCTCGGCGACGCCATCGTCACAGCGGCTCGCGACCGGCGTGAGCGACCAGATGGGGCCAGAACGAGCGACGTCGTTACCGACGGCGGGACCGCGACCGTGGAGCCGGCGACCGGCGGCAGTCGACCGGTGCCCGACCCCGACGAGTTCGACGTCGTCGCAGGCAAGGGCGTCGTCGCCCGGCTCGGCGGCCGCGAGATCGTCGTGGGCAACCGGGCGCTGCTCGACGACCGCGAGGTCGCGGTGCCTGGCCCCGTCGCGACCCACGTTCGTGAACGCGAGACGCGTGGCGAGACGGCTGTCCACGTCGCACTCGACGGCGAGATCGTGGGCGTGGTCGCGCTCCGCGACGAGCTACGCGAGGCCGCACCGGGCGTCGTGGCCGCCCTGCACGAGGCGGGCGTCCGAACGGTGATGCTCACCGGCGACAACGAGCGGACGGCCCGCGCAGTCGCCGAGGAAGTGGGCATCGACGACTACCGCGCCGGGTTGCTCCCCGCGGACAAGCAGGCCGCAATCGAGGCGTTCCGCGAGGACCACACGGTCGCGATGGTCGGCGACGGTATCAACGACGCGCCGTCGCTGGCGGCCGCCGACGTGGGGATCGCGATGGGTGCCGCGGGGACCGACACGGCCATCGAGACCGCCGACGTGGCGCTCATGGCCGACGACCTCGAACGCATCCCCTACGCCATCGGCCTGAGCAGGGCGACCCGCTGGAACGTCGCCGAGAACGTCGCCGTCGCAGTGCTCACCGTGGCGTTCCTGCTCGCGGGCGTCCTCGGGAGCGTCGTCCACCTCGCCGGCGGTATGCTCGTCCACGAGGGCAGCGTCCTCCTCGTGATCCTCAACGGGATGCGTCTGCTCCGGTACTGACTCCCGACCACCGACTGGCCTCAGACCCCCATTCGGCACTGTCCAGCCGCGACCTGACTACCCACCGATTGCGACTGCACCACCAACCGACAGATGACAACCGATACGACACCGAACGCCACAGAACGGACCGAAACGCACTGGAGCGTCCACTACGACGTCGAACCGATACGGATCTGCGACCCCGCTGCCGAGGCGCTGGCGGTCCTCGACCCCGGGGAACCGTTCGTCGTCGGCTACGCGGACGTCGTGAAAGCCGCCGGTCACTCGTGTCCGACAGCCGCCGGCGCCTACAGACTCGCACAGGTCGGCCTGGACGCGCTCTATCCCGAGCAACTCCCGGTACGGAGCGAGATCGAAGTACTCGTCGCCGGGCCTCGCGACGACCCGTCGTACGGAGTGACAGGACGACTCCTCTCGTATATCACTGGCGCGGCGGGGCCCGACGGGTTCGCGGGACTGGCCGGCGGCCACGGCGGTCGCCGGGACCTGCTGACCTTCGACGGCTTCGGGACCGACGCGGTGGGCCCGACCGTCCGGTTGCGACGGACCGACACCGGAGAGACGGTCGAGGTGACCTACCACGTCGGCGACGTGCCAGCCGCCGGACCCGGGGTCGAACACCTCGACGCACTCGTCGCCGGAACGGCGAGCGCCGAAGCGCGTGCCGCGTTCCGGGAGGCCTGGCACGACCGGGTGCGGACCGTACTCACCGACGACGACCTGTTCAGCGTCGCGACCGTCGACGAGTGACGTCGTGGAACCGTTCCATCACACCGCGCCGACGGTCTCCTGGTAGCTCCCGTAGCGCGCTTCGAACACGGCCATGATCTCGCCCATCGTCGCGTACGCTTTCACCGCATCGACGATGGCCGGCATGACGTTCTCGTCGTGTTCGATGGCTTCCTCGACCGCCGCCAGCGCAGCCTCGACGTCCCCGTCGTCGCGCTCGGCTTTGACGTCCGTGAGGCGGTCGAGTTGGCGCTCCTGGACTTCCTCGTCGACTTTGAGGACGTCGGGTTCGGTCTCCTCGTCGACCTCGTAGGCGTTGACGCCGACGACGACCTCCTCGCCGTCCTCGACGCGTCGCTGGTACTCGTAGGCCGCGTCCTGGATCTCCCGGTGGAAGTAGCCACTGTCGATCCCCGAGAGGACGCCTTCGACCATCGACCCGTCGCCCATCTCGCGGATCTCCTCGATGTAGGCCAGCGCCTCGGCTTCAGTCTCGTCGGTGAGTGCCTCGACGGCGAAACTCCCGCCGAGGGGATCGACGATGTCCGCCGCTCCCGACTCCTCGGCGATGACCTGCTGGGTCCGGAGTGCGACGCGGACGGCCTCCTCGCTGGGGAGAGCCAGCGCCTCGTCGAAACTGTTCGTGTGGAGGCTCTGGGTGCCGCCCAGCACCCCCGCCAGCGCCTGGATGGTGACGCGGACGACGTTGTTGAGCGGTTGCTGTGCGGTGAGTGACTGCCCGGCGGTCTGGGTGTGGAACTTCATCGCCTTGCTCGCCTCGTCGGTCGCGCCGTACCACTCCTCGACCAGGCGCGCCCAGAGGCGCCGCCCGGCGCGGAACTTCGCCACCTCCTCGAAGATCGAGTTGTGCGAGTTGAAGAAAAAGGACAGCTGTGGCCCGAACTCGTCGACGTCGAGGCCGCGCTCCTGGCAGGCCTCGACGTATGCCAGTCCGTCGGCGAGCGTGAACGCGAGTTCCTGGACCGCCGTCGAACCCGCCTCGCGGATGTGATACCCGGAGATGGAGATGGGTTTGAACCGGGGCGTCTCCGCGACCGCGAACTCGACCGTATCGACGACGATATCGAGGGACGGTTCGGGCGGAACGACCCACTCCTTCTGGGCGATGAACTCCTTGAGCATGTCGTTCTGGAGGGTGCCACGGAGTTCGCTGCGGGGGACGCCACGCCGGTCGGCGAGCGCGACGTACATCGCGTAGATGACGGGCGCCGAGGGGTTGATGGTAAAGGAGGTCGAGACCTCCCCCAGGTCGATGCCGTCGAAGAGCACCTCCATGTCCCGGAGGGTATCGACGGCGACGCCCTCCTTGCCGACTTCGCCGTCGCTCATCGGGTGGTCGGAGTCCAGCCCCATCAGCGAGGGCATGTCGAAGGCCGTCGAGAGCCCGGTCTGGCCCTCCTCGACCAGGTAGTGGAAGCGCTCGTTGGTCTCCCGTGCCGTCCCGAAGCCGGCGAACTGGCGCATCGTCCACGTGCGACCCCGGTACATCGTCGGGTACACCCCGCGCGTGTAGGGCGACTCGCCCGGGAATCCCAGATCCGCCTCGTAGTCTATGTCGTCGACGTCTTCGGGCGTGTAGAGCCGGTCGACCTCGTGGTTCGAGACGGTCGCGAAGCGGTCCTGGCGTTCGCCGTACCCCTCCAGGACGGGGTCCAGCGTCTCCGCCTCCCACGCCTCGCGACTCTCGCGGATCGACGCGAGGTCCTCCTCGTCGAACATGGGCACAAATATTGCCGGAGTCCGCATAAGGGTTCGGGGGCTCTTTCGGTGTGTGAGTGCCCAGAGTCCGCAAGCACTGACTCAACACCCACGAGCGCGACGAACGGTTTCGACACCACGCACGCTCCGGCTCGAACCCCCACGATTGACGCTCCGACTCGAACCGCCCACGCTTACGTCGGCCCCGCTCGCAGGGTCGCACATGACAGCCGACTCCGTGCAGTCGCTCATCGACCAGTTACACGAGGAAGCGGCGATGGACCGCCCCACGGCCGAAACCCCGGACGTGGGCATCGTGATGGGTTCGGACTCGGACCTGCCGACGATGGCCGGCGGCCAGGGCAAACGCCCGGGCGCGACGGTCGCGCTCGGCGACGAACTCGGGTTCGACGAACAGACCGACTACACCGACGCACCCGAGGCCCGGTTCACGTTCGAGACGTTCGTCGTCTCCGCGCATCGCACGCCCGAGTTGATGTACGCCTACGCCGAGACGGCCGCCGACCGGGGGATCGACGTGATCATCGCCGGCGCTGGTGGCAAGTCGGCGGACCTGCCCAACATGACCGCCTCCATCGCCTATCCACTGCCCGTGATCGGCGTCCCTGTCCAGGAGAAGTCCGTCGACTCGGTCATCGGGATGCCACAGGGCGCGCCGATCACGGCCGTCGACGCCGGCAAGTCGTTCAACGCCGCCCTCAGCGCCGCACAGATCCTCGCGCGCCAGTACCCCGAACTCGAAGAGCGCCTCGTCGCGTACCACCAGGGACTCCAGGAGGACGTCGGCGACGTCTCGCGAGACCTGCACGAACTCGGGACGCCCGGGTTCAAAGACGAGTACTGGGACGAGGACGACTGAGCGGGCGGTACACGAGTGGCTATCGCCTGGGTCTGACCGGTGAACAAGGGACTACCGCTCGGCCAGGACCCGGGGACGAGCCCGGACACAGAGCAGGTCCGGCCGCTCCATCGCAGTCTCGTATCGCTCCGGTTCGTGGGTTTCGTACTCCGCGGGTGGTCTCGGTTCCTCGAAGGCGTCGATACGGAATCCGGTCCCGGTGAGCGCGTCGACGATCGCCGAAGCGGTCGCGCGCCCGTTCGAGCGCCCGATCGCTGGCGTCGACCCCGGTGACTGTCGCTCCCTCGTCGAGAAACCACGCGACGTAATCACCGATGCCACAGCCGGCGTCCAGTACGTGCGATCCCACGACATCGGGGAGCAACGGTCGGACACTCGGCCAGACGTAGTATCGCTGGTAGTCACCCGCTCTCCATGGGATCCTGTCGGGATGGTCCGCCAGCGTGTCGTACCCATCGACCGTCCGTTCGAACGCGTCGTCCTCGCCGTCAGTGGTCATGGACGACGGCTGTGCGGGTCGACTGATATACTTTCTACGCAGGTGATATATTTTCGGGACTGTGGGGTCGCCGAAGATACGTCCAGATATCGACAGCTAAGAACTGCGGATGCATTTAATACGACGTAGAGAATCTCTACGGGTAGTATGGCGAACGATCAACTTCTCCGCAGGTCTGTCGACGCGCTGGACGACGTCGTCTACGTCTACGACGAGGGGGGAGCGCTCGTCTTCTGGAACGACCGGCTCAACGACCTGTTCGACCTGACCGACGAGGACTTGCACGGGATGGCACCGACGGAATTTTTCCTCGAGGCCGACCGCGAGGGGGTCGAACGCGCGGTCGGGGAGGTCTTCGCGGACGGGGAGACGGTCGTCGAGGCGCGGGCCGACACGACCGACGGGATGGTCCGCTTCCAACTGTCTGCGCACCTGCTGACCGACGAAGACGGCACGATCCTGGGGTTCGCAGGGGTCGGACGGGACGTGACCGACCAGCGCGAGCAGGCGGTCAAACTGGCCGCACAGAACGAGCGCCTGAGCGAGTTCGCCACCCTGCTCGCCCACGACGTCCGGAACCCGCTGACGGTCGCCCACGCCGGTCTCGACCTGTACGAGTCCGACGGCGACACGGAACATCTCGACCGGGCGAAGTCCTCACTCGGTCGCATCGAGCGGATCGTCGACGACGTCCTGACGGTCGCCAGCGACGGGCGAGCGGTGACCGAGACCGAACCGGTCGAACTGGCCGGGGTCGCCCGGGCGGCGTGGGGGATGGTCGCGACCGACGAGGCCACCCTCGACGTCCGGACGGCGGCGACCGTCGACGCCGACCGGTCGCGCCTGCAACGACTCTTCGAGAACCTCTTTCGCAACGCGGTCGAACACGTCGGGCCGACGGTCACGGTCACCGTCGAGGACACGCCGGTCGGGTTCGTAGTCGGGGACGACGGCCCGGGGATCGACGCCGTGGACCGGGAGACGGTCTTCGATCCCGGCTTCAGCACCGGGACCGACGGCACCGGCTTCGGACTCTACATCGTCGAGACGATCGCCGAGGCACACGGGTGGACGGTCGCGGTGACCGACGCCGGTGACGGCGTCTCGAAGTCGACCGCCGCCGCCGACAGCGACGCACCGGAGAGTGACTGGTCTGTGTCCGGAGGGACGGACACCTCCCACGGCGCCCGGTTCGAGCTCACGCTGTTCCCGGGCGAGACGGACGAGTTCTGTCTCTCGCCGTGAGTCAGGCGAACCACTCGGTCAGTGGTGTCCCGGCGCTGCGGTATCGCTCGAAGACGTCCTCTCCCCAGGCGACGGCGCCGCGGTCGGTGGTGGTGATCTGGCCGCGGACGACGCTGCTGTCGTCGTAGACGATGACCGTCATGCGGGTCTCGTCGCCGACGTCGGCGAGCAAGAGTCCGAAAGGGAGTCCGTCGTAGACGGTGGCGGTGGCGTTCGGACGGCCACACAGCTCGCGAAATCGGCTGTCGTCCGCCGAGAGCCCTGCGATGAGCGACTCCTCGAAGACGTAGGTGAACTCGAACGAGTCGTCGCCGAAGACCGACTCGAAGACGTCCTCTTTGATCCCTGTCCCGTGGTCGGCGGCCGCGAACCCGCGGACCGAGTCGGCCGCGACCATGTTCTCCCGGACGCGCTCGGCCATCGAGAGCGGAGCGGGACCCTCGGCACGTTCGACGACCGCGTCCTGAAAGAGCGTCGAGGGTACCGGCTCGTCACAGGGCAGGTGTTCGAGCAGGTCGCCCGCGGTCGCGATCGCCCCGGCAGTCTCACGAGTCCGCTCTATCGTCTGCCGAAGCACGTCGCCTTTCGTCGTCACCGTCCAGGCGCCATCGGCGGTCCGTACCACCAGTCCGGCCTCCCGGAGCGCCTCGATCGCCCGGTCGACGGTCGACCGGGAGTCCCCGAGTTCCTCGATGACGTCGCGCTTGTGGTGGGGTCCGGTCGCGAGCAAGGTGAGGTACTCGTGGCGCCGCTGGGCGAGGTCCAGCAGTTCAGTGGTCGTGGCCGCGTCCGCCATGTACTGGACAAAGTCGTACGTGTGGCTACATAACTGTCACGGGCTGACGGATCTCGTCAACCCGTGACCTCTCGGTGGTCGAACGTGAATCCGAGACTGATGCCGTCGCCCGAACGGGGCGGGATACGGGCGACCGTAGCGACGGACGTGTGACTCCTCGCGTGCGGGATGCCGACTGCTCGCGTCCGGGACCACGAGTCCTCGTGGACGCCAGCGGGACCACACCAGCCGAGTCGTTCCCCCGACTCGTCCGTCTCAGCGCGGTTCGCCCACAGGGTGGCACCCGCTTCGAGCGGTTTCCCGCCCGTTTGCGGCGGCGGTATCAGGCCAGCATCGGTTCGACGTCACCCCAGCTGACGGACGGACCGGGGCTGGACAGCGACCCCGGGTGGGTGACAGAGTGGGTTTTCGCCGGACGCTGGGTCGGACACTCGACTGTCAGTAGACTGTCCGCTCACGGCGGCCGGTTTCGTGGGACGGTGCGCGTGGAATCCGGAAGAATCAACCCTTATATGCGAGCGGCCGAAACCGTCGCACGATAGAGACACATGAGCAACCCATGGATAGCCATCGGGGCACTGGGACTGGTGGCAGTCGTCATCCCACTCAGTATGGTGGTGATGTCGCGGCTGCTGCGTCCGAGCGTGCCCGAGCAAGGGAAACGCGCCGTCTACGAGAGCGGCGAGATCCCGACGGGCGACACGCGGATCAAGTTCAATATTCAGTACTACATGGTCGCGCTGTTGTTCGTCGTCTTCGACATCGAGACCGTCCTCATCTTCCCGTGGACGGTCATCTACAGCGACGCAGTCGCCGAGGTGGGCCTGGCGCGTGCGCTGTTGCCGATGCTCGCTTTCATCGCCATCCTCGTCGTGGCGCTGGGCTGGGCGTGGCGTAACGGCGCGGTCAGGTGGGTGCGCAGTCCCAAAACCACGAGCCAGCGGGTCGACCAACAATCATGAGCAGCGATAACCAGACACCGGCCGACGGTACAGACATCCAATCCACACAGGAGGCCAGACTCGGCGAGGGCGTCGACAGCCGGTTCAACTCCACACTCAGGGAGGCGTTCGGCTCGACCCCCTTCATTCTCACCAAGTTCGACAAGTTCATGAACTGGGTGCGGGGCTCGTCGATGTTCATGCTGCAGTTCGGGATCGCCTGTTGCAGCATCGAGATGATGCACACCTACGCGGTCAAACACGACCTCGACCGCTTCGGCGCGGGCGTCCCCCGCGCCTCGCCGCGACAGGCCGACGTCATCATCGTCCCCGGGACCATCGTCACGAAGTTCGCCCCGCGGATGAAGCGCGTCTACGACCAGATGCCCGAGCCCAAGTTCGTCGTCTCGATGGGTTCGTGTACGGTCTCCGGGGGCCCCTTCCAGGAGGGCTACAACGTCATCAAGGGCGCCGAAGAGGTCATCCCGGTCGACATCCACATCCCGGGCTGTCCGCCCCGTCCCGAGGCGCTGGTCTACGGCGTCGCCAAACTGCAAGAGCGCATCGCCAACGGCGAGAGCGCTCCCGTCACCGTGAAACCCTACGAACTGGAGCAGTTCGGCGACCTGGAACAGGACGAACTCGTCCAGAAACTCGCCGAAGAGGTCGACGAGGAGGACCTGGTGATGCGGTACAACTGGGCTGATTCGCCATGACCGAGGTGAGCCACTGATGAGTCTCGAAGAACCCGAACCGGAGAGTGCGATCGAAGTCGCCGAGGAAGTCGGCGCCACCACCGAAGGACTCGACTACGACGAACTCGCCGACCTGCTGGGCGACCGCCTGCTCGACAGGGAGGACCATCTCAACGCCGAGGGGTTCGTCATCCGGCCCGACCAGGTCCAGGACGTCCTCTTCGACCTGCGCGACGAGGCCGGCTTCGACCACCTCTCCTCGGTCACCGCACAGGAGTACGACGACCGCTACGAGTCGATCTACCACCTCAAGAAGTACGACGACCCGACCCAGGAACTCTCCGTGGTCGTCCCCTCGACGAAAGACGACCCGCGCAACCAGTCGGCCAACGCCGTCTACCGGACCGCCGACTGGCACGAGCGCGAGGCCTACGACCTCGTCGGCATCGACTACGACGACCACCCCGACCTGCGCCGTATCCTCCTGCCCGAGACCTGGCAGGGCCACCCCCTCTCCCAGGACTTCAGCGGCGAGGAACCCCAGATCGTCACCCTTCGTGAGCACGCCAACCCGCTCCAGGAGGACCACCGGGGCGACGACGCCGATACGATGTTCGTCAACATCGGGCCCCACCACCCCGCGACCCACGGCGTGCTCCACATCAAGACGGTGCTCGACGGCGAGCAGGTCGCCGACCTCGAACCCGACATCGGCTATCTGCACCGCTGTGAGGAGCAGATGTGCGAACAGGGGACCTACCGCCACCAGATCATGCCCTACCCCGACCGGTGGGACTACATCTCGGCCGGTATCCTCAACGAGTGGGCGTACGCCCGCGCGGCCGAGGACCTGGCGGACATCGAGGTGCCCGAGTACGCCCAGGTCGTCCGCACGATGTCGGCGGAGCTGTGCCGGATCGCGGCCCACATGCTGGCCGCCGGCACCTTCGCGCTGGACGTGATCGGCGACTTCACGGCGACGTTCATGTACGCCGTCCAGCAGCGCGAACTCATCCAGAACATCCTGGAGGACCTGACCGGCCAGCGGCTGATGTTCAACTACCTGCGGCTGGGCGGGGTCGCCTGGGACATCCCCGAGCCCCGCGACGAGTTCTTCGAGAAGACCCGCGACTACCTCGACGACCTGCCCGAGAACGTCAGGGAGTTCCACAACCTGCTGACCTCCAACGAGATCATGCAGTTGCGGACGGTCGACACGGGCATCCTGCCGCCCGAGGAGGCCAAGTCCTACGGCGCCACGGGCCCGGTCGCCCGCGGGTCGGGCATCGATTACGACCTCCGGCGGGACGACCCCTACGGCTACTACGACCAGCTCGACTGGGACGTCGTCACCGAGGACGGCTGTGACAACTACTCGCGGCTACTCGTGCGCCTGCGCGAGGTCGAGCAGTCCGCCCGCATCATCGAGCAGTGCGTCGACCTGCTGGAGGACTGGCCCGAGGACGAACGCGAGATCCAGGCCAACGTCCCCCGGACGCTACGGCCCGACCCAGACACCGAGGTGTACCGGGCGGTCGAGGGCGCCAAGGGCGAACTCGGGATCTACATCCGGAGCGACGGCACGGACAAGCCGGCACGGTTCAAGATCCGCAGCCCGTGTTTCTCGAATCTCCAGACGCTGCCGGTGATGTCCGAAGGTGAGTACATCCCGGACATGATCGCCTCGCTCGGCAGTCTCGACATCGTGCTCGGGGAGGTGGACCGCTGATGGCGTCGGCCGCGACACTGGCGTCGACGGTGCCGCTGCAGTCCGCGCCGTCCGCGCCGCTACCGCAGACCATCGCCGAGTTGCTCGGACTCGACCCGAACCAGCCCGCCGTCCTGTTCGTGCTCGCCTTTTTGGCCGCGGGCGCCGTCGTCTCGGTGCTGATGGCGATGACCGCCGTGCTGGGCATCTGGGGCAAACGGAAGATAACCGCCGCCTTCACCGACCGGATCGCAGTCAACCGCCACGGTCCCTTCGGGTTGCTCATCATCCCGGCCGACGCGGTCAGACTGCTCTCGAAGGAACTGATCGTCCCAGAACAGGTCGACCGGCCGGCCTGGGACCTCGCGCCGCTGATCATCGCGAGTTCCGCGCTGCTTGGCTTTGCGGTCATCCCGTTCGGTGCCGGCCTGCAGATCGCCGACCCCGAGACGGGGCTGGCCTTCGTCTTCGCTACCGCTTCCATCGCGTCGCTGGGCCTGCTGATGGCCGGCTACGCGTCGAACAACAAGTTCTCGTTCCTCGGCGGGTTGCGCGCGGTCGCACAGAACCTCGCCTACGAGATCCCGCTCGTCCTGACGGGCGCGTCGGTCGTCATCTTCACCGGCTCGCTCCAGATGTCCGAAATCGTCGCCGTCCAGAGCGAGGCGCTGGTCACGCTCGGCGGCGTCTCGATCCCGTCGTGGTTCGTCTTCGTCAACCCGTTCGCGTTCGTGCTCTTCATGGTCGCGAACCTCGCGGAAGTCGGCCGCAACCCCTTCGACATCCCCGAGGCACCGACGGAGATCGTCGCGGGGTACCAGACCGAGTACTCCTCGGTGTACTTCGTCCTGATCTACCTGGGCGAGTTCATCCACATCTTCCTCGGTGGTGCCATCGTGGCGACGCTGTTCCTCGGCGGCCCCGCGGGGCCGGTCCTGCCGGGTGTCGTGTGGTTCTTCGCGAAGATGATCGCGGTCTACCTGTTCACCCAGTGGGCACGTTCGGCCGTGCCGCGACTGCGGATCGACCAGCTCATCCAGATCGGCTGGAAGGGCATGCTCGTGCTCTCGTTTGCGAACTTGGTCCTCACGGCGGTCATCGTCGGGGTGATCCAGTCGTCATGATCTCTCCCGGACCGTCCGCCGTACACAACGCAGGTGACACCCAATGATAGGCATCCTCAAGTCGATGGCAACGACGATGAAACACGCGCTGGACGGGGAGACGTTCACCGTCGAGTACCCCGAGGAAGAACCCGAAGTGAGTCCCCGGTTCCGCGGCGTCCACAAGTTCAGCCAGGAGCGCTGTATCTGGTGTCGCCAGTGTGAGAACGTCTGTCCGAACGACACTATCCAGATCGTCACGGACGACCAGCGCAACGGCGAGCAGTACAACCTCCACATCGGCCAGTGTATCTACTGTCGCCTCTGTGAGGAGGTCTGTCCTGTCGACGCCATCATCCTCACCCAGAACTTCGAGTGGACTGCCGACACGAAAGACGAGTTCGCACTCGACAAGGAACAGCTCAAGAACGTCCCCTGGTACAAGGACATCGACCCGCTCGAAGCCCGTGAACCCGACCGCGGCGTGTGGATCGGCGAGGGCGAAGGCGAAGTCGACTACCAGTAAGTCCGAACGTCCACGCGAGCGACCGGAGGGAGAGCGCGGTTCACGGGACCGAACGAAGTGAGGTCCCGCTTTTTCACCCATGTTTTTGACCCGGGCGGGTCGCGGGCCGACGGCCCGCGACCGAACGACGTGGCGGCGTCGCCGCCACGCAGTGCCCGTAGCGAGTGCGAGGCGCGACCGCAGGGAGGGCCTCGATGCGAACGGGGAGCGGGGCGACCCGTGAGCGAGGCCGAAGGCCGAGCGAGGACACCCCCCGGGAAAAAGATGGTCGAGTTTCCGGGTCAGAAAACCTGCGACCCCCCTTTTTATCCCGGGGGGAGTGGTCCCGGTATGGTCGCCATCGACGCGGAGGCGGTGTCGAAACGCTACGGAACGGAGACAGCCCTCGACAGGGTCGACCTCGCAGTCGAAGAGGGCGAGACGTTCGGCTTTCTCGGCCCCAACGGGGCGGGAAAGTCGACGTTCATCAACGTCCTGCTGGATTTCGTCACCCCGAGCCAGGGGACCGTCGAGATATTCGGCCACAACTGCCAGCGCGAGGGCGTCGCGGCCCGCGACCGGATCGGCGTCCTCCCGGAGGGGTACTCGGTGTTCGAGCGACTCACCGGGCGCCAGCACATCGAGTACGCGATCCGGTCGAAAGACGCCGACGACGACCCGGTCGACGTGCTGGACCGGGTGGGGATCCGCGAGGCCGCCGACCGCAAGGCGACTGGCTACTCCAAGGGGATGGCCCAGCGCCTCGTCCTCGGGATGGCGCTGGTCGGCCAGCCGGACCTGCTCGTGCTCGACGAACCCTCCACGGGACTCGACCCCAACGGCGCCGCCGAGATGCGCCAGATCCTCCGGGAGGAAAACGAGCGCGGCGCGACGATCTTCTTCTCCTCGCACATCTTAGAACAGGTCGAGGCGGTCTGTGACCGGGTCGGAATCTTGCAGAACGGCGAACTCGTCGCGGTCGACACCATCGAGGGACTCCGCCAGTCGATGGGCGGGGGCACGAAACTCGTCATCACCGTCGACAACCTCCAGAACGGGACGCTGGAGCGCGTCCAGGGTGTCGAGGGGGTCGAGACGGCGGTCACCGAGGAGGACTCGACCATCGAGGTGACGTGTACGAACGACGCGAAGATGGACGTCGTGGTCGAACTCCACAGTGCGGGTGTCGACGTGGTGAACTTCCGCACCGAGGAGGCCTCGCTGGAGGACATGTTCATCGAGTACACGGGGTCGCGACGATGACCTGGACGGTGATCGCACGCCAGGACTGGTCGGTGACCGTCGGCACTCGGTCGGCGAAAGTCCTGCTCGGCCTGCTGGTCTCGGTCGTCGTCCTCGCGGGATACATCTACCCGGTCGCGGCGCCGGAACCGATCACCACCGCGCGGTTTTCGAGTTTCGCCATGGGTGGGCTCACCCTGGCCGTCCCGTTCGTCGGACTCCTGCTGAGTTACGGGGCGGTCGTCGACGAGCGGGAGTCGGGGTCGATACTGCTCTCGCTGTCGCTGCCCCACAGCCGCCGGGACGTCGTCCTCGGGAAGTTCCTGAGTCGGACGGGGCTCGTGACCGCTGCGACCGTCGGGTCGATGCTCGTCGCGGGCGCGCTCGTCGTCTACCCGTTCGGCGAACTCGTCCTCGGACGCTTTCTCGTCTTTCTCGGCCTCACGACGCTGTTCGCCGTGGTCTGGTGTGGGCTGGGACTCGCCGTCTCGCTCGCGGCCGCTACACGCCGGCGCGCGCTCGTCCTCGGATTCGGTCTCGTCTTTCTGTTCGTCATCGTCTGGGACACGGCGGTCGACGCGCTCACGCTCGGATTGAACGCTGCCGGTATCGTCGACGGCGAACTCCCGGCCGCGGTCCAGTTGCTGGTCGGACTCGAACCGGGTCGCGTCTTCGAGCGGGCGACGACCGGGTTCGTCCTCCCGGGTGAGAGCGTCGCCGGCCCGTGGTATCTCGGCGAGTGGGTCGCACTCCTCGTGCTGGTCTGCTGGGTCGTCGGGCCGCTGGGGATCGCTTTCTACCGATTCGACGGGAGTGACCTCTCGTGAGCTGGCGCGATATCGCGTACAAAGACGTCCACGACGCCAGCCGGTCGCGGGGCGTCTGGGTCCTCTTCGTCCTCCTCTCGCTCCTGTCGCTCGGGTACGCCTACCTCCACACCTACCTCGGCGACCCCACGTTCCCGGCGTTTCTCGGGGGGCTCACCAGTGTCGTCGCCGCGACGCTCCCCATCCTCGCGGTGCTCGTCGGTTACAAGTCGGTCGTCTACGAGCGGACGAGCGGGGGTCTCTTCCTGACACTTTCGTTTCCACACTCGCGCCGGGACTTCCTGTTCGGGAAACTCGTCGGGCGCTCGGTCGTCTTGCTCGTGCCGACACTCGCCGCGCTCTCGCTCGCGGGCGCTCTCGGGGCCGTCCGCTACGGGACCGAGGGGGCCACGCTGTACCCGTGGTTCCTGTTCGCGAGCGCGCTCTACGGGCTGGCGTTCGTCGGGATATCGGTCGGGCTGTCGCTGTCGACGACCGCCGACCGGTGGATAACTTTCGGGGCCGTCGGCGCGTACTTCGTGCTCGTGAGTCTCTGGGGCGGCCTGCACTCGGCAACGCTCGTGGTCCTCCACCGGTTCGACGCCACGGTGCTGGCCGACCTGCCCGACTGGTCGCTGCTCTTCCGACTCGCCGGCCCGGGGGAGGCGTACAACCGACTCGTCCGCGCGGGCTTCGACGTCCAGTTGGCGACGCAGTACGTCGGCGAGGACGTCCCCGTCTACGTCGACTGGTGGATGGCGCTCGTCCTGCTGGTCGCCTGGTTCGCACTCCCGCTGGCGGTCGGCTTCCGACGGTTCGAGTCGGCGGACCTGTAGCAGACGAGCGACGGGATGGCTGATGGGATAGCTGTCGGGGCGGTTTTGCCGCCGTGCTGGGACTGTCCGATCTCGCGTTCGCTGCGCTGGCGTCGCCACGGTACGGTCAGACACGGGACGGTTCGACCGTCGATGGGCTTATGCGCGGGACAGGCCAACGACAGCACGTTCTATGGCCAGCGAGCCCTCCGACGCCGAAACCGGGACCGGGCAGGTCCCCGATGGCGACCGCGCAGGCACGCGCGACGCCACCGAGGTGACGGACCGACCCGCGTCGGCCGGCGCGAGCGACGGGACACCGGCCCTCGACCCCGACGAGGCGGCCATCTACGTCGACGGTCTCTCGAAAACGTTCGGCGACGGCGAGGAAGCCGTCCATGCCGTCGAAGACGTCTCCTTCGCAGTCGCACCGGGCGAAGTCGTCGGCCTGCTCGGCCCGAACGGTGCGGGCAAGACGACGACGATCAAGTCGATTCTCGGGCTCGTCCTCCCGGACGAAGGAGAGGCCCGAGTCCACGATATCGACGTCCACGAACACCCCAGGCAGGCCTACGAGTACGTCGACGCGATGTTAGAGGGGGCGCGAAACGACTACTGGCGGCTCACAGTCAGGGAGAACCTCAGATACTTCGCCGCGATCAGGGGCCAGAACCCCGACGCGGTCGCCGACCGCCACGACGAACTCCTGGAGCAGTTCGACCTCGCCGAGCAGGCAGACACTGCGGTCCGGGACCTCTCGCGCGGGATGAAACAGAAAGTGTCACTGGCGAGCGTTCTCGCGGGCGACGTCTCGGTGGCATTTCTCGACGAACCGACCCTGGGGCTGGACGTAGAGAGTTCACTGAAACTCCGGGGAGAACTCACCCGGCTCGCGGCAGAACGGGGGATCACGCTCGTCATTTCGAGTCACGACATGGAGGTCATCGAGGACGTCTGTGACCGTGTCGTCATCATGAACGACGGGCGGGTCATCGTCGACGACACCGTCGAGAACCTGCTCGCCGGCTTCGAGACGCAGGGCTACCGGATCACCGCCCGCGGGGTCGACGACGTGGTCCTCGCCGACCTGCGCGACCGGTTCGAGCTGTCGGCGGTCGACCGGACTGGCGAGCGGGCCCGCTTCGAAGTCGCGGCCGACACGGCGACGTTCTACCAGCTGACCGACGCGATGGAGGCCCACGGCCTCGACCTCGCCGGTGTCGAGACTGTTCAGCCGGACCTGGCAGAAGCGTTCGTCGAGATGACCGGTGGGGCCAGTGCGGTCGGCACAGACAACGGCGTCGCGACGCGGACGGCGGACGATTCCGAAACCGCCTCGGAGGAGGCCCCGGTCGGTGGCCCGCCAGCCAGCGACGGGGGTGAACGCCAGTGACGACCGCCGAGGGCGGCGACGAGGCGTCGCTGGCCGAGGGCGAGACTGGCGCGGGTGGTCCGTCGGGGTTCCGGGAACCAGTCAGGACGGGCGGGTACTACCACCTCCTGAAAGCCGTCGTCTACCGGGACCTGCTCATCTGGGTGCGCTATCCGCTCAACGCGGCGCTGGGCGTGTTCATGGGGATCTTCTTCTTCTCGCTGATGTTCTACGGCGGGACGCTCGTCGCGGGCCAGGCGTTTTCGGACTCCATCGAGGGGCTGATCGTCGGCTACTTCCTCTGGACGCTGTCGCTCGGTGCCTACTCTGGGATCATGAACGACATCCAGTCCGAGGCGAGCTGGGGGACGCTGGAGCGACACTTCATGACCCCCTTCGGCTTCGGGCCGGTGGTCTTCGCGAAATCGGTGGCGATCGTCTTCCGGACGTTCCTCACGTCGGCGGCGGTCCTCGCCGTGATGTTGCTCGTCACCGGGACGACCCTGGAGTTGAACCTGGTGACGGTGCTCCCGGTCGCCATGCTGACGATCGTCGGTGCGCTCGGTCTCGGCCTCGTGATGGGCGGACTGGGTGTGCTCTACAAGCGGATCTCGAACGTCGCGAACATCCTGCAGTTCGCCTTCATCGGGCTCATCTCGGCGCCCGTCTTCGACCTGTGGTGGACGCGGTTCCTGCCGCTGGCCCAGGGCAGCGCGATGCTCCAGCGCGCGATGCGTGACGGCGTCCGCCTCTGGGAGTTCGAACCAACCGCGCTCGCGGTCCTGGTCGGGACCGCCGTGCTCTACCTGGGGATCGGCTACGCGATCTTTGGCCTCACCACGAGACGCGCGCGCCGTCTGGGCGTCCTCGGCGACTACTGAGGTCGGTTCCGCTGCAGCCGCCTCCCCGTCTCCGTCCGCTGTCGAGGTGAAGTCCGCCAGAACCCGGGAAAGAACCATGTCACTGCGACGTACATTTGGGGTCGTGTGAGTGACACGACGCGTGAGGAGCCGGTCGACCGGGGACGAGCGACCTCGGTCGAGATAGACGCCGAGCCAGCGGCGGTGCTCGGCTATCTCTTTTCGTTTCCGGCGTGGCTAGTCGTCGTACTCGGCGAGGAGGAAAACGAGTTCGTCCGGTTTCACGTCTTCCAGAGCGCCGCCTACAACCTCGTCGTCGGCGTCGGGCTGGTCGCAGTGGTGGTCCTCTGGACGGGCCTGGTGTGGCTCGGATCCGTTCTCGTCTTCTTTCTCACTATCCCGGCGTTCGTGTTCGCGGCGGCACCGGCCAGCGGCGCTGGCGCCGGATCGGCCGTCTCCGTACTGTTGGCCGTCGTGACGACGCTGTTCGTGTTCCTCTTCGGTGCTCTCTTTCTCGTCCTCGCGATACTCCCGCTCGTCCTGACGGTCGCGGTCCTGGGCTATCTGGTCTACGTCGCCTATCGCGCCTCGCAAGGCGAGCGGTACGAAATGCCCTACGTCGGCGATTTCGTCGAACAGTACGTTTGAGACTGCCGGATGTCCCGAACCAGTTCGGTCCGGACGGCGTCCAGTCTCGGGTAGGGGAAAACATCGCAACGAATCAGCACGCGCGGCCGCTCACGCGCGGAACGAGAAGGAAATCTTCAAAGGGCGTCCGGTAAGAGTTTCGAGGTAAGATGGTATTGCTCGAGTCGATCGCGTTTGGGTTGTTCGCCCTGGTCACAGTGGGGAGCGCCCTGGGCGTCGTGATGCTCCGCGAGGTGTGGCACTCGGCACTCATGCTTGGCGTGTGTCTGCTGTCCGTCGCCGTTCACTACGTCATGCTCCAGGCCGAGTTCATCGCCGCCATGCAGGTACTGGTGTACGTCGGCGGGGTGCTCATCCTCATCACGTTCGCTATCATGCTCACCGACAGGGACCGCGGGCCGGACGAGGTGGCGACATGACCTCCCGACCGCGGCTGGCGACCGAGGTCAACTACGTCAACGGGATCGCGGCGCTGGCCCTGTTCGGCGTCCTGGCCTACGTCTTCGTCACGGCCGGGCTGGAACCACCTCGGGGATTCGGCGAGGGGTCGGTCGTCGCCTCGATCGGCTACGCGATGTTCGACCTCGTCGACCTCGTCCCGGACGCTCACGGCACCACGGAGGGCTTCCTCGTGGCGTTCCTGACGATCGCCGTCGTCCTCGACGCCGCGCTCGACGGCGCGGTCATGCTCGCGCGCCGCGACGACGAGGGTGACTCGGTCGAGGCCGCCACCGACGGCGGTCGCCCGGTCGAGACGGCCGACGACGCACCGACCGGCGCCGCGACCGACGAATCCAGCACCGAGGCCGAGACCGCGGGAGGTGACGCCTGATGGCGATCATCACGGAGTACTACCTCCTGCTGTCGGCGGCGGTGTTTTGCATCGGGCTCTACGGCATCCTGACCCGCGAGAGCGCGCTGCTATTTTTGATGTCCGTCGAGCTCATGCTGAACGCGGCGAACATCAACTTCGTCGCCTTCGCCTTCTACTGGGGGAACCTGACGGGGCAGGTGTTCTCGCTGTTCACGATGGCACTCGCGGCCGCGGAGGTCGCCATCGGCATCGGGATCATCCTCGTGTTGTACCGCAACTTCGACGGGATCGACGTCACGGAAGCCGCGACCATGAGGTGGTAAGATGGCAGGTGCATACGAC
>Ga0207718_100602_pt1 | contig 28575 bp, 26 predicted proteins | sample A23M2SouthBayCA_FD_187749 | JGI IMG/M metagenome (GOLD analysis project Ga0207718, IMG submission 187749) | Aerobic enrichment media microbial communities from Eden Landing Ponds, California, USA - A23 M2 (SPAdes) | ecosystem: Environmental > Aquatic > Marine > Unclassified | place: Emeryville... | reverse complement strand
CCCGAGATCCCACAGACGCTGCAGGGGTTCGTCGGCTGGGCGCTGGTGCTTCTCGGTCTGGCCGCGATGAAAGTCGGCGCGCGAGTGAGTGAGTAGGGCCGTTCGACGGGACGATCACTCGCCGGCGTCGTAGATCGCGTCGATCAGTCGCTGGACGGCCAGCCCTTCCGCGACGGTGCCCAGTTCCGGCGGGTCGCCGGTGGCGACGGCGTCGACGAATGCGGCGTCCTGGGCGGGGTGGCCGGTCAGGTCCGGGTCGCCGTCGAAGGTCGACTCCGTGTAGTGGTCGAACGGGTTGGTGTCGGTCCCCAGGACGGTCAGGTCGTCACCGCCGACGTCCATCTCGGCACCGGCCTCGGTCCCGCGGACGACGACGGAGTGGTCCGACCGCCGGTTGGTCGCCCACGCGACTTCGAGCGAGAGCGTGCTCCCGTCGTCGAACGTGACGAACGCGCTGGCGGAGTCGTCGACGTCGAACGTGTCGCCGTCGGCGTCCCAGTACCCCGCCCAGCCGTCGGGGTCGGCGTAGTCCGGTCGGGATCCGAACTCGCTCCGGACTGCGGCGGAAACCTCGACAGGTTCGGGAAAGTCGAGCAGGTGAAGCGCGTAGTCGATGGCGTGGACGCCGATGTCGATGAGTGCGCCCCCGCCCGAGAGTGACTCGTCGGTGAACCACGACCCCGGCGCCGGGATCCCCCGACGGCGGACGAAGTTCGCCTCGACGTGGGTGATATCGCCGAAGGTTCCTGCCGCCTGCTGGGTCTTGAACAGTTTTGCGGCCGGAGTGTAGCGGTTGTGGAAGCCGACGGTACAGAACGCGTCGCTCGCCTCCGCGGCGGTGGCGATACGTTCTGCGGCCTCAAGCGTGTGTGCCAGCGGTTTCTCACAGAGGACGGCGACGTCTCGCTCCAGCGCGGCCACCGCAGCCGGTTCGTGAAAGCGGTTGGGCGTCGTGATCACGACGGCGTCCGGGTCGGTCTCGTCGTAGAGTGTCTCGTAGTCCTCGGAGACCGGGACGTCGAACGAATCAGCGAAGGCGTCGCGGGCCTCGGCGGAGACGTCGGCCCCACCGACGACCCTTGCGCCGGCATCGGTCAGCCACCCGGCGTGGTTGGTTCCCATGCTGCCGAGTCCGACGACCCCGATCTCGGGTGTCGCGCTCGTCATGGACGAGTTCTCTGCGAGCGGCGTGAAAAACGTCGGGAATCCGGCCAACTGTGGTCGCGAACCGCCGGGTCCGGCGATGCCTGTCGGTGACCGAGCGACGGTCAGTCCCAGACGGTCTCGTAGCCTGCGTCGCCAACGGCGCCGTCAGACGTCACGATCGCGTCCGTCTCCGCGGCCCGGTGGCTGGCGACGACCATCGCGTCGTGGATCGAGAACTCGTCGACGACCGCCGCGAACTCGACGAGTTCGTCGTCGCCGGCCGAGACGGTCACCGGTCCCGTGTCGAGTAGCGCTTCACGGGCCCGCTCGGGCGTCCCCTGGAGCGTGATCCCGCGGACGTCCTTGTCCCGGGACACCGAGTAAAGTGTCTCGGCGACCGCCGTGGTGGGGGTCTGAACGACGGTTTCGCCGGCCTCGGCCTCGGCGAAGACGCGGTCCGCTCGCTCGGGAAGCGCGTCGACCAGATACGCGAGCAACGCGACCGTGTCGGCCGTGTACGCTGGCACCGTCAGGCCTCCTCGTAGTTGTGTTCGCGCCGCTCACGGAGCCGGCGACTCAGTTCCTCGGCCACGGCCTCGCGCTGGTCCGCCGTCGCGTCGTCGGGCACGAGGAGCCCGCGGCCCGCCGTCCGCGTCCGCTTTTTCACCACGATCCCGTCGTCCGTGTCGACCCAGACGACCTCGTCTCCCGGTTCGAGGTCGTACTTCTCGCGTAACTCCTTCGGGATGGTCGTCTGCCCTTTCTCGGTGATCCGCGTCGCCTCGCTCATGAGAGAGTATTACCGTCGGTATTACTTTAACCTGTGTCCTGGGAGACACCGCGGGTCCGGGCCCCCAGCGCCCGCGCAGTTAGTACATCGTGACGCCGGCGGTGACGTTGACGTCCTGCCCGGTCGTGCGGTCCGCCCGGTCGGAACAGAGGAAGAGAACGGTGTCGGTGACGTCTTCGGCCTCGACGAACTCGTCCATCGGCGACACCGACCGGAACTCGGCTTCGATTTCTTCCACCGAGGCCTCGCGGTCTCTGGCCTGGCCTTCGATGACCGCATCGAGTCGCGGGCCGCTCACGCTCCCGGGACAGACAGCGTTGACCGTCACCCCGCGGTCCGCGAGTTCGACGGCGAGCGTCCGGGTGAACCCGATGACGCCCATCTTCGCCGTCGTGTAGGGCGTCCGGTTGCGCAGCGGGCGCTTCCCGCTCATCGAGGAGACGTTGACGACCCGGCCGTCCGGACGGTCGTCGGCGGTGAGATGGGGGATCGCCGCCCGCGTCGCGTTGAACTGTCCGCCGAGATTGACTTCGAGAGTCCCCAGGAACTCCTCGGCGGAGATGTCCTCGCAGGGTTTCGTCGGCCCGGCGACCCCGACGTTGTTCACCAGGACGTCGAGGCCGCCGAACGTGTCGACCGCCGTCTCCACGAACGACTCCATGTCTTCGGAGTCGCTGACGTCGCCCTGGACGGTGCGGACGTCGCCCGCGCAATCGGCGAGCGCGGTCTCGGCGTCGGCCAGCGCGTCGCCGTCCACGTCGTTGACGGCCACGTCGACGCCGGCGTCCGCGAGTTGTCGCGCTATCTGTCGACCGATACCGCTGCCGGCGGCCGTGACCGCGGCCACCTCGCCGGGGATCGTGAGGTCGGTTTCGGGCATACACACGGCTGGGTCGACAGGGACAATGAGTGTTGGTCCCCGGGCCGGCCCGAGCACAGCGTCGTCAGCCCAGTCGAACCCGACCGAAACCGGACGGTCGGCCCTGCGGCGGTGGCCGCTCCCTGTTTCTGACGAGCGACGGCGCGCACTACGTCACTGGCGAGTCACTCTCGTTCGGGCGTGTAGTTCGCCGGCGGCGCCGACTCGGCGTCGACCGCTTCGTACACCGACCTGAGTGCGAGCAACGCCGCGTCGCGCTCGCGCTCGGCGACCGCCCTGTCGACGCCGGTCCAGTCGTAGACGCCCTTGCCCGACTCCCAGCCGGTCTCGCCGCGCTCGACCAGTTCGCTGACGACCGGGTTCGGGTCGGTCCCCCGGTCCAGGTCCGCCATGAGCGAGCGCTCGACCTCGCGGTGGACGTCAAGCCCCGACTGGTCGACCTTCTCGAAGATACCCATCACGGGCAGTCGGAAGCCGAAGCCAGCCTTGACTGCCCGGTCGATGTCCGCGGCGCTGGCGACGCCCCGGGCCAGCAGTGAGTAGGCCTCGTAGGTCATCGCGGCCTGGATGCGGTTGCCGACGAACCCGGGGATCTCGCGTTCGAGGACCACCGGCGTCTTCCCCGCCGAGTCGAGCAACTCGCGCGTCGCCGCAGCGGCCGCGTCGGTCGTCTCTGGCCCCTTCACGACTTCGACCAGCGGGACGATGTGTGGCGGGTTGAACCAGTGGGTCCCGAGGACGCGACTCGTGTCCTCGACCTCCCGAGCTATCTCGGCGATGGAGAGCCCGGAGGTGTTCGTCGCCAGCAACGCGTCGGCGGGTGCGTGGGCGTCGAGGTCGGCGAAGACTGTCTGCTTGACCGCGAGGTCCTCGGCGACGGCCTCCGTCACGAAGTCGGCGCCGGCGACAGCACTCGCGAGGTCTGATTCCGTCGCCAGGTTCGACAGCGCCGCGTCGGCGGCTTCGGGCTCGACGTACCCCTCGCTCACCATCGTCGACAGCGCCGCGTCCACCCGTTCGGGCGCCGCGTCCAGTACCTCGCTGTCGACGTCGAACAGCGTCACGTCGCGGCCGTCGAGTGCGTAGACGAGCGCGATACCGTGGCCCATGCGGCCGGCGCCGACGACCGTCACCTGCTGGATCGCCGTCTCGCGTTCGCTCGGCGGCGCGTGGTCTCCGTCCGTCATCTCACTCGATAGCCGTCGCGTCCCGTCCTTTCAGGTCGAGAAACTCCCGGACTTCCTCGGGGGTCGCGGGCTCGCGACCAGTCACCTCGTGGGCCAGTCGGACCAGTTTCGCGACCATGTCGGCGTTGCTCTCGGCGAGTTCGCCGGGCCCCAGATAGAGGTTGTCCTCCATGCCGACGCGGGCGTGCCCGCCCATCGTCGCCGCCTGGAGGGCCATCCCGTACTCGTCGCGACCGGCGCCGATCACCGAGAAGGAGTAGTCGTCGTCGAACAGGTCCTCTGCGACGTCGACCATGTGGGTCAGATTCCGCGCGTCGGCGCCGATCCCGCCGTGGATGCCCGTGACGAACTGGAGGTGTATCGGTGGCTCTATCAGCCCGCGGTCGAGGAAGTGTTTCGCGTTGTAGAGGTGCCCGACGTCGTAACACTCCAGTTCGGGCTTCGTGCCGTGTTCGTCGAAGATGGGGAGTATCGTCTCCAGGTCGGCGAACGTGTTCTGGAAGATCAGGTCCCGGGTCCCCTCCAGGTACGGTCGCTCCCAGTCGTACTCGAAGTCGTCGTACTTGTCGGCGAGGCCGTAGAGCCCGAAGTTGATCGAGCCCATGTTACAGGAGGCCATCTCGGGTTCGAGTTCCGGGACGACGCCGACCCGCTCTGCGGGTGCGGCGGTCGGCGCACCGCCCGTGGTCGGCTGGACGACGACGTCACACGAGTCGTGGACGCGCTCGGCGACCGCCCGGAAGAGGTCCCAGTCGTTGACCGGTTCGCCCGTCTCGGGGTCGCGGACGTGCAGGTGGACGATACTCGCGCCGGCGTCGGCCGCGCCGATGGCCGCCTCGGCGATCTCCTCGGGCGTGACCGGGAGATGGGGGGACATCGACGGCGTGTGGATCGCCCCCGTCACCGCACAGGAGACGATCAGGTTTTCGCAGTCGCGCATGACTCATACACCGGCGACGAAGCCAAGTAGATTGGGTTCGGCGAACCCCCAGCGACCGTCTGTGGCCGCCCTCGCACACCAGCAGTCGACACACTTTCTCAATTTGGATAATCGCAGGGGCACGTTTATTCGGGTGTACAGGACAGGTACCCGTATGTCGACGCGTACCGACCGTGGGGCGACCAGTCGTGACTCGCAGGTCGACCTGATGCACGGATGGGGGGAAGACTCGGAGATGATGCTGGAGTTCGAGGACGGGTTCGAGCGCCACGCGCCGGGCGTCACGCTCAACGGCATGAGCGTGTCGAACATCTCGCTGGAGGCCAAACGGCGAATACTCACGGAGGAGCCGCCGGACCTGTGGGCCAGCTGGGTCGGGCCGAACCTCCAGCCCTACCACAACGCGGGCGTCCTCAGGGACGTCACCGACGTCTGGACCGAGTCGGGGATGGAACGAGCGTTCCACGACGTCGCGAAAGACGCCGTCAGGTTCGACGGCGCCTACCGCGGAGTGCCGCTGAACGTCCAGCGGACGAACCTGCTGTTTGCGAACCTGCCGCTTGTCGAGAAGGCGGGCGTCGATCCGGGCCGGGTCGACGACCTGCACGAGTTCGTCGAACTCCTCGCCCAGGTCGACGACGCCATCGACGAAGACCCCCTGGTCGTCGGGTTCGTCCAGCCCTTTGCCTCGCAGGGACTGTACATGTGGGAGGCGATCTACCTCGCGCTGCACGACGAGCGCGCCTATCTCGACCTCGTCGAGGGCGACTCGCGGAGTCGCCGGAGCGAGGCGAAACAGGCGCTCTCGATGCTCGAAGAGATCCTCGGCTACGCCAACGACGACGCTATCAACACGACCGAGGGGACCGAGTCCGGACGGTTCGCCAACGGCGACGGCGTCTTCCGGATGCAGGGGATGTGGGCGGGACTGAATCTCTCCAACACCGACCTCGAGTACGGCACCGGCTGGGACGCCATGGCGCTCCCGGGGACGGGCGGCCAGCACGTCGTCAACATGGACGGTCTGGCGGTCCCGTCCAACGCCCCACACCCCGAATCGACGGCCGCGTTCGTCGAGTTCGTCGGGTCGGTCGACGGGATCGAGGGGTTCAACCGCGCAAAGCGGTCCATCCCGACGCGGACCGACGTCCCGACCGACGGCCTGCCCCCGTTCGTCGCCGAACAGACCGAAGCCTTCCGGCGCTCGAACAGTCACCTCCCCTCGGTCGCACACGGCCTCGCCGCCCCGCCGGAAACCCTCGTCGACCTGGAAGTCGCGTTCGCCGACTACATTTCCTCTCGAGACGCCGACGCCGCTGCCGGCGCGATTGTCGACGCCTTCGCCAGCGAGTGACGGCCACTCGGCCCCCGGTTCTCGGCTCGGCCTCCGGTTCTCGACCGTCTCAGTCCCCGGCGACAGCTCCGTTCGAGCCCGACGGCGTGGCCGCGCCACCGTCGTCGGCTGGCGTGACCTCGCCGTCCGGGAGGCGGACGGTGACGACCGTCCCGTCGTCTTCCTCGACGGTCCACTCGCCGCCCAGCGCACGGACGCTCCACTCGACGACCCACAGGCCGATGCCGGTGCCGTGGGAGAGCGGCGTCTCCCCGTCCCGGAGCGGGTCGAGTTCGCCCGGTGGGATGCCGTCGCCGTCGTCGCGAACGGTGAGTCGCAGTTCGTCCGCCGCCTCGTCGACGGTCGCGGTCACCGACACCGCGGGATCTTCGACGTGGTCGACGGCGTTCTCGACGAGGTTCGAGAGGAGGAGCCGGACCCAGCGCGGGTCGGTCCGGACCGTCGCGTCGTCGGCGCTGACGTCGACCCGCCCGGCCCGGTCGCGGTAGCCGTCGACGGCGTCGGCGACACAGGCCTCGACCTCGACGGCTCGATGGCGCGGCCCCGACTCGCGCAGACGCTCGAACTCGCGGGCCTTCTCCCCGGCGTCGACCATCTCGGAGGCCGCTGCGTCGATCATTCCGGCCAGTTTCCGTGTGCGGTCGTCCTCGGCCTCTCGCTCGATGAGTTCGGCGTGGCCCATGACCGTGGTCATCCGGTTGCGGAGGTTGTGCCGGAGCACCCTGTTCAGGACGTCCAGGCGCTGTTCGCGCCGGCGCTCGCGGGTGACGTCCTCGAAGACGAGTGTCGTCCCGACGCGGTCGTCGCCTGGGTCGGTCAGCGGCGAGCGCGAGACGCGATACTGCCGGCGGTCACCGTCGACTCGCGTCGTGACGACCCGTTCCTCCGCCGCGGGCGTCTCGTCCGTCACAGCGTGTCCACCGTCGGCCGTCAGCCGGTTCCCGTCGTCGCCGGACTCTCGGCCCGTTTCGAGGACCTCGGAGATACGGGACCCGAGCGGGTCGGTCACGCCGGTGGTGCCCGCGGCCAGTGTCGCCCCGGCGCGGTTGTACTCGACGATCCTGCCCCCCTCGTCGAGGACGAACACCGGGGTCGCGATGTCGTCGACGGCGGACTGTTCGGCGGCCCGCCGGGTCGCCGGGTTGGTCTCGAACATACCGCTCCCCACGAAGGCGTAGCCATCGAGGAAGACGTGGGGGACGAACGCGGCGGCGACGGCCGTCAGTGTGAGTCGAGCGTCGACTCCGAGCAACCACCCGGCCAGAACGACGGTCGGGGCGACAGTGCTGAGCGCGACCGCCGTGGCCTCGCGGCGGTACAGCGGGCCGTACTCGACGACCGTCTCGACGAGGACGAGCACGCCAACGCCCGCCAGCGCCATCCCGAAACTGACCGTGGCGAACCCGAGCGGTTCGACGACCGCCGCCCCCGACAGTGCGCCCCCGGGGACCGTGACCGACTCCCAGACCAGCCCGTGCAACGGTGCGGTCGCGACGACCAGCGTGTTCACGCTCGCCAGTGCCAGCACTGCGGTCACCGTGTCGTTCTCGAAGACGGCACCGCGGCCGGTGTACTCCATCACGAAGGCGAAAAACAGCGGTCCGGTCGCGACGAACGCCGTCCAGGCGACTGTCGCCAGTACGAGCGCGACCGGCCCACCGGCGAACGGGTGGGCCGCGGCGGCGAGACAGAACACCGACTGCGCAGCCAACCCGGCGACGAACCAGTTCGCCCCCGGTTTGCCGCGGTGGCGGCGCAGATACCCCGCCAGCGCCAGTGACCCGACGCCCGCTACCCCCGCTACGAGGGCCAGCAACGACACGTCGAAAAGCGACTCGTCCATACCTGCTCCAGAGCCTGTCGAGGCCTAACTCTCCCACCCAACACGTAAGGTGTGGGCACCGCTCGCACGCCGTCGGTCGCAGTCTCAGGCGCGGACCACCCGTCGGCTACATCGACTCGGGTGCTTCGACGCCAAGCAGTTCGAGGGCGTTGCCGACGGTGTGGCGGGCAGCGACCACGAGCGCGAGGCGGGCGCGTCGCGTCTGCTCGTCGTCGGCCGTGAGGACCGGGCACTCCCGGTAGAAGGCGTTGAAACGCTCGGCGAACTCGCGAGTGTAGGTCGCCAGCCGGTGGGGTTCGAGTTCGTCGGCGGCTTCCTCGACCTCGGCCGGGAAGCGCGCGATCGTGCGCAACAGGTCCCGTTCCTCGGGGGTGTCGAGTACGGCGGCGTCGACCCCGCTGGCGGGGTCGAGTCCCTCGCTGTCGGCTTCGTCGAGGATGCCACAGGTCCGCGCGTGGACGTACTGGACGTACGGTGCCGACTGGGCCTCGAAGTCGAGTGCGCGCTCCCACTCGAACGTGATGGCCTTCCGGGGTTGTTTGGCGACGATGTCGTAGCGGACGGCGCCGATACCGACCTGGCGGGCGATACGCTCGACGTCGGCCTCGTCGAGTTCGTCGTCGCGGATGCGGTCGTCCATACGCCGTTCGACCTCGGCGCGGGCGCGCTCTTCGGCCTCGTCGAGCAGGTCGTCGAGGTCGATCCCCGTCCCTTCGCGAGTACTCATCCCCTCGCCGCCGGGGAGGTTCACCCAGGAGTAAAACACCTGGTCGAGCTGGTCGGTGTCGTGACCCAGGAGCTCGAGCACCGAGTCGAGCTGGTCGAAGGTGAGCTGGTGGTCCTCGCCGATGACGGTTATCGCGCGGTCGAAGTTGTCGAACTTCCACTCGTGGTGGGCCAGGTCGCGCGTCGAGTACAGCGAGGTGCCGTCCGAGCGCAGGAAGACGAAGTGCTTCTCGAAGTCTGGCAGGTCGAGTTGCCAGGCGTCGTCCTCGTAGACGGCTTCGTCTAACTCCTGCAGGCGCTCGACCACGTCGTCGGTCGAGCCGTCCCGCATGAACCGGGTCTCCCTGACGAACTCGTCGAAGTGCGCGGGCAGGCGGTCGAGCGTCCCGGTCATCCCCTCCAGTACCTGGTCGACGACGCGTCCGACCCGCTCGTAGACCTCGTCGTCGCCCGCCTCCAGGCCCTGCATGATGGCCTCGATCTCTGCTTCGGCGGCCTCGACGTCTTCGGGGTCGACGTCTTCACCCTCGGCGTCTTCGAGGTAGGCGTTGCCCTTGCGGTAGTAGCGCACGAGGTCGTAATCGGGCTTGTCGCGCTCGGGCTCGGGGAGCTCGGACTCGTCGAAGGTCTCGTAGGCCCACGTGAACACCGCGAGTTGCCGGCCGGCGTCGTTGACGTAGTAGTGAGTCTCGACGTCGTAGCCGGCGAAATCGAGGATGCGAGCGAGCGCGTCGCCGATGATCGGGTTACGCGCGCGACCGACGTGGACCGGGCCCGTGGGATTGGCGGAGGTGTGTTCGACGACGACCGAGGTGTCGCGGTCCGGAAGACGGCCGAACTCGGCGTCGCGGGCCGCTTCGACGGTCTCGCCGAAGTACCGGTCGCCGGGGAAGAAGTTGACGTAGGGGCCCTGCGTGCGGACGGCGGCGATGTAGTCGTAGTCGTCGGGGTCGATCTCGCTGGCGACGTCGGTGGCGACGTCCGGCGGCGGTGCGCCCACCTCGCCCGCCAGGCGGAACGCCACGCTGGAGGCGAACACGGCGTCGACGCCCTCGGGCGGGCGCTCGATGCCCAGGTCGTCGGTGGGCAGATCGAGCGCAGTCAGCGCGTCGGTCAGCGCCGCCTCGACCGACACACGCATCGAACGGAACATACTCCCGGGTTTTCGACCGGTGGGTATAGGGGTGACGAACTACCGTCGCGTCGGTCACCGGACGGGCGGTCGACTCCGGTCACCCGAAGCGTCCGAAGAGACCGCCCGACTCCTCGTCGTCTTCCACCTCGTCTTCGTCGACGAACCACTCGCTCTCCATGATGGGTTCGGCGTCCTCGAGGGTATCGCCCTCGAAGAACACGCCGACGAGCAACTCGCTCAACTGTTCGAAGGCGTCGGCCGCGGGGCTATCGGGCGTGTTGAGCACGAGCGGTTCCTGTTTGGTGGCGCCGACGTCGTCCGGCACCACCGCCAGAAGTGGTTCGTCGAAGCGGTCGGCGATCCCTTCGACGTCGGTCTCGGTGGTCACGCGATTCAACACCGTCCCGAGCACCTCGCCACCGACGCGGTCGGCGAGTTCGGCCGTCTTGACGGCGTCACCGACGGCCACGTCGTCGGGCGTCGTGATGAGAATGATGCCGTCGGCGAGGCCGAGCGGGACCGTCGTCTCGTGACTGAGGCCAGCGCCGGTGTCGACGAGGACGACGTCGTAGGCGTTTCTGAGTGTGCGGACGACCGTCTTGAGTTTGGCCGGGTCGGCGTCGGCGAACGCTTCGAGGCTCTGCTCGCCAGGGACGATGGTGATACCGCCCTGAACGTCGGTGAGCGCGGCGCTGACGGCGTTGCCGCCCGCGAGGACTTCGTGGATGCTCGTCTCCGGATCGACGTCCAGCATGGCACCCAGGTTCGCCATCCCGAGGTCGGCGTCGACGACGACGACGTCGTACCCCGCCGCCTCCATGGCCCCGGCGATGTTGACCGCCGTAGTCGTCTTCCCGACACCGCCCTTGCCCCCTGCGACGGTGCAGACGTAGCCAGACATTGTGCGTACGAGTGACGGGGAACCCCATAAACCCGCCGCTGGGTTCGTGGTGCTGGCCGGTTCGTCTACGGGTCGTGACGCGTCGCTGACCGGGGGCGATCGACGGCAGTCAGAGCGCGCGCATCAGCGTCGCGTGGCCCGCGGCGCCGCCGACACCGAAACTCAGCAGGAAACCGAGCGCCGTCGCGACGTACCCTGCCGGGAAGAGCAACAGGAACACGTCCAGCGGATGGGCCGAACTCGTCACCGAGACCGCGGCCATCCACGTGCCAACCCCGAGCAAGAACCCCGCGAGCGCTGCGAAGGCGCCCTCGCGAAACGGCTGCATCCGCTCCCGGCTCGCGTACACGGCGACCGCCCCCGCAGGAACGCTCGCGACAGCGCTCGCCACCACCGACATAGTGACCCAGTCTCCCCCGAAGACGATCACCGAGACCGTCGCCGCCGCACCCACGAGTGCCCCCACGACCACCGCCCGCCGGTCCGGTTCCCCCAGATCGTTCTGCATCACGTTCCGGGTTGCAATTGTACTCTCATAGTTATTTTGGCGGGGTTCGTCGCTCCGTTCGCGCCACCGACACCCGGAGGCCAACACTTACTTACGCCCCAGAACCCGATTCCTGTACAATGAGTGAGCAACAGGGAACAGACCGGCAGAAATACGAGTTCAAGAAAGTCATCGAGGAACTCGACGACTATCGCGGCTCGGGCACCCAGCTCGTCTCTATCTACATCCCCGAGGACAAGCAGGTCAGTGCCGTCGTCGCCCACGTCACCCAGGAACACTCCGAGGCCTCGAACATCAAGTCCAAAGAGACCCGGACGAACGTCCAGGACGCCCTGACCTCTATCAAGGACCGCCTGCGCTACTACGACACCTACCCGCCGGAGAACGGGATGGTGGTCTTCTCGGGTGCCGTCGACACCGGCGGCGGTCGCTCGGAGATGGTCACCCGCACCCTGGAGAGTCCGCCCCAGCCCATCGAGTCGTTCCGCTATCACTGCGACGCCGAGTTCCTGCTCGAACCGCTCGAACAGATGATGGCCGACCAGGGCCTGTTCGGGCTCGTCGTCCTCGACCGGCGCGAGGCCAACGTCGGCTGGCTCCGGGGCAAACGCGTCGAACCCGTCAAGTCCGCCTCCTCGCTCGTCCCCGGCAAACAGCGTAAAGGTGGCCAGTCCGCCCAGCGGTTCGCCCGCCTGCGTCTGGAGGCCATCGACAACTTCTACCAGGAGGTCGCCGGGATGGCGAACGACCTGTTCGTCGACAAGCGCCACGAGATGGAAGGGGTGCTGGTGGGCGGTCCCTCGCCCACGAAAGACGAGTTCCTCGACGGCGACTACCTGCACCACGAACTCGGTGACATGGTGCTGGGCAAGTTCGACGTCTCCTACACCGACGAGTCGGGACTGTACGACCTCGTCGACGCCGCACAGGAGGTCCTCGACGAACACGAGATGCTCCAGGACAAGAAGTACATGGAGCAGTTCTTCAAGGAACTCCACGACGGCGACCTGGCGACCTACGGCTTTGGCCCCACCCGCGAGAACCTCAACATGGGTGCCGTCGAGACACTCCTGCTCTCCGAGGACCTGCGCAAGGACGTCGGCGTCATGACCTGCGAGAACGGCCACACCGAGTACGAGTTCGTCGACCAGGGCGCAGATCTGCCCGACACGGAGTGTTCACGGTGTGGTGAACCCCTGGCGGCCGAACGCGAGGACGCCATCGACCACCTGATGACCCTCGCCGACCAGCGTGGTACCGAGACGTACTTCGTCTCGACGGACTTCGAGAAGGGCGAACAGCTCCTCTCGGCCTTCGGCGGTGTCGCCGGCATCCTGCGTTACTCGACGGGCGTATAATCGCTTCTCTCTCACTCGATCACGACTGACGGATGACCTGGGACTCCGAGCGCGTCGATACGCTCCTGGCCCGGGGCGTGTTCGTCGTCCTCTCTCTCGACGTCCTTGCCCTGTGGCTGTATCCGGAACCAGTGACAGCGGGGGCGGTCATCGTCGTCACTGCGGGCTACACGATGACGACCCAGTTTCGCGAGTTGCTCGAACCACCCGCGGAGCGGCAGTGATACGTCGGCTATCGGCGGATAGTACTCACTGTCGTGGTCGTCCGTTCCGCGACGGCCGCGGCGCTCGGCGATTTCGATCGGGGGGATGTAGATAATCCTCGGGTGCCAGCCGGGGGAGACTGACACCCGAACCCTCGTCTCCGTACCGGGTAGCCGGTCGGGGGGACGCCGGCCGCGCCCGGCCAGATCCTAATGACAGGTGCTGACTGGAGTCGAGGTGGGATTGGGGGAGACGACGACGGGTCCTGAATGTCGTCGTGACGGCACCTGGTTCGGATGCCGCGTCTTTGCTTAGAGGCTGGGGGTGTAAAGATTCTGTACCTAACTGAGTAGGCAGCCCCCGAACGTGGTCGCAAACGACCCGCGAGTGGTCGGGTGTCGAGTCGCGCCAGTCCCGGGGCTGTCGTGGCGGCGGTGGTGTGATCATCACACGCGAGAGCCGACCGTGCCCGGCTCAGACGGTATCACAGGAGCTGTTCGAGCTGGTGGCGGCGTCGGCGGAGGTCGGCCGCGGCGTCGACCGCGGGGTCGTCGGCGAGGCGGTCGACGGCGAGAAAGGGGTCCGTGCCCGCGCGCTCGACCGCTTCCAGCAGGTCGGCGATCTCTGCGCGGTGGGTCGCCAGCGAGTCGAGCAACCCGACCAGCAGCGCGAGTGGGACCGCTGCCTCGGAGTTACTGGGGAAGGCGTCGCTGATCTCGGTGAAGTCGGGCACCGATTCGGGCGGGTCCGGGACGGGATGTAAGCGCAGACACGACGAGCACAGAGCCGCGCCGGGGTCGTCGCCGCGCAGACACTCCCGGTACTCCTCGGGCACACTGAAATCGAGCGCCAGCCCACCACAGGCGGGACAGTCCATACCGCCGACTGCGCGAGCGGCCCTGTTAACGGTGGCGACGCCGGCGGACTCGGCTCCACCAGTGAGAAACGACCGCACGCGTGAAAACGGGCGCAGCGCTCGGTCTCCTGCACGAACGTGGCATCGTATAAAGAACTTCGCCACAGTAACTGGCTCGGCAAGCCGGAATGTCGTACTAAGGGTGACACGGGAGTACGCCGGTGTAGATGGTCCCCGACAGCCCCCTCCACCGCCTCCAGTCGCTTCGAAACCGAACGGCGCTGTTCGATATCGACAGCCTCGCTCCCCCTGGGGCCGACACCTGGTTCAGTCGCCTCGCGGCCGGTGTCCTCGCGAGTGCGGTTCTCGTCTTCGGGTTCGCCCAGGGGTCGATGACGATCGTCTTCGCGCTGCCCGAACTGCTCGGTGCCGCCAGCGTCGCCTTCCTCCAGGCCGAGTTCGCGCTCGTCAACTTCACCGTCTTCCTACTCGTCTCGACAGCGGCACTCGCGGTGCAATTGTTCAGACGCGATCTGCCGAGCGACCCGCCCCGGACGGGTCCCGACGTGACCGCTATCGTCCCGGTGTATCGCGACGCCGCCGTCCTCGACCGGAGCGTCGAGAGCCTGCTCGCCACCGAGTACGACGACCTCCGCGTGGTCGTCGTCTGTGAACCCGACGACGAGGCGAGCATCGACCGCGCGACGGCGCTGGAAGCGCGCCACGACCGCGTCGAATGCCTGGTCAACACCGACAACCCAGGGTCGAAAGCCGCCGCGGTCAACTACGCCGCGAGCGTCACCGAGAGCGAGCACGTCGCAGTCTTCGACGCCGACGAGGTCGTCGACCCCGCGTTCGTCCCGACGGCCGTCGCCGGCCTCCGCGACGCCGACGTCGTCCAGGGTCGGACTGTCCCCGAACCCGACGGCGTCGTCGAGACGGCCGCCTACTACGAGTCGGTCGTCCTCGGCGAACTCACCGACCGACTCGTCAGCCTCGTCACCGGCTTTCGCCTGGCCGCGAGCCACGCCGTCGTGATGCGCCGGTCGGCCTTCGAGACCGCCGGTGGCTACGACCCCGACATGCTCACCGAGGACTACGACTTCGCCTTCCGGTGTTACGAGGCCGGCCTCTCGGTGCGCGAGCAGTTCGCCCATCCCTCCCGGGTGACCGCCGCCCGTACCCCCCGTGACTGGTGGGGCCAGCGCAAGCGCTGGCTCACCGGCTACGCGCAGGTGCTCCACCGGCGACTCGGCGCGCTCGAAGCTTCCCGGCGCAGTGTCTTCGCGCTCGCTATCTGTGCCGGGAGCGTCCTCGGCAACCTGCTCATCCTCTCGATGGCTGCCAAGGTCGCTGTGCTCGTCGCCGTCGACGCTGCCGCGTGGGTCGCCCCACCGCTGGCCGCCCTGGCCGTCGTCGGCATCGCCGCCCGCTGGTACGACGCTCGCGCCGGCCACCTGGAGGGGTTCGACCTGGGCTGGGCGCTCACCCCCGCTGTCCTCGTCTGTTACAGCCTCGTCGGCATCGTCGCCACCGTCGAGTACGTCACCACCTGGGACGGCGAGTGGTACAGCGTCGACAAGACCGGGTAACCGTGGAGAGCCTGTCGAGAGGCGGTGTGAACGCAATCTCTGTTCGAGTGCTGGATGTTGGGTAGAGTGTGTAGAGATAACAGTTCGAGACAACACAGTAACCGCGACCGCACTCGTGATCGTGGGATGGGAGCCCTCGGCGGGCTCGCTCACGGGTCGCTCGGCTCACGGGTCACTTCGTTCCCCGTTCACATCGAGGCGCGGAGCGCCTCGCACCCCTCGACGGCGCGCGCCACCGCCGTGATAACTATGCGTATCGACTGGGCAATACTCCCGACTCGGGAGGCGGTGCAGGCGCGGGACACCACGGGTCCACGCCAGAGCGTCCGAATCCGATAAGCACGGCCTACGTCGACACCCGGGTCCGTTCCTGGCATCCTACCCGCTGTGGTGACGACCCGAGTCACGCACTCGACGACGCCACCATCGACGACAAATGCCTGGCTAGCGGCCTCTACCACCCGAATTACAATACGTTCCGGTGAGCCAGCGACGGTATGGGACCCCCTGGCGACAGGAACGGATCGAACGACCCCGACCTGGGTCGACGCGACGTCCTCGAAGCGGGTGCCGCGATCGGTCTGTCGCTGACCCCAGGTGCGTGGGCCAGCGCGGGCGCGGTATCGTCGGGAGACCAGGTCGACGCCGTCCGACAGCAGTGTCCCGGCGACGGGTCGGCACCGCTGCTGGTGCGTGCCCCAGCGGTCGAGACAGCACCGACAGTCGACGGCCGCCTGGCCGACGGCGAGTGGGCCGCGGCGACCCCGAAGGAGATCGACCTCCGGGCCCCGGACGGAGAGTCGTGGGACCTGACCCTCTACGCGGTCCACGACGACGCACTCTATCTGGGTTTCTGGTCCGTGCTGGCCCCCGAAAACTACCGCGGGCTCGAGCTCGCCGTCGACGGGGACCACGACGGGAGCCTCGACGGGACCTCCGACCGACCGCACGAGGACGTCTTCCTGAGCCAGCCCTCGCCGATATCGGCGGACTTCGAGCCCGAGTACCGACTGCTCGGCAGCGACGCCGACGTCGACCCGCCCGCCGACCTCGAACGCGACAGCGCCGAACTGGTCGACGACAGGACGTTCTTCGAGTTCGCGCTCCCGTTCGGGTCGGTGCTCCCCGACGACCCCGACGGCGCGGTCGACGTTCGCGTCACGCTCGTGTCGAGCGAGGGCGTCCGGGCTCACTGGCCGGTGACACCCGACCAGGACGGGTACGGCGATCCCACGAACTGGGGCGACGTCAACATGCGCCCCCGCGGGTCGGGACCGGCGGCCGACCTCCCCGACCCACTCCTCGCCGGCGTGACCGACGAGCGACCGGTCATCGACGGGACGATAGAGCAGGGTGAGTGGGAGCAGGCCCACACCTACGGGGTTCCCTTCAGCGACGCCGACGGCGACCGACGCCACCAGCACTCGGCGATGTTCATGCACGACGAGGAGTTCCTCTACGTCGCCATCCACCTCCAGCACTTCGGCGGTCCGCTCGAGGAACTGCGGCTGTCCATCGACGGCGACAACGACGAACGACTCGCGGGCAACGCGACCCGGCCCCACGTAGACGTCGCCGTCGACGCGACCGCCGAGGCCGTCGAGGCGGGTACGTATCGACTCCTCGGGAACGCCGCCGACGTCGAACGCCCGGCCGGGTTGACCTGGGCGAGCGCCGAGTACGGCGAGGACACCGGCTTCGAGTTCCGGATCCCCTTCGGGTCCGTCCTCCCGGCCGACCCCGACGGCGCGGTCAACTGCCGGCTCGAACTGCGCACACAGTCGAACCGCCCCGACGAGTTCTGGCCCGTCTCACCCGCCGACGACGGCTACGACGACCCCGCGAGCTGGGCGGACGTCAACCTCAAGCCCGGGAGCCCGGCACCCGAACCGGCCTGTCGGCGACCCGACGACATCCTCCGGTCGCCCGCCGGCGGGACGCCCAGCATCGACGGCCTCGTGCGGACCCGCCAGTGGACGGTAGCCAACTGTTACGAACTGACCTTCGACTCCGCGGACCGTTCCGGGCAGGTCCCCGTCCGACTGTGGACGATGCACGACGACGACCACTGCTACGTCGCGTTGCGGTTCCCCTACGACACGGCGGTCGGCACCGAGGTAGAGGTGTTCGTCGACGGCAACCACGACGGCGACCTCGCCGGGAGCCCCGACCCGCCACACCGCGACGTCCGTTTCTCGGCGCTCGGTGGCGAGTACGCCCTGCTCGGGAGCGACGCCGCGGTCTGCAGGCCCGACGGACTCCGCGCGGAAGCCGAGATCTGGCGCGGGCGAGAGGTCTACTACGAGATACAGATCCCCTTCGACCCGACACTCGGCGGCCCCTCCGACGGCGCCTTCGACGTCCGCCTGGTCGTCCACACCGACGTCGGCGACGGGAGCCAGCCCTACTACTGGCCTGTCACCCCCGAAGACGACGGCTACGACGACCCCGAGAACTGGGGCGATATCAATCTCAAACCGTAGGAGCGCGACTCGATTCGACGGAGTTCGATTCGACAGCGCCTGATTCGACTGGGCTCGGTTCGACAGCGATCGATCCAGCCTCGACCGTGTGCGTTCGACGTGAAACGAGGGGTGCCGCGGACGTGTGATAGTTTTCCCGCCGGAACTGCGCTCGAACGGGAGAGAACAGTCTGTGAGAGAGAAGACGTGCCCGGTCAGTCGTCGGCAGCGAGTGCTTCCTCGGCTTCCCGCTCTGCGTCGCGCTCTTCGCGTTCCTCGGCTTCCTTTTTATCTTTGACCTTCTTCATCCGGAAGATCTCCTCGCGTTCCTGCTCTTCGAGTTTCTGCTCGATGTACTCCTGGTTGTCACGGAGTTCGGGCAGGAGTTTGAACTCGAGTGCGTTGACGCGGCGGTTGGTCGTCTCGATCTCCTCGATCATCTTCTTCATCGCGGTTTCGACCTCGGCGGCGAGGATGATCTGCTCCAGCAGGTCCTCGTAGGCGCCGGCGGCCTCGTCGATGCGGGCGCTGGTCCCGAGGACGCCGTAGCCGCGTTCGTCGAGACTCTTGGAGACTTTCGTCGAGTCGATCTGGGGGATGAACACGCCCATGACACTCTTGGACTCGGTGGTGATCTCGGGGTGTTCTTTGAGCGCGGCAGCCGCGCCACGGACGGCGATGTCGCCCTCCATCGCGCGGGCCATGTTGATCGCCCGCTGGGCCTCGTCGTAGCGGTCTTCGAGGTCCGCGCGGACGTCCTGGGCCTCGTCGAGGATGTCCATGAACTCCATGATGAGGCCGTCGCGCTTCTGTTCGAGCGTGTCGTGACCGCGCTCGGAGAGTTCGATGCGGTCCTCGATCTGCATCAACTCCTTGCGGGTCGGTTTGACGTCCTGGGCCATTGGGTGTGGCTTCCCGACCCAGGCAGTTAACGGTTTTCAACCGTCTCGACCGCTCGCACCCGCCGAAACCGGGATCTGCTGGCCGCCGGGTCGCGAATCGCCAGTCACCGGTAGTGGGTCGCGGGTCGCAGGGTTGCCGCGAGGGCTACCAGTATCCCTGGACGCCGTCGAGCGCGGTCACCACGACGACGTGGGGTAGTGTCATGACCGCGATCGCCACGAGGTAGACCGCCGCTGCGCCCGCGAGCGTGGTGGGCGGGGCGGGCGCGGTGACCCACAGTGCCCAGCAGACGACGAGCCCACCGAGCGTCGGGAGGACGGCCTCGCGGGCGAACCGGCGGGCCGCGGGCGCGAGTCGGCCCCGTGCCAGCGCAGCGGCGGACACGTCGTCGAACGTCGCCACGCGGACGATGTGGCGGGCGGCGTGCCAGCAACAGAAGTAGACGCCGATGGCGAACACCGGCGGGACGACGAGGAAATACGCCCACAGGAGACCAGTCTCGCCGGCGTCGACCGCCCACGCCCGATGGTCGTCGGCCGCCCGGTAGCCAAGCGCCAGCGTCGCGACGGTGAGCGCACCGAAGCCCACACCCAGGACCAGGCGCACCTCGGCCGTGACCGGCCACGTCGTGAGCTCGCCGCCGAAAGGCGCCACGAACCCCGCCACGACGGCCCGATAGCGCTCCGGAAAGGCGAGGAGGGGAACGAGCATCGGCAGCCCGCCACGGACGAGGACGAACAGCGCCCGCCGGGGACGGGCGTCGAGGTGGTCGGCGCCCAGGACGGCGACGAGCGGGTGAAGCTCGCCCTGTCCCCAGTGGAACCACGTCAGTGCGACGAACCCGACGGCGCTCGCGACGGGGACGAGAAACCACGCGACTGCGTAGGCGCCCCCGGCGACGAGGTAGAGCACGCCGACGAGCAGTATCCAGCGGGCGTCGAGTCGCCCGGTGACGGCCCGCGGGAGCACCGCCCAGTCGACGGCGCCGTGGGGGAGTCCGAGGACGACGACGCTCGCGGCCAGGGGCAGGTACCGCCAGCGTTCGGGGAGTCCGACACCGGCAGCGAACGCGACCGTACAGACAGCGACTGGTAGCCAGGGAAGCCACAGCACCGGGAGGCGCAGCGTCTCACGGACCCCCGCGGAGAGTCGGCCCGGAGCCTCGCTCACCGTTGCCACGAGTAGTACACCCCCGGTTTCGCCGCTGTGTTCGTCTCCGCCTCCACCGCCGGATTCGTGTTCGCGTTTCGGTTCGGGCCGTCGTTCGCGGGCAGGGTCGCGCTCATCGGCCATCCACCTCCGGGGCGGGCCGGTCCTCGCCCGTGGCGGGGTCGTCCGTGGCGGGGTCCTCACCCGGAGTGGGCGCCTCGACAGACGGGTCGGGACCCGGTCGGTCCAGCCGCCGGGTCACCCAGGGGAGCAAGACCAGCCCCTGGACGACGAAACAGTTCGTCACCACGAAAAACGCCATCTCCTCGAGCGGGAGGCCGAGCAGACCCAGCCCCGTGGTGTAGGTTTCCGAGATGGTCCAGATGCCGTTCCCGATGGCGATCCGGTCTATCACCCACAGGTAGAGCGTGGGGACGCCGACGGCGACGACGACGCGGCGACGGGCCGCGAGCAGGTAGCGCCAGCCGACGGCCCACTGGATCGCGAGGACGGGGCCCGCCCAGGCGAGGATCGCGCCGAGGTACAGCGTCGACTGCCCGGCGAGTAACGCGATACCGACCGCAGAGACGGCGACGCCAGCGAGGGCCCCCGCCACCCGGTCACGGCGGGAGTGTCGGATCCCCGCGAGGACCGGACCGTCCACCTGGAACGTCCACAGCGCCGTCAGGAGCGGCTGAAGGACGAAAAACAGTAACTCGCCGAGCGGGATCCCCCACACCCAGCGGGCGACCCGTCCCTCGCCGTAGAACCACGCACCCTGCTCGATGAGAAACCGGTCCCACGGGGCGGTGTAGCCGACAGCGAGGGCGGTCACGACGACGACTCCCAGTGCACCCAGACGGAGGGTCAGCGGCGACCGGCGCCGGCGCCACGTCAGCAGCGCCAGTCCCAGCAGTGGCGGGACGACGAACACCGCGTGGAACGCCAGGTACGTGAGTCGGAGTGTCATCTGAGTAGTTCGTCCGGGCAGACCGACGGCCGGGTTCGTCTCCGGAGAGTGGTGCCGGTCACGGTCGCCCGTGACCGGCGCCGTCACCGGCGAAACCGGGGCGTCGTGACCGGCACCCTCACCGGCGAAACCGGGGCGTCGTCACCCGGCGGTCAGTCCGCAGGCTCGGCCGTCGCGGTGGCCGAAGAGACGTCGTCGAGCACCTTCCGGCTGGACAGCAGCAGGATCCCGAAGCCGACCTTCGCGACGAGGTCGAGCACCATGAACCCGGCCGTCTCGATACCGAGACCGACGGCGTTCAGGCCCTCGGTACCGACCAGCCACCAGACCGGGTACACCAGCCAGATGACGACGATCAGGTTGCGCAACTGGGCGAACTTCGCGCCCACGTCACTGGACAGCGACTGGGCCTGTTCGCTGAGCGTCCCGAACAGGAAATACAGCAACACGAGCAGGAAGCCCGTGCTGACGCCCCACCAGATCAGGCGCCGCGCGGCGTCGTCGAGCGCCCCGAGAACGACGAACCCGCCGCCGGTGAGCGTCGCGAGGACACCGGTACCGATCATCAGCGCGTCGAGACTGACCAGCGTGGCGATCTGGTTGCGACTCGCCCGGGCTAGCAACGCGAGGTCGACGAGCAACAGCGGCGTGGTGAAAAACCAGTCCGTGTAGCGCGCCCAGTATATCAGGCGTTCCTCACCGCCGATGTTTACCGTTGTCGCGCCGAACCCCAGCGCCATCGCCAGATAGTTCACGAACGCGATCGCCGTGATCAGTATCGTGACGATATAGAACTCCTGGCGCTTCTCGTTTTCTTCGCCCCAGCCGGTCACGATGAAGTACAACATCCCCAGCAACATCCCGGCGGTACCTATCCAAAGCCAAATCTGTTCGTCTCCTGGTTGTGGCATGACTGCACATAGAACCAGTGATTATAGTTCTAAAAGGGGTGTGCCGGACTAGTTGGGGGGACACCAGCGGCCACACAGACAGTGGAGAAACAGCAGTGAGAGCGGCATTAGCCGTACAACTCCTCGAAGACCTTGCGCTGTGCGGCCCGGAGGTGCTGGTGGAACGTAGAACGACCGATGTCCATCGTCACGGCCAGTTCCTCGCCGGTCGAATCGCGGGGCCACCGGAAGAAACCGCCGACGATGGCCGTCTGGAGTGCCGTCTCCTGGCGGTCGGTGAGTCGCTCGTCGATCCGCGCGCGGACGTCCTGGCGCGTGTCGGCCGGTCGCTCGTGTTCGCGGTACGCACGCAGGTCCGCCCCCGAAAAGCGGTTCTCGACGGCATCGACGACCGCCCGCGGCTGTGCCTCGGGCGGGATCTCCACGGTGACCTCGCCGACGCCGTCCGTCGCGCGCATGTCCGTTATCCGGCCACCCCGGTCGAGAAACAGGTCCACGAGCGGTGAGGACTGGACGGTGAACTCCAGCACCGAGCGACCCTCGCTGGTCGTGACCGGCGTGACACTCACCGTCTCGTCACCGCCGAGTGCCTCCGCGACCGCGTCGGGGTCGGCGTCGGACTCGAAAAACAGCGTCGTCGGGCCGTCGTCCCTGGCGACCGTTCCCACGTGAGTGAACGAGGCGTCGAGGCGCTCCGAGAGGGTAACGAAGAACGGCTCCGTGCCGTCGACGGCCGTGGGGTCGGCGTCACTGACGCTGCCCGCGAACGAGAACTCCAGTTCGATCACCTCGTCGGACGTGAGCAACCGCTGGCTCGTCAGCGTGTGCAGCGCCATCGCCGTCGACTGCCCGACCGCCGAGAGCACCCGCCGCTCGGGTTCGCTGAGTTCGGCTCCCGCCCCAAGCGCGACCACGAGCACACCGTAGCCCACGTCACCGTACTGCAGTGGGAGCGCTGCGACCGCCGACACCGATTCGCCGAGGAGGTCGGCGTACTCGGCCAGAATCGCTTCGTCCCCGTGGTGGCTCTGGCCGTCGCTGTCACGTCTCTTCTCGCTCGCCGTCCCACCCGTCTCGGCCGAGTCGTCCTCCCTGCCGACGACCTGGAGTTCGCCGGTAGCGATGGCGCGGGCGACCGGCCCGTCGTCGTCGAGCGAGACCGAAAAGGAGGGCGGTCGCTCGCTCCCGGCCCAGGTGCTGGGCTCGACGACCTCACCCGCCGGTTCGGGGTCGCCGACCCAGGCAGCGGCGTACTCGTCGGTCTCGACGAGGCGGTCACAGACCACCCGCTCGACCGCCTCGCGGTTCTCCGCGCTCAACAGACCGCTGGTCACGTCAGTCACCAGGCCGTCTATCTGTGCGAGCAGCGCCTCGACGGTTTCACGCTCGGCGCGGGCCTTCTCGGCCTGGCGTTTGGCCTCGCGTTCGGCCTCGACACGTTCGGTCACGTCGAGCTGGAACCCGACGTAGTGGGTCACCACGCCCGCATCGTCGAAGATCGGTGCGATGTCGACCCGGTTCCAGAACGGCTCGCCGGTCTTCGTGTAGTTTTTGATCTCCACGGAGACCGGGTCGTCACGCGACAGCGCGCGGGACATCTCCGCGATCGCGGCCTCGTCGCTCCCGTCGCTCTGGAGGAAATCGCAGTTGCGTGCGAGTGCCTCGCTCTCGGTGTACCCGGTCAACTCCTCGAAGGCGTCGTTGGCGTAGATGAGCGGGTAGTCCCGACGGCGCGCGTCGGCGATCGTGATCCCGACCGGTGCCTCGTCCATCGCCCTGTCCTTGAGCTGTTCGCTCACCTCGGGAAACGCCGGGTCGGCCTCCGAGAGGACGCGCTCGACGGCGTCACGCAGTGCGAGTCGCTGTTTCCCGATGGGTTCGCGGGGGACGTAGTCGGCGACGCCCGCGGAGATAGCGTCGCTGGCGAGATGTTCGTCCCCGTCGTCGGTGAACATGACCACCGGTGTCTCCCCGTCACGGCGGCTGATAGCCGACACCAGTTCCAGGCCCGACGTCCCGTCGAGGTCCTGTTCGACGACGATACAGTCGGGCGGGTCTCCACCGAGGCGTTCCCAGACCCGGTCGGGGCTGGCGACACGCTCGACGACGAACGTCCCCTGTTCGAGCGCGCGAATGCCCTCGCTCGCCCGCACCTCGTCGGGGTCGACGTAGAGAACGCGGTGCGTCGACCGGTCCCCGCTGACAACCATGCCATGCCCTTGCCCCGCCCTCCCTATCAGCGTTACTCCGGTCACCGCGTTCGCGCTGTCCCCCGCTCCGGGCCTCACACACTGGTTTCGACGGCGGTCCCGTCGGCCGCCGCCGCGACGCGAGACCCACCAGTCCCGACGCCGAATCTTTATCAGTAGGCCGTTCGCAACCCGATCCAGCACCGTCGTGTCCTCCGGCAGTCAGTCGCTCGAAACCTCTGCCGGGGGACGCGACACCCGACACGACCCCCGACCATGTCCGACGAACACGCCGCTCCCACCGACGAACAGCCACCACTCCGGATCCTGGGCTACTCCGACCTCGAAAACGCCTACGACGACCCGGCCCGCGTCGGCGCCTTCACCGACCTGCTCACGCGGCGCCGCGACGAACGCACGCTCGTGGTCGGCGCCGGCGACAACACGGCGCTGGGGACGCTCGCGCTCCTGACAGACGAGAGTCGGGCGCAGGCACTCCCCTTCTTCGAGGCGGCCGAACCGGCCGCCGACACCTTCGGGAATCACGACTTCGACCACGGCCGTGCGTGGGCCGCCGAGTGGGCCGACCGCGTCCCTGCGACGTACTGCTGTGCGAACGTTACCGGTCCAGCGGAGCGATTCGACGGCGCCACCGGTGGCGTCCCGGACGGCACCGTCGTCGAACGCGGCGGCCACAGAATTGGGGTCGTCGGCGTCGCCCACCCCGACACGGCCGACATCTGTGGCACTGTCGACGAACTCGACTTCAGTGACCCCGTCGCGGCCGCGAACGACGCCTTCGCGCAACTGGGGGCGGTCGAGTACCGCGTCGTCCTCGCTCACTGCGGTGCGGAAGACCCGACCGTCGCGCGTGGCGTCGACGCCGACCTCGTCCTCGGCGGTCACCTCCACAGCCGCCGGACCGAACGCTTCGGCGACACCCTGCTCGTCCGGACCGCGGGCGGCGGCACCGAACTCGTCGAGGTGACACTCGGCGGCGCGGGGCCCGACGACGGGAGCGCTGGTGTTGCGTTCCACGAGGTCGACCCGGCGTCGTTCGACCCGAAATCGGCCCCCACTGCGGAGGCGGACGGCGGCAGGCAGGGACCCGGCGACGGGCGAACGGTCACTCCGTCGAGTGACGTGCGCGCTGGCGCCGAGTCGAGCGACCGCACCCAGGCGGCCGCGTCGCTCGCCGAAACCTACCGACAGCGCCGGGCGGCGCTGGGCGTCGACGAAGTGGTCGCACAGGTCGAGGACCCGCTCGTCCGGACCGAGGACGAGCGTTTCGGCGGCGAGAGTCGCGTGGGCAACTTCGCGGCCGACGCGATGCGTGAAAGCGCCGGTGCGCAACTGGGCCTGTTTCCCGGCGGGTCGGTCCGGACCGGCGACCCCCTCGCGGGTGCGGTGACCGTCGGCGACGTCGTTTCGGTGTGTCCGTTCGGCGGCCCCGTCGTCGAGTGCGAACTCGACGGGACGGCGCTGCGTGCGGTCCTCGAAGAAGCTGCGTATCCCCACAATGGGGACAGGGGGTGGGTCCAGTTCCACGTCAGCGGCGGCCGCGTCGTCTGGACCGACGAGAGCGAACTCGCACGGGCGACCGTCGGGGGCGACCCGCTCGATCCGGACCGCACTTACCGCGTGGCCGCCCCCGAGTACGTCGTCACCATCGCCGTGTTCGGCCCGCTGCGCCGCGACAACGTGGTCGCCGAACACGACGAACAGTGGCGCGCACTCGTCGCCCACGCCCGCGAGGGCGGCCTCGGCGTCGAGTGTGCGGGGCGGATCGCCCGGGTACCGCCCGGGACCGTGGCCGGCGAGTCACGCGACTGACCACGATGGTGGATTCGGGACTCGACAGCCGCTTCCCTCGATATCCGGAATCTTCTTTACCGACACAAACGGCGATGATAAAAATGGACTCCGACGGAACCGGCGCCGGAATCGGCCTCGTCGAAACGATTCTGGTGCTGTGTCTCGGTGTTGCCGCGATCGGATACGGGGTGGCTCAGTTGACGAACGTCATCTCGTACACGTTACCGGGTTTCGTCTACGTACTGGCGGGTGTCCTTCTCGCACTGTGGGGCGTTTCGCTGGTCTGGCGCAGGTGAGGATATCAGGCTACTGATTGTCCACGACGACCTCCTCCTCGACCATTCACGTGTCTCCTCTGGCGAGACGGTCGATGAACTCCCGGCGCTCGCGCTCTCGCTCGTCCGCAGTCGCTTCGAGTTCCCGGGCGAGTTCCTCGCAACGGGTTTCGACCAACCGCTCGTCTCCGGCGACGAGGACGCCGTCCCGGAGCGCGGCGCGTGCGACGTGTGCCGGGAATGAATCGACGTCGCGCACGTCCACGAACCCGTCGGCGTACTCCTGAAGAACCGCGTCGATCCGGTTTCGAGCGTGGAATCGCTCGCGAGAATCCATCTCGTCTAGAAACCCGATCGCGACGTCGACGTCCGAGGATTCATCCGCCGTCCCCTTTGCGTGAGACCCGAACAGGACCGCGAAGGCGACCGGCGTCTCGTCGAGATACGCCCCCATTCCGTCGACATCTATGCCCCCGACGGACGGTGCCCCCGCGTTCACCATGTGTGACTGTTCGTGCGGTGCCAGTAATACGTTTTGTCCCCCCGAGCGCAGTCTCCGTATCGATACTTCGGTCGTTTGTGCGCCTCCACGGGGGTCTTCTCACGCTATCAAAAACGACGAGAAAACGACGAGCGCGTCAGTCGGCGGCGACTTCGGCAGCGGCGTCTTCCTGGTAGTACTCCTCGATGTACTCCTCGTCGACGCGGTTGAGTTCGTCTTTCGGGAGCATCGAGAGCAGTTCCCAGCCGATCTCCAGCGTCTCCTCGATAGTGCGGTTCGTGTTGAACCCCTGGTCGACGAACTCCGCCTCGAAGCGCTCGGCGAAGTCGAGGAAGCGGTTGTCACGCTCGGAGAGCGCTTCGCGACCGACGATGTTCACGAGGTCGCGCTTGTCCTTGCCCTCCGCGTAGGCGTAGAACAGCTGGTCGGAGACGCCACCGTGGTCCCCGCGGGTCAGCCCCTCGCCGATACCGTCGTCCATCAGTCGCGAGAGGCTCGGCGAGACGTTTACCGGCGGCTCGACACCCTGGCTGTTCAGCCCGGAGTCGATGAGGATCTGCCCCTCGGTGATGTAGCCCGTCAGGTCGGGGATCGGGTGGGTGATGTCCTCGCTGGGCATCGTCAGGATGGGCATCTGCGTGATAGAGCCTTCCTGCCCCTTGATCCGGCCCGCACGCTCGTAGATCTGGGCGAGGTCGGTGTACATGTACCCCGGGTAGCCACGCCGACCCGGCACCTCTTCGCGGGCGGCGCCGATCTCGCGCAGGGCCTCACAGTAGTTGGTCATGTCCGTCAGGATGACCAGCGTGTGATAGCCGTGCTCGAAGGCGAGATACTCGGCGGTGGTGAGCGCGAGGCGCGGCGTGACCGTCCGCTCGACTGCGGGGTCGTCCGCGAGGTTCATGAAGACGACCGAGCGCTCGAGCGCGCCGGTGCGCTCGAAGTCGTCCATGAACTCGTTTGCCTCCTCGGCGGTGATACCCATCGCGCCGAAGATGACGGCGAACTCCGAACTCTCGTCGTCGCCGTCGTCGCCGTCGCCCTCCGCCTCCTCCGGGACCGTGGCCTGCCGGGCGACCTGCAACGCGAGGTCGTTGTGGGGCAGCCCCGACGCCGAGAAGATGGGGAGTTTCTGGCCCCGGACCAGCGTGTTCATGCCGTCGATGGCGGAGACGCCGGTCTGGATGAACTCCTCGGGGTACTCCCGGGAGTAGGGGTTGATCGCTTCGCCGACGATGTCCCGTCGCTCCTCGGGGACGATGTCGGGGCCGCCGTCGATGGGGTTGCCCGACCCGTCCAGGACTCTGCCGAGCAGGTCCTCGGTGACGGGCATCTTCATCGTCTCGCCGAGGAACGTGACCGAGGAGTTGCGGTCGATCCCGGTCGTGCCCTCGAACACCTGGACGGCGACGTAGTCGCTCGTGGTGTCGAGCACCTGTCCGCGTCGGGTCTCCCCGTCCGTGGTCTCGATCTCGACGATCTCGTCGTAGCCGATGGGCTCGTCCGTCTCGACGAAGACCAGCGGACCGCTGATTTCCGTGATTGTCTGGTATTCTTTCATTGTTAGTAGAGCTCCCGTAGCTGCTCGGTGATGTCCGCTTCGAGCTCGTCGACGAACTCGTCGGCCTCGTCGTCGGGCGTCGTGCCGATGCGGTTCAGGCGCGGGAGCGCCTCGATGTCCGTGATCTCCTCGACCGGGACGCCCGCGTCGAGCGCGTCGAAGGCCTCGTCGTTGAACGTCTTGATGGCGCCGAGGATCCGGTAGGTCTTCTGGGGTGGACAGTACCGGTCGACGTCGTGCAGGGCGTTCTGCTGGAGCCACGCTTCCTTGATGTACCGCGCCACTTCGAGCGTGAGCTGCTGGTCTTCCGGCAGGGAGTCCTTGCCGACGAGCTGGACGATCTCCTGGAGTTCGTCGTCCTCGTCGAGGGTGTCGACGGCCCACTGGCGCTGGTCGGTCCAGTCGTCCGCGACGTTCT